>Ga0190274_10000218_pt1 | contig 38709 bp, 38 predicted proteins | sample Popmic531T_FD_133002 | JGI IMG/M metagenome (GOLD analysis project Ga0190274, IMG submission 133002) | Populus adjacent soil microbial communities from riparian zone of Yellowstone River, Montana, USA - 531 T | ecosystem: Environmental > Terrestrial > Soil > Riparian zone | place: USA: Montana... | reverse complement strand
CCGGAGTGGTGGGCGACCTCGTCGTAGGCGAGGAAGGTCGTGTAGACGAGCGGGCGGCCGGCGAGGACGTCGCCGACGACGCTGGCGACCTGGAGGTCGCGCTGGACGACGGTGGCCCAGGCGCGGACGGCGGCGTAGGAGCGCGGGCGGGCGATCCGCGGCCGGACGTCGTCGCGGAGCTGCCGGCGCACCGCCCGGCGCTCGCGGAAGACGTCGACGAGCGCCAGCACCAGCGTGCGGGCGACCGCGTAGGGCCGGGCGAAGTAGGCCGCGTAGTCGACCCCGATCGGCCGCCGGCGGTGCAGCACCGTGCTCATCGTCAGCATCGAGTGCGGCGCATCGCCGGAGAGGATGTTGGCGCGGCTGGCGCCGCCCGCGTGCAGCAGCCCGCGCCCGTCCGAATGCCGCCGCTCCAGCTCTTCGGCGTCGCGCGGGTGGTTGGTGACGATCGCCGCGCCGCGGTCCTTCTCCCACCAGCGGAAGGCCGGCATGTCCTCGTTGGAGCCGTGCAGCAGACCCGCCTGGCAGGCGCCGGTCTGCGAGGACCAGTCGGTCTCCCACCTGCTGAGGCGGTGGGCGCCGCTGCGCAGCCAGGCGGCGAGGTTGGGCGCGTCGCCGGCGGTGAGCGCCCGCTGCAGGACGTCGTGGGCGAGCCCGTCGATCTCCAGGAAGAGGACGCCCGGCACCTCGCTCTCCACGTGCTGCCCCCGCCGCCGCATCTGCCGGCGAACGACGTTGCGGTACCAGGAGTCGTCTTCGTCGATCGCCAGCAGCGAGTAGAAGCCGGCGGTGAGCGCCGTCATCGCGACCGTGACGACGATCCCCTCGAGCACCCCGTCGAGATGGGCGCCGGGCAGGAGGTTGACGGCGAAGGTGACGAGAACGCCGTTGAGGAGCAGGGCCGCGCCGCCGAGGGTGAGGACCGTGAGCGGCAGCGCGATCCGCGCCAGAACCGGCCAGATCAGCGCGTTGAGCAAGCCGATCGCCGCCGCCGCGCCGAGCGCGGCGAGGGCGCCGTCGAGGACGAAGCCGGCGAGGAGCGCGGAGAGCAACAGCAGGGAGAGAGCGTCCAGCAGCAGGACCAGCAGGGCACGCCAGACGATCCGGATGCTCATCGGGACGACGATCCCGAGCGCCTCGGCGTCCCCCGTACGGCGATCCGCGCCAGCGCGAGAACGGTCTCCCAGGCGCCCTCGGGCAGCGCCGCGGACGGAGAGGCTCCGGGGTGCGCGGCGGCGATCCGAACCCCCAGCGCCGCCGGCAGGATCCTGAAGCGCAGCGGCGCGTCCAGGGTCACGGCCTCGCCGTCGATCCCCGCGGCGATCGGGCCGTCCGCGTCGACCTCGAACGCGGGGGTGGACCACTCTCGCCAGGGCCGCTGGAGGAGGCCACGGCCGGCGCCAGGCGCGGAGGCGACGGCGATCCCCAGCAGCTCGTCGTCGATCCTCGGCCGGGTACCCGAGCCGACCGCATGCCCGAGGCGATAGCGATTGTTGGAGACCAGGATCGCCGCCCCGGAGGAGTGCTCGTGCCCGCCGGGCCCTGCCCAGCGCAGGTCCGGCCCCTCGCCCTCAGGCCCCAGCACCTCAGGCAGCGTGTCGAGAATGGTTCGCAGCTTCGCCTCCCGATAGCCCTCGCGCTGGACGGCCTCGGCGTAGAGACCGATGGAGACGTTGTTGACGAATACCCGGCCGTTGACCTCGGCAAGGTCGACCCGCCTTTCGCGACCGCCGACGAAGGCGTCGAGCGCCCCGACCACGTCGTCGCGGTCGACCCCGAGGTCGAGGGCGAAGTGGTTGCGGGTCCCGGCCGGGATACAGGCATATGGCAGGCCCTGTTCGGCGGCGACCATCGCGACGACGGCCTGGGAGCCGTCGCCGCCGGCCATCGCCAGCGCGTCGGCTCCAGCGGCCACCGCGCCGCGCACGAGCTGCTCCAGGTCGGTACCCAGCTGCAACTCGATCGGCTCGATGCCCCGGGCGCGCGCCTCCTCGGCAAGGTGAAACTTCTCGGCCTTTCCCCCACCCGACTTGGGGTTGTAGAAGAGGACGGGGTGGCGAGGGTCCGGTGCCGGGTGGAGCGGGACGTGGATCTTGAAGGCCGACCGCATCGCAAGCAGCATCAGCCCCAGGCCCACCACGATCGCCAGAGCCTGCGCGAAGTGATCTCCGTCAGCGATCAGCATCGCAACGATCGCCGCCACCGCCAGGATCGCTATTCCAGCTCCCAGCAGCCTCGCACCGCCGGTGCGGGTCAGGCCGTACCAAGCCGAGGCGAACGCGATCGCGAGGCAGGCGAGGACGACCAGCCCTCGCGGAAACTGCGAGACGACGATGTCGATGCTGAGGATTGCGAGGACCGCAGCGCTCGCCAGCGCCGCCAGCGCTGCCAGCCGCCGCGGGTCGCCCTGCTCAGCCGACATTGAAATGCTCCTCATCCTCGTGCGATGAATCGTCGTTGACGAAACGAGACAACGACCCTTTGCGAACTCTGGTCAAGCCTATCCGTGGCTCGCCATGCCCGACGCGAGCGCGCGATCGAGATCGCCGACTGCAGCGGCCGGTTTCGCGCGACCGGATCGGGGTATTTTTTCGACGGGCGGCACGCGAGGACTGCGAGGAACCAGGTTCCAGCCACGTCCGCGTCTCTGGGCCGCCCAGATCGATTCGGCTTGAGGAGACAGGAGAGAAGATGGTCCACTGCGAGCGCTGCAGCAGCAGATTCCACTCAGCGCGTGCGCTGATGGTCGAAAACTGCCCGCGCTGCCTGCTCAGAGATGACGTCGCGGCCCCCTTGGTCGTCGAGTCCACTGAGCCGATGAGGGCGGATGCAGGGCGAGCACGGCCTGATTCCGGGACACCGCCCCCTAGCCAGGAGACGACCATGATCATGCGCTCGATCGGAGAGGTCGCCAGTTGAAGATGGCCGGCTCCCCGACGAAGATCACTCCCTATCGCAACGGCCCGTATCTCATCCGCGGGCCCTTCGTAATGGTCGACCAGAGCGGGAACGAGATCGAGATCAAGCGACGGGTGGTGGCGCTGTGCCGCTGCGGACGCTCACAGATCCGCCCGTTTTGCGACGGGACTCACAAGGCGATCGGCTTCCGGGCGGACAGCGGACTCGCGGTCTCCACCGAGGGCCCCCGAGTGGAGTCGGCGCAGTCGTCGCAACGGGGTCGCCGAGTGCCCGAGTCGGCGACCCCCGTAGACGACTCCACCTCGTAGCTTCGCCCAGACGGCAAGCCAGGAACAGATCGAGCGCTCCACCACCCAGGCTGGCGCCAGCAGCGAGCCGCTGAGGGGAAAGCGCGTCCTGCCTCCCGCCCTCCTGCGACCGATCTCGGCGGCGAGAATCGAAGCGGCCGCGCCGACGAGGAGGCGCCCGATCCGGCCTTGTCGCAATGAGAGGGCCACCAGAGGAAGCAATGAGAGGAAGGTGCCGATGCGGGCGGGAATGGCGAAGTCGTCATATGCCTGACGGATCCGCTGCGAGCGGAAGTGGGCCGTGCTCGGCGGCCTTCTCGGCACGAGGAGATCGAGCCGGGTAGCCACCCTGCCGCCGGCGGCGTGGATCGTCCGCATCAGCTCCAGGTTCTCGAAGAGCGCGTTCCCGTCATAGCCGCCGGTGGCGAGAAGAGCATTGCGACGAACGGCGAGCGTGCCGGGAAAATCGCCGACCGGAAACGTCGGATCGCCGGTGAAGACGCGATTCAGCAGCGAGCGGGAACTGTCCCAGCGAGCGTGCCAGGGCAGCTCGTCGAAGTAGTTCTGCGGTCGCACGAGATCGGCTTCCTCGAGCGCCTCCACCGTGCGGCGCAGCGTCAGCGGGTCATAGCGAACGTCGTCGTCGGCGAGCACGATCAGCTCGCCGGAGCACTCTCGCACCCCGGTGAGCACGCCGTTCACCTTGCCCATCTGGAAGTCGAGGTCTGGATGCGGCGCCAGATGGCGAGCGACCCCGCCGAGTGCTGTGGCGTGCTCCACGAACACCGGGGCAGGCGAACCGTCGACCACCAGGATCTCGTCGGCTACCCCGGCGATCGAGCGCAGATAGGCGCTCAACTCCGCGATCGGCCCGGGTTCAGTCCAACGCAGCGGCAGAACGTAGGAGACGCTGACGGCGGCCCCGCTCATCGCGGTCAGAGCTCGGCGGTGACCAGGGGCTGACGCAGCGAGGTACGGCCATCCTCCCAGGCCTCGATCAGGTGCCTGCCGAAGCGGTCTTCGAGGAAAAGCAGTGCCCGCGCGCCAAAAAGGACGTCCGCAGCCAGCTCGGGCTCCTGGCCAGCCAACCCCCCGGCCAGGTCGTAGGCGGCGATGTTCTCGTGCACGGCGTCGGCCTCGACGTGCTCGTCGTAGAAGTCGGTTGCCTCGACGCCGAAGCCGAGGCGCCGCAGCGCGTTGCCGTAGCGGCGATTGGGCAGCGCGGAGGTCATCTCGAACATGGCCAGGTGGCCGACGATCGCGCCACGCCGGCTGCGGCGCAGGCCGACGGCCGACATCAGGTTGACCGTCGCCAGCGTCTCGCCAGGCGCGTAGGCGAGGTAGGCGTTCTCGCGGTCGTCGAGACCCAGCGCCCGCATCGTTTTCGCGAAGAGCCGTGAGTGCATTCGCTCCGGCCGGCCGCCGCCGTACTCGTCGGCCTGCACCTCGAGCAAGGCCGTCTTCGCCGGGCCGTCGAGGCGCGGGATCGCCCAGCTGTGGGGGTCGGACTCCTTCAGCTGGTAGAAGGAGCGGTGGACGACGAACTCACGGAATTCCTCGATTCCAGCTTCGATTTCGAGATGGCGGGAGAGGGAGACGCCGTCGTCCTCGGACTCGAGGCGAAAGAGCGCGTCTCCGGTCCGAGTCGGATCGACCGGCTCGTCGGGGACCAGCTCGCCTTCGAGCGCATCGAAGAAGACCTGCTCGAGCACCGCCCGCACCGCCAGAAGGGTCGAGTCCCACTCCCAGGCGGGGTCGACATTCGGAAAGGAGCGGTAGTGGAGCTCGAAGCAGAGGTAGAGCGCCAGCTGCAGATCGTCGTCGCCGAGCGGGTCCTCGACGAGGGCGACAAGCCGCGTCGCCTCCGCCGCGGGCTCGACGGAGAGAGACCCGTCCTCATGCGGAGCGGAGAGCATCCCCACGACCAAGTCGCAGATCGGCCCCGCTGAGGGCAACGCCTTCCCTGAGTCGATCCGCTTCTCGGCGATCCTGCTCATCTTGGTCAAGTCCCCCGGAAGGCCACTCGGAAAACACCTACCGAAAGCTCCGGGCTGCTCGATCGCGGCGAGCGCAAATCGTTTGCCCGACTGCCGCTGGGGTATCCCGTGAGGTACAGCCAGCAAACGAGGAGAACGGCATCATGGGAATCTCACTGGGCGGGATCATCGTCGTCGTCGGCATCGTCCTGATGTTCGTGTGGAGCTTCTGGGCCGGCCTGATTGTGGCGTTGATCGGCCTGATCGTCTTTGGCGGTTTCGCCCGCGGCAAGTGGTACTGATTTTCATGCGCTATCTGCATTTCTGCGCGCACGAGCAGTTCGCCCCCGACGACCTGCTGCACACGCCCTCGTCTAGCCGGCGATGCGGCGGGGGCGGATCGCCTCCCCTCCTCTCGACGCGCGGCTACTCGATCAGCATCGAGACCTGGCGCTCCACAAGCGCCTGCTGCCGTGGCGTCACGGTGGCTTCGCGGGCACGGCTGGGGAGGTCGACCGTCTTGCCGTCACGGAATCGGTCGAGCACCCGTGGGTCGATGTAGGAGCTTCGACAGACCGCGGGGGTGTTGCCGAGGCGCTCGGCCACCCGCTTGACCGCCCGCTGAATCGCACGCTCTCCCGCCCCCCTCGAGGTCGGTGCGCCCTCGCGCGCCAGCTCCACCGCCGCGAGGACGGTCCCATGCCAGGTGCGAAAGTCCTTTGCGGAGAAGCCATCGCCCGCCTTTGCCTGCAGGTAGGCGTTGACGTCCTCGGAGCGGATGTCGCGCCAGGCGCCGTCCTCGCGGAAGACGAGCAGGTCGTCGGGGCCGCTGCGGCGGCGGCGCATCGCTTCGATCGCCGCCTTCACCTCCGGATCGCGGATCGACTGGACACGGCGCTGGCCGCTCTTGGCCGGGAAGTCGAAGACCACCTCCCCGTCGTCGATCGAGACGTGCTCGCGCAGCACCGTGGCGACGCCGTAGCTCTCGTTGGTCTCGGCGTACTCCTCGCCGCCGATCCGGAAGAAGCCGAGGTCGAGCAGGCGCACCGCGCAGGCCAGCGCCCGCTCGCGCGGCATTCCCTCCCGCCTGAGGTCCTTCTTCACCGCGGCGCAGCTTCGGCAGGATCGCGGCGAATTCGCGCATCGACTCGAACTTGCGCTGTGCCGCTCTGAGCTGCCAGCGCTCGTGGTAGAGGTACTGCTTGCGCCCGGCTTCGTCGAGACCGGTGGCCTGGATGTGGCCGTAGGGGTCGCCGCAGATCCAGACGTCCCGCCAGGCCGGCGGGATCGCCAGCGCCCGGATCCGCTCGAGGGTGTCCTCGTCGCCGACGCGCCCGCCTTCGGGGTCGAGGTAGCTGAAGCCGTTACCGCGGCGGCGGCGGCTGATTCCCGGGCCTGAGCAATCCGAGCGCCTGAGCCGCCCTCGCGGGCGCGACCCGGGTCCTCTCATTCCGGCATCAGTGCGCTTTCACCGGCTAGGGCTTGAGGACGACCTTGATCGCCCCGTCTTCCTTTTTCTGAAACATCGAATAGGCCTCGGGCGCCTGCGCCAGCGGCAGCTGGTGGGTGGTGAGGTCATCGACCCCGAGCGGGTCCTCCTCGCCTTCCAGCAGCGGCAGGATCTCGTCGGTCCACTGGCGCACGTGGGCCTGGCCCATCCGCAGCTGCAGGCCCTTGTCGAAGATCTGCATCATCGGCAGCGGGTCGAGCTGGCCGCCATAGACGCCGGAGATCGAGACGGTGCCGCCGCGGCGGACGCTGTCGATGCAGGCGAGCAGGGCCGAGAGCCGGTCCACCGCCGCCTTTTCGGTCATCTTCGCGGCGATCGGGTCGGGCAGGAGACCGGTGATCGTCTGCGCCATCTTCGCCCCCGGAGCACCGTGGGCCTCCATGCCGACGGCGTCGATCGTGCCGTCGGGGCCGCGGCCGTCGGTCAGCTCGCGCAGCGCCGCCGCGACGTCGTCGTGGCTGTCGGAGTCGATCGCTTCGACGCCGTTGCGGCGTGCCATCTCCAGGCGCTCCGGGACGTTGTCGATGCCGAAGACCCGCTCGGCGCCCCGGTGGCGGGCGATCCTGGCGCTCATCTGCCCGATCGGGCCGAGGCCGAAGACGGCGACGCTGCCGCCTTTGGGGATCGCCGCGTAATCGACCGCCTGCCAGGCGGTGGGCAGGACGTCGGAGAGGAACAGGTAACGCTCGTCCGGCCCCTCGTCGGGCACCTTGATCGGTCCGAAGTGTGCTTGCGGCACCCGCAGGAATTCGGCCTGGCCGCCGGGGACCTGGCCGTAGAGCTTGGTGTAGCCGAACAGCGAGGCGCCCTTTTCGGTGTCGCGGTTCTGGGTCGTCTCGCACTGGGCGAAGTACTGACGCTCGCACATCCAGCAGGAGCCGCAGGAGATGTTGAACGGGATCACCACGCGGTCGCCGGCTTTTATGTGGCTGACCTCGGGACCCACCTCCTCGACGACTCCCATCGGCTCGTGGCCGAGGATGTCCCCCTCGTCGATGAACATGCCCAGCACCTCGTAGAGGTGCAGGTCGGAGCCGCAGATCGCGGTCGAGGTGATGCGGACGATCGCGTCGGTGGGGTCCTGAATCGACGGATCGGGAACCTCGTCGACGCGGACGTCGCGTTTGCCGTGGAAAGTCAGGGCCTTCATCTCGGGTCCTCCTTCGGTAAATCGGTCAGGACGCCAACCCCAGTGGAACATCGGGCCGGTGCCAGCTCGCGGCGACCCGCTCGGCCGCGCGCCGCTCCTCGGCGAGGATCTCCTCCGCCGTTGCCACCACCCCCTCATCGCCGGCCCGGGCGCCGACCCGCTGCAGAAGTTCGTAAGCGGCGATCTCCAGGTGCTCGAAGGCGAACGCGAAGCCGGCGAGCTTGGTGGTCGAGTCCGGCTGGGCGCCGAAGAAGGCGGAGAGGTTGAGCCCACCGGCTTTCAGCATCGCGTCCTTGACCAGCGAGGGCGCGGCGCCACGCTCCTCCAGCAGCCCGTCGATCCGTTCCAAGTGGCGTTCGGTCTCGCCGAGGTGATCGCGGAAGGCCGCCTCGAGATGCTCGTCGTCGACCCGCTCGGCGCCGGCCTCCAGCAACTTCACGGCCTGTCCCTCGAGGGCATGGACGTCACGCAGGTAGGCGAGCAGCGCGGAGTCGAGCTGGTCCGTGTCGGCCCCCGCCAGGGAGGCCTCGACCGCGGTGTCGAAGGATTGCTCCAGCCGCTCGGCCATCCGCCCCTCCTCCGCGGCGATGTCGGCCGCCATCCGCGCCGTCTCCTCGTCGCCGGCACGCTCGGCCAATCGCTGCAGCAACTCGTAGGCGGCGAGCTCCATGTGCTCGTAGGAGTAGGCGTGCATCGTCAGCTTCCCCGGCGTGTCGGGCTGAGAAACCGCGAAGGCAACCATCCCCCAGCCGCCGACCGCTCCGGCCGCGTCCTTCAGCTTCGACGGCTTGCCGCCCAGCGCTTCCAGGCGCTCGCGCACGCGCCGCTCCTGGTCTTCGGTCTCGACCAGATGCTGTTCGAACGCCTGGCAGAGGCGCTCCTCACCGGCGATTTTCGGCGCGGCTCGAAGCTGCGCCAGCGCCTGCAGCTCGATCGAGTGCACGTCGGCCAGGTACTTGACGACCTGCTCGTCGCGGTCGCGACCCGCCCACTGGCGGGCACCGACGCCGGTCTTCAGGTCGTCGAGCCGGGCGCCGACGCTGTCGGCTTCGAGCGGTGGGGTCCCGGCGCCGTGACCTTCGCGCAGGCCCTCCAGTAGCTCTTCCAACGCCTCCACCCCACTGTGGCGGGGCTCCCAGCCGAGCTCCTCGCGTGCGCGCTCGGAGGACATCAGCGGCACGTTCAGCGCCATGTCCAGCCAACCCGGGGGCGTCGGCTGCAGGCGCAGCTTCCAGCTCAGATCGGCGAGGCGACGTACGACCCGGGCCGGCACCGGGAAGCTGCGCACGCCGATCCGCTCGGCCATCTCCTCGGGGCTGAGCGGCGGCTCGGCGGCGATGTTGAAGGCCCCGTCCACATCCGCCAGGACAGCCCGCAGGTAGGCCCGCCCGACGTCCTCGGAGTGCACCGCCTGAAAGCGCAGACGCTCGACTCGCGGCAGAGCCGGGAGGAAACCTCGCCGCAGGAGGAAGTTGGGGAGAAACGGTCCGACGAAGAGGCGGCGGATCTCGGTCGCGGCCTCGTCCTTGAAGATCAGGGCGGGACGAAGGCGCACGACTCGCGTCTCGGGACTGTCGGCTTCGAAGCGGTCCAACTCACGCTCCACCGCCACCTTGTGGCGCGAGTAGAACGAGGTCTGGGTGCCCTCGGTGGGCCAGTCCTCGTCTACCTCGCGATCCTTGGGGCCGCGCGAGTAGGCGCCGACCGAGGAAGCATGGACGAGCTTGGGCACACCGGCAGCGGCCACCGCGGCGAAGACGCGCCGGCTGCCATCGACGTTGATCCGCTCCAAGGTCACCGCGTCGCGAGAGGGCTGGATCGCCCAGGCCAGGTGGATGACCGCGTCGGCGCCGTCGAAGATCGCGGTGAGATCGGCGGTGAGGACGTTTGCCTCGACCCAGCTGGTCTTCGGCGGCGTCCAGGTTGGCTCGCGCCGGGCCAGGCCGACGATCTCGTCGATCTCCCGGCTTTCGCTCAAAGCCTTGACCGTGCTGGTGCCGACGTTTCCGGTCGCGCCGGTGACTACTACCTTCATCTTTCTTACTCGCCTTCCATGTCGGAGATTCGGTTGGCGAGGAGTGAGCGGGGGCCGCTCCCTGTGGCCTCTTGTCGTCTGTACCCCCAGGGGCCGGCGCGAAACGCGGCGCCGGCGCTACAGAGCCAGGGCGGCGGCCTTCAGGTGCAGCGCCTCGAGCCGCCTCAGCTGCTCGGTCGCCCGCTCGGCCAGGGCGGCGAGCTCGACGCCCGGCAGATCGCCGGCGTGGGTGTGCTCGAGCGCCCGCCACAGCCGCCGCTTGCCGGCGACGCCGATCTGCAGCAGCTCCAGCTCGTCGAGGCGGCTCAGCGGCGAGTAGCCCCGCAACCGCCCGTTCGGCTTCAACCGGCCCACTCGCTCGGCGAGGAGAGCGCCGAGCGGTTTGAGCTTGCTCCGGCCCACCTCCAACCGATCCATCACGGCTTTGAGCGTCTCGCGGTCCGCCTCGATCTCGGCGCAGACCTCGGCCAGCACCGGCCCGAACTCCGGATCCCCCTCGTTGCTCGCCCGCAGCCGCCGCGCCAGCTCGACCCCCAAGGTCGCTCCGGCGAGGTGGTCGTTGAGATAGATGCCGAGCAGCTCTTCCACGTGTCGCCGCTACCCGAGGGAAGGCGCCGTGAATCAGCGCCAGAGTTCCTCAGCGAAGACGAAGCTGTCTGGTATCCGCTGCGCGGAAACGGCGGCCGCGAATCGCCCGCATAGCCTGGACGGTGCGGACGAGCGAGGGTCCCGTTCGCGTACCCGGCACTTCGGTTCGTCCTTTTCTCTCCCGCAGCATCGGTAGCGATTTACCCGTCGAGTGCCCTGTTAAACCGCCCACCCGCGCTCAGTTCCACGGCAGCCTCCTGACCATCCAGCGCTCCGGATCGTCGCCCTCGCCGAGGCCAGCTCCTCCGCCTTGCAGCATCGCCGCTTCGTCTGGCGTTTTCACCTGTTCGCCGAGGGTAGGTGATGGCCATGAACCCAGATCGAATCGAGGGCCGATGGCACGTCAACTGCTGGCGATAGTCACCGGTGACCCGATCGGTCCCGAGCCGCTGCGGGAGATTCGTCCCAGTAACGGTCAGGGCAACGGGGTCAGCCTGCGGGTGGTGGTTCCGGCGGTCGAGGCGAGTGCCTTCCGACACACCCTGGGCGACATCGACGAGCCAAAGAGGGAAGCCGAGGCGCGTCTTGGGCGAGTGCTCGAAGAGCTCCGTACAAACGGCATCGAAGCCGCCGGAGAGGTGGGTGACCCCGACCCGGTCCAGGCGGCTCAGGACGCCCTCCTGAAGGCCCCGGCAGACGAGATCGTGATCTTCGAGCATGAGCAGGCACAGGCCCGCTGGTTCGAGGAAGGCCTGATGGAAAAGGCCGAAGCGGGGCTTGACCCCCCGCTCCGGATGGTGGTCCTCCACGGCGACGAGGACAACACCGAGCACGTGGTCGGCGTCGAGACCGCCGGTCCGGGAACCCGGGACCCGGCCGAGGGCCATGAAGTTGGCTCCGCCTACCTTCCGGGGCTCTCCCGCGCCGATTTCGCCGGCATGATCGCCGGCATCTTCGGCACCATCGTCACCGCCGTCCTCGCCGCCGCGGTCACGGCCGACAGCGACGAGGTGGCCGGCCGCGCCGCCGTCGCCATCCTGATCGCGATCGGGATCGCCCTGGTCAACATGGCCCACGTCGTCGGCCTGACGCTGATGGAGAGCGTCCGCTACCGCGGCGGCTTCGCCAAGCTCTTCCGCTACCTATCGCTGATCGGCACTCCGCTCGCTGTGGTGGTCACCTTCGTACTCCTGATTAGCTGAGCGTCGCCTTCGGCAGGAGGCTCGCGGCAGGGGCAGTGGCCCGGGCGACGATCGCGGATGAACACGCGTCGTCGGGCAGGTGACGCCGGTAATCAGCTCGATCCGCTCGGTGCGCCGCATATCCGAGCTTGGTCACCCCGGTCAGCTTTCGGCGCCGGCCACCGCACGCTGGAGCTGACCCTTGCTCATCTTCGAGCGGCCCTCGATCCCCATCTTCTTGGCGTCGTTGTAGAGCTGTTCGCGGGTACGGCCACCGGGTCCGCTGCCCGAGCGCTTGCCGCCGCGGCTACTGGCCGAGCTGCCGCGCTTTGAGCTGCGCGAGGAGGTCTTCGACTCGCCCGACCTCGCCTTTTCCTTGTTGACGGCGCGCGCCGCGATCTCCTCGGCCCGATCCTCTGAACGTCCTGCGTTCTTCTCGCTCTCCTTGATGTGCTCGTACTGACGGGCTCGTTTCGTGCCTTTTTTCACTCCGCGTGGGGGCATGGCCAGCTCCTTTCGTCGCTCGCCAAATACCCCCCGCAACGCGAACTATGCGCTGGTCGTCGCCTTGCGCGAGCCCCCTCGATCCGAGACCATGCTGACCGGGTCAACGACCGAGGAGATTCCAGTGAAGCCAGTGGACACCGCCAGCTCCGCAGCGGGCGCCGCACCGAAGGCGCTTGCCGCCTCGACGCTGTGCGAGGCGTTCCAGACGACCGCCGCGGAGTGGGCGAAGTCGCCGGCGCTGCGGCTTAAGGACAGCGGCTTCGAGGCGAGCTTCGCGGAGTACGCGGCGACCGTGCGGCGGCGTGCGGCGGGGCTCGCGGCCCTCGGGGTGCAGCACGGCGACACGGTCGGCTTCATGCTGGTCAACCGGCCCGGGTTCTTCCTCACCGACTGCGCCGCGATGCACCTTGGCGCCACCTGCTTCTCCGTCTACAACACCTCCTCGCCGGAGCAGATCGAGTACGTCGTCGCCGACGCCGCCAATCGGGTCCTCGTCACCGAGCCGCAGTTCCTCGAGCGGGTGCTGGAGGTGCGCGAGCTGGTCGACACCCTCGAGCACGTCGTCGTGATCGGCGGCGAGGCGCCGGCGGGCACGATCTCGATCGAGGAGCTGGAGGCGATGGGCGACCCCGACTTCGACTTCGACGCCGCCTGGCGGGCGGTCGAGCCCGATGACGTTCTCTGCCTGATCTACACCTCGGGCACGACCGGTCCGCCGAAGGGCGTGCAGCTCACCCACGACAACCTCGTCAGCGGCTGGCGGGCGGCGAACGCGGTCTACTCGCCGACGCCGGAGGTGCGCCAGATCTCCTACCTGCCGAGTGCCCACGTCGCCGACCGCTACTCCTGCCTCTACGCGCAGATGGTCTTCGGCGGCTGCACCTACTGCTGCCCCGACGTGCGCCAGATGATCGCCTACTCGATCGAGGTGAGGCCGACCGTGTGGGCCGGGGTGCCGCGCGTCTTCGAAAAACTGAAGGCGGCGCTGGAGATCGGGATGACCGTCGAGACGGACGCGGAGAAACGCGAGGCCACCGAGTGGGCGCTGGGGATCGGCCGCCGCTGGGTCGCCGCCTACATGGAGGGTGAGATTCCCGAGCCGCTGCAGGCCGAATGGGATGAGGCCGACGCACTCGTCTTCTCGAGGATCCGCGCCATGCTCGGCCTCGACCAGGTCGAGTTCTTCGGCGTCAGCGCCGCCCCCACCCCGCCCGAGGTGATCGAGTTCTTCCTCGCGATCGGGATCGAGATCTGCGAGCTGTGGGGGATGTCGGAGTTGACCGCGACCGCGACGCTGAACCCGCCCGGGCGGGTCCGGATCGGGACGGTGGGACCGCCGCTGCCCGGGGTCGAGGTGAAGCTGGCCGACGACGGCGAGGTGATGGTGAGGGGGCCGATCGTGATGAAGGGCTACCGCAACATGCCCGAGCGCACGGCGGAGGCGTTTACCGAGGACGGCTGGCTGCTGAGCGGCGACATCGGCGAGTTCGACGAGGAGGGCTACCTGAGGATCGTCGACCGTAAGAAGGAGCTGATCATCAACGCGGCGGGCAAGAACATGTCGCCGGCCAGCATCGAGGCAAAGCTGAAGACGGCGTCGCCGCTGATCGCCCAGGCGGTCGCGATCGGCGACCGCCGTCCCTACAACGTGGCGCTGATCGCACTCGACCACGAAACCCTGGCGGCGCGCGGGCTCGCTCCCGGCGACCCCGAGGTCGCGGCCGAGATCGAGCAGGCGTTGGCGGCCGCCAACGAGCGCCTCTCGCGGGTCGAGCAGATCAAGCGCCACGAGCTGGTGGAGCAGGAGTGGGCGCCCGGCGGCGAGGAGCTGACCCCGACGATGAAGCTGAAACGGCGGCCGATCGCCGAGAAGTACGCGGCGGAGATCGAGGCGCTGTACACCTAGTTGGAGACAACCCAAGCGAAGGAGAGCGACATGTACGCACGAGTGGCAACGTTCACGGGCGGCGATGGAGCAAAAGCCGCAGCCGAGATCAATGCTCGGAACGAGGCCGAGGGTGGACCGCCACCGGGGCTCCCGGCCAAGAAGCTCCTGATCCTCAACGACGGCGAGGGCAAAAAGACGCTGGCGATCGCCTTCTTCGAGAACGAGGAGGACTACCGCCAGGGCGACGAGACGCTGAACTCGATGTCGCCTCCGGAAGGAGAAAACAGCATGGGCGAGCGCAGCGCCGTGGAGAAGTTCGAGGTGGCGCTGGAACTGGAGGTCTGAGCCCGGAGCTCGAATCGAGCAAAGCTCAACGATCCTGCTCCACGGGCGCGCGCTGACAGGCAGGCGTGCCTCCCGGCAGCCGGTGGCGGTTGGCAGCGACCAGGCGGTAGACGTGGGCCGCCGTCCAGGCGATCCCGGGCAGGAGCAGGATGCGGCCCACGATGCGCCAGCTCGGTCCCGAGCTGCACAGCATCGCGGCGATCGCCTCGTGGCCGGAGCGAACGGCGCCGTCGGGGGAGATCCACTGGACGGCATCGGACGCTTGTTCCTCGCTCACCCTCAGCTCGGCGAGATCGGCGAACTGCCAGGCGAGGATCTCGGCATTCGGGCGAATCCCCTTCTCCACCAGCTGCACACAGCTCGTGCAGAAAGCGCAATCGCCGTCGTAGAGGAGCACGGGACGGCTCATCTCATCCTGGGGCGCGTCTGAGAAGTCGATCGAGAGCAGGCATCTAGCATCTATACGATGCCGTATGGAATGAGAGAGAACGGTCGGCTCCCGAACTCCGAGCACGAATCCCGTCCCTGGCGCATTCGCGAGATCGTCCCGGACTTCACTCTCGAGGACGTTTGGGGCCTGCCCGCGCAGGGAGGGGCCGATGACTTCCCGGCGCTGCTGGAGATGGTGGCCTCCCTCGATCCGGCCCACGGGGAATCCCGCGCCACTCGCCTCCTCTGGCAGCTGCGCGATCACCTCGGCGCCTGGCTCGACCTCGGCAGAATCCGGGTCCCGGCCGGGGGCAGCTCGGATGATGTCCCCGTGGGCAAACTGCCGATTCCCGGCACGAGCGAAACGTCACTGATCGAGCGACTACCGGACGACCTGCGCAATACGGGAGCGGACACGGATTTCGGCTCCCTGCCCTTCTCTCCCCTCTACCGAACCGACGTCGAGGCTGCCGCCGAGCTCTCGAACCGGACCGTGCACGGCGTGGCGCACCTTGCCTGGGTCGACCAGGGCGACGGCCGCTACCGGGGACAGATGGCTGTCTACGTCAAACCGCGCGGCCGCTTCGGCCAGGGCTACATGGCGCTGATCAAACCGTTCCGCTACTGGATCGTCTACCCAGCGCTGATGCGGCAGTTCCAGCGAGCGTGGGATGGCCGCGTTCGCCGGTAAGCCGTCGAGAACGGCGGTCAGGGATACTTGATCGGCGCCGTTGCGACCGCAGGCGTGAGAACATCGCGGTTGCGATGAGCGACTTCCTGGTCAAGCGCGACGATCTCCGTGAGTGCCGCATCGCCGAGTCCGACGCGCCGGAGATCGGCGAGGGGCAGGCGCTGCTGCGGGTCGACAGCTTCGGGCTGACCGCCAACAACGTCACCTACGCGGTGATGGGCGAGGCGATGTCCTACTGGGACTTCTTCCCGGCCGCGGAGGGCTGGGGACGGGTTCCGATGTGGGGCTTCGCCGAGGTCGAGCGCAGCGAGGTCGCCGGGGTCGAGGTCGGGACGCGTGTCTACGGCTACCTACCGCCGTCCTCGCACCTGCTGGTGACCCCGGTCAGCGTCAAATCGGAGGGGTTCGTCGACGGGTCGCCGCACCGGGCAGCGTTGCCCTCGGCCTACCACCGCTACCTGGCGACCGCGTCCGATCCGTTCTACCGGCCGGACACCGAGGAGATGCAGATGCTGCTGCGGCCGCTCTTCTTCACCTCGTTCCTGATCGACGACCAGCTCGCCGACGAGGGGCTGACGGGACGGGGACCGATCGTGATCTCCAGCGCCTCGAGCAAGACGGCGATCGCGGCGGCGTTCCTGCTGGCCCGACGCCAGGGGGTCGAGCTGATCGGCCTCACCTCGCCCCGCAGCGCCGAGTTCGTCGCCGGCCTCGGCATCTACGGCCGCACCGTCGCCTACGACGCGATCGACTCGCTCGAGCGCGGGCCCGCCACCTACGTCGACGTCGCCGGCGACGGCGCGGTGCGTCAGGCCGTCCACTCCCACTTCGGCGACGAACTCGTCCAGAGCATGGCGGTGGGGGTCACGCACTGGGAGGAGTTCGGCGCCGGCGCCGGCGAGCTTCCCGGGCCGACCCCGACCCTCTTCTTCGCCCCCGACCGCGTCGTCAAGCGCTCCGCCGACTGGGGCCCTGCCGGCCTCGAGCAGCGGGTCGCCGACGCCTGGCATCCCTTCTGCGAGTGGACGGGCAGCTGGCTCGAGACGATTCCCGGCCAAGGCTTCGAGGCGGTCCGTGACGCCTACCTGGACGTGCTCGAGGGCCGGGTCGACCCGCGCCGCGCCCACGTGGTCTCGCTCTAGCCTCAGCTCCCGGTCGCCGAGAAGTGCTGATAGTCCTTGGGCCAGGACCAGTTTCCGCCCCACTCCCAGCCGGCCGCGGCAAAGGCGGCAACGACCGGGCCACCGCGGTGGATCAAGCCGTGCACGTGGCGCGAGCGGTCCGCGTAGGGAGCGCCGGCCGGTGGGGAGACGTAGCCCGACTCGGTCACATAGGGGTTCTCCAGCGGGTTGACATCGATCGCCCGGCCGTAGGCGTGTTCGGACCAGCGATCGGTACCGGCGACGGTGCGGCAGTTGAAGGCGGAGGTGTTGTCGGCCGCCATGCTGCGGTGGTCGTCGGCGCCATAGGCATCGACGAGGCGCATCTGGCGGATCGGGTAACGCAGGCGGAAGAGCGTCCGCATCGTGCCCAGTATCGGCCCCGCCGCGTCGCGATTCACGACCAGCCTGCCGCGATGGACGCGGCCGTCGAACCCCCAGTGGCTGACGGCGAGCAGGCGCAGCTCGTCGAACCCGACCGGGCAGCCGCGGTGCCAGGAGACGCCGTTCATCCGTGCCCGGGTCTCGGCGTCGATGCGCTCGGCGCGGCCGTGGAAGGCCGGGGCCTCGACGCCTCGGCTCTGCCCGGCGTAGGTCCCGCTCGCGGAGAGGACGACGGCCAGGGCAAGGGTCAGGACGGCGCTCACACAGACAAGCTAGGTCATATCGGCGCCGGCGCCGACCACAGCGCCCGCAGCACCCGCAGCGAGTTCCCGGACGTCATCAGCTCGGTCGCCGTGGCGCCGTACCTCGCCTCCAGCGCCTGCTCCAGTGTCTTCAGATCGGCCATCGTCTCCAGCCCGCCCATCGTCGGCTTGATGAAGCCGTCGAAGTCGGAGCCGAGGGCAATGTGCTCGAAGCCGCCGGTGACCGCGGCGATCTTGTCGATGTGCCTACAGATGACCTCAAAGGATTCCTCGAAGGTCTTCGTCTCACTGCGCCTGATCCCGTCGTTGAGCTGGTGCTGGGCCATGATCAGCCCGACCAGGCCGTTGCGCCGCGCGATCCCGAGCACGATCTCCTCGTCGCACATGTACTGCTGCTTGCCGAAGCGGTAGCCGGCGTGGGTGGAGACGACCGGCACCTTCGCCTCCGGGTCGAGCTCGTCGAGCAGCGCGAACACCTCGCGGATCGCCGGCGGGGCCATGTGGGAAAGGTCGACGAGGATGCGGTTGCGGACGAGGCCGCGGACGACCGCCTCTCCGCGCGGCGTCAGATTGCCGCGCTGGGGGAAGAGGAAGTTGTAGAGCCGGTCCGGCAGGAACGGGAAAGCCGGCGCGTTGGTGGCGACCTGGCGGAAGAAGAGGTGGGCGACGGTGACGTAGCCGACGCCTTTCTCGCCGAGCGTGGCGCAGTTGGCGGCGATTTCGGCGTCGCTGTCGCCGAGATGGAAGCCGCCCTCGACCGCGTGGACGAGCGCGATCGCGCCGGCACCGAGACAGGCGTCGAGCTGCTCGACGTCGGTGACGATCCGGATCGTCGAGTCGTCGTGGCCGGCCACCTCTTTCTCGACCGTGTCGAGGTCTTCGAGCAGCAGTTCGAAATAGTCGCTGCCGGGCGGCGCCGCATAGGGCTTGTCGAAATCGACCTCCTCGAAGGGCCGCAGGAGGACCGAGAGGGCCAGGCCGACGTTGCCTTCGACCATCTTCTCGATCGAGATCCGGTGGCCACTGGAGAGGGTCGCGTCGCTGCCGAGCTTCAGCGCCACCCAGATCACGAACGCCTGGAACCGCTCGCGCAGGGTATGGCGACCGCGGATCGTCCGCATCCGTTCCGCCATCGAGCCGGGATCGACGTCGCTGATGACGTGCATCGGGTAGTGCGCGTGCCAGTCGGCCCACATCGGCACAACCCTACTTATTGATCAAAGAACTTGTGTGGGCTACCGGGCACCTGGCGAGAGGGACCCTCGAACTACAGGATGCTTTTGCGTCAGGGATCTAGACACCGACAAGGGCCGCGGGAACAACGGCGATGCCGTCTGGGCGCCGGTACGCCTCTGCGCCCGCGGTGACGATCACCGCGTCCAGCAGCGAATCGCCCAGTTGCCCAACGAGCCATTTCAGATGGCGAGCGTCATCGCCGCCGACGTCGCGGGCGAGCTTGAACTCGACCGCGAGAACGCGCCCATCTTCTCGTTCGATGATGAGGTCGACCTCGTGCTCCCCTCCACTCGTCCGCAGATGAAAAACCCGGCCCTCCGACGCCTGGGCGCACACGCGCAGCGACAGAGTGCAGAGGGACTCGAACAGGGCACCGAGCAGGGAGCCATCCCGGGGGATCGGGGGTCCTACGTCTCCTCCGGAGAGGAGTGCGTCAGCATCGAGCCCGAGGAGCCGCGCCGCGAGCGCCGGATCGGCGAGCTGGTGCTTCGGAGAGTTCGAGAGACGCCGGATGCGATTCCGAGTCGGCGTCCACGCCGGTACTGAGTCCACGACCCAGAGTCGCTCGAGCACATCGCGATAGGGCTGAGTGGTGGTCTTGGCGGGCTTCTCGCCCTCACCGCCGGTCGCAGCGTCTCGGATCGTCTCGAAAGAAGCAGTGGTAGACGAAGCGGCCGCGTAAGCAGTCATCCAGCGCCGTAGCGCAGCCGGGTTACGGATCTGGTGCCCCAGCTCGGGAAAGTCGCGATCGATTATCCGATCGAGGTAACCGTCGAGCTGCGCTCGCAGCGGACGGCCCGAAAGGTGGCGCAAACCAGGGAAGCCCGAGCGCAGGATCTCCTTGACATAGTCATCAGCCCTCAGGCCCGTGCGCCCCTCAACCGCTGGGCGCTGGCCATCCAGCAACTCGCGCAGACTCACGGAGGGACGCTGGAGCCCGCGCTCGAATAGGGCCAACGGCCGCATTCGGACGCTGACGATCTGCCCCGCACCGGAATGGGTCTCGACTCCAGCCGGGGACGCGGAGCCGGTCAGAAGGAAGCGACCTGGATCGGCGCCGGCGTCTACTGCGCGTCGCACCAGGTCCCAGCACTCGGGCAAGTATTGCCACTCATCGATCAGGATCGGAGGGGCGGAGTCCAATAGCCGCGCGGGGTCGGCCTGAGCGACGCTGCGCTGAGCAGGGTCGTCGAGAGCGTGGACGGTGGTGGCTCGTCGGCTCGCAGTCGCGGTCTTGCCGACACCTTTCGCGCCGACAATCGCCACCGCTGGCAGGGAGCTCACCAGCTCCCCAAGTTCTTCGTCTACGACCCTCTGCAGGTATCGCTGCGGCGTTCTGGGCGTGTCAGTCATCTGTCAAGGCTACCATTTCGACGCTGTTTACACTACCTTTTGGACGGTCGTTGCACTACCGTTTCGACACTTTCAATTTCATCGGCTTCGCTCTGCGAAGCCACCTCCGTCAGATTGAAAGGTCGCCGGTCTGGGCCATCGTGGGAAGTACCGCGAGGCCCTTCGAGACGAGGTCGCGCTCGTCACAGCTGACCAGGCGCCGGTCGCCCTCCCCCACCGCGGCAACATAGGCGGCGTCATACACCGATATCGCATGGTGCTCGGCGAGGTCGGCGGCGCGGGCGAGGAGCTGGCTCGTCGAGGCGAGAACGCCCCCATCGTCGGCGATGCGGTCGAGGACGAAGAGAAGAGCTCCCACCAGGCCCGCCTCCCGCCAGGCGCGGACCGCAGTATTTGCGACCTCGTAGCGAGCAAGGTCCAGCGTCGCGAGGACGACCGACTCGTCCGCCAGCAGCGCCCTGGCTGCCTCGTATTGCCGGTCTTCGCGATCGAAGGCCGCGAGGACGACGCTCGCGTCGAGTAGCAAGGTGCTCAAGGCCCGGGCCTCGTCGCCTTCACCTGCTCGGCCGAGTTACCGCCGTGACCGCCGTGACCGGAGGCGTCGCGGAGAACCTTCGTCATCGCCTTCGCGCGGTCGGAGCGGCGCCGGCGGATCGCGGCCTCGGCGAAGCCACGCAGGACCGCGCTGCGGGTGGAGCCGGTGCGCCGCGCCTCGGCATCGACCTCGGCAAGGAGCTCAGCGGGCATGGAGACCATCACCTTGGGCATTGGGTGAGTATACCCGGGGATACCAGGTGGGTGGCGTGGGCATCGGCAAAGGGTCGCGAAGGCGATGTGACGGAACAAGACGCGGGTGTGTCAATTTCGCCTTGTTTGATGAGAGCATGGTCGCCATGAGCTTCTTCTCGCCGGCGCCGCCACCGTTCGAGCTCGACGAGTGGAAGACCCAGCCCCACCTGTCGCGGCTGAAGCCGCTGGTGCAGGACTGGGGAGAAAACGGGTTCGGGTCGCCGACCGCCGTCTACCTGCTCTACGCCTTCAAGCTGATCGTCTACGCGCTTGGCGCGCTGCTGGCGATCTCGACGACGCCGGGGCTCGGCGGGCTCGGCAACTTCGGCGACTGGTGGACGCAGCCGATCGTCTTCGAGAAGTTCGCGCTGTGGACGCTGCTGTGGGAGCTGCTCGGGCTCGGCGCCGGGTCGATGCCGCTCAGCTTCCGCTTCATCCCGCCGATCGGGGGGCCGCTCTACTGGCTGCGGCCGGGCACGGTGCGGTTGCCGCCGTGGCCGGACAAGGTGCCGCTGACCCGGGGCAGCCGGCGTACCTGGCTCGACGTCGCCCTCTACGCCGCGGTCGTCGCCACCGGGCTCTACCTCCTCTTCGCCGCCGGCGCCGACACCGCTGCCGGCTCGCCCGGGCGGATCGCGCCGACGGGCATCGCGCTGCTGCTCGGCCTCCTCGCCCTGCTCGGCCTGCGCGACAAGGTCTCGTTCCTCGGCGCGCGGCCGGAAATCTACGCGACGATGCTTGCCGTCGGCCTCTTTCCGGTCGACCAGTGGATCGTCGCCTGGCAGTTCGTCTTCGTCTTCATCTGGTGGGGCGCCGCCTCCTCGAAGCTGAACCGTCACTTCCCCTTCGTCGTCTCGGCGATGGTCAGCAACGCGCCGCTGGTCGGGCCGAAGGCGCTGAAGCGCAAGCTCTGGCGCGACTACCCGGAGGACATGCGCCCCTCGCGGCTGTCGGCCGGCCTCGCCCACTTCGGCACCGTGCAGGAGTTCGGCTGGCCGCTGCTGCTGCTCACCGTGGACAACAACACCGTCCGCACGATCGCGATCGTCGGCATGGTCCTCTTTCACCTCAACATCACCTCGATGTTCCCGCTGGCTGTTCCACTCGAGTGGAACGTATTCATGATCTTCGGCACCCTGTTCCTGTTCGGGCACTACGGCGACGTGCCGCTGACCTCGCTCGACGACCCGCTGCTGATCGCGACGATCGCGATCGTCTGCCTCGGCCTCCCGGTGCTGGGCAACCTCCGCCCCGACAAGGTCTCCTTCCTGCCCTCGATGCGCTACTACGCCGGCAACTGGCCGACCACGCAGTGGCTGTTCCGCAAGGGCAGCGGCGCCGAAGCGAAGCTCGACACCCACATCATCAAGTCGGCCGCCCTGGTCGGCGCGCAGGTGACGCGCCTGTATGAAGACCCGGAGCTGACCGACTTCCTGCTCAACAAGGGTCTCTCCTTCCGCGCCATGCACTCGCACGGGCGGGCCCTCAACGGCCTGCTCCCCCATGCCGTCGACGACGTCGAGGCCTACGACGTCCGCGAGGGCGAGCTGATCTCCAACGTCGTCAACGGCTGGAACTTCGGCGACGGCCACTTCCACGGGCGCCAGCTGCTGGAGGCAGTGCAGGAACGATGCGGCTACGCGTCCGGCGAGGTGCGGGTGATCGAGCTGGAGTCCGAAGCGGTCGGCAGCGGCCGCCAGCGCTACCGCATCTACGACGCCGCGACCGGCCTCCTGGAGGAGGGCTCCGTCGCCGTCGCCGACATGGTCGAGCGCCAGCCCTGGCTGGAAGAGTCGTGGGACTTCCCGGTCGAGGTGGAGCACCGGCGCCAGCCGGTGGAGCCGAGCGCCGCGGTCCTGTGAGCGCAGCGACGGTCGTCGGCTCCGGCCCCAACGGGCTGGCCTGCGCGGTCGCGCTGGCGCGGGCCGGCGTGGAGGTGACGGTGCTGGAGGCCGCCGAGACGATCGGCGGCGGCACCCGCAGCGCCGAGCTGACGGTGCCGGGGGTGATCCACGATGTCTGCTCGGCCGCGCACCCGATGGCGGCGGCCTCGCCCTTCCTGCGCTCGCTCGGGCTGGAGAAGCACGGGCTCGAGTGGCGCTGGGCGGACGTCGACTTCGCCCACCCGCTCGACGACGGCAGCGCCGCGACGATGGTCCGCTCGCTCGATGACACCGCCGCCGGCCTCGGCGTGGACGGGCCGGCCTGGCGGCGACTGTTCGGCTCCTCCTCGGCCCATTTCGACGCCATCAACGAGGACGCGATGCGGCCGATTCTCCACCTGCCCAAGCACCCGGTTCGCCTGCTCCGCTTCGGACTGCCGGCAGCGGCGCCGGCGACCCTGCTCGCCCGCCGCTGGAAGACCCCCGCGGCGCGCGCCCTGTTCGGCGGCGTCGCCGCCCACTCCTTCAGTCCGCTGACGCAACCGCTGAGCGCTGCGGTCGGGATGGCGATGGTCTGCGCCGGCCACAGCATCGGCTGGCCGGTGGCGGCCGGAGGATCGCAATCGATCGCCGATGCCCTCGCCGCCGACCTGCGCGAGCACGGTGGGCGGATCGAGACGGGGGTGCGGGTGCGCTCGCTCGCCGAGCTGGACTCCTCCGACGCCGTCGTCTTCGACCTCGCGCCCGGCGCCGTCGCCGACGTCGTCGGCGACCGCCTGCCCACCCGGGTCGCCCGCGCCTACCGCCGCTACAAGCACGGGCCCGCCGCCTTCAAGGTTGACCTGGCAGTGGAGGGAGGGGTGCCGTGGACGGCTGAGGCCTGCCGTCGCGCCGGCACCGTGCACGCGATCGGCTCCTTCGAGGAGACCGTGGCCGCCGAGCGCGACGTCAACCGCGGCCGCATGCCGGCGCGCCCCTTCGTCCTCGTCGGCCAGCAGTACCTCGCCGACCCCCAGCGCTCCGCCGGCGACGTCCACCCGATCTGGGCCTACGCCCACGTGCCCAACGGCTATGACGGCGACGCCGAGGGCGCAACGATCGACCAGATCGAACGCTTCGCCCCGGGCCTGCGCGAGCGCATCGTCGCCACCGCCGTCCGCTCGCCCGCCGAGTTCGAGGCCTACAACCCCAACTACGTCGGCGGCGACATCATTGCCGGCGCCAACACCCCGATCCAGACCCTGATCCGCCCCCGCCTCGCCCTCGACCCCTACTCCACCGGCGTCCCCGGTCTATACATCTGCTCCGCCGCCACCCCTCCCGGCGGCGGCGTCCACGGCATGGGCGGCTTCAACGCCGCCCAGTCGGCGCTGCGGTACCTCGCTAGGAGTTGACGTAGCGGGAGACCGCCTCGCGAGCGAGGTCGCTGACCGAGCGCCCTTCCTCCTCGGCCCGCTTCAGCGCGATCCGGTAAAGCTCGGGCGTAAGGCGGAAGCTCAGCCGCGGCGAGGTACCACCGTCGCCATCGAGCGATGGGCGTCCGACCAGCACCCGTTCCGCCTTGGACAAGTCGTAACCGCGCTCTGCCTCGAGAGCGAGCGCATCGGCGATCTCGGGCGTGATCTCCACCCCCGACTCCGTTATGGGATTGCCCTGACTTTTATTCACCTTCGCCATCTCTTGGCCTCCTCATACATATCTCGATAGCGCCCTCGCAGAAACATCGCATGGATCACCAATACAGATTCGTCGGTGATCTTGACCGCCATCACCTCAAGTGAATTTCCATATGCGTCATCTCCGAGGTATACAAGCCGAGGATCAGCCTCGTCGGGAGCACTGATCGAGGGTGCCTCCCTGAAGCACAGGCCGCAATGTTCGATGACATAGCGCGCTTGGTCATGGGTTATCCGATGCTTGGTTGCCGATCGAGCCCACTTCAGAACTCTCGAAGGAGGCTGACTAATTCGTCGGACAATAATATCAGGCTCCCGCGGCATCGAGCTGACTCTCGCTAGAGCTGACTCTCGCTAGGAAGGTGTGCCCGAACAAGACGTAGGCACGACAAAGGTGAGTCGTTACTGCGTCCGAACAGCAGCGGACCCGCGAGCGAGTACGCTGCCCCCTCGTGTCCCGTCGCCTCCCGATCCTCAGCCTGGCCGTCGCGCTGCTGCTCGGGCTCGGGGTGCTCGGCGTCACCGGCGTGGGACAGGCGGCTGACGCGGGGGTCACGCCAGTCGACTCAACGGCCTGCGGCGGGGTCCAGTACGGCGGCTCGGGATCGGCGCAGGCGCTGATCGTCTCTGACCTCCCCCTGCAGGGGGACTCGCGGCAGCGCTCGCTGCAGATGAACGACGCGATCCGGCTGGTGCTGGAAGGGGCCAAGTGGCGCGCCGGCGGGCGCAACGTCGCCTTCCAGGCCTGCGACGACTCGGAGGCCGACACCGGGCTCTGGAGCAAGGCGCAGTGCCAGGCCAACGCGCGCGCCTACGCCGCCGACCCGAGCGTGCTCGGCGTCATCGGCACCTACAACTCCGGCTGCGCCGAGGCGATCGTGCCGATCCTCGGCCGCGCGCCCGGCGGCGGTCTGGCGATGGTCTCGCCCGGCAACACGCTGATCTGCCTCACCCAGTCCAGCCCCAGCTGCGGCAAGGGCGAGCCCGGCAGCCTCTACCCGCAGCGGCGCAACTACGCCCGGGTCGTCCCCAACGACGCCTACCAGGGCGCCGGCCTGGCGAGCTTCGCCCAGCAGCAGAAGATCGAGCGCGCCTACGTCCTCTACGCCGCCAAGGACCCGACCAGCCTCGGCCAGGCCAAGACCTTCCGCGGGGCCGCCCGCAAGCTGGGGATCGAGATCGCCGGCTTCCGCGCCTGGAACCCCGATGCCTCCAGCTACATGAGCCTGATGGGGATGGTCGCCGCCACGATGCCCGACGCCGTGCTGCTGGCCGGGCTGACCGAGCAGAACGGCGCCCGTCTGATCAAGGACAAGGTCGCGGTCCTCGGCCCCAACGACGGCATGGTGAAGCTGCTGGCGCCCGACGGCTTCGCCCAGCAGTCGACGATCGACCTGGCCGGCTCAGCCGCGCAGGGCATGTTCGCCAGCGTCCCCGGCCGCGTCCCCCAGAATCTGACCGGCCCGGGCAAGAAGCTCGTCTCGCAGCTGCAGCAGGAGAACCGCGGCCCGGTCGAACTCTATGCGCCATATGCGGGGCAGGCCGCGAGCGTCCTGCTCGACGCGATCGCCCAGGGCCCGCAGCGCTCCGCCGTGCTCGACGCCGTCCGCCACACCGACGTCCGCAACGGCATCGTCGGCAGCTTCAGCATCCTGCCCAGTGGCGACCCGAGCGTCGGCCCGATCACCGTCTCGGTCGCGAAGAAGAGCTTCGTGCCGGTGCACGAGGTCGAGCCCGGGCAGGCCCTGGTCAAGGCCGCGCGGCACGGCTGACCGCCAGTACCTCCTAAACCAGCAGCAAGCCGACCAGCAACAGCAGGACGCCGGCGCTGGCCGCCGCGCCGGCGGCACCGAGCAGCCAGCGGCGGCGGGCGATGATCGAGACCGAGGCGAGGACGATCCCGACCTGGAGGCCGACCTCGGCCAGCTCGTAGTCGATGTGCTGGGCGTTGGCGTGGTCGGTGTCGTGTTCGTGGGAGTGGATCTGCGCTTCGAGGCGGGCGTCGGCGGGGCCGAGTTCCTCGACGATGCGGGCCTCGTGCCGGCTCGCGGCGGCAGCGGCGTGATGCTCTCGCGGGCCGCCCGTGCCGAGAACCCGCAGCATCGTCGCGTTGCCTTCGGCGACGTCGATCTTGACCCGGTTGCTCTCCAGCTGGGAGGACGTGCCGGCGCGATGGGTCTCCTCGGTGATCACGTGTTTCACCGCCTCGTTGGAGAGGAAGGTGGCGATCGCCAGGAAGGCCGCCATCACCGCGACGACCATCGCCGCGTTGCGCCCGTAGTGCGGCCCGACCTCACCCTCCCCGTCCGTCGCGACCTGGTGCCCCTGCTCGAAGCGCTCGTATGAACGGTGGGCCTCCACGCTGCGAACCTACAGCCACAGGGTCGATGTCGATTTCGCGGCGGCCCGTTCGTCGTCCCTGCGAAAGTCAAGCCAAACGGAGGAGGAATCATGGGCAGGATCGTCGTTACCGAGTTCGTCTCCCTGGACGGAGTGATGGAGGCCCCGGGCGGGGGCGAGGAGTACAAGCACGGCGGCTGGACCTTCGAGATCGACCGCGGTGCGGAGGGCGACAAGTTCAAGCTCGACGAGCTCTTCGAGGCCGAGGCGCAGCTGTTGGGGCGGCGCACCTACGAAGGTTTCGCCGCCGCCTGGCCGCAGATGACCGACGAGGCGGGCTTCGCCGAGAAGATGAACGGGATGCCCAAGTACGTCGTCTCCTCGACCCTGGAGGAGGCCGAGTGGAGCAACTCGACCGTGCTGAGTGGGGACCTCGCGACCGAGGTGACGAAGCTGAAGCAGGAGGTCGACGGCGCGATCCTGGTCGCCGGCAGCGCCCAGCTGGTCCAAGGGCTGCTGGAGCACGACCTGGTCGACGAGCTGCGGCTGATGGTCTTCCCGGTCGTGCTCGGCAGCGGCAAGCGCGTCTTCGGCGAGAGCGCCGACAAGAAGGCGTTGAAGCTGGCGAGCTCACGCACGGTCGGGGACGGGATCGCGATCCTCACCTACGAGCGAGCCTGACCGGGCTCCGCGCAACGGCCGCTCCCCTACCCTTCCAGAGGTCTTGCGCGGGGCGAAAAGAACAATGGCGCTGGCCGCTGCGGCCGTCGTGGCGGTGGGACTGGGAACCGGCCCGGCGCTGACCCCCGCCGCCGCGGCGCCGGTCCCCTGGGGCGCCGGCTGCGCGTCCGTCCTACCGAGCGGGCAACGGACCAGCTCGACCTGCGGGGCGAGCCTGGTCGACGGGCGCGCGCTCGCGCCGCCGAACGCTCCACCTCTGGTCAAGGACGTGATCGCCGCCGCCAACCACATCAACGGCCGGCCCTACGTCTGGGGCGGCGGCCACGTCGGCTGGCTCGCCCGTGGCTATGACTGCTCCGGCGCCGTCGGTTACGCCCTGCACGGCGCCGGCCTGCTCGGGACGACGATGGTCTCCGGCCAGCTGGCGTCCTGGGGCAGCGCCGGCGCCGGCCGCTGGATCAGCGTCTACGCCAACGCCGAGCACGTCTACATGGTCGTCGCCGGCCTCCGCTTCGACACCCGCGACGACCTGCCGGGGGTGTCGGGGCCGCGCTGGCACCGGGCCCTCGTCGAACCGCCCGGATTCGTGGCCCGCCATCCGGTCGGGCTCTGACTTGGGGACTCTCTTAGTACACAAATACATACTGGACCATTTTCAAATAGCTAAACTGGCCTGGTGCCGTGGGCCGGCGACGAGAACGAGTTCAGGAACGATCTCCTCAGCGCGAAGGAACGGGATCTGAAACCGCTGCTGGGAGAGAGCGCGGACTGCCTCGACCTGGATTACAGCCAGACCGCCGATATGGAGGCCTTTCTCAACGAGGCCTGGTTCAGCGGCACCCGCAGCGGCCACGCCCAGATGCGCGAGCGGGCGAACCAGCGCCGCTTCGACATCAAGCCGGTCGGCCTCGAGGAGATCGAAGCGGGGTTCAAAGAGCTGATGGAAGAGTCCGCCGACACGCTGAACCTGACCCTCGGCGAGACGATCCGCATGTGGGGCTTCCTCGGCGAGGCCTGGATCGCCGGCACCCAGACCTGCGAAGCCGAGCTGATGGCGACCTTCCTCGAGCTGAGGTCGGACGTGGCGCAGGAAGCGCTGGATTGGCTGGAAGGCGGGGGCGAGACAAAGCCTTAGCTGCCGTCCTTCGCCGCCAGCCGCTGCTCGTCGGCAATCGCCAGATACTCCTCCACCATCAGCTTGTCCTTGGGCCGGTTCGCCGCCCGCTTCATCGCGATCAGGTGATCGAGCGAGGCGACGCGCACCGTTACCCCCTCGATCGCATCGACTATCGAGGCTCCACGCAGGGCATCGTAGTCTCGGAGCCCGGCGACGTCGCCGAGGATATCGACGTCGCCGAACTCGCTCTTGAAGGTGAAGTTGGCCCCGTTGGCCAGAGTCTGGGCATCTACCTGGAATGGCAGACCCGGCGGCGCCCCCCGGAGGGTCACCCCCAACTCCTCCAAAGCCGCTGCCAGCCGGCCAAGATTTGCCTCATCGCGCGAGTAGGCGATGTCGAGATCGAACGTCGGGTAGGCGGACCCATGAGCCAGGCCCGCCATGCCGCCGACGACGACGAAGTCGACTCCATGCCGACCGAGCACTTTCAGCAAGAGACCGGGTTGCAGCGCAGGGCCAGGCGAGTCTTTGCCGATCACGGGCGCTAGACGCTACGCGTCAAAGCGCCTGCGCGCAGGCCTTGAAGCCGTATTCCTTGGCCAGCTTGTCGACCTGGTTGAAGGGGTTGCCCTTGATCTTTTCGGCGCTCTGCGGATTTTCGGCGGCCTCCTTCACGGCCGCTTCGATCCCGGCGACGATCGCTTCGATCCTCACCTCGTCGCCGTCGGGCGGACTGAGCGCGGCCAGTTCTTCGGCCTCCTTCTCGACCGGCGGTAGGCCGACGACAGTGATCAGGTCTTCTTTGCCGGCCTTCGTCGAGACCTTCTTGGCGTTTTTCGTTTCGTAGCCGCGCAGCCCCGCTTCCTGCTTTTCGTCCGCCTTTTCGCAGATCGCGTCGCCCTGCTTGATCAGCAGCGCCTTCGTCAGCGGCTCCTCGCCCCACCACCACAGCCGGCGAAGATCGAGGCGGCCGCGAATGCGGCGATCAGGCCTGCAAGAAATGCCTTGGACAAGGTCGAGGAAGGGTCGGGCTAGTACTGGCCGCAGACTTTGAATCCGTAGGCCATCGAGAGTTTTGTACCTTCGGCGAAGACGGCGATTTTCGTATACCCCGTTTGGACGATCTCGCTAGGATCGATTTCGATTTCATCGAGCGCCTTTTCGTTGGCGTCGACGATCGCCTGCAGTTCACCCTCGTCGCCGCTGGGCGGTTCCATTTCGTCGAGCTGTTCGATGTTCTTGCGCACATTGGGCAGCGCGACCTCGAGAATGATTTCTTCCTGGCGTTCGGTCGGCGACACGCCCGGCTTGATCTTGTTTTCTTTTCCAAACGCTTCCAGCATCGTGCTCTGTTCCGAGTTGATCGCGTTGCACCTGGCGTCGGCCTGCTTGATGAACGCGGCCCGCGTCAGCGATCCGCCTTCGAGCGGGGGCTTGGATTCTTCGCCGCTTTCCCCTTCTTCGCCACCCCCGCTTTCGCCATCGCTGGTCTTTGCGGCAGACTGGCTCCCGTTGGCGCTGTCGGAGGAGTCGTCTCCGCCACCGCACCCGGCGATGGCCAGCGCTAGGAGAAGGACACTGAGGATGACTGCGAAGATGGCTTTAGGCATTGACTTTCCTGATTAGTTAGAAGATTTAAGGCATCCTATACAGGCGCGGCCTTCGATGTCAAACCAAGCCGCGAAGTCCTCAAAACAAAGCGCGCGGCGGTTGCCCGCCGCGCGCTTTTCCCTTGCTCAAAATTCGAGCGGACCCCTCGCTACGGATAGACTTTCGACTGCAGCGCGAGTTCCTGATCGGTGATCTGTCGCGTCTCGTTGGTCCCAGCGGCAGCCGGCAGGCCGGACTGGCTGTTGACGAGACCGTTGATGCTGATCGGGATGAACCCGAACAGGGTCAGCACGCAACCGCTCGCTCCTGGCGCGGAGAATGCATTGTCCACCAGTTCGCCGTTTTTCAGGTAGGTGATTTCCGGAGATTCGGTGAAACTGACTTCCGGGAAGACACCGGTGATCGGTTTGTTGGGCGGCGGCGGGCTGGTCGTGAACGGGCTCAAGTGCAGGACGATCGGGCTGGATACCGACCCGACGTAGCAGTTGTTCCCCAGCACCCCGTTGATCAGATGGACTTTGACCGGCAGCGTGGTTTCGAACGATGAGAACGTGATCGTCGGCACCCCCGCCAGTTCAGTGGCCGCATAGAGCGTCAATGCTTCGCTGCCGAGGAATTCCAGCAGCCAGGTCAGGCCGGTCAGACCAATTACTCCGCCCGGCACTTTCTGTTTAGCGATCGACATGCCGCCTTTGGGACTCGCGCTGATCGGCGAAGTCGCAAAGGGGTCGAAACCACCGCTGAGGGTGATCGGGGCGGTGATTGGGACGTCTTTGTTCCCCATCTGGAAGTGCCCGCCCTTGATGACCGCGCGTATGCAGTCAAAGGCTTTCGGATTTTCAGCGGGGCTCGGGCAGCCGGCAAACTGGGTATAGCCGGGTGCCGGCGTGGCGGCCTGGGCCGCCGGTGCAGCCAGTGCCATAGCCGCGATAGCTGCAACGAGCAGCGCGAGCGGCTTGGCGAGTCGCTTCGACTTCATTCGTCTCTCCCTTACTGGTTTCGGTCTCAAGAAATAGACCGTTTCAATACATCTCTATCGCCTTAAAGGCACTACGTCAAGTATTTTCTGGGAACATCCAAAGTTCCGCCACGGTGCCGGCTCAGCGCACCCTGCAGTTTCGATTCAACGTCGATCCCAGCTCGAAGCCGCCGGCAAAGCGGAAACTCGTGCGAGCAAGGGGATAGGTGGCGGTCGAGAAGCCAGGAGGAGCGGGGCAGCCGGCGCTGACATAGCTGTGGCGGGCGCCGCGGTAGCGGAACTCGCGCGCCAGCGTCATCTCGATCGCGGTCACGTAGCCCCAGTTGCCGAGGGCCTTTGGGAGCGAGGCGGTGAGCGCGGTGCCGAAGCTGCCGCGCCGGAGCCGGTGGACCGTGAAGACGATCACGAAGGAGTTGGCGAAGGGCCGGGGGGAGTAGATCTGGCCGAGCAGAACCGGGCGACCGTGACGGCGGCCGTTGAAGACGAGAAGCTTGCCCTGGCTCGGATACGGGGCCTGCCCGGCGAGCACGATGTTGGCCCAGAAGCGACCCTGGCCGACCAGGGCGGAGCGGCAGGCGGCGAGCGCGCGGGCGCTGGAGGCGGGCTGGATGCGGTCGAAGGGACAGATCGGCAGGCCGGCGTAGTCGAGGCTGCCGTGGCGGTTGAGATCGATCCGCAGGGTCTGCAGCTGCGGCGGCGGGCTTCCGTCGCTGGTCGAGATGCGGCCGGCGATCGAGACCGCGACCGGCGCCTTCGCCACCCGTGGCAGAGCGTGAGGCGAGAGCTTCCCGGCCACGATCACCCGCAGCTGCTGCTCCTGGGAGACCTCGGCACGGACGACGCTCGCGGCCGTCAGCAACCCCAGAAGGACGAGCGCGGCCGTGGCCTTCGTGCCGCGGCTCACGGACGCCCCCGAGGCACTCGGCAGCCGTGCCGGAGACGGCGGCAGGCGGCGCGGCGCTGGACGTGGCGGTGCCGCCCATGGCCGGCGCGCCGAGGCGCCAGGACGGGCGTCGATATCGCAGCCGCGTCGAGCGCACCCGCCGCCGAGAAAACCGACGGCGACTGTGCCGTTCCCTGCCCCGACGCCTCGGGGCCGATTTCGCCGAAACCGGGATCGACCGCGACCGGCGGCGCGAAGGCGGGAACGAGAGCGGAGTTGTAGGCGGAGACGACGGCGGGGGTGGAGTTGCCGCTGGTCACGTAGACGCGCCCCTGCGTCGCCGTGCCGGAGTTGTCGACGGCGAGTCCGGCCGGCCGCGCGTTGACGATCGGCGATCCGAACCGGCCTTCGGAGACACCGGCGGCGGTGAAGGATTTGACCTCGGCTTGCGGCTGTTCGAAGAACGCCGGCTCGAGATCGTCGACGACGTAGACGACGCCGGTTTCGTCGTCGATCGCGATCGCGGCGTCGCGAAGCGAGACGAAGCCGGCGAGGATTTCGTCCGCAACGTCCTCGTCACCCGAGGGGTCGTAGATCTTCACCGTGCCGTCGGCCGCGTCGGGAACGTAGACCCTGCCCTGGGTTTTGGAAAAGCCGGAGACGGCGACCCCGTAGCCGTCTCCGAGGCTGCCCTCGCCAATCCGCAGCGGCTCCCCTTCGTCCAGCACCGGCGCCCCGGATGAGTCGTATACCGCCACGTAGGTGCGAGCGTCGACGTAGACGTTGCCGGTCGCCGGGTCGACCGCGACGCCGGTCGAGTGAGCGGAGTCGATCACCGTCCCGGGCCCGAAAGCGGGGAAGGCCCGTTTGTAGCGGACGACGTCGCGGTGATAGCGGTTGACGTAGAGGGTGCCGGCCGAGTCGACGGCAAGGCCGCAGGGCCCTTCTCCGGGTGCGTTCGCGCCCTGCAGAGCCCCGGCGGGTTCGTGCGGTGGTTTGAAGATGTCGACGACCTCATGGTGGTAGTCGGAGACGTAGAACCTTCCCTGGGCGTCGACGGCGAGGCCGCACGGCCCGTTGAAAGCCGGGCTTTCGAAGTCGAAGATCGCCGCCCCCCAGGCCGGAGCCGCGGCCACGATGATCGCGGCGGCGGCGCAGATCGCCCCCAGGCCAAGCCGGCAACGCCGGGATCTCATCGCTTCCCCCCTCCCTTCCCGTTCCCGCACTGGCCGCGCAGCTTCGTCGTGAAGACAGAGCCGACGTTGTTCTGCCCGAGTGCTTTCACGGTCGCCCTCGGTTCGGCGGCGCAGAGGTTGGCGGAGTTGACGAGGAGGCCCCGGTCGCCTCCCCGCAGGCGCAGCACGAAGCGGCTGATCTCGGCGTCCGGCAACTCGTCGAAGAAGGTCCGGATCCCGTGCTTGGCCGGCCCGATCTGCCCCTCGAGGACGATGCGCACCGAGCCGCTGCGCAGCGAGGCGACCAGGTCCGGCAGGCGGTGCGAGGATGAGCGCAGGTAGATCGGCCCGCGCAGCGGCTCGTCGAAGAGGGGCGTGTAAGCGACGGCGTCGCCGTAGACGGACCCCGGCGGGCAGGCGTCGGCGGCGAACTGCGACTGGGTGCAGACCTCGCGGATGTGGTTCTGGGCGAGGAACTCCGAGTGCGGCATGGTCACCGCGATCCGCCTCAGGTTGGCGTTGCCGGGGCGAGCGGCGAAGACCGCCCGTAGGGCGGGGTAGTCGCCGCGCCGGGAACCTCCCCTCAGGCGCAGGCCGAGCTGGGGGCGAAAGTGGAGGATGCGGCAGTTGAGGAGCTGGAAGTGGTTGGCGACCGCGGCGGTGCTGTCGTCGGAGCGGTCGCCGAAGAGCACGCCGGAGCCGGTCAGGGTCGAGATCACCTGCGACGGTTCGCAGCTGCTCGGGTTGCGGGTGAAGTTCGGCCGGTCGATGAAGACGCGGATGTCCCGCAGATGCAGGGGGATGCCTTTGAGGATGTGGGGGATCGGGTCGGAGCCGCGCGAGTCGATCCGCAACTGCGCCGTCCGCGGGTCGACTTCGAAAGCGGAGCGGATCACGATCGTGCCGAGGTCGAAGGGCCCGACCGTGGCGGCGTTGACGGTCACCAACGAGAGCGGCGAGCCATGGTAGGGGCCGGCGAGGTAGACCTTGCCCGGTGCGTAGGCCAGGGCCGGGCCGACGCCGTAGCCGGAGAGCGTGCGGCCGACCTGGCTGTTCGCCGGGCACGACGGCTGCGCCGTCTCGGCGACGCCGGTCCGCCCCCGCGCCGCGGCGATCGCCGCCTCCGGGCAGAAGGGGATGCCGGCGAGGCGGCCGGTCAGGCCCCGCGGCAGGATCGCGGAGTAGGACGTGATCTCCTGCTCGCCGTCGTTGCGCGTCAGGTGGAGGTAGAAGGGGGTGTAGGAGGCGACGTTGGAGTTGACCGATCCGCCGATCGCTTTGGGGGTGAAGGGAGCTGCGCCGCCGCCGGGACAGGCGCCCCCGTCAAACCCGCTCTCGATCGGAGAGGCGGTGGCGGTGGACGTGCCGGGCACGGTCGCCCACGGCGTCAGATCGATCCGGGCGATGGCGGGGCCGCAGGTCGACGGGGTGACGAGCGGCGCCCGCTGGCCGGGACGAAAGAGGAGTTCGAGCGAGGTGTAGGGGAGCAGGGGGAGGCCGTCGAAGGTGGCGACGAGGTGGCCCGTAGCCGGGTCCGCGTCGATCCGGCCCGCGGACTTGACCTGAACCCCGCGTTCGGTCGACTTGGCGACGAGATAGATCGCCAGCAGCGAGTCGAAGGGATTCTCGGCCCCCGGTCTCGAGGTGGTGACGTCATCGGGCTGGGCGAGGTAGATGGCGCCGGTCAGCGGGTCGGGGAAGAGCGGCGTATCGACCGTGAAGCTGCCGATCTTGGCGACGCCGGGGCAGGCCGCCCCCTGCGGCACGGTGGCCTCCTCCGCCGTGTATTGAGCCGGCGTGCAGACCCCGAGGCCGGCGCCCAGGGAGGGGTTGATCGTCACCCCTTCCGGGAGGGAGACGACTGCCTTGCGAACCTGCGAGCGCACCCGTTTACTCGGTTCGGACAGGCCTTCGTCGTTGTCGAACAGGGTGAAGGCCAAGCCGCTCGAGGAGGAGGCCTTGCGGTCGTCGAGCTGGCCGAAGCCGATCGGTTTGAAGGCCAGTTCGTTGCAGTGTTCGGGCCTGACCGGCTGTCCGTTCTTCTGCGCCGTGTAGGTCAGCACTTCCGGGCCCGCTACCTCCCAGGGTCCCAACCCCGCCGTGAACGTCAGCGGCGCGTCGCAATCGGTGGGCAGCGTCAGCAGCGGTTCGATCTTCTGGGTGGTGCTGAGCGAGCATTTCGCCCAGGGGAAGGTCGGCTCGGCCTCGTTGAGGCAGTCGCCCCGTTCGCCGTCGTGAGCGAGCCCCCAGGGCGTGCCCCAGAGGTTCAGGTCGAGGCGGTCGGCGGCGAGCGCCTGCGGGATGTCGGCGGCGTCGAGGCCGAAGCTGTAGCGGCCGGTGCCATCGGCGCGAATCTGCATGTCGAAGGCAACCGGCAGCCGATACGGGACGAAGCCCAGCTGGGCGGGCACGCCCTGCCTCGGCCTCAGGCTGAAGAGGCCGAAGCGCCGCGGCGCCCCTCCTTCGCGGCTGGAGTAGACGTCGACCGTCCCGACCTGGCTCGAATCCGGACAACTCTCCCCCGACTCGCTCGCTTCGAACGGCGAGTCGCGCGGCGCCCCGAACTGAGACGGGAGGCAGACGTCGGTCGTTTCCGGATTGAGCAGCAGCCCGGAAGGCATGTCCAAGCGCAGGTTCCTCAGGTGCTCCCCCGGGTTGAGACCGACCGACGCGGTGAGTGCATATGGGTGGGAGCCCGCGACCGATGCGAGTTCGCCACCGTCGACTCGGGCGGTCATCTCGAAACTCGCGGCGCCGGCAGCGGGAGCTCCGACCAATGCCGCCACCCCAAGCGCGGCAAGCACCCACCTCACCGCCGCACTCTCGTCCCACGGGAGCCATGTCGATGGGGCTTCTTTGCGGGGCCGTGCTTGCGTCCATGGCCACCCGTCTTCCAGTACCTAACCTTCGGATTACCTGGCCCCGGGATCAGCGTCGTCACCGTCTGATCTTCCGGGAGTGGAGGGAGTGGCTGGCAGGCGTCGCCTTCGCAGACGATGGGATCGGCCGCGATGGCCCCAGGCGCCGGTCCGCCACCAAAAGCGGCCACGATGGCGGCACAGACAACCATCCTCGATGAGACCTTCATCCCCTCCCTCGTCACTCAGTTTTGATACCCAGCCGGGATTATATCGGTATGCCAAGATTTCTCATAACCAGGTGCTGGCAATGGCGCTCAGCAGTGCCCTCGTCGGCTCATTTTGACCCCGACGTGACTGTTACTTGGTAAGTGACCCCCTGCGTTCTCAGCTGCCGTTTTCGTAATTGAGTGTTCCAAATCCGTCTGCTGAAATAGTGGGTCAAGTTTCGCTTGGGGGATGCTTGAGTTTCCAGACGCTGAAGCCACCAGCGTTTCTCGCCTCAACCTCCCACCGGCCACGCCGCGCCCGCACGGAACGGTGCGCTCGCGCTTAGCGCCGCTTGTGCTCCTGTGCGTCCCAACTCGACGTCGTCAAATGATTCCGGGGGTGGGAGGTCGATTCCGCATCCTCCCACCCCATGCCGATGCTAGTGCTCTGTTCTTGGCTTATGCCTATGTAACTGTCACGTTAGTCTGGCCGCCGCTTGCGTTACTGCCTTTGACTGTGATTTTACCGGTGTAGGTTCCATCTGCTTTCGTGGCGTTGCCACAAAGGCCTGTATGGGTGTACGTTTTGTTAGTTATGTTAAATTCGATTGTGATGTCCTCAGGCGGGCCGGTCATCGTGCTGTAGTTAACAGGGCCAAGTCCGTTCTGGGCGAAGGTATGAATCGTGCAGAGCCCTGCTGACGTAACTGTGAAGCCCGTCGATCCTGCAGGGCAGACGATGTCCATGGTGCCTTTGGAAGAGCTGGCGGTGACTGTTTCGCCGGCATTGAAGCGATAGTTGCAGTCGGTTGTACTCAGGGTTACTTTTCCGCCGAGGTTGTTTGTGCAGGTGTGTTTTTCGCCTGCGGCCTCCTCGGCGCTATTGGTGTATGTAATTTTGGTGTCGGTGGTAATCGAGGTCGCGCTGGTGCCGGCCACCGACGCGTTCGCATAGACTGTGTCGCAGGATATTGAGAGGGCGCCGCCTGTAATAGTTGTTTTCTGTGTCCCTCCGTCGGCTATAGACGCCGCCGTACCTGTCAGTCTCGTCGTGCCGCTATCCCACGAGAACGAAGCCGCCGTGGCGTGTGCCGCCGAAGCGACCACGGCGCTCATCGCGAAGATGGCGACGAGGGCCAGCCCGAGGGCCTTGAGATTGCGAATCATGCTGTCCTCCTTTAACGATGGATAAAGGAGGGATGGTTCGCCTCTATGCGAGGCCGGTCAAGCTTTTGGTGGAGGGTTGCTTGAAATGCCGGGGGCAACTGGGGTCGCTGCTCGTTTCTCGCCGCAAGCCCCCACCGGCCACCCCGCGCTCGCGCGAAACGGTGCGCTTACGCCTAGCGCCGCTTGTGCTCCTTGTGCTTCTTCTTCGCCCCGCCCTTGGGGCACTTCGCCTTCAGGGGCGGGCGCGAGTCGGCGAGCTTGCCGTTTTGGGCGTCGAAGTGCGCCGTGGCGCGGTTGACCGAGGCGCAGATGTTGCGCGAGTTCAGCAAAAGGCCCTTCTTGCCGCCCTTCATGGTGACGGTGACCTTGGAGATCGGCACGTCGGGGATCTGGGCAAAGGTGGCGCGGGTGCCGCCGTGCACGGAGTCGATGCGGGCGACGGCGTCGACCTCGATCGGCTGGTTGGCGGGGCCGCGCAGGGCCAAGACCAGGTCGGGCAGGGGATTGCTGGAGGAGCGCAGGTAGACCGGGCCCTGAACCGTGTAGTCGACGAGCGGGCTGATCGCCTTCGCAGCCGGCCTTGCGATTGTCGAGAATTGAGAAGCATTCATACCGATCACTGGCGCCGTGCAATACACTGTGTCATAGGATTTCATAGAGGGCCTGCTATCACGTGAATTTCTGTGTTATTTCTTCGGCTACCGTCGCTACCGTTCCTGTCAGTTCGCGGTACCGCTTTCCCACGAGAATGAGCCTTCCGTTGCCTCGTCGCCGAAGCCATCAAGACGCTCGTCGCGAAGACGGCGACTAGGGCGGCCCCGAGGGCCTTGAGATTGCGAATTATGCTGTCCTCCTTTACAGGGCATAGGACGATGGCTGCACATCGCCCTATGCCGTATGTCAAATACTTAACGCTCTCTAGCTATGTCACTGTTACGTTAGTGGACACGCTGTTGTTATGACCTCTAACTGTGACTTTGCCGGTATAGGTGCCGTCGGCTTTCGTGGCGTTGCCACAAAATCCTGTATGAGTGTAGGTCATATTAGTGATTGCAGGTTCGATTGTTATGTCCTCGGGAGGTCCGGCCATCGTGCTGTAGGTGACTGGCCCGAGTCCATTCTGGGCGAATATATGTGTCGTGCAGAGACCGGGCGAACTCATTGTTATGCCTGCCGAGCCGGGAGGGCAGACAATGTCCATGGTGCCTCTGGAAGAGCTGGCGGTAATTGTTTCGCCAGCGTTGAAGCGATAGTTGCAGTCGGTTGTAGAAATAGTGGCTTTCCCGCCGACGTTGTTTGTGCAGGTGTGTTTTTCGCCCGCGTTCTCCTCGACGGTGTTGGTGTATGTAACGCCTCCTTCGGTGAAAATTGAAGTAGCGCTCGTACCGGTCACCGACGCCGTGAAATACACTGTGTCACAGGATTTCGATAGGGCCCCT
>Ga0190274_10000217_pt1 | contig 38859 bp, 39 predicted proteins | sample Popmic531T_FD_133002 | JGI IMG/M metagenome (GOLD analysis project Ga0190274, IMG submission 133002) | Populus adjacent soil microbial communities from riparian zone of Yellowstone River, Montana, USA - 531 T | ecosystem: Environmental > Terrestrial > Soil > Riparian zone | place: USA: Montana... | reverse complement strand
GCCTGGCGGATCGGCCGGGTCATCAAGGACACGGTCAAGGTCTTCCAGATCGAGACGACGCTCAACAACGACATCTTCCCGAAGCCCTACGACTTCCTGCAGAAGCGCGAGTGGGAGTGGTCGGTCAAGGACCAGGCCTCGATGCTCGCGATGCGCCGCGGGCTGTCGATCGCGCCGCCGAAGCTCAAGCACAAGATGTTCCACGACCTGCGCTCGGTCTACGGCCTGACCGGCGTCAACGCCGGCGAGGTCGAGGCGGTGCACGCCAAGACTCTGGAGAAGGTGCACCAGCAGCACCTGGTCGAGGTGCAGGGCCAGTCCGACGTGCTCGTCATGGGCATCCCGTACGTCGGGCCCTACAACGTGAACTCGTCGCTCAACCCGATCCTGGCCACCTGCATGGGACTGGGCTACTACTTCAACTCCTACATCGGCCAGCCGGTCGTCCGGAAGGGCGGCGCGGTGATCCTCTACCACCCGCTCAACGAGGGCTTCAACCAGCTGCACCACCCGTCGTACGTCGACTTCTACGAGGAGGTCCTCGCGGAGTCGACCGACCCGGCCGTGGTGGGGGAGAAGTACGAGCAGCAGTTCGCCGAGGACCCCTGGTACCGCCACCTCTACCGGACCTCGCACGCCTACCACGGCGTCCACCCGTTCTACATGTGGTACTGGGCGGCGCACGCGATGGACCACGTCGACGAGGTCATCTGGGTTGGCGCCGACCGCAAGGTTGCGTCGCGGCTCGGGTTCCGTGCCGCGACGACCCTCGCGGACGCGTTGGAGATGGCGTCCGGCACGGTCGGCAGCAGCCCGTCGATCACCTACCTGCACAACCCGCCGCACCTGCTGGCCCACGTGCGATGAGCATCATCAAGGGCGGCATCGACGACGTACGCCAGGTGGCGCGCGGCTGGCGCTGGGGCCGGCGCTCGCAGGTGCCGCGCTCGGCGGAGGAGTTCGTGCCACCGGCGAAGTCGACCGTCTTCCCGAGCGACTGGTCGCGCAAGCGGCCGGCGATGGCGGCCCGTGAGGTGGCGCAGAAGGCTGCGCTGCAGCCGCTCTTCCGCTCCCAGGTGCGCACCCAGGTCGAGGGCCTCGACATCCTCGAGCGCATCGACGGCCCGGTCATCTTCGTCGCCAACCACGCCTCGCACCTCGACACCCCGCTGATCCTGCTGTCGCTGCCCGACGAGTGGCGACGGCGTACGGCGGTGGCGGCGGCGGCGGACTACTTCTTCGACACCTGGTGGCGCGCCGTCGGGTCGTCGCTGTTCTTCAACACGTTCCCGATCGACCGCCGCGGCGGCACCATGGCCGCGACGCCGGGCGAGGTGCTGGCCGACGGCTGGAGCCTGGTGATCTTCCCCGAGGGCACGCGCTCCACGGACGGCTGGATGGGCAAGTTCCGGATGGGCGCCGCGTTCCTGTCCAAGGAGTACGACGTCCCCGTGGTGCCGGTCGCGCACCGCGGGACGTACGCCGCGATGCCGCGTGGTCAGGGCTGGCCGTCGCGCGGACGACGGCAGCTGACGATCCGCTTCGGCGAGCCGCTGGTCGCGGGCGCCGACGAGTCGGTGCGCGAGTTCGCGCCGCGGATCAAGGACGCCGTCGCCGCCCTCCTCGACGAGGACCGGACGACCTGGTGGGAGTCTCGCCAGCGGGTCGCCGCCGGCGCCGTACCCGACCCGTCCGGGCCGCAGGTCGCGCAGTGGCGCCGGGTCTGGGAGCAGACCGAGTCCCCGGTCGCCGACGCGCCAACGAAGCGGCTGGCCGCCTGGCGCCGCTGAGGCGCCGCGCATAGCAGCGGGCCGCGCGCGGGTGCAAGGAGAACCTTGACATCTTGGTGATTTTCCACAGGTTGGCGTCGAGATCACTGCTGCGGGTTGCGGGTGGGTCCGGTTCGGTGCGGACGATGGCTCGCCAGGTGCCGCCCGGCGCCCGGCGAGGTCGAACGAGGAGAACCATCATGCGACTCCGCAAGCTCCTGCTCGCCGCCGCAGCCATCGTGACTGCCGGTGCCATGGCCCTGGGCCCCGCGGCCGTGGCTAGCGCACCCATTTCCAACATCGATGTCAACGGCTCGGTCAGCCGCTCCATCAGTCTCACCCTGAAATCGGGGTCCCTCACGACCAACCTCTGGGGCCTTTCGTCGACCGTTCCCTGCACCGCTGGCACCACGGTCATCGCCACCGGCGCGGTCAACGGCGGCACCAGCGGCATCTCCCCGAACCCCGCCATGGTCCTCAACACCTTGGCTCCGAACTGTTTGCCCTTCATCCCCGGCACCACGGCCACGATCTCGCTGACCTGCACCGTCAAGGCCGTCTTCGCAGACAACGTCAACACCGGCTTCGTCGACACCTCTGTCGACGGCACGCTGCAGACGACCAACGGCACAAGTCACTGCATCCGGATCGCCTTCAGCACCGGCTGCACGATCACGGTCGGCGGACCCGCGGACCTCCAGTTCGACGAGACCCAAGGGTTCAACGGCGTCCAGGAGCTCCACGTGAACGGCGGCAATCTCCAGGTCCAGAGCATTGCGGGCTCCTGCGTGGGTGCGTTCACGCTCTACCAGTCCTTCGTGATCAATGCCGTCTTCGTCGTGTCCGTGCTCGGCTACTTCTCGATCGACTTCCAGTAGCTGATCGATCCCGGCGGCGGTGAGCCAGCAACCGAATACGTGCCAGGTTCGGCCCGAAACGGTTGCTCACTCACCGCCGCCCGGCCGACACCGGCATGTGCGGCGGTGCGGCGGTGCGGCGGTGCGGCGGTGCGGCGGTGAGCCAGCAACCGAATACGTGCCAGGTTCGGCCCGAAACGGTTGCTCACTCACCGCCGCCCGGCCGACACCGGCATGAGAGCACCCTCATCGGCGCCTCATGATCACCTCACCGGCGCCCGGGAGGGTCGTCCTCGTCGCAACAACCACGACGAGGAGACGACGATGAACAAGCTGATCACGACGAGCACACTGGGTCTGGCCGGGCTGGTGGCGACCGGGTTGGTGGCCTGGCAGGCGCCGATGGCGTTCGGTGACGACGCGGACGACCGTCCGACCCACTCCGACACCAACTCGGGCAAGGCGTTCAAGCGCGACGACGACAGCCAGGTGCTGGTCACGACCGTCGACGACGACGATGACGACGACACCGGGCTCAACAAGCACACCCGGACGAACACGAACACGAACACCGGGACCAACACCAACACCAACACCGGCACACGTACTCGCGGTGGCAACACGGACCACAGCCGCAGCGGCAGCGTCCGCGACCTCACCTCCGACGGTCCGGGCAGCGGCAACGTGGACCGGTCTCGGCACCACACCAACGACGGCACCCGGCACAACACCCGCGGCCGATGAGCTCGCTCGCCACCTGGGGCTTCGCCGAGGGCGACCCGATCACCGCCGAGCTGACGGCCGTCCGCCGGCTCGGCGGCGGGTCGGGCTACGAGGCCTACCTGGCGTTCGACGAGGTCACCTACGGACCGGTCGTCGTCAAGGTGGTCCGCCCGGACCAGGTGGCCGACGAGCACAGCCTGCGCGGGCTCGCCCGCGAGGTCGAGGCGCTGGCGACGGTCAACCACCCCGTCGTCGTACGCGGCCTGCGGCACGAGCTCGGCGGCCCGCGGCCGCACGTCGTGCTGGAGCAGCTCGACGGCCCCCGGCTGTCGACGTTGGTACGCCGCTACGGCCCGCTCCAGGAACAGCAGTACCTCCCGCTCGCGATCGAGCTGGCCAGCGCGCTGCACTACCTGCGCCGGATCGGCTGGGTGCACCTCGACCTCAAGCCCAGCAACGTGATCATGGGCGCGCCGGCCCGGCTGATCGACCTCTCCGTCGCACGGCCGGTCGACGACGCGGCCGGCACCCGCAGGATCGGCACGGACGCCTACATGTCGCCTGAGCAGTGGGACCCGGAGAGGTACGGCGTACCGACGCCGGCGTCGGACGTGTGGGGCCTCGGCGCCACGCTCTTCGAGGCCGTGGCGGGCTACCGTGCCGTCGACGTCCCCACCGAGGAGCCGGCGTCGCTGCCGGACCGAGTCCCGGCCGAGGTCGCGAAGACGGTCGCGGCCTGCCTCGAGCTCAGACCCGAGGACCGACCTGCGCCGAGGGAGGTGGCCGAGGCTCTCGAGCCGGTCCTCGACCGGCAGCCGGCGGTGCGGCTCGGGGGAGCGTTGCGGACGCGCTAGGAGCCGAGGCCGAGCCGGCCGGCAAGAGCGGCGGCCTCGGCCCGGTTGGCGACGGCCAGCTTGGTGAGGATGTTGGACACGTGGTGCTCGGCGGTCTTGCGACTGATGAAGAGCTCCGTGGCGATCTCGGGGTTGCTCCGTCCGGCCGTGACCAGCGCCAGCACCTCCAGCTCCCGCTCGCTCAGGGCGGTGAGCCCGTCGGGTGTGCGCGATGCGCCGGCGAGACCGCGGCTGCGCTCGGCCTGGTACGGGCAGCTCAGCAGCTCGAAGCGCGCGGCGAGCGCGGTGATCCCCGCGGTGTCGCCGTTCGCCAGCAGCGCCGCCCGGTCGACGAGGAGGCCGGCCACCTCGTTGCCGCGTGCGGCCGAGGCCGCCCGCGCGAGACGGTCCTCGAGGTCGGTCGCGTTCGTGAGCGCAGCCGTCTCCGCCCACAGCCCGGCGTACCACGGGAGCCACAGGCGCTGGTGCCACAGCGCCCGTCCCGGCACCTGGTCGGGGCCGAAGGACAGCAGCCGCGCCGCCCGGTCGGGTTCGTCGCGGTGCAGGAGATACAGCCCGTCGAGCACCGCCGGCCAGATGAAGGTCGGGTCGTCGCACCGGCCGGGCTCACGGGCCACATGGCGCGTGATCGCCGTCCACTCGGCGCGTCCCTCGTCGTCGCCGAGGACGCCGAGCACCATGGCCACGGCGTACGTCGCCGGGGCGAAGTTGTTCACCACCGGCCGTCCGGCGCGCTCCCACGACGTCCGGAACGCGCGCGCCTGCGCGACGACCTCGTCGAACTCGCCGGCAAGGGCGGTCAGCTCCAGCTGGCGCGCCAGCCCGATCTGCGGTTCCTCCCGGAGGAACGGGAGCGCGGCGAGCGCGTCCGCGTGGCGACGCCCCTCGGTCAGCAGGCCGGCGGCCAGGCACACGTGTGCTGCCATCAGGTGGACGTCCGCGTGGTCCATGCCGCTGGCGGCGTCCACCGGCACCGCCGCCATGCCGCTGAGTCGCATCCGCACGGTCGCGAGCGCGCCCGCGAGATCGCCGGCCTCGAGCTGTGCGGCAGAGACGTCGTCGAGAGCCGTGTCGACGAGGAGCGGGTCGCCCACCCGACGCGCCAGCTCGACGGAGCGCTCGTTGTCGGCGATCGACCTGGGTCGATCGCCACGGGAGGTCTCGGCGACGGCGATGGCCGCTTCGACCGCCGCGTCGCCGGCGCCGAGCTCACGGGCGCGGGCGAGCAGGTCGTCGATAGTCGTCTCCGGGACCGGCCCGTCCATCGTGCCCTCGTGCCGGTGCCACCACGTCGCGATGTGGCACAGGTAGAGCCCGGCGGTCCGCCGGTCGCCGGCCTCCAGGGCGGCGGAGACGGCGAGCTCGCACGTCGCCACCGCCTCGCTGCCGGCGTAGCGGGCGAGTGCGGCGCGCGACGCGAGGAAGAGCAGCTCGTGACGCCGGGTCGGCGAGTCGGTCAGCTCCGCCGCCACGGCGTAGCGCCGCTGGGCCTCGCCGGGGCGGCCGCGCTCGAAGACGGCCATGGCGACGAGCTCGGCGAGCTCCGCGGCGTCGGCGTGACGTGCGGCCGACGCCCAGCCGAGGGCGGCGCGGGCGTCGTCGAGGATCCGGTCGAGCTCGGCGCACCACGCCGCGTCGCCGGGGATGCGGGCCACGAGGTCCTGCAGCCGCGCTCGGCACCAGCCGAGGTGACGGGCGCGCATCGCATCCAGCTCGTCCAGCTCGGCGGAGCGCTCCGCGGCGTACTGGCGGATGGTCTCGAGGAGGCGGTAGCGGGTCGGGTTCCCGGGGCGCAGGGCGACGAGGTTCCAGTCCACCAGGCGACCGAGCACGTCGAGCATCCGGTCGGCCGGACGGTCCACGACGTACGCCGAGGACGCGAGGTCGAACGGCGCGGCGAAGACGGCCGTCGTGCGCAGCACCGCCTGCTCGTCCTCGTCGAGCAGGCGGTAGCTCCAGTCGACGGCGGCTCGCAGCGAGCCGTGCCGGTCGTCGGACGGATGTCCGTAGCTGAGCACGTCGTGCCCGCGATTGAGGGCCAGCTGCAGGCCGTCGAGCCCGAAGCTCGGAGCTCTGGCCGCGGCGAGCTCGATCGCGAGCGCCATCCCGTCGAGGAGCCGGCAGATCCCGCGTGCCGTGTCGATCTCCGGACCGGTCAGCCGGTCGGTGACGCCGCTGGCGGCCATGCGTGCCTCGAAGAGCGCGACCGCGTCCCCCTCGTCGATCGACAGCCCGGGTACGGCGAACACCGTCTCGCCGGCCAGGTGCAGCCGGATCCGGCTGGTGGCGAGGACCCGCACCGTCGGGCAGGCGCCGAGCAGGTCGGTCACGGAGGTGCGGGCGCCGGTGAGCAGGTGCTCGCAGTTGTCCAGGACGATGAGGGCGTCCCGGTCCTGGAGCGTCGCGACCAGTGCCTCCAGCCGCGTCGTGCCCGTGCGCTCGGGTGCCCCGACGGCATCGGCGACGGCCGCGACGACCATGTCGTCGTCGGTCACCGTCACGAGGTCGACGAAGGCGACCCCGTCGCGGAAGGCGTCGGCGAGGTCCTCGGCGACGGTGAGGCACAACCGGGTCTTGCCGACGCCGCCTGGTCCGGTGGCGGTGACCAGGCGGTTGGCGCGGAGTGCGCCGGCGAGCGCCGCGCGCTCTGCGGACCGGCCGATGAACGGCGTGAGCGGCCTCGGCAGCGCGGCGAGCGAGAGCGCTTCCGCGCCGCGCCGGAAGTCGACGCCCATGCCCCCGATTGTGGCACGGCCGTCGGCTTCCGGAGTGCGGGTCAGGACGCGGCCAGCGACGCGGTCTGAGGACCGAACTCGTTGGCCACCACCGACACCGTGTTGGCGGGGAACCCGCCGCGCCGGGCGTGCTCGAGGATCGTGTCGACGTCCTCGGTCTCGTGCACGCAGTAGATCTTGTCGCCGGCGACGTAGCTGTTCACCCACGTGTAGGGCACGTCCAGTCCGGCGACGACGTCGTTCGACGCCTTCGCGATGTCGGCGAGCTCGGCCTGCGACAGGTTGCTCGCGCCGGGGATCTCGCGCTCGATCATGAATCGCTTCATGGGGACTTCCTTCTGGATTGGCCGCCAGCACCGTGCTGGTCGGTGCGACCACGATCCAGCGGGTGACGGCCGCCCGGCATCGGGCAGGTGCCCCATCTGCTTCCCCCATTCCTCGGCTGGGGGAGGGCGGGTCAGTGCCAGTCGCTGATCATCACGTCGCGCGGAGCGGGGGCGCCGGTGCCGGTCTCGACGAGCTGCTTGAGGCTCAGCAGGTACGACGCCCACTTGGTGCTGCAGTGGTGCATGAACTCCACCGGCTCCTCCCAGCCCTCGTGCTTGAAGAGCACGATCGTGTAGCCGTCGACCTCGGACAGGTCGAACGTCACGTGCGTGCCGACCCACTCCGGTGGTCCGTCCGAGACCTGCCAGCGGACTCGCTTGCCGGGCTCCAGCTCGACGACCTCCATGTCGAAGCCGCCGGGGATGAACCGGAACTCGAGCGTGCCGCCCACCCCCGGGTCGCCGGTCGTCCGGTCGGTCCACCAGGCGGCCAGCCCGTCGACCGTGCTGAGGGCCTCGTAGACCTCGGTGGGGGACGCCTTCTCGACGCCGATGCGGTGCAGGATGTCGACCATTGCCTTACCTCTTTCCGTCGTTGTTGTCCGACTCGTTGGTGGTGCTGCCGTCCTGGGAGCGCTGGATCGCCTCCGCGATCCGCTTGATGCGGTTGAGTCGGGCGTCCCAGGCCGCTCCGACCGCGGAGAGCTGCTCGACGGCTCGCGCGAACTGCTCGTCGTCCACGTGGTACCTCTTCTCCCGCCCGTACGGCGTCGCGTGGACCAGGCCGACCCGGTCGAGCACGCCGAGGTGCTTGGCGACGGCCTGGCGGGTGACCGGCAGCTGCTCGCTCAGGCTGGTGGCGGTTCCCGCCCCGCCGGTCAGCAGCAGGTCGAGCATCCGTCGCCGGGTCGGGTCGCCGACTGCTGACCAGAGGTCGTCGTCGATCGCGACGGTCACGAGCTCGCGACCAGGCTGTCGGCGTACGTCTCCAGACGCGGGATGAAGTAGTCCCAGCCCTCGACGTGCTCGTTGTAGGCCGCCTCCAGGACCGCCGCCTCCCAGCCCATCTCGCGGAAGCCGGTCTCGGTCATCCGGAGCAGCGTGCCGTTGGCCGAGGGGGTCAGCTCGAAGGTGACCAGCAGGGAGTTGCCGGGTGCGGCCTCCTCGCCGGCGTCGTGCGTCCAGCGGAACACGAACCGCCGCGGCGGGTCGGACTCGACCACGGTCATCGCCTCGACGTGGGCGCGCGGGTTCTCCTCGTCGCCCCAGATCAGCTCGCCGCTCGCGCCGGGCGTCGCCGACTCGAGGGTGGCGTTGTCGGGCCACCACTCCTTGAGGTGCTGCTCCTGGCTGACCACCTCGAAGACCACCTCGGGTGCGGCCTGGACGTGGATCTCACGCTCGATGCTGGCGAACTCCATGGTTCTCTCGCTTCCGTCGTGCAACGTTTGGTTGCGTGTGACGGTACGCCGGGATCGCGCGAAGCGCAACCTTTGGTTGCGGTTGGAGGTGGGTCCGGTGCTGTCGGTTTCACCGGTGCACCGGTGAAACCGTCACTTCTCAGGCAACGCATCGCCTGAGAAGTGACAGGGATGCCTGAGAAGTACGCCGAGTGACGGTTACGCGGACACGCCTGCGTCGACCCCGAACGGCGAGTCGCGCACCAGGCGGGTCACCGTCCGGATCACCCGCAGGAGGAGCAGCAGCGAGCAGCACAGGATGAGGCCGCTGATCAGGTCGAGCCACGCGCCCGAGCCGTAGGAGTCGGCCTGGTGGCCGACGGCGGCACCGGGCTCGAACGCCTTGGCCTGGGCGTTCATGGCACCCGCCAGCCAGCTGACGAAGACCCCGGCGACCAGGGTCGTCATCCACCAACCCAGGGCCGGCCAACGAGTGACGATGGCTCCCTCGGCGCCGCGGCGGAGGTCGCGGATGATGCCGTACGGCATGAAGACGCAGAACGGCGGCACCCAGCCGAGGAAGGTCCAGCCGGCCCAGTGCTCGGTCCACTGCGAGTTCACCCGGTCGCTGCGGTGGGCGCGGTAGAGCCAGGCCGAGAGTGCGAGCACGGCGACGCCGTTCACCGCCAGCCCGATCACGCCGCTGATGCGCTTGGCGGTGTCGTAGTGCTGCGTGGCCTCCACGATCCCGGGCTCGGTGGTCCACCCGTCGAAGGTCGTGATGCCCCAGAAGGCGATGGCGACCGATCCGAGCTGCACCAGCAGGGAGAGCCGGAAGAGCTGGCTGACGACCCGGCCGACGGCGTACCAGCCCGCACCGATGTGGGGTTCCGCGAAGTTCACGCGGGGAGTATGCCTACCGGTTGAAGCGGTAGCCCATTCCTCGCACGGTGGCGATCGACTCGGCGCCGAACTTCCGGCGCAGGTAGCCGACGTACACGTCCACGACGTTGGAGCCCGGGTCGAAGTCCATGCCCCACACGTGGTCGAGCAGCTGCTCCCGCGAGAGCACCTGTCCGGCGTTGACCATGAACATCTCGGCCAGCGCGAACTCGCGGGCCGACAGCTCCACCTGACGCTCGCCGACGTCGGCACGGCGGCTGCGTACGTCGAGCCGGATCCCGCCGCACTCCAGCACGTCGTCGCGCGGCCGTACGCCGTCGGGCTGCCGCAGCCGCAGCCGGACCCGCGCCAGCAGCTCCGCGAACCTGAACGGCTTGGGCATGTAGTCGTCCGCGCCGCCCTCGAGCGCGGACACCGTGTCGCCGACGGAGTCGCGGGCGGTGAGCACGATGACCGGGACCTGCGAGCCCTGGGAGCGCAGCCGCTCGAGCACCTCGAAGCCGTCGAGTCCGGGCAGCCCGATGTCCAGCACGACCAGGTCGAAGGCGCCGCTGAGCGCGTGGTCGAGGCCGTCGTGGCCGTCGCCGACGGTCGTCGTCAGGTGACCGTCGGAGCGCAGCCCCTTCGCGACGAAGGCCGCGATGCGCTGCTCGTCCTCCACGATCAGGATGCGGGCCACTCGTCCTCCGGGTTCTTCGTCCTGGGCAACGTCATCACGAACCGGGCGCCCGGCGTACCCGGCGGCCCGGCGTCCTCCACGAACACCGTCCCACCATGCGCCCGGGCCACGGCACCCACGATGGAGAGCCCGAGACCGAAGCCCTCGTCACCTGGAGGTACGGCGGAGCGCCCGAAACGTTCAAAGATCAGCTGACGATCCTCGGGCGGCACGCCGGGCCCGGTGTCGCGGACCCACAGCCGGGCCTCGGACGCGGTCGTCGAGGAGCCGATGGCGACGGTGTCGCCGTCGCGGGTGTGCTTGACCGCGTTGTCGGCGAGCTGGAGGACGGCCTGGGTCAGCCGCTGCGGGTCGGCGACGAGCTTGATGTCGGCGGCGCCGTCGAGCACCCAGTCGCGGTCGCCCAGCCCGCGGGCCTTCGCCACCAGCTCGGTCGTGAGGCCGCCGAGGTCCACCGGCTGGGTCTGGAGGAAGTCGGGCCGATCGCTCTTCGCGAGCAGGATCAGGTCGCCGACGAGGCGCGACATCCGGTCGGTCTCGTCGAGCAGGAGCAGGCGGGTCTCGGCGACCTCGACGGGGTTGTCGGAGTCGAGCAGCTCCAGGTGCCCGCGCAGCACGGTCAACGGGGTCTTCAGCTCGTGACCCGCGTCGTCGAGGAACTGACGCTGACCGACGAACGCCGACTCCAGCCGGTCCAGCATCCCGTTGAAGGTGCGGGTCAGCGCCGTGAGGTCGTCGTTGCCGGTGACCGGGAGCCGCTGGGACAGGTCGTTCTCGGAGATCTCGTCGGCGGTCTCGCGGAGCGTGCGCAACGGGGAGAGAAGCCGCCCGGACACCCACGCCGCCATCGCGGTCACCAGCAGCAGCGCCAGCGCGGCGACGATCGCGTAGGTCCGCATCGTCTCGTGCAGGCCCGCGCGGGAGCGGTCCAGGAAGGTGACCACGACGAGTGCGCCCGTGTCGGTGCCCTGGCTGACGCTCTGGGTCGCGATCTCGAGGTCGCCGTACGGCGAGTCGACGGTCGTGGTGCCGTTGTCGGCCAGCAGCGGTCGTACGGCGTCGGGGAACCACGCGCTCCGGCTGATCTCGTTCCACCTCGGCGACTGGGCCTGGACCCGGTCGTCCCACCAGCCGATCAGCAGCTCGTTGTCGTCGGGGACGTTGCTCTCCATGAACTGCCGCACCATCGCCTGCGGGCTCTCGAACGGCTCGCCGGTCGCCGGGTTGACGCCCTTGTCCTGGAGCTTGGCGAACTCGGCGAACTCCTGGTCGATCTCGGCGGTGACTTGCTGGTCGAGGCGCCGCGACTCGATCGTCGCCACGACGACGCCGGCGACCACCAGACCTGCGAGCACGAGCAGGGCCACGGTCGCCGTGATCCGGGCCCGGACGGAGACGCTAGTCCTCGCCACCGCGCCCGCTGTGGTCGTCGTCCCGGTCGTCGTGGTCGTCGCCACCGCGACCGTGGTGGTCGTCCCCGTCGTCGTCGCCGCGGTCGTCGTCGTCGTCGAAGTCGTCGTAGTCGGGGGTGATCACCTCGACGTCGTCATCGTCGTCGGTGCTCTCCGAGGTGGGCGACGGCGTCTTCGTCGGCTTGGGAGTGGAGGACGGCGTGGGGGTGGTCGACCGGCTCGGGTCGGGCTCCCGAATCTCGATGGTCTGGCGCGGCGCCGGGTCGTCGGCGGCGGACGCGGCAAGCGAGCCCACGACGTACGCCCCCATGGGGACCACGAGCGCGAGTCCGAGCAGGACCTTCCACACGGTCTTCATGACGCCACCATCCTCCCCGATCGTGGGGCATCGGTGAGAGCGCGATGAGAGGACTCTCATCCCGTCGGCCGGTGGCTACAGTGGCGACATGATCGTCCCGTTCAGCGTTTCGGACTTCATCGACCGAGCCGTGCAGGTGTACGGCGAGCGGGTGGGCGTCGTCGACGAGCCCGACCAGCCCGCACCGCCGCTGAGCGGCTCGTCGGGCAGGGGCGAGCTCACGTACGCCGAGATCGGCGCCCTGGCGCGCCGTCAGGCGGCGCGGCTCGACGAGCTCGGCCTCGCGGTCGGCGACCGCGTCGCCGTCGTGAGCCACAACAGCGCGCGGCTGCTCACGTCGTTCTTCGGGGTCAGCGGCTGGGGCCGGGTCCTGGTGCCGGTGAACTTCCGGCTTCGGCCCGACGAGGTGCGCTACATCGTCGAGCACTCCGGTGCCCGGATGCTCCTCATCGACCCCGAGCTCGAGGACACGCTGAAGGACGTCGAGGCGGAGTTCAAGCTCGTGCTCGGCGACGACGACGGCCTGTACGCCGCGGAAGGCACGGAGCCGACCCCCTGGGAGCCGGACGAGAACGCGACCGCCTGCATCAACTACACGTCGGGCACGACCGCGCGACCCAAGGGCGTGCAGATCACCCACCGCAACGTGTGGGTCAACGCGACCACGTTCGGGCTGCACGCGCAGGCGAGCGACCGCGACGTCTACCTGCACACGCTGCCGATGTTCCACGCCAACGGCTGGGGCTGGCCCTACCTCGCCACCGGTGTCGGCGCGAAGCACATCGTGCTGCGCAAGGTCGACGGCGCCGAGATCCTGCGTCGGGTGCGCGACCACGGGGTGACGGTGATGTGTGCGGCCCCCGCGGTCGCCGCGGCGGTGCTGGAGGCGGCGCAGACCTGGGAGGGCGAGATCCCCGGCCGCGACCGGGTGCGGATCATCATGGCCGGCGCGCCGCCGCCGACGAAGACGGTCGTGCGCGTGCAGGAGGAGCTGGGCTGGGAGTTCATCCAGATCTACGGCCTCACCGAGACCTCGCCGCTGCTGACCTTCAACCGGACCCGCGCCGAGTGGGACGACCTCGACGCCGAGGAGCGGGCCACCAGGCTGACCCGGGCGGGTGCCCCCGCCCTCGGCGTACGGCTGTCGATCTCGGAGGAGCCGGACAACGAAGGCGAGGTGCTCGCCCGGTCCAACGTGGTCCTCGAGGGCTACTGGGAGCAGCCCGAGGAGAGCGAGCGGGCGCTGGCCGACGGGTGGTTCCACACCGGCGACGGCGGCGTGCTCGGCGACGACGGCTACCTGACGATCTCGGACCGCAAGAAGGACGTCATCATCACCGGCGGCGAGAACGTCTCCTCGATCGAGGTCGAGGACGTGATCTTCTCCCACCCCGCGGTCGCCGAGGTCGCGGTCATCGGCATCCCCAGTGAGAAGTGGGGCGAGACCATCATGGCGCTCGTGGTGCTCGCCGAGGGCGAGCAGGTCACCGAGCCCGAGCTGATCGCCTGGTGCAAGGAGAAGGCCGCGGGCTACAAGGCCCCGACGGTCGTCGAGTTCCGTGAGGAGCTCGCCCGTACGGCGACCGGCAAGCTGCAGAAGTTCAAGCTGCGCGAACCGTACTGGGAGGGCCGGGACCGCCAGGTCAACTGAGGTCGGTGCTGGTGTGCCCTCCCAGGGATACCCGGTCGACCGGGTATCCCTCAACTGGGAGGGCATTGCAAAGCCCAACAAGTTGAGGAAGTGCCCTCCGGGTCAGTCCTTGCGTACGTCGAGGACGACCTCGAACTCGAGCAGCTCGGCGCCGGTGGCGACCGGGTTGGCCCGCTGCCCGGCGTGGGCGGCGGCCGCGCCGCCGTCGCGCCATGCGGCGAAGGACTCCTCGTCCTCCCAGTGGGTGACGACGAAGTAGCGGTCCTCGCCCTTGACCGGGCGGAGCAGCTGGAACCCGAGGAACCCGGGGGAGCCGTCGACCGTGTGGGCGCGGTGGGCGAAGCGCTTCTCGAGCTCTTCGTGGCTGTCGGCGGGGACCGAGATCGCGTTGATCTTCACGACGGACATGAGGCCGACAGTAGCCTGACGCCCATGCCGTCGCTCTCCGATCTCATCGCCCTCCTGCACGGCTGGTACCCGCCCGAGACGGCGGACTCGTGGGACGCCGTGGGCCTCGTGCACGGGGACCCGGACCAGCAGGTGGGGAAGGTGCTCTTCGCGGTCGACCCGACGCTCGAGGTCGCCCGCGAGGCAGCGGAGTGGGGCGCCGACCTGCTCGTCGTGCACCACCCGCTCTTCCTCAAGCCGGTGCACGGCTTCGCGGCCACGACCCCGAAGGGCCGCACCCTGGCGACCCTCGCGGGCGCCGGCTGCGCCCTCCTGACTGCCCATACCAACGCCGACCAGGCGATCGGCGGCGTGTCCGAGGCGATGGCGACCGCACTCGGCCTGACCGACCTCGAGCCGCTGCTCCCGGCGGCCGGGCTGGCGATGGACAAGCTCGTCGTCTACGTCCCGGTGGCCAACGCCGACCGGGTCCGCGCGGTCCTCGCCGAGGTCGGCGCCGGCCGGATCGGCGACTACGACAACGCGTCGTTCTCGACGCCGGGCACGGGCCGCTTCCGGCCGCTGGCGGGCGCGAACCCGACGATCGGCGAGGTCGGCCGGACCGAGGAGGTGGCCGAGGAGCGGGTCGAGGTCGTGCTGCCGCGCCGCCTCCGCGCCGCTGTCGTGAGCGCGATGCTGGCCGCACACCCCTACGAGACCCCCGCGTACGACGTCGTGGAGCTGGCCGACCCCGGGCTGAGCGAGACCGGGACCGGCCGGATCGGCACCATCGCCCCCACGACGCTCGAGGAGTTCGCTGCAACCGTCGCATCCGTGCTGCCACCCACCGCGGGCGGCGTACGTGTCGGAGGCGACCTGACCCGCGCCGTACGACGGGTGGCGCTGTGCGGCGGAGCCGGCGACTTCCTGCTCGACGCGGTCGGGAGCACGGACGCCGACGTCTACGTGACGAGCGATCTGCGACACCACCCGGCGGGAGAGTTCCTGGAGAAGGGCGGGCCCGCGCTGGTCGACGTCGCGCACTGGGCGGCCGAGTGGACCTGGCTGCCGGTGGTGGAGGCGCGGCTGCGCGAGGCGTTGGGCGATACGGTGGACACCCGCGTGAGCACCGTCTGCACGGACCCCTGGCAGCACCGCATCTGAGGAGAACCCGCTGAAAGCCGATCCCGCCGCCCAACTCAAGCTCCTCGACGTCCAGGAGCTCGACTCCCGCGTCGACCAGCTGCGCCACCAGCGGGCCAAGCTGCCCGAGCTCGCGGAGATCGCCGAGCTGACGGCCAAGCGCACCGACGTCGACAACCTGGCGCGCGACGTCCGGATCACGGTCGACGACCTCACGGTCGAGCAGAAGAAGGTGGACCTCGACGTCGAGGCCGTCAAGACCCGCCGCAAGCGCGACCGCGACCGGATGGACCAGGGCCTGATCACCAACCCCAAGGACCTCGAGCGGATGGGGCACGAGCTCGAGTCGCTGGAGCGCCGCATCTCCAGCCTCGAGGACGACGAGCTCGAGGTGATGGAGAAGATCGAGGAGGCGCAGACCGAGCTCCGCGGGTACGAGACGCTGGTCGCGGAGACCGACGAGCGGCTCGCCGCGCTCGCCACGGCGCGCGACGAGAAGATCGCCGCGATCGACGAGCAGCTCTCCACTGTCCAGGCCGACCGCGGCCCGGCCGCGGAGGGCCTGCCGGAAGACCTGGTCAAGCTCTACCTCCGGCTGCGTGAGTCGAAGGGCGGTGTCGGCGCGGCCTTGCTGCGCGCCCGGACCTGCAGCGGCTGCCAGCTGAGCCTCGACTCCGTCGAGCTGAGCCGGATCAAGGGGCTGCCTGAGGACGAGGTGGTCCGCTGCGAGGAGTGCGACCGGATCCTGGTGCGCACCTCCGAGTCGGGGCTGTGACCGCCAGCCGACCAACGAGGGTCATCATCCAGGCCGACGGGGGATCGCGCGGCAACCCCGGCCCGGCGGCGTACGGCGCCGTGCTGACCGACGCCGAGACCGGCGAGGTCATCGCCGAGGACGGCAGCACCATCGGGGTCGCGAGCAATAACGTCGCGGAGTACTCCGGACTGATCGCCGGGCTCAGGCTCGCCGCGGAGCTCGCTCCCGAGGCCGCCGTCGAGGTGCGGATGGACTCCAAGCTCGTCGTCGAGCAGATGTCGGGCAACTGGCAGATCAAGCACCCCTCCATGAAGCCGCTGGCGGCCGAGGCGAAGCAGCTCGCGCCCGACGGCACGACGTACACCTGGGTCCCGCGGGAGCAGAACAAGCACGCCGACCGGCTCGCCAACGAGGCGCTGGACGGCAAGCGGAGCGGCGTCACCGTCGCCGGCGCCCCCGAGCCGAAGGCAGAACAGCAGCCGGAGCCGAAGCCCAAGGTGCGCGCCTGGGGGCCGCCGAGCGTGCCGACCACCGTCATCCTGGTGCGGCACGGCGTCACCCCGCACACCGTCGACAAGCGCTTCTCCGGCGGCCTCGCGAGCGCCAACCCGGGTCTGAGTGACGAGGGCAAGGACCAGATCCGGGCGGTCGCCGACTGGCTGGGCCCGCTGGCCGAGCGGGTCGACGCCGTGATCGCCTCGCCCGTACGCCGAACGCTGGAGTCCGCCGAGATCATCGGCGCGGCGCTCGGGCGCGAGGTCGAGGTGGAGGCGGGCTTCGCGGAGATGGAGTTCGGGACGTGGGACGGGATGACCTTCGCCGAGGTCGGCGACCGCTACCCCGACGACCTGAAGGCGTGGCTCGGCTCGCTCGAGGTGGCGCCGGGTGGCGGTGAGTCGTTCCGGGTCGTCGAGGCGCGCGTGCTCGCCGGCCTCGACCGGCTGCTGGAGACCCACCGCGGTCGCACGGTCGTCGTCGTCAGCCACGTGACGCCGATCAAGACGCTGGTCGCGCACGTGCTGGACGCCCCGCTCGAGGCGGTCTACCGGATGGAGCTGTCGCCGGCGTCGGTGACGGTCCTGAACTGGTACGACGACCGGCCCTCGATGCGCCTCTACAACGCGCTGCCGCCGGGGAGCGACCCGCTCGCTACACCTCGCTGACGACGACGTCGAGCTGGACGCCGGCCTTGCCGGGGGCGCCCTCCTCGACGGTCCAGCCGAGGTCGCGCAGCGCCTCGGCGAGCTTCGCCGGAGTCCGCGGGTCGGCTCCGCTCTCCAGGAGCGCCCGCACGATGCGCCCCTTCGTGGCCTTGTTGAAGTGGCTGACCACCTTGCGCTGGCCCTGGTGCTCGTGGAGCACGCGCACCGTCGCGACCTTCACGTCGGGCGTGGGTCGCCAGAATGCGCCGTACATGCCGCTGCGGAGGTCCACGAGCAACCCTCGGCCGACGGCCGCGGTGGCCTCGGCCCCGAGGTGCTCGCGCCAGACCCCGGCCACCGGGCCTAGGCCGGGCAGGGTGGCGTCGCCGGAGAGGCGGTACGCCGGGATCCGGTCGCTCGGGCGGACCAGCCCGAAGAGGCTGGAGGTGACCGCGAGCCGCGCTGTGGCCCGACGCCGGGCAGCCGTGGACAGGGTGGCGACGTCGAGCGCGTCGTACAGGACCCCGGAGTAGACCTGGTCGGCCCGCGCGGTCGCGCCGGTCCGCAGCGAGCGGTTGAGCTCGACCAGGTCGAGCTGGGTGCTGCCTATGCCGAGAGTCTTCGCCGCGACGTCCGGGTCGCCCTCGCAGAGCTCGACGAGGGCGTCCAGGACCCGCTCCCGGGCGCCGGTCAGGCCGGCGAAGTCGAGGGTCGTCAGGTCTAGCGGCTTGCCGCGACGCGGCGCGGACTTGCCCTCGCTGGGCGGCAACAGGATCAGCACGCAGTTATGGTGCCGGTATGCCTAGCAGCCGCGTCGTCCGGGTCCGGTCCCTCGATGACGGGGTGGCCGCCGAGTCGCTGCGTGCGGGCGTCGAGCGCATCCAGTCCGAGCTCCACGTCTCGGCGGACTTCTCGCCCGAGGTCGAGGCCGCGGCCGCCGCCGCGGCGGCAGCGCCACGCCTGCCCGACCTGGATCGGACCGACATCGCCTTCGTGACGGTCGACCCGCCCGGCGCGCGCGACCTCGACCAGGCGCTGCACCTCTCGCGCTCCGACGACGGCGGCTACGTGGTGCGCTACGCGATCGCCGACGTCGCGGCCTTCGTGTCGCCGGGCGACCCGGTCGACCTCGAGGCACACCGACGGGGCGAGACGTTGTACGGCGCGGACACCAAGGTGCCGCTGCATCCCCGGGTGCTGAGCGAGGGCGCGGCCTCGCTGCTGCCCGGCGAGGTGCGGCCGGCGCTGCTGTGGACGATCAGGCTCGACTCCGACGGCGCGCGCACCGACGTACAGGTCGAGCGCTCGCTGGTGCGCTCCACCGCGCAGTACGCCTACGACGACGTACAGCGCGCGATCGACGACGGCACCGCCGACGCGTCGCTGGCGCTGCTGAAGGAGATCGGCGAGCTCCGGATCGCCCGCGAGGCCGTCCGCGGCGGGGTGTCGCTGCCGCTGCCCGAGCAGGACGTCGACATCGAGGGCGACCGGTGGCACCTGGAGTTCCGTGAGCAGCTCCCGGTCGAGCGGTGGAACGCCCAGCTCTCCCTGCTCACCGGCTTCGCCGCCGCCGACCTGATGATCTACGCGCGGATCGGGCTGCTGCGCACGCTGCCGCTCCCGGACCCGCGCGACGTCCAGCGCCTGCACCGGACGGCGCGAGCGCTCGGCATCGACTGGCCGGCCGAGCTCCTCTACCCGGACTTCATCCGGTCGCTGGACCCGTCCATCGCGGCGCACGCGGCGATGGTCAACGCCTCCGCCCGGCTGCTGCGGGGGAGCGGCTACCTGGCCTTCGACGGCGAGACGCCGGCGAACCCCCAGCACTCGGCGCTCGCGTCCGAGTACGCCCACGTCACCGCGCCGCTGCGCCGACTGGGGGACCGGTACGCCGGAGAGGTGTGCGTCGCCATCTGTGCCGACACCGACGTCCCCTCCTGGGTGCATGCCGCGCTGCCCGAGCTCCCGGGGACGCTCCGGGCGTCGGCCAGCAGGGCCCGCGCGTACGAGCGAGCGATCCTCGACCTGGTCGAGGCCGGCGTGCTCGCCGACCGGGTGGGAGAGAGCTTCGCCGGCGTCGTCGTCGACGTCGACGACAAGGACCCGAAGCGCGGGGTGGTCGTCGTACACGACCCAGACGTCGAGGCCCGGGTCGTCTCCTCGGCCCCGCTGCCGCTCGGGACCGACGTACACGTGCGGCTGACGGTGGCCGACGTGGGGGCGCGGAAGGTCGAGTTCTCGCTCGACGCCCCCTGACCTGCGACTAGTCGCTCAGCCGCGGGCCCGGCAGCTCGGCCATCACCGAGATGGTGCTGCTGCCGAAGCTGGGGTCGACCCAGATTCGTTCGGCACCCTCGGCGGTCAGGATCGACTCGACCGCCGTGAGGAGCTTGTCGGTGAGGTTGAGAGGCAGGTGGGGGTTCATCGTGAAGATGTGCTGTTCCGCGTGCACGCAAATTCCTAGGGGCCGGGGGGTGACCCATCGGCGGCGCGGAAGGGGGCTGGCTGCCTCAGGACGATCGGCCGGAAAGTACCGCGCCGGGCGAGAGCCCGGGTGAGGGAATGATGATTTTGCGGGTGGTGGTCTAGAGGTGCGGACGGCGCGGACAGCCGTCCGCACCAGCGGGTCGATTTCGACATAGCCCGGACGGTCGGAGCCATCGCAACTACGGTGGCAACCGAGGTGGCCTCGGGATGGCTCCTTCCACTACGAAGGTGAGGCCGAACCCATGAGCGACCTCTCCCCGGAAGCTGAGCCACCTGCCCCCGTTGCGTCGAGTGCAGCACCCGTCGCCCACCACGGGTGCAGCGCCGAGTCTCCTGGTTTCGCAGCGCCCTCGTCTCCCGTGCCCCTGGCGGTGGCGGGGGCGACAGCGCCGGGCCGTCGCCACGGTCCGCGGGCCGATCCCGCGAACCGCCTCGGAGACCCACTCGGCAACCCGCTCGGCAACCTGCGCCGGTGTGTGACTGCCCAGACGCCTCAGTCGCCGCCTGCGGCCGCACCTGGTCCCGTCATCCGGCGCCAGCTCACTTTGACGACCCCGGCCACGCTGACCGACCCCGACGCCTACACCGACAGCCGCGACCTGGGCGGGACGGTCTTCACGCACGTCGCCGGCCATGTGTACAGCAGCCACGGCGGGACTTACAGGTATCGGTACGACCCGGCGCGCCGCCTCTACCTGGTGACCGCGGGACCGACGTTGCGAGCGAACCTCTATTGGGACGTCCAGCACGGCCGCGAGCTGGTGAAGCACGATGTCCGGAGCCCGGCGACGGGGCAGTGGTACTTCTACTTCTCCGATGGCACGCGGCGATACTTCTACGACGATGCGGCGCACGAGTTCAAGCTGCTCACGCGTCCGACGGGGGCGCAGAACTGGGCTGACGGTCCCGTTGACCTCCCCCGCGATCACAGGGGCGAGGACCGGCTCGTCACCGAGGCCGGGGCCATCCGCAAGCAGTACGTGATCGGGACGCTCAACCAGCTCACCTACGTCATGCCGGTGAAGCTCCCGGGAGAGCGCTACATGCCGGGTCTGCCCACCCTTGCCGGAGGCAACATGTCGCCGGGCGACGACCCCACCGCGACCGTCAAGAGGGAGGCGGAGGAGGAGCTCCACAAGCAGTACACGCTCGACACCGCCACTTTCCTGGCAGACGTCAGTCATGGTGACAGCGACATGAAGGTCCACACCGCCGACCTTCGGACGCCCACCCTGCACGAGCGGGGGCTGATGCGACCGCCGAAAAGGGTCGAGACGAGAGTGGCCTCCTTCCAGTTCAAGGCCTCTGAGCTCGAACCGGCATCAAACAGCTTGGACGATGTGAAACAGGCTCTGTTGACGCTCTTTCTGGCGAAGTACCCAGGTGCTGTGCCTCCGAGCCACACAGTTCGTGGGGACTTCATGGCCTCGGGCTCCATCGGTGCGCTGGCCGGCCACGCCGGGACCGCACACACCGACTACGTGACGGCGATGACGGCGTGTCGTGGAGGCGTCCCGTTGGGACTGGCGCCCACGCCTCAGGAGCGGGCTGCCTACGACGACTACGCCGAGGGCTTCACGGTGTCGCGTGCGGCCGGGCCACCGGACACCCGCCGCGAGCAGGCGTACAAGCAGGCCCGGGCGGACTATGCCCTGGGTTTGACGGATGTGCGGGCGGGGACCGCGGTGGGCGGGCATCTCGAGCCGGCGTATGTCGGGGCTCGGGCGGACTACGCGCTGGGTTTGACGGAGGTGCGGGCGGGGACGGCGGTGGGGGCGCACGTCGAGCCGGCGTATGTCGGGGCTCGGGCGGACTACGCGCTGGGTTTGACGGAGGTGCGGGCGGGGACCGCGGCGGGGGCGCACGCCGAGCCGGCGTACACCGGAGCTCGGACGGACTACGCGCTGGGGTTGTCCGACCTGCGGGCGGGGATCGCCGTGGGCGCGCATGTCGAGCCGGCGTACACCGAGGCTCGGACGGACTATGCGCTGGGGTTGGCCGATGAGCGGGCGGGGACCGCAGCGGGGGCGCACGCCGAGCCGGCGTACGTCGGGGCTCGGGCCGACTACACGGCCGGGACGGACGCCAAGGAGGCCGAGAACTTCGACGACGCCGGTGTTGCCGGCTACGCCGACGCGGGGCGCGACTACGACGCCGGCCTGAACGCCGCTGCACTGGGCACCTTCGTCGCGCACGCTCAGCCGATCCCGGCGTACAACACCGCGGGAGGGAGGTACCTCCTCGGGTACGGGCACCTGGTGGTCGTCGAGGAGCTGCGAGCGGCCTCGTATGCCTATCGGCGGGGTTTCGCCGCCGGACAGCGTCGGGAGGATGACCGCCCGAAGCGGCCACACGACGAGGCTCCGGATCGCGACTACGACGAACGGGACACGTCGGACGCAGGAAAGCGAGGAGCGCCGAAACGGCGATTCGACGTCACCGACCAGGCGACGACGTTCTGACTGCCGACTCCTGGTCCCCGGTAGGTGCGGACGGGCTGACCTGTAGGCCGGGTTCTGTACGCCGAAGCGTGGCGACCATCCATCTACGACGACCGTTGCCGGCCGCCTCCAGCGATCTACCCGCGCACTCGGGCGGGCAGCCCTCGAACGTGCGCGCATCCGGTGCCCGAAGGCCCCGAACTTCTTGATCTTGCTCCAGGTGGGGTTTGCCTAGCCGACCGGGTCGCCCCGGCCGCTGGTGGTCTCTTACACCGCCGTTTCATCCTTACCGCCCACCGCCGAAGCGCTGGGAGGCGGTCTGTTTTCTGTGGCACTGTCCCGCAGGTTGCCCCGGGTGGGTGTTACCCACCACCTCGCCCTGTGGAGCCCGGACCTTCCTCGGGGAGTTGCCTCCACGCGGTCGCCCGGTCAGCCCGTCCGCAGGGCAAGGATAGGGGAGACTGGCGCGGTGGTGGCCGACGGATACACGATCAAGGACCTCGAGGCCGGGGACGGGGCGGCGCTGGCGGCGGCGTTCCGGCGCAACCGGGAGCACCTGGCGCCGTGGGAGCCGGACCGGCCGGAGAGCTTCTACACCGACGAGGGCCAGGAGACCGAGGTCGCGCGCAACCTGATGGCGAGCGCGGACGGGCGGTCGTACCTCTACCTGATCTGGTACGGCGACCAGGTGGTCGGCCGGTTGATGCTCAACAACATCGTCCGGGTGGTCCTGCAGTCGGGGACGATCGGCTACTGGGTGGACCACGAGCACCTCGGCAGGGGTCTGGCGACCGCGAGTGTCGGGCACGTCGTCGTCCAGGCCACCAAGCTCGGGCTGCACCGCCTGGAGGCGGGGACGATGCTCGACAACGCCGCGTCACAGGCGGTGCTGCGGCGCAGCGGGTTCCGTCAGTACGGCGTCGCCGAGCGGTTCCTCTTCATCCGCGGCGAGTGGCGCGACACGGTGCTCTTCCAGCGCATCCTGCACGACGACCCGCCCGGGAATCCCGTGCCCTGACGGGGCGTTGAGGCGGCATGAACGACGACATGCTGCCCACGCCGCGCGTCGCCTTCCCCAGTCGGCAGAGCCCGGGGCAGGCGGCGGCACCCGAGTCGGCCTACCGCACGGCGTACGACCTGCTCGCGCGCCGCGCGCCCACGGAGGCCCTGGAGGTCCTGGGGCCCGCGCTCGAGCTGGACCCCGACAACACGAGCCTGCTCAGCCTGCGAGCCTGGGCCTACTTCATCCGCGTGCAGCTCAAGCACGCCGAGGCGGACCTCGAGCGCCTGGTCGCCGACAACCCCACCGACGACTGGGCACAGCACGCCCTCGGTCGCTGCCTCGAGCGCCAGAGCCGGTACGCCGAGGCGCTGCCGCACCTGCGGCTGGCCGCCGCCATGAGCGGCGACTGGGACCACGGGCTGGCCGTGCTCCGCGTCGAGGAGCACCTCAACCGCGGCGAGTGACCCTCAGGACGCCGGGGCGAAGTAGGTCTGCTCGACGGTGTACGACGCGATGTCGTAGTCGTTGCCGCCCCTGGTCGTCACGGACCAGAGACCCTGGGCCTGCAGGCGGTTGGCGGTCATCGTGATCGGGATCCAGCCGGTCGCGAAGGTGCCGTCGCCCTGCATCGGCGTCTCGTTGAGCGAGGCGGTGTCAGGGTCGCCAGGGGTGGTCGGCCCACCGGTGGCGGTCACCCGGAACTTCTCGTGACCCGTGTCCGCGTTGACCGTGTAGATGCTCTGGGCCGCGCCGGACGCGGAGCGGAAGGACCACCCGCCGGGGTAGCGGTCCGAGGCGACCGGGCCGTGGGCGGTGCAGATCTGCGGACCGCCGGGGTAGTTGCACGCGTTGGCGCCTGCGCCCCACTGCGCCGCGGGCAGGGTCGTGGTCTTCGTGTGCTCGACGAGCGGCTGGTCGGAGACGGTCAGCGGGATGCTCGCGACGGTCTGGTTGCCCGCCGCGTCGTAGGCGGCAGCACGGAGCACGTACGAGCCGGCGGGCTGCGCCACACCGGCCGCGTTGCGCCCGTCCCACCGCACCAGTGCGCAGTTCACGACGTCGAAGCCGAAGTCGACGTCGTAGTCGCAGGGCATGGTCTCCGGCTTCAGCGTCCGAACCAGCGTGCCGTCGGCACGGCGTACCGATGCGTCGAGGGAGGCGACGGCGACGTCCTTACCGAACTCGAACCGCACCTCGTCGGTGAAGAGAGTGGTCGCCGGGTAGACGGTGGTGCGGGTCTGCTTCGTCGTCGCCTCCGGCGCCACCGTGTCCACCAGGACGCCCACGCCGGCGCGCCCCGTGCCGCGTCGGTGCTGGAGCGGAACGGCGACCAGGGTCACCGTGTAGTAGCCGTCGACCAGCTGCGCGCCGTCCTTCGACCGCGGCGACCACAGCCAGGTGTGGTGGCCTGCCTTCTTGCGGCCGAGGCGGGGCTGGTCGACCACCGTGCTCTCGCCGGTCCGGGGGGAGACCGCCCGGACGACCGCGCGGACCCGGGAGGCCTGCTCGACGTCGTACCTGATCCGCAGGCGGTCCTGCCGGCCGTCGCCGTTGGGGGAGACGAGCTCGGGGCTGTCGGCCTTGTTGTCCAGGTCGACCGGGTCGCGCAACGTGACGACCATGCTCCGCGCTGTCTCGTACCTGCCGGCCGAGGTCTCCGCGCCGAAGGTCAGGCGGTAGCGCCCACGGACGTCGCCGGCGTACGAGCTCCGGTCGAAGACGTGCACGATGTCGGGCCACTGGACCGTGTGGGTGCCCTTCGCCAGCCGGAAGTTGCCGTCGAGGCTGATCGCCTTGCCCGGGTGGGCGAGGACGACCTTGGTGTCGAGGTTGACGACCCGGACGACCAGGAGTGCCTTCCGGGTGAGCGTCACCGGGATCTTGAGCTGGTCGTGGTAGCCGTCCTTGTTGGGCGAGAAGTCGTGACGGAACTTCCCGACCTTGAGGAGCGGCGCCGGCGCCCGATCGTGCGAGACGCTCGCCTCGGCGGTGGCGAGACTGAGGCCCGAGCCGGCAAGCAGAGCGGCGGTACAGGCGGCGATGGCAGCACGACGGAACATGGAGTTCTCCCCCGAGAAGTGACGGTAGCGGCGACACCGTACATCAGATATCAGCCGAGACGGGTAAGCACGACCTCCACCGTCATCGCCGAGGTCGTGGCGCCGGAGAAGATGCCGCTGAGCGGCCGTACGTCGCCGTAGTCGCGGCCGCTGGCGATGCTGACGTACCGGTCGCCGGGCTCGGAGTCGTTGGTGGGATCGAAGGCGTGCCAGCCGTGGTCCCACCACTCGACCCAGGCGTGCGACTCGCCCCGCACGGAGTCGCCGACCTGGGGCCGGGCCTGCGGGTGGAAGTAGCCCGAGACGTAGCGGGCCGGGATACCCAGGCTGCGCAGCGCGCCGATCGTCAGGTGGGCCATGTCCTGGCACACGCCCGCGCGCTGCTCCCACGCGTCGGCCGCGCGGGTGTGCACGTCGGTGGCCCCGGCGCGGTACTCCACCTCGCGATGCACGAGCGAGCAGACCTCCCGGGCCGCGTCACCCGGCAGGGCGGCCTCGGCCCGGATCCGCGCCACCAGCTCGCTCAGCTCCGGGTGCAGCGCCACGGCCGGCGTCAGGGCGAGGTACTCGGTGTACTCGTCGACGACGTCGGGGTCGGCCAGCTGGTCCCACCCGATCGTCGGCATGCCCGCTGGCGCCCGGTCGGTGTGCACCGTCGACGTGGCCGTCACCGTCATCGACTCGTGCGGGTCGAGCACCTCGAACGCGGTCACGGCGGTGCCGAAGTAGTCGCGGTAGTCGTAGCTCCACGGCGCGGGCGAGACCTCGACCCGGCTGTGCGAGACGATCTGGCCGGGCGTGGTCAGCGGCGTGAGACGAGCCTGGTTGTACGACGCGACCGCGCGGCCGTCGTACTCGAACGTCGTCCGGTGCACGATCCGCAGCTGCATACTCACGTTCGCACCCCCTGCCAGGTCAGCGACTCGGCGCCGACGAAGTAGCGGCGGGTGATCGCCTCGGTGGCCAGCGCGCAGGTGCGCTGCAGCCGCTCCATCTCGTGCGGCAGGTCGGCGAGCACGTCGGACAGCGAGCGGTACTCCAGCTCGGCGCGGGTGCGGCCGAGCAGCCGCTGCGCCTCGTTCTGGAAGCCGGCCCGCTGGCCCGAGGACTCCAGGTTGTCGACGCACTGCTCGGCCCGGTTGAGCGAGAAGACCACCGAGCGCGGGAACAGTCGGTCGAGCAGCAGGAACTCCGCCGCCGCCCGGTCGGTCTCGAGGCCGCGGTAGGTCCGCAGGAACGCCTCGTAGGCGCCGCAGGCGCGCAACGTGCTGGTCCACGGGGACCCGGTCGAGACCGCCGCGGTGGCGACCAGCCGCGACGTCATGTCGGCGCGCTCGATGCACCGGCCGAGCATCAGGAACTGCCAGCCCTCGTCGCGGGTCATGGTGGCGTCGGCGGTGCCGTTGACCAACGCCGCACGCTCGCGCACCCACTGGAAGACCATCGGCGGCCGCATCGACCGGAACTGGCCCGACGGGATCGCGCGGTACGTCGTGTTCAGCGCCTCCCACATCGGGACCGACAAGGTCTCGCGGGCCCGGCGAGCACTCTCCCGGGCGGACCCGAGGGCGGTGGCGATCGAGGTGGGGGAGTCGGTGTTGTAGGCGAGCTGTCGCAGCACCGTCGTCACGTCGACGTCCTCGTCCGGCCCGAGATCGGCTCCCATGATCGACATCAGCATCCGGCAGGTCTCGCGCTCGTCGACCCCGCTCTCCTCGAGGATCAGCTGGGTCTGCACGTCGAGGATTCGCGCGGTGTCCTCGGCGCGCTCGACGTAGCGGCCGATCCAGAACATCGACTCGGCGATCCGGCTCAGCATCGGGCGGCTCCCTGCTGTTGCTGTTGCTCCTGTGCGGAGCCCGCGGACGACCGCACCGGACCGGTGGTCTGCGGCGCGGTCGGTGTCGGGGTCGGGGCGGCGGGCGCGGAGGGCGCCGGCTCGGGCTCCCGCGCGACCTGACCCGAGCCGGCCAGCACCCAGGTGTCCTTGGAGCCGCCGCCGCGCGACGAGTTCACGACCAGCTCGCCCTCGGCCAACGCGACCCGGGTCAGGCCGCCCGGGAGCACCCACACCCGCTGGCCGTCGTTGACCGCGAACGGGCGCAGGTCGACGTGTCGCGGTCCGAACCGGCCGTCGACGTACGTCGGGACCGTCGACAGCTGCACGACCGGCTGCGCGATCCAGGAGCGCGGGTCGGCCAGGATCTTGGTACGCAGGTCCACGAGCTCGGCGGGTGTCGCGCAAGGCCCGATGACGATGCCCTTGCCGCCGCTGCCGTCGACGGGCTTGAGCACGAGCTCGTCCAGGCGGTCGAGCACCTCCTCGCGGGCCTCGGCGTCGCCCACCCGCCAGGTGTCGACGTTCGAGAGGACCGGCTCCTCGCTGAGGTAGTAGCGGATCAGGTCGGGCATGTAGGTGTAGACGAGCTTGTCGTCGGCGACGCCGTTGCCGATCGCGTTGGCGATGGTGACGTTGCCGGCGCGGGCGGCGTCGATCAGCCCCGGGCAGCCGAGCATCGAGTCGGCGCGGAAGTGGACGGGGTCGACGAACTCGTCGTCGACCCGGCGGTAGATGACGTGCACCGGAGCCAGTCCGTTGGTGGTCCGCATCATCATCCGGCCGCGGTGGCACTCGAGGTCGCGGCCCTCGACGAGCTCGACTCCCATCGTGCGGGCGAGCAGCGCGTGCTCGAAGTAGGCGCCGTTGTGGACACCGGGTGTCAGCACGACGACCGTCGGGTCGGCGAGGCCGGCCGGGGCCGAGGCGCGCAGGGCGGCGAGCAGCCGCTGCGGGTAGCCCGCCACCGGACGGATCCGGTGCTCGGCGAACGGCTCGGGGAGCGCGGCGGAGATCGCCCGCCGGTTGGTCATCACGTAGGACACCCCGGACGGCACCCGCACGTTGTCCTCGAGGACCCGGAACTCGCCCTTGTCGTCGCGCACCAGGTCGATGCCGGAGACGTGCACGCGTACGCCGTTCGGCGGCCGGATGCCCGCGGACTGCCGGTGGAAGTGCGACGAGGTGACGATCACCCGGCGCGGGATCACGCCGTCGGCGAACACCTGCCCGGCGTCGTACACGTCCTCGAGGAACGCCTCCAGTGCGCGCACCCGCTGCTGCACGCCGCGCTCGATCGTGGACCAGGTGTCCATCTCGATCACGCGCGGCAGGATGTCGAGGGGGAAGGCCCGCTCCTCGCCGCCGATGTCGAACGTCACGCCCTGGTCGAGGTAGCTCGCCTGGAGCGCCTCGACCCGGGCGGCCAGGTCGGGGATGGTCAGGTCGTTGAGCGAGGATCGCAGCCGCTCGTACGGCGGACGGAGCCCGTCGGCGTCGAACATCTCGTCGTACGCCGCTCCGCGTCTCCCCAGGTAGCCCTCGAAGAGCGTGCTCATCGGCCGGTCCATGCGCGGACGATACCCACAGTGCTGTTACGGGGACGTTGCGTCGCTGACCGGCTCAGACCAGGGTCAGCACCTCCGCGCCCGTGGACGTCACGAGCAGGGTGTGCTCGAACTGCGCGCTGCGTCGCCGGTCCCTCGTGACGACGGTCCAGCCGTCGTCCCACATCTCCCACTCGTGGGTGCCGAGGTTGAGCATCGGCTCGATCGTGAAGGTCATCCCGACCTCGATCAGGTCGTCGTACTCGGGGGTGTCGTAGTGCGGGACGACCAGGCCCGAGTGGAAGGCGGTGCCGATGCCGTGGCCGGTGAACTCGCGCACGACGCCGTACCCGAACCGGGCGGCGTACGACTCGATCACCCGGCCGATCACGTTGATCCGCCGGCCCGGCCTGACCGCCTTGATCCCGCGGTCGAGCGCCTCGCGGGTGCGCTCGACCAGCTGTCGCGTCTCCAGATCGACGTCGCCGGCGAGGAACGTCGCGTTGGTGTCGCCGTGGACCCCGTCGAGGTACGCCGTGATGTCGATGTTGACGATGTCGCCGTCCAGGATCCGGCGGCTGTCGGGGATGCCGTGGCAGACCACCTCGTTGACGCTGGCGCACAGCGACTTCGGGAAGCCGCGGTAGCCCAGCGTCGAGGGGTAGGCGCCGTGGTCGCAGAGGAACTCGTGTCCGATCCGGTCCAGTTCGTCGGTCGTCACGCCGGGGACGACGTGGCTGCCGACCAGGTCGCGCGCCTGCGCGGCGAGCCGACAGGCCGCGCGCATCCGCTCGATCGTCTCGGCGTCCTTGACCTCGCTGCCGGTGAAGCGCGCCGGCGCCTCGCGGTCGACGTACTCGGGTCGCGGGATCGCGAGCGGGACGGGACGACGGGGCGAGACGGTCGCGGGGGAGACAGGCGGAGCAGTCACGTCTGAGGACTCTAGTTCCGGGGTACGTTCCGGCTATGAGCGACTTCTGGTTCTGCGTGAAGCACCACCGCGTCGAGCAGGGCGAGGTCCTGTGTCCCCCGATCGACCGGCTCGGTCCGTTCGGCTCCCGGGAGGAGGCCGAGGGCGCGCTGGGCAAGGCCGAGCAGCGCAACGAGGACTGGGACAACGACCCCCAATGGAATGACTGAGCGGACGACGAGGCGTGACGTATCAGGTCCAGACGAAGGCGTCGCCCTGGCCTTTCGTCGGCATGGCAGGGATGGCCTGCGCCTTCTTCCTGTACGCCGCGAGCGGGCTGGTCGCCCCGTGGTGGGGAGTCGTGCTGCTGCTCGCCGTATGGGTGCTGCTGCTGGTCGTCGCCTGCGCCTGGTGGACCCCGCACCCACGCCGGGTGCCGTGGGTGGCGGTCTTCGCGGTGGTGCTCTGGTTCGCGGTGGTCAGCGTGCCTTCCCTGGCACGTTGAGCCTGGTCGTGACGACCGAGTAGCCGGGCGCGGCGACGGTGACCAGGACGCTGATGGCCTTGCCCTTTGCCTTCTTGAGTGTCTTGCCGGCGAGCTTGAGCTTGGCGGCCGTCGCCTTCGGGATCGCCTTGCCGCCGGCGTACCACCTGTAGGTCACGGCGACGTCGGCCGGCGACCAGGTGCCGGGGGAGACCTTGAGCGTGGCGTTCTTCTTCGCCTTGCCGGTGGCCTTCGGCTTCTTCGTGGCCTCCAGGGCGCCCTTGCCGATCGTCACCGCGGCCGAGGTCGCCGTGCCGGTGGTGTGGCCGGCGGCGGTGGCGGTGACCCGCACCTGCAGCGGCTTGCCGACGTCGGCGGGCGTCGGCTGGTACGACGAGGTCGTCGCGTATGCCACCGGGGTGCCCGCCACGAGCCACTGGTAGAAGAGGGTGGTGCCGGCCGGGTTCCAGGTGCCCGGGGCCGCGGTCACCGTCGTGCCCACACGGGGTTGCCCGATGATCGTCGGTGCCATCGTGTTGCCCACCGGCGAGGGCTTGGGTCCGTCGGCGCTCAGTTCCGCGTCCTTGCCACTGGTGGTCGCACCGCCGGTCACCGACACCGTCGTCGCCGTCTCGAGGGTCCACGTGTCGTCCCACCACTCGCTGAGGTACTCGCTGCCGTACGGACGCTCGAACTTCAGGCGGAAGTCTCCTGTCGCCAGCTCATCGAGGTCATAGTCGCCCTCGGCGTCGGTGTATGTCGTCGCCGCGGTGCGCTGCCAGTCGGTGCCGACGCGCTGCCAGGCCGAGATGGCGACGTCCGGGACGCCGATGCCACCGGCGCCGGTGATCGTGCCGGTGACGTGACCGGCGACGGCGAGCTCGGCGTTCGCGACGGTCGTCACGCCGGCCGCGACCGGCAGGTTGGTGGCACTCGCCTCCGTGGTGGCGTCGTCGTAGTACTCGGTCGCGTAGCCGGAACGGCTGAACACCAGGATGTGGGGGCCGCCCTCCGGGACGTCGAGCTCGTACCGTCCGTCGAACTGGGTGCTCGTCATGGCCGCGAGTGCCCAGCTGCCGCTGCTCAGGTACCCCACGGAGACCCAGACGTTCGCGATCGGCGTGCCGCCAGGTCCGGTGACGACGCCGGTGATGTGCCCGTCGCTCGGGGAGCCGAGAGCGGCGGCGGAGGTGACGCCGAGGCCGGCGAGCACCATGGCGAGAGCGAGCAGCAGGGCGACCGGACGGCGTAGCAAGGAACGTGCACGGTGCATCGAGTCAGATCTCCTTGCGCATCACAGAGCCGCCCTGTCGCGTCTCTGGCGGGCGTCAGGGTACGACGCGCAGGCTCACTCGGGTGATTCGGTGCCGGTCGACCTCGGTGACGACCAGCTGGTGGTCACCGACCACGACGGTGTCGCCGACCTCGGCGAGCCGCCCGAGCTTGTGCATGACGTAGCCCGCGACGGTCTCGTACGGCCCGTCCTCCAGAGGTACGCCGGTCTCGCGGGCGAACTCCTCGATGGTCAGGCCGGCGTCCACGACGTCCGGCGCGGTCTCGGGCGCGGCCTCGTCGTACTCGTCGCGGATGTCGCCGACCAGCTCCTCGACCAGGTCCTCGAGGGTCACGATGCCGTCGGTGCCGCCGTACTCATCGACGACGACGGCGATGTGGCGGCCCTCGTCGCGCATCCGGGCGAGCGACGGCAGCAGTCGGTTGGTTGCCGGGAGATGCAGGATCTCGCGGGTCAGGCCGCGGATGCCGCGGTGGGGGTCGGCGCCGAGCAGGTCCCGCACGTGCAGGAAGCCGCGGACGTCGTCCTGGCTGGTGCCGATCACCGGGAACCGTGAGTAGGGATGCGACATCGCCGCGGCGATCGCCTCCGCGACCGAGCAGTCGACGGTCAGGAAGGCGACGTCGCGGCGGGGGCGCATCACCTCGCTCAGCGACCGGTCTCCGGCGTCGAAGACGTCCGTGAGGATCTTGCGCTCGTCGTCGGCGAGCCCTTCGTGCTGGTTGACCAGGAACCGGAGCTCCTCGTCGCTGAGCTCCTCCGACGTCGCGGACGGGTCTCCTCCGAAGAGCCGCACGATCCCGTTGGTCGACATCGACAGCAGCCAGACGACCGGGCGCATCAGGATCGCGAACCGGTCCAGAGGCCCGCCGACGACGTACGCCACGCCCTGCGAGCGCTGGAGGGCCAACCGCTTCGGCACCAGCTCGCCGAGCACGAGCGAGAGGTAGGCGATGAAGAGCGTCAGCACGATCACGGACGCGGTCGAGGCCGCGCTCTCGCCCAGCCCGGCCCGCTCGAGCACGGGCGCGAAGTCGGGCGCGAGCGTCGAGGCGCCGTACGCCGCCGAGAAGAAGCCGGCCACGGTGACGCCGATCTGGACCGCGGCGAGGAACCGGTTCGGGTCGCGGGCGACCCGGGCGACGCGGGCGCCGCGCGGGCCCTTCTCGGCGATCGCGTTGATCTGGCCGTCGCGCAACGACACCAGGGCGATCTCGGTGCCCGCGAAGACCCCGCCGACGAGGATGAACCCCAGGACGAGGAGCAGGTTGGTCAGCGTCTGCGCGTCCACGGTGGCAGCATGCCCGATCGCGCCAAGCGGAGATCAGCCGCGCGGGCGCACCCGGAGGATCGCGTCGGTGCCGCCGCCGTTGTCGGTGGTGACGTAGAACGACGAGCCCGGGCCGTCGACGACGGTGCGGATCCGGCCGTACTGGCGCAGCGCCGCCGGCACCTGCACCCGCTTCAGCTTGCCTGCCTTCGAGAAGGTCAGGAACAGCACCCGCTGGTCCTTGAGGGCGGCGACGGCGAGCGTGCCGTCGTACGCGCCGAGGCGCTTGCCGTAGACGAAGCCGCCGCCGGACGTGGCGCGCGTCGGGTCACCCGAGCTCCAGGCCGCGGCGACCTGCTTGCCGGGCAGGGACTGGTCGGTCATCGGGACCGACTCGTTGTAGCCGGGCACCGGGTTGTAGCCGTAGTCGCCGCCGTTGACGAGCCGGTTGACCTCGTCGTCGCGGTAGGTGCCCTGCTCGATCGACCACAGGCTGCCGTCGGCGCGCTGGCTGAGGCCCTGCACGTTGCGGTGGCCGTAGGTGTGGACGTAGCGCTGCTTGCGGTTCTTGGCATGCACGAACGGGTTGCTCGGCCAGGGGGCGCCGGTGAACCGGTCGAGGCGCAGCGTCTTGCCGCCCAGCGACTGCTTGTCCTCCGGGTTGGCGCCGATCGCGGCGTCGCCGGTGCCGACGAGCATCGAGCCGGCGCGGTCGACGAGGAGCCGGCAGCCACCGTGCCGCCCGGAGCTGGTGGGGAAGCCACCGATCAGCTGGCGGACCTTGGTGGCCTTCGTGGCCTTGGTGTTGAGTCGCCAGGCGATGACGCGTACGTCGTGCCCGCCGCCGCTCGTGGTGCCGCCCTGGCAGGTGTAGATGCGGTGGTTGCGCGCGAAGCCCGGGTCCACCTCGAGACCCATCAGCCCGGTCTCGCCGCTGACCCAGACCTCGCTGCTGGGGAACCTCACCCGGTGCTGGTGGCCCTTCGCCCAGACGGTGAGCGTGGCCCGGTCGCGCTGGGTGTAGATGAGGCGGCCGCTGCCGAGGGAGCGGACGTCCCACGGGTGGTCGAGCCCGGTGACGAGGCGCTTGACCTTGAGTGCGGGGTACGCCGCCCGGTCGCTGGACTGCCGCTCGTTGGCTTGCTGGTCGGGTCGCGCGGCGGTCGCCGGGGCGGCGACGAGGGTGGCGGTGAGCGCGAGGGCCGTGACGGATCCGAGAAGGGAGCGCATGTCGGGGACCGTACCCACCGCGGATGAGAGTGCAACGCCCGGCGCCGGGTCGCAGGACGTCATACGGAAGGAGCAAGCGGATGCTCTGTCCGTATGACGTCCTCGCGGCATCCTCAGGCAGCCTCAGCCCATCCGCCAGCGCGGAGCCCATCCTCGATCTGGTCGAGGAAGTCGTCGGGCTGGAGACGCAACCCGAGTAGCGGGACCCGGAGGACGGTGTCGCCGTCGAGGGCGATGGCGTTCTGACGCAGCGCATCGCCGACGATGTGCTCGACCCAGGTGTGGTGGATGCCGTCGACCTCGACGACCAGCCGGTAGTCCGGCCAGTAGAGGTCGAGGTAGTAGCGGCCGCGCCGATCACGACGCAGCGCTTGTCGGGTCGGAGGGGGCAGCCCGCGTCGGCGCAGGAGGACCGCGACATCGATCTCGCCGAGGCTCTGCGCCCCGTCGAGCAGCTCGTTGACGATCGCGTGGAGGAGGAGCCGTCGTCGGTCTCGGCGGATCCGGAGCAGTTCTCTGCCGACCGCGGTCGCGTCTGTCAGCCGCTGCTGCACCGCGAGCAGCAGCACGTACGTCGCCTCCCGGTCGGTGCGTGCCCACAACGCAGCGCGAACGGCGGCGGTGGCCGGTCGCGTGCGGGGAACGCCGACGCGGACGATGTCGTGCGCCGCCCAGCGTCGGGTCTGCCGGATGTCGAATCGGCGGTTGCGGCGGACTCGGGCACCGCGAGGGACGGAGACCCGGACGCGATCCATGGCATACCGCTCGATGCCAGCCGCGATCAATGCGGATCCGCCATCGAGACACGCGCGAGGTCCGCCCTGGAAGACAGCTGCCCACTGCTCGCCGACAGGGGACAGCTCTCCGTTGCCCAGGTGGACGGACTGATCTCCGATGAGCTGCCACCGGTGCCCGCGCACCTGGCCGCGCACCTCCCACCGGGTGATGCCGAAGCCGTACAGCTGGGGCCGGGAGAGCACGCCACCCTGGCGGGCGGCGAGCTGTCGGGCAGCGACGAATCGAGCGTCGTCGTACGGGACCTGTCGAGGCATGGCCGCAGCCTCGCCGCGACGTCTCGCAAGCACGAGCGGCGCTGACGGCAGCTGTGGACAGGCCTCATGCAGCGGCAGGTGTGGAGACTTGGTGGTCCGGGTCCTCCACGGGACGTCATGCGGAAGGAGCAAGCGGATGCTCCGTCCGTATGACGTCCGCCGGCGCCGGCGCCAGGATCACAGCCAGCCGTTGCCCTCGGCGGTCAGCACCGCCTCGGCCCGGTTGGTGGCACCGGTCTTGCCGATCGCGGAGGACAGGTGGTTGCGGACCGTGCCCTCGGAGAGGAAGAGCTTCGCGGCGATCGCGGCGACCGAGGAGCCGTCCCGGGCGGCCTGGAGGACCTCGGTCTCCCGCGCGGTGAGCGGTGACTCGCCGGCGAGCAGGCTGTCGGTCGCCAGGCCGGGGTCGACCACGCGCAGCCCGGCGTGCACCCGGCGTACGGCGTCGGCGAGCTGCGGGGCGGGAGTGTCCTTGACGACGAACCCCGAGGCGCCGGCCTGGAGCGCCCGGCGGAGGTAGCCCGGGCGGCCGAAGGTGGTCACGATCAGCACTCGGGTGTCGGGCGCCTCCCGCCGTACCTCTGCCGTCGCGGAGATGCCGTCGAGCCCGGGCATCTCGACGTCGAGCAGCGCCACGTCGGGCCGGTGCTCCAGCACCGCGGGGAGTACGGCGTCGCCGGACCCGACCTCGGCGACGACCTCGAGGTCGGGTTCGAGACCGAGCAGGGCCGAGAGCGCGCCTCGGACGAGCGCCTGGTCGTCGGCGAGCAGCAGCCGGATGCTCATGACCGCACCACCTGGAGTGAGAAGCCGGGGGAGAGGTGTCGGACGACGACGGTGGCGCCGACGGTGGCGGCGCGTTCGCGGAGTCCGGCGAGACCGGAGCCGGTCCCGGGGGAGTCACCACCCGATCCGTCGTCGACGACCTCGGCGCTGACCGGCGTCAGCCGGACCTCGCAGGACTGTGCGCCGGAGTGCCGGATCACGTTGGTGACGCCCTCACGGACGGTCCAGGCGAAGAGCTCGCGCAGTTCCGAGGGCACCTCGTCGGCGGCGGTGGGCAGGCGTGCCTCGATCTCGGCCGCGGCGAGGGCCACCCTGGCCCTGGCCAGCTCACCCGGAAGGGTCAGCTCGCGGTAGCCCTCGACCGCTCGCCGTACGTCGGAGAGGGCGTCGCGGCTGAGTCGCTCCAGATCGGCGATCTCGGTCCGAGCCCGCTCCGGGTCGACGTCCAGGAGCCGCTGGGCGAGCTCGGCCTTCACGGTGATGACGGTGAGGGAGTGGCCGAGGATGTCGTGCAGGTCGCGGGCGAAGCGGGAGCGCTCGTTCTCGACGGCGAGGCTGGCGTTCTCCTGCTCGGCCTTCAGGAGGTCGATGTTGCGGCGCATCACCAGGCGCATCCCGAAGATCGCCACCGACGCGGCCATGATCGCGAACGCGAGCCCGATCTGGCTGCCCCAGTCCTCGACGGCACTCAGGCCGAGCGAGCCGAGGACCAGGGCGACGACGACGGCCGACGCGAGCCGGATCGGCAGCACCATGACCGACGCGACCGCGATGTACACGACGCTGGCCAGCCCGGCCTCGCCGAGGCAGGCGACCATCACGACGCCGAGCGCGACCAGGGCGCCCAGGTACGGGACGACGAACCGCAGCGGCGGAGAGTCGTTGAGCCGGGCGATGCGGTCCTGGCGCATCCGCGCCCACAGGAGCATGTACGTCGCGGCGAAGGCGAGCGTCGCGACGATGCCGAGGACACCGCGCACCTCGTCGCGGTGCTGCCACCCCTCGACCAGCGGGTCGAGCAGGAAGAACAGCCAGATGCCGGCGAACAGCGGCCCCAGCCGACCGATCTGGGTCGGCTGGGACTCGCTCATGTCGGTCAGGGTAGTCACACCCGAGCCGTGTCCTTGCTCATCCGCCATGCGGCGCCGGCGACGAAGAGGCCGAACCAGACGACGGCGTTGAGCACGGCCGTCCAGTGCAGGTCACCGGTCAAGGGGTAGCGGCTGATCTCGGCGACGCCGAACATCGGCGTGAACTGGGCGATGTGGTAGATGAGCGTGCCCTCGTCGAGGGGGATGAAGACGTTGCCCAGGAACGAGAAGATGGCGAGGCCGGGGCCGAGGATCTGCATGGCGTTCTCGCCGGGCACGAGGTAGCCGACAAAGACGCCGAGCGCGGCGAAGACCAGGGTGCACACCAGGGTCAGCAGGGCGCACTCGATCCAGACGTCGACCGGCATCTCGGGCTTGCCCTGGATGACGCCGACGACGTTGACCACGGTGATCGCGACCGCGCCCAGCACCAGCGCCAGGATCGCCTTCATGACGATGTAGACACCGGGGTTGAGCGGGGTCAGCCGCAGCTGGCGAGACCAGCCCATCGCCCGCTCCATCGCGACCATCGCACCGCCGGAGGCGGCAGTGAGTGCGGCGCCGTACAACGCCATCGAGACCATGATGTACGCCGCGACGTTGCCGTTGCCGACGCTGTCGTCCCAGCCCTTCGTGGCGCCGAACGACAGGAACAGGGCGGCCGGGAAGATCAGCGTGAAGATCACCGTACGGCGGTTGCGCAGCATCCGCCTGAGCTCGATGCGCAGCAAGGTCAGGTTGAAGCCACCGAACGGCGGGACCCGGCGGGCGGCGGGGTCGACGGCAGTGGTGGTCATGAGGCATCTCCGGTCAGGCTGATGAAGGCGTCCTCGAGGCCCTGCGAGGTGATCTCGAGGTCGCGCGCGTCGGTGTGGGTGAGCAGGTGACGGGCGACCGCGTCGCTGTCCTTGGTGTGCACGAGCACGCTGTCGCCACGCAGCTCGACGCCGCTGACGCCGGGCAGCCCCGCGATGGCCGTGGTGTCCGCGCCCGGCAGGGTCGCCCGGACGGTGCGGCCCGAGGCGAGCGCCTTGATCTCGGCTCCGGTGCCGTCGGCGACGATCCGGCCGTGGCTGATCAGCACGATCCGGTCGGCGTACTGGTCCGCCTCCTCGAGGTAGTGCGTCGCGAAGAGGACCGTGCGGCCGTGCTCGGCGTCGCGGCGGATCGCGGACCAGAACGCGCGTCGGCCCTCGACGTCCATGCCCGTCGTCGGCTCGTCCAGCAGGAGCAGAGCCGGGTCGGACAGCAGCGCCATCGCGAAGCGCAGCCGCTGCTGCTCTCCTCCCGAGCACTTGCCGACCTTGCGGTCGGCGATGTCGGTGATGCCCGCGTTGTCGAGCACCTCGTCGACCGGCCGGGTGTCGGCGAACAGGCTGGCCGTGTACTGCACCGTCTCGCGGACGGAGAGGTCCTTGAGCAGGCCGCCGGTCTGCATCACCGCGGACACCAGCCCGCGGGCGATCGCCTGCCGCGGCTCGAGACCGAGCACGCGGGCCGAGCCCGTGGTCGGCTGCGAGAGCCCGAGGATCATGTCGATCGTGGTGGTCTTCCCGGCGCCGTTCGGCCCGAGGAACGCGACGATCTCGCCCTGCTGGAGCTCGAGGTCGATGCCGCGTACGGCGTGCACGCTCTGTTTCCCGGTTGCGAAGTCCTTGGTGACGCCGGACAGCCGCACCGCGGCGGTCCGCGTGAGAGTGCTGGAGGTCATGGCACCAGCCTGGCGCCGGACCCGCCTCCAGCCCTCACACAGCCATCACGGCCGCGGCATGACAGATGTCATGAGCGACCACCGGAGACGCTCAGAAGGTGTGCTCCTCGGCCGGGAAGGTGCCGGCCTTCACGTCGGCGGCGTACTCCTGGGCCGCCTTGAGCAGTACGCCGTGCACGTCGGCGTACTGCTTGACGAAGCGCGCCATCTTGCCGGTGCGGAAGCCGAACGCGTCGCCCCAGACCAGCACCTGGCCGTCGCAGCCGGGGCCCGCGCCGATGCCGATGGTCGGGATGCCGACCGCGGCGGTCACCTCGGCGGCGACATCACCCGGGACCATCTCCATCACGACGGCGAAGGCGCCGGCGTCCTCCATCGCCTTCGCCTGGGCGATGACGTGGGAGGCGGCGTCGCCGCGGCCCTGCACGCGGTAGCCGCCGAGGGTGTGCTCGGACTGCGGGGTGAAGCCGATGTGCGCCATCACCGGGATGCCGCCCTCGGTGAGCTTGCGAACCTGGGGCGCCATCTCGACGCCGCCCTCGAGCTTCACGGCGTGCGCG
>Ga0190274_10000216_pt1 | contig 38889 bp, 57 predicted proteins | sample Popmic531T_FD_133002 | JGI IMG/M metagenome (GOLD analysis project Ga0190274, IMG submission 133002) | Populus adjacent soil microbial communities from riparian zone of Yellowstone River, Montana, USA - 531 T | ecosystem: Environmental > Terrestrial > Soil > Riparian zone | place: USA: Montana... | reverse complement strand
TTCGTAGAGAGATTCGACTCCACGGGCGAAGCCAACCACACCCTCAGGAGTGAGGCTCCTAATCACCGTAGGACGGATCTTAACGATACTATCCCGGGCTCTCGTCAGTGGTGTGTTGGGTTTCGCGGGACCTGGATTAGGTAGTCCTGTGTCTATCTCACCTTGCTTCAGAAGGGAATTCGGATCATAGGGGTTCCAGAGATAATCTTGAGTAGACTTATCACCGACGAACTCAGGCGGTTTTGTCGGCGGTTCAACTTGATCCACCACCTTAGGATAATCCAGCGCAACCGTAGCATCCTCGGGCTGTAAGGTGTCCTTTAGGTGTCTATCTGGAGTGAATTCATCCCCATGAGGGGGACCGGAATCTACCTTCTTAGGATAGTCTATAGCAACCTCTTTACCCTCTGGTTGCATACTCTCCCGAAGGTGACGGTCGGGGGCAAACTCATCTACCGTAGCAGGCTCAACTTGATCTACCCTTTTAGGGTAATCCAGAGTGTCCATTAGAGTGTCCGGGCGGTGGGTAACGCTTTCTCCCGGTACACGATTAGGAACAGTACCCTCAAGATTTGGAGTAACATCCCCTCGCTTAACCCCAAGGTGACCGAATACACTCTCTCGGATAACCACAGGATCTAACCCGCCCGCTGCGAGTAAAGTATCGGTTTGACCCGGGGAGAGCGGCTGGATCTTCTCTACAGAGACATCCGAAACATCATCCACTATTTTGGTGAACTTGTCCAGCACCCTATTAAACGGGATCTTGCCCAGAGCGGCTTTAGCGCCACGCCCCAGAAGGTGCATAACAGGAGAGAGCAACGGGGAGAGCCCAATAGACTCAAATGAGTTCTTGAACCTCGCGGTTAACTCAGAGTCCTCCTCATCTATAGCCATGAGGTCCGTAAGGCCCCACTGGAGTCCACTTTCCTTTGCCCAGTTAGAGAGGTTATAGTGGTTCTCGAACGACAGTACACTCCCTATCTCAGCCTGGAGTGCGCTCTCGGTCCACTTACCGATCTTACCGAGACTGGCTAACTTACCGGCAACCCCTATACCCTTAAGAGCCAGCCCACCAATGTAGAAGCTGGCGATCATCTGGGATACATCTGAGGCTACCTGTCCGGCTGTACTGTTGGCCTCCCACTTATCCCAGTTAGGAAGCTTGTCGTTACCCAGGTGGTCCACCAGGGAGTACAGGTCACGACCGGCATTGTAGACACCACGGACGGGAGCTAAGGCGATATCACCCACAGTCTCCCCAAAGGACATATGCTCCTGCGGGTTATACGTCTGGCCGAACCTATGCGGCTGATAGCGTTCCTTCGTCTGTTCAGCCGGGAGAACCTGGGCTCTAAACTGCGGTCCCATAATACGATCTATCGCGGAGGTCCCCTGTGGATTGATCCTGTCCACATAAGGTCCGCTATTGATCGGCTCCTCAGGTTCATATGGGTCTGGCATTACGGCAACCTCTCAAGAGCTTGTTCTTGGTAAGCTCTAAATATGGCGTAGTTTGGATGTGTCTGTACTGGTTTGGAGGGGTCGAAGGGGATGCCAAGGAAGTTGAAGATGATTGCAGCTTCCCTGTTGTTACCCTCCATAGTCTCCACCATTTCCCTCATACTATCAAACAGAGGGGTAACCTGGAATGCAATAGCGGTTCCATCCAGCGGAATATCTCCCTTAGTAGTGGTGTATGCTCCCTTCAGCATATCCGCTTTAGAGATACCCAGGTGGAACGTAGCGTTTATAGCTGCCGTCTGAATCTCCTCTGGGGTTGCACCAGACTTCTCTATGATGGTACCCAGGAGATACTGGTTGTTCTTACGGGCTAACTCCAGGTACTTCCTTGCTCCAGGATCATTAGCCTGCTTTGCACGGTACACGAAGGCAGCCATAGGCGTCGGATGGAACGCCCCACCGCCACTGTTACCTCTCCGACCAGCCATCTCAGCCCCACCCAATACATAGCGGTCTATAAGCTGGTCCTTACGGAATAGAGAGCTGCTTGCGAGTGGCTCCGCTTTAGCACCGGCATAACCAAGATTCTTACGCAGGGCTGAATATCCCTTCTCATTAGCCGAATTACCTGGGATTAAACCAGGGTTAATCAGCAGGTTAGCCGAGAGGGTTTTGGTGGCTTGTGACAGTTTGTTAAGTGAAGCAAAATCATAGTCAGGCAGCCGGTCATTCTCATTACCAGGGGGCCAACCCCCACCGTTCCACTTGTTCTGGAATGCGGGGATAAGATCCGACTCCATGAAAGAGGACTGAGCCTGATCGTATGCGGTATCGCGCTCTCCAACCTTGGGGAGCTTTGCGGTTTCCTCGGGGGTGATCTCTGTGGACGCACCAGCGGCCTCCTTGGGGGCAGCTCCAGTTTCACTTGCGGGTTTAACTGGCTTCTGGGGTTTATCCGGGCCACCACCCTTCCCAGTTACAGCACTAAAGTCTATCTTACCTAACGGACTGTCACCATCTACGTGATCCCTAACGATCTGCTGAATCTCGTTCATAGCATTGTCAGAGGCAATTAGGAATCCAGTCTTGGACCCATCATTAGCTTTCTTGCCAGCATCGGAGTTAACCCATTCTTGGTGTGCAGCTATTGCCTGCTGTCCGATATCATTCTTCCACCGGGAATAGTTAGCAGTCTCTTTAATAGTAAGCGTAGTTCCACCCCAGGGGTTGGGGACCGCAACCAAGTTAGAAGGATCATTGTTGATTAGACCGAGGGTTACTCCAGGTCCAGTCAGGATTTTACCGACCTTGTTGTACTTAGTAGTATCCTTCATAGACTTGTCAACTTCCTGGAGGATGTTGGGGAGTCTATTCTGTGCGTTGATTCGGGATTGGGCTATTGGGGCGAAGAGTTCCTGTCCCCGGTTGCGCATCTTGTCGGCTTCCTTCTGGCCGATATCCTTACCTTCGATACTTCTGATGAACGCCTCGGGATCTTGGTTATTCGCAAGGATCTCATCCACACGAGTTTGCATGGCTTCAGAGCGATCTTTGATCTTCTGATTCCAGGCTTCCACTTTGTCCTTCGCAGCCTGAGTTAAACCAGGAGCAATCTCAGCCATGAACTTCTGTGGCTCAGGGCCAGCCATGCCGTCAGCTAAGGCTTCTCGGAGAGTTTCAATCTCATCCTGCATAGCCTGTCCGTATCCCTGACTTGCTGTGTCTGTATCATAGGCATGAGAGCGCAGTCGCTCCATCTCAGCCACATTGCGATCCACGTTGCTCTTACGGTACTTGTTCACGTTGGCGGCACGGGTTTCACGGTATTTTATTGCCTCGTTTTTCTGGGCACCTGTAAGCAGCGTCTCCTCTTGAATGATGGCTTCAGCTTCTTTACCGTGGTCAACGTTATACCTATGCTGGGCAGCTATGGTTATCTGAGCGTTGTTACTCAGTCGAGAAGCGATATCCGTAGCCTGACTGATCTCCGACATGGCGGCTTCTAAGTGCTTTGGTTCAACACCCGGAATCTGACCAGCAGCAATCTTCCCGATAAGCTGTTGACCCAACTGTGCGGCAGCACCGGGGTCCTTACTGGTAGCAATCGCAAGGTAATCTGGGTGGGCAGACAGGGCTTTCTTCATATCCCTAATCTCATGCACCCCACCGTCATCCTGCTTAGCCCTATTGGCTGCATAGGCGTGCTGACGGAGAGCCTGGAAGTTATCTGCGTACTTACCTTCAGAAATCTTGGCGGTACCTACGGTAATATCGGCGGCCTTATCTAAGTAGGCTTGGGCTCCAGCGGGGTCGCCATCCGCGATACGCTTCCGGTATCCAGCCTGGACCTGTTCAAAGACCAGACCTGAGGGATTCTGGATGCCATCCGCGTGAAGCCCTGAAAACCTCGAAGTTAACCCGGCGTAATCTGGTGAAGCTTTTCCGAGTTCTGACTCTATCGCCCTACCGACTTCCATACTGCGCTGCTCTATAGCGGCCTCCGTGTGGGCTGTGTATTGGTGTTCAATAGCCTGAGCCATGAGGCTCTGGTGCGCCTTATCCCAAGACTTAGCGAACGCCTTACGGAACCAAGGGTCCTTCTGGACGCTCTGCGGGACTAACCCCATAACATTCCTGTAGGTTTCCGTAACGGCAGCCTCAGGGTTAAAGGGGTTTACCGGAGCTACGCCTGCTATCTGGGCATTAGGAACGCCAGCTACGGCGGCGGGAGGGGCCACAATAGGAGCCTCAGAGAACTCAGGTAAACCAGAGATCTCAGGGAAGGCTATTACCTCTTGCTTAGTAGCGGAGGGACGAGTGCTGGTGCCCTGTGTGGGACCTTGCGATACCCCCTGCTGTTTCACAGGAGCCTGGGGAGTCGCTTTGGGAGTCCACTGTAACGGTGCAGTTACCGCAACCCTGACCGGGGTGCAAGATTTGCCCGCTCAACCGGGTGGCTTCCAATCAGAGAGTGAACCATCTGGCATCTGCCACTTGGTTACATAGTGAGTACCGGGGACAGGTTGTGCAGGGGCTTGACTGGGTTCCGCAGCGGGAGCTACACCAGTCACGGGATTGGGGACTTTATCCAGGTCGTACCCATGTCTGATCTTGGGTGAAGCCTCAGCGTGCATTCTGCCTGAGAGATTCTCGGCTAAGGATTCCAGGTAACCCGTCTTGAAATACGGATTCTTCCCCATAGCCATCTCGCCTTTAGCCACAGCTTGGGCAAAGGCTTTCTGCATATCCCCATGCTCTTGCTCTGCACGGGCTAACTCCTCTGTAAACTCCGTAGCACCCATCTTCCTCTGTTCGGTTCCGTAGAGGTCAGTATAGGAGGCTAATGCGTTAGTAAGGGAGCGACTAAGGGCTGACCAATCGGTTTGGTTGAGAGCGACCCCATGTACCTGTTGGAAGTCATCGCGTTGCCTAACGGTAGGCTGAAGAGACGGCCCTTTGTTTAGGTCATTCTCTACATAACGTTTAGGCATGTGATCTTTCTATATGAAGAGGGTATTTCCACCGTGGGAGTAACTAACCTGATCCAATTGCAACCCAGAACTGAAGGCGTTAGAGAAGGCTCCCAGGGCTTGACCAAAGAAGTCCGGCCTTGCAGGAGGGGCAGCGTTAATAAGGCGAGCTTCGAGCCCTGATCGGACACCTTGTTTAGCGTAGTGCAGCTCAGACTTCTGGAAACTACGCTGGGTATCCAGGGCGGTAAGGTAGTTTCCCTCTTGCCGAGAGAAGTCAGCCAGTAGAGCTTCCACAGAGTTACCGGAGACTCCCGCTTCCGCAGCAGCAGCGTTAACCCTACTACGGGCCGCGTTAGCATCAGCGGCAGCCTTCTCACCCTCAGCAGCCAGCCCTACGCCTTCCTGATAGTACTTCTCCCCTAACTGGGAGTACTGAGAGTTCGCGGCACGTTTGGCAAGCTTCGCGTTTCGCTCAGAGATTTCCTTCTGATACTCGTAGGTAGCCATGCTGTTGGCCATATTACCAGCGGAACCCAACAGGGATAACCCCATCCCGATGGCGGGTAACGCTGGTATACACATATACTATTCCTTTATCATCACAAACTGACGAGCCACGATACGTCCTGGGCCGCTATTCTCCCAGTTTCGGATAAACTTGAATCCCATGTGCTCTAACCACCTTATATGGGTAGTATTTCTACCATCAACGATGTGAGTTAGTATGGGATACTCTTGTAACCATTCGGTTACATACCGCAGGGACTCACGAACAAACCTAATGGGCAACCGAGATATAACATCAGTCCCAAGCAGCCAAGGATGACCAACCCCAAGGCAAGCTCCAGACGGGGCCACTCCAAATATGACTTCAGGCGATTTGTTGACATACGCTATATAAGCCTTCCCAGGGGCACAGGAAGCCTTTACAGCCACCCGGATCGCCTCTGAAGGGGATAGCCCTCCGAGATCCAGGGCCTCTGTAATGTCCTCCTGGCGCATCCTGGAGGCTATCTCGTAAGCATCTTGGTAGATACTCGGATTTAACTGACTGAACGATACGGTGAGGAGATCATCAGATCCCACACGGCTGAGCTTATGTTCACTGGATAGGGGCTTTCCATCACTATTAGACAAGCTACCTCCGTAGGTCTGCCGTTTATAGGCACATACGCACTACCGGTTTTGAGGGTCACAGTATCCACATCCAGAGACTGCCAGTCCGCTTCAGGCCCCGCTATCTCAGTAGCATATACGGTACCGTTCCCTATCTGAACATCTATATGGAATGCACCAGAACTATTATATTCCACCCACAGTTGCTGGGCCATCTGTTTGGAGTCTGGCACAGGGTTGATACCCCGCCCTTCGGGGATCTTCAGGACGGGTTTGGTGAACAGGTAGAACCCTATGTACTTAAGACCCACAAAGAAGTTAGCCGCCGTGATATCACCCAAGACGTAAACCTGGGTTGTACTATAGGCTGTGACCTGATATCGCCTGCCGGTAACCTTCTGGACTACCTGAGGGATATGAGAGGCATGAATCGTATAGGGCAGAGTGAACACCGTGAAGTTCCCGTATGGGTCGTAGCTCATACTGGTAACCTTGGTTTGGTCCACACGGCGATCCAAGTGGGTAATAAAGGTTTGCCCTGTATCTACCAGACCAGTGGCTACGTTAACCTTCTCCAGATACATACCATCCGGGTACTCTATGAGAAGATATAAGACATTCTCTATGAAGGTGAAATGTCGCACAGTAGCCGTGGAGTTGAACTCCCATTTACCCCAGGAGGAGAGAACCTTCTGGTTCCCCTGCCAGATGTACTTGTAGACGTACAGGAGATTATTGGGGATCGTCTGGCATACCAGAGTCTCCTCCAGAGTGGAGATGGCGAACCATGAGATATCCCCGTAGATGTAATTGGGGATGTTCAGGGTTATATCCGTGGAGTCAAACTGAGCGTTCTCTGAGTTTATCTCGAAGAACTCTCTCAGTCCAGAATAGTCTCCTCGCTTGAATCCGAAGAATAAGGATCGTCCGGCAGCGATTGGGTCCAAGTCGGCAAAGGACTCAAACTGTGACACTGGGGTAACTTGTACAGTACGAGGGGATAATATCTCGGCCCCTCGGAGAACGAATTGCGATCTTGCGGATTTGAGAATAACATTCTGATTGTAGGGTGTCGCTGATTTACTGATTGCCACAGGAGTATAGTTGTTTGTAACATCTATAGGGCTCGTATCTTCCAGCACAAGGTTGGTCACCCGCCAGAAATTAAAGATGGAACCACCGTCCCTACTCTGAGTCTCTGATAAAACGATCTTGTCATCAGCCAAGAAGAGGAGACGTTCCTTATAGAAGGATATATTGCTTATCGCCTTGCCGATGAAAGAAGGGCGAGGGTTAGTAACAGTATCCCCAACCAGTTTAGGAAGCCATGTTGCCGGTTGCCAAGCAAACTGTGGATCACCAGAGCCGTTGAAAGTACGTATAAGTACATGCGGCATGGTGGAGGCCAGGAATTGATACTCCTGTCCGTATCCAAGATCCTCCTGCCACTCGCCTCTACCAAAGACCGTCCCAGTTTCTTTGGTAAAAAACTTGACATAGTAATCGTCTTGAGCGATCTCAGCATCGCCAACAACCTTGACGATATAACCGTTGACGCAGATCTCAGGAAGGTAATTAGTAACCCGAGGTACCGTTTTCCAAACAACAGAAAGAGTAGAGTCACCAACAGAGTCCATAGTTTCTACGGCAGAGAAGTTCCCTGCACACACAATGCGAATTACGGACCCCTTCAGTGTAACCGATCCGGTACCTACGAAGATCCCGAGGTTCTGAAGTTGGAGCTGAAGTTCTAATGCGATATCATCGGTTTTGATTGTGTTGAGTAAAGCACCGGTACCAGTAGGAGGACCACCACCACCACCAGGGCCGGTATATGTGCGAGCCTCTACGGTGTTATCAAAGGTGGTTACTCCGTTAGTACCAGCGACACGGACACGATACTTGGTACCGTAGTTGCCCTGGCGTACGAATACGAACGCCTCACGTAACCCAGAGCCGCTATTCGTACCAGTGGAGGTAACCGCAGTATCCATAGCGGTCGTCTTGGTGTTGTTGAGGAGGAACGTATAGTCGGCAATCGTGTAAGCTCTGAGACTATCACGGGCCGTCTTGGAGAGGCTATTGGCAAGATAGGTAAAGGTCCCCGTAACTGTCAGGGAGTCTCCTGCGATCTTGGTGCCTATGGGGAGAAGCGTATAGATCTTCACATCAGTCGTAGAGAACTGCATAAGGTACTGCTCTGCGGTATCACGGTTAATGAAGTGATTACGAGCGGTACCAGTCAGGCCAGCCACTAATTTAGCTATGTGCTGCGAGGGCTGACGCTTGGTGAGGCCATCCTTAGGAGAGGGCCAACAGTTAATCTGGTCGGTGCATTGGTCGTTTGGGCGCACGGCTGCTGATTGCTGGGAGACACCACCGATAAGGTTCGGCACAGGTTGTCTAACCAGCGGCATACTAATTTACCCAATCCAGGGGCTTACCCCTATCTACAATACGGGAGAACTCCGGGCCAAAGATCCGGGAGTTGGAGGTATTCACATCCTCCCTCTTGAGCTTGGCATACGCCATCGCTTCATCAGCGGCAGTAGAACGTATCCTATTAGGATCGCTAATGAAACGGTCAACAAACAATCTGGCAGCACTTTTAGCGATATAAATTCGAGCCGCTTCAGGGAGATCATCCCATTCCAGAAGCTCAACAATGTCTGCCACGACTGCTTCATCAAACTCGTTAGTTGTTCCAGTGTTGGCATTGTATAACTTGTTCCCCCTGATGGTATACTTGACGCCATCAGTAAAGATATATGGGAACTCTAATCTAATCACGTTCTCCTGTAGAAGAATCTCGCTGTTCACATCAGGGGAAAGCGTAACATTCTTGCGGGTATTGAAGTACCAACCTTCAGAGAGAACGACATTTATGGTTTCATCCAGACAACCCTGGGCAGTGTCGGAGTCCATGCTGGCTCCCGTGACAATGTTCGTGATCGGCCCCTTACCAGCGGCAGACAGGATAATGTTCACTGCCTTTAGTCTGGTGGTTTTGATAGCTGCCATGAGAACCTTTAATAAGAGCGCCCCTTATTAAAACTTGGGTTCTCAAGCTTTAATAAGGGGCTGAATCGAGGCCGTAACTATGGATTACTGATTGCAGATGAGGCCGACACACTCAGGACGCTTAACGCCGTGAGCGAGGGTCATACTCGCGATGATGAAATCACCACGGTACTCCATCTTGTACTCGGACTCAACGCCTTCATCTTCTAACTTGACCGTGCCAATAGCCTCCTTGGTGTAACAGAAGATATAGGGCTCAGTCACGGTGGCCGTATAAGCCGCCGAATAGTCATTGGAGCTTGCAACCGTAGCCGTCTCGTTCGTAAACGTGATAGGCAGGTTACCAGTCGTGGTGAAGAGGTTGTCGTCGTTTCCGGCAGCAGCACCATCTCCACCCTGACCAGCCGACCAGTCGTACACGCCATACGTAGCGGTAGACGCCGGGAAGTCCAGGTTGTTGTGCTCGATCAGCTCGAAGCCAAAGAGCATAGGGATTTTACCCGAGGAGAAACTTCCGTTTCCACCGGGGTTATAATCGCTATTAACCCACTGGAGCAGACCGTTAGCAGTACCACCGACGACACCGTTGGTATCCATCAGGAGGCGCTGCATGATCTCCGGGGGCATGAGCGCAATACGCCCATCTCGCGGGATACCCTTCTTATCGAATGCCACCTTCATATTAGAAAGGGCCTTCACAAGCAGAGCAGGCGTGAGGGCAGAGAACGCCGTCGAGAGCGCAATACGGGTACTACCGTACGTTCCACCACCAGCAGGGCCACCCGGGGAAACCCCGTAGACGGTCATGTTGGTATCAGACGTAGTGTTACCGATATTGTAGAGCATACGATGGATATTCGCGTCCACAGTACGACCGAGAGCCTTACCGAGTTCAGCCGCATAAGGCGACATGACATCCCAGTGGTTAAGCTTACGGTCCAGCTTGTGAACGAAGATGGAGGCGGTCATTTCCCGGTCCATGTTAATCGTACGCTGGTTGGAGAGAATCTTGGAAAGATACGGGCGACCAGCATCATCATTATCCGTCAGGACGTTAGCCCCAGGAGTGTGATAGCTGACCGTCGCAGTACCGACAGCCGGGAAGGTCCAGGAGATCGCCCCGCCGCTAACGTTCTTAATGCTCGTGGTGCGGAGAAGCTTATTCTCCTGGGCGAAGTTCGTGAAAACCTCTCCACCGAAAACCTTAAGAAAATTGGCGACCGGATTCGAACTCACCGCACCAGGGAGACCCGGACGAGGGAATTGAGAAATCGGAGTAACCATTTGTGTTGATCCTTGTAGAAACAAGAGATTGTTATGTAACGACACAGCAACTTTGCTTCTGTCAGGATCTACTAAGTTCTCCACCCGTAGGCAGGCTCGCGCTTCTCGCAAGACTTCGCAAAGTAATTAGCCCCACCAGGAATCGAACCTGGATTACCGACTTGAAAGGCCGGGTTCTAACCATTTAAACTATGGGGCCACTCGCACTAATTCTTCATAGCAGCGACACGAGCACGAACATTCTCAGCATACTCGGCATCATACGTAGAAGTACCGATGCGATAACGCGGGTCGGACATAGCCTTGGTAACCTGAGCCTGAGTAGAGAACGGGGCTCCAGCACCAGGGCCAGCTAAGTCACCAGTAACCCTACGGGTAGGCTGTGAGCCAACCTCAGCCTCATAGCGGTGCTTCAGGTTCTCAATAGCCATCTTCTTGATGGGACCACCAACCCGCTGAGCCTGGGCAAATGCATCCTTCTCTTCCTGGGTATAGTTGGCCTTAGCCCACGCCTGAACCTCCACCCAACCGTCTTGCCCGCCGAATGCTTCCACATCCTTCGCGGCCTCACCCTGGGTACGCTCGGTCATGGTCTTAATCCACATATCCACGAAGGGACGAGGAATAGGGATCTCTGCGTAGGATTCCTCATTCAGAACACCACCATTCTCAGCCGCCTCCTGAGCCCACCTATTCAGATTAGTCTCAGACCAAGGGTTAGTTTCGTCACCCTTCTTGGGTGCGGCCTTGGCTGGCTCTTTCTGAGGAGTGGGTTCAGATTTAGGCTGCTTACCGCTAATATACTGCTGAGCTTCCTGGTAGCTATCCGCGAGGGCCTTATAGTCAGGCTTACCTTCTCGGACAAACTTCTCAGGCATCCACGGGGGGACCTCTGGGGTAACCTCAGCGTTAATGTCTTTAGTGTAGTCTATTCCCGACTGTACAAACTTTTCAACCATCTTGTTCTCCTCTTATAACCTTCATATAGAAGAAATGCTTACAGTCCCCAGTAGGGTGATCATCCCAGTGTTGAGAACAGCATGAGCATATATCCCACTCGTCTTTATCCATATTATCCTGTTTGTGGTGCATTCTGCTGCTGAGTAGCTGCACTTACAGCATTGATAGCTGGGCCTGTACCCTTCTCTACCACTTGCTGGGCCATAGCTTGCGTCTGGGCCTGCTGCGCTTCAGCTTCCTTCTGTTCCTTCGTCTTAAAGATACCCTTGATCGTGACGCCACTCTTGGACAGCACATAGGTCGTGAACGTCTCCACATTCACTGAAGCGGCCAGAACCTCAGGTCCTAATACGGCGGCAATGGTTCCCATAGCGGATTTAAGGCGTTCTAATTCCTCATTCCTACCAAGGGCATCCACGCCGGTCACAATAACTAATTTGATCTTATCCTTCAGCGAGGGTGGGAACTGCGGGACCTTACCCTTCTTCTGTAACCGGCCAAGAATCGACTTGGCTAACGGCAACTGGAACTCACTCGCGAGGATAGTATAGGTTCCACCCAGGGTAGTCTCTAACTCCTGCGCAGCGAACCTAACTTCCTCAGCGGTTACCCTCTCAGCATCCCTAATAACACTGGAGTTGAGGAGGAAAGCCTGTTCCAGACGCTTAGTAATAAGGCTGAGTGTCTCCAGGGCAACCCTGAAATCACCCACCTTACCCTCAAGAGAGAGAAACTGTATATCCTCTGGGCGTCCGATAACGAACTCCCCATTAGCTGCGTCATTGATATCCTGGGGTCGGGTCTGGGCATTAGGTGCGACCAGTCCAATCACCCTGGCAGCAGCCAGAGAGCCCTCCATAATGGCCTGAGAGAGCGCCTCACAGTTGATGAGGTCACCCTTATGTTCCTCTACGATTCCCCGTCCGTATGCCTCTCCGGGCACCATAAGCCAACGGTGGGCATGTATGGGGCGGTTCTCGTCGTTGTAGGTTCCCTTTGTCCCTGGGATCATGGTCCCGTTAGACAACTCTTGCCACTTCTCAAATCTCTTCTTAGAGATACGGGTCTGACGGGTGTAGAAATCTACTGTAGCCTGTGAGGTACCGTCAGCTTGGTTTATGACCCTTACAGGTTTATCTTTGGTTTTCTCGTACTCATCCTCCATGTCTACCATCTTCTGTAGATCTTCTGGGAGGGAGGCTCTGTCTATGCACTCCTTTATGATGATCTCGATTTCCTCATCACCCTCAGGGTCACGACAGACCACATAAGCGGAGAGAGGAAAGAACCTCATACCCCCATCTTTGGGGAACTCTGTAGCTCCATTGCCAGAACAGAGCAAGTGCTTGAACAACTCAGCAGAGGGTGTACGATAACCCTCTGTGTTGATAACCATGTTTACGCTGTCCTCAATCTGACCAAGCGTACTGGCTATCTCTGCCTGGATCTCAGGCGCTAACTGGGTGATCTCATCTAATGCAAAGGGGTCAACCTTGAATTTAAAGAAGGGGCTCGAAGGTGGAAGGAGAGTTAGGAGTAGACGAGAGGATAGATGGTTTACACCGCGAGCCCCAATACCCTGTCTCGGAGTGTCGAACTCCTGTATATGGCCTATGCGCATGTTAGATCCACGAGGGATTAACATGGGGATAGTTAGCGCAGCACACTCCTCCGCTCTGCGCAGAAAGTTATTGCGGATTGCTTCTAAGTTCTGATATATACTGGCCGCTGTTTGTTCTTTAGAATAGGCCAAGTATATCTCCAGTTATAAAAAGGCCCCACTGTTCATTTGGTGAGCTTTCAGGTTAATTACTCCCTTATACTCAGCAACCAGTGAGGCATACCCAGGTCGAAACCAAGGTAGATGAATAGATCCCAGTTGCTTTCGGGTGCAACTGGGGGAAAACCTTTGTTCGCCCGTAGTACTACAGGCTGCTTAAAAGGTGCCAAGCTTCAAGGCCCAGCACAACCTATCCCGCGAACAGGATAGGGATGATTACGGAATGTTCAACGTATTAGGAATAATCAGTGATCCCGAGTCCGCTCCCTCACTGAGAATGGATCGCTTCCTACGAGTGCGCCCCGAGATAGGATTCTCAGCCCCCTCTATAGGGGGAGCCGGGGTAGGACCAGGGGGTTTAGGAGCGTCTGGTACTCCACCGAATAATCCCGGGATACACATAGCTATTCCTTCTCTTGCTGCTTTAGCAGCGCGACCTTAAGTTGGTCGATTACTTCATATCTGCCCTCATCACAGGCCACAATCAGGTTAAACCCAGGATCTCTGATGATTTCCTTGGGATACCGACGCACGGGATACTGTGATTCTAACCACGCGATTAACTGCGGGTTTATAGGGGGGCACTCCAAAACTTCCGTAGAATCCGTAGGAGTGTCTCGTGTCCTATTGAACGAATTACGATAGTTTTTCATAGCTTAGGGTTGAGATCCTTCTCTAAGACGAACATGAGGCTGGTGATCGCACAGGCTAAATGGTGGGTGATAGACTCCAAGTCCACTTCTTCGCCCCTCATATAGGCATTTATATGCCTCCCAGCAGCCCCCAGATACCTACCTCGGAGGTTGTCCAGCTTCTTCCAGTTATCAGGTGCATACTTAGACGCACCATGCTGGAGAACTCGGGCCACTTCAAGGAGAGCCACAGGGGGGATAAGGTCAAACCGTGGTTTGGCGTTGTCAAACTTAACCCCCTCTACCAGTGGAAGATTGCAAACATTCTTGGCAATGATTGTCCCCGGCGGGTAATCAGGCATTGGCCCGAAGCCCTCCCCTATTCTGGTTAAACTTAAACATCATCACCCACAGGGGGACGCCAATAAACAACATATCAAGCAGACACCAAAGGGCCAGAGTGTTAGTTTCATTCATTTGTTTCTCCAGTTGATTTGATTGATGGCTAAGGGCTCCATACCCCAATGCCTACAATCGTGACAGTACAAAAGGTACATAATTAAGATTCGTTCGCACTCTTCGTCGTCTGACACAGAGGGCAATCCTCCTGTGGGCACGGGCCTAAGTTGGATCTGGCTCGCCATCCGTAGTTTTCATTGCCACTGTATACTCTAAATCTGGTAGATCCCACAGGCACAACTGCTTCTCCTGATCCCATTCTCCCCTCCGTAAGATCCTCGCCACCTTAGCTTGAGTCCGCATATCTTCTAATGACCTCCCTGCTGCCCTATAAAGCCTCCAGGCGCGTTCCCAGAGCTTATCAGTAGTATGCTCCCCAGGCTTTCCCAACGCAGCAGCAGCCCTTACAGGCCCTATGGTGGGGCATCCTGGGTAGCCGTCTGTCTTGTCCCCCATAAGAGTCTGGTAAACGTGGAACCAGTTTGCTTGTTCCAGGCTGACCAACTCAGGATGCCGCTGTTTGTCAGGGTTATAGAGGTATCCAGGTATGGACTGAAGATCCTTGTCAATAGATACAACAACACAATCGTCCCGGTTACCAGTAGCCAGTATGCCGAGAACATCATCAGCCTCCAGGCCGACTCTAATATCACAATTGTAGTTCTTAACAAACCATTCCTTTACAGGTTTAAAGGCTATCGGCCTGCGCCCTCCCACACGATTGCTCTTGTAATCGGGATAGACAGTTTTACGCCAATTATTACTGCCAGAGAAAGCCACAGTAACAGAACAAGGATAACTAAGCCACTTCTCAATAACCTTCTGGTGGTTAGTGATATTCTCCACCATCGTTTTCTTAGCCACCTTGGAATCAGACACCAGGGTATGTAAGTCAGTTTCCCATGTAAAGATCTCCTCTGCGCCAGTACACGCTTTGTATAGTTCGATATCACCGTCGATTAGGATGTTCACTTACCCTTCACCACATTAGCCTGGACCTGAAGAACGGTCATACTCGTGTGGGCACCAAGGCCTAAAACATATTCCCAATCAGATTTACTCCTGAGGGCGCTAATGGGCTCAACAGTTTCTAACTCCAACGTCACAATAACTCTACGTGCTTTCATATCTGCCTCCTCCTGTGTTATCAATTCTCTTTAAAGCCCTAACCTTGTCCAGTAGTTCCTTCCGGTGAATCCTATGGGTACCAAAGGCGGTAAGCAAAAGCTGCGCTTGCTCCTGTTTCTCGATGAGGTAGGGGAGCACGAGCCGGATAAAATCCCGACAGTCTGAACCATCTATATACCAATGATAGCATGTTCTCTGGTTCCCGTTAGTTTCGTACGCCTTACGTACGGTCCCCCCGAACATAGATTTGATAGTTTCTAAGATCGGGAGGTAAGTATTACTGATCTCCACTCTGGGGGAGCCGATTCCTGGTTTAGCTCCACCTGGGGCATTCCATCGGAAGCAGGCTTCCCCATCGCAGAACCCCGCGATGTATTGGAGACTCGGGCTGCTTACATTAGACAAACGACATACTCCGTTTCCGGGTTCTCTGTTAACCACTCGATAACTTCCGCCCAAGATAGATCGTTAGCTACAGTTTCACCACTATACACTTCGTCTATTTGCCACATCATCTAACCCTCCAGTCATCCCAGAACACCCACAGCCAAACCACAGATGCGACTATGACCCCCAGAGCAAAAGCCGCCGCCATCGCAAGGCCAATCATCGTGTCTCCGGGTGCCGGGCGAGGAATGCGTCCTCGCCATCGCAGACGTAGCACTCATCTCCGGCGCATCCGACCTTGCTATGGAAGCGTCGGTGCAAGTCCCCAGCCGTGCTTCCATCGCTCGTGTCCGCACTCGCAACGCTCGGGCTCTGATTCTGGCATGGGTGGGTAACCTTTCCGGTGCCTTTGCACGCATAGCAAACGCCATTAGTTGTGAACCTGCCATGCCCCATGCACACGAGGCACATAACGAGAGCAGGAGGCTCGCCCGCGAACGGCGTTGGTCCCATTGGCGTGAGTCGCCAGTCCTCGCAGGCGGGCGGCGCGGGCTTCCTCCGTGCGAGTGAACAGTACGGGTTGTCATCACGATGCACGCCAAACCATCCGCACTCAGGGCAAGGAGGCTCGACCGGCGCTTTCGCCACGGGCACCATTGCCGACATCGGGCGCTTGCATCCAGGGCGCAGGCACAGCGGTCCCGGTCCCGTTGCGCCGCACTCGCATTGGAACGGAGTCGCCACATCGCCGCACACGGGCGCATCCGAGCAGGGCTCTTTCATAGTTTTCTCCACAAATTCCAGTAACCTCAGTAGTCTCCCTCTAATTTCACCTAAAGGATCAGTGAGTTTCACTCCAATTCCTCCCTATATGATACTTGCCGGTTAAAGGACATTTAGAACCCCACAACACCCCAGTATCCTCTATAGTTTTAACTATCTCTCCTCCTATGAGTTCCGCCAGATTAGCTTCACAGGTTACCTGTATCTCATCGTGTACCATACCCACTTGCTTATATGAATGCCCGTCTCGGTATCCATATAAATCCTCAAGTCTCCTCTGGTAGTCAACCACGGTTTGCTTCATAATCACAGCTTCAAACGCAGTCAAGAGATAGTTGAGCCCAACATGCTTGCCTCGGATCGGAATATGTCGTCCATCAAGTCCAACAAGGTATCCGCGCTGGTCAAGTGTTCGGTTAATCGCTGCTCGTAATCGAGCAATAGCTGGGATCTCATGTAGGAATCTCCTAATGAGGGACGCGCCAACTTGCTGCGTAACCCCAAGTATTTCTCCAATCCTTGTTGAACCTGACCCAAAGAGGAACGCATAGATGAAAGTCTTGGCCTCAGATCGCGTATTAACTCCAAGTGCTTGTCGGTGTCGCTCATGGGGATCTCCTGTGCAAACTAAGTTAGCATATTCTCCTCCGTCGTAGGGGTAGAGATAGTGGGCAAGGGCGCGTAACTGAATACCTGAAGCGTCTGCCCCGACAAGAGCCCAACCAGGATCTGCTGTGAAAAGTTTTCTACATTCCGTTCCATACGCGGAGTCCATATTTGGAACTTGAGCCATGTTCGGACCAATGTGCGAACATCGTCCATGAGGCGTACCGTTGGTGTTAACTCCACCATGAATCTTGCCATCAGTGTGTACCAGTTTTAACCATGCCTGTTTGCCCTCACTAATTGATCCAAGACGGTCTTGAATGAGGAAGTAGTTGACGAGTTGTTTAATTTCTGGATAAGGCAATGTTGCGAGAACATCTGCATCCAGTGTGGGCTTTCCGTTATCTCCGAACTCCTTTGGTTTCCACCCATACTTCTTAATAAGGTTGTATGTGATATGATCCCTGGATGCAGGATTAAAAATAATAGTTTTAGTCCGTTCAAGACGCTTGACGGGTGTGTAATACACTTCCACACGAGGAGGAAATAGGTCCTTAAGTTCATCCTCTAATCGCAGCCTTTCGGTTTGAAGAACTCGTGTAAGGGCTTCTGCGCCCCGTATATCGAAGCAAAATCCGTTAAGCTTCTGCTGGTCGATGATCTGTGAGAATCTATGTTCCAACCGAAGCATAGCTTCTGAGGGATTCTGTGCCACCAAGTGCTTATACAACGCCAGGGTGACCCTACAATCCTGTATACAGTATTCCAGCATCTCCTTAGAATACCGGGAGAAGTCCTGCGCTGTTCTATCCCCCTTATGGACTCCAAGACGTATACCCCAGGCTTTAAGGGTATGACTTCCAGATAGTTTTCCAGGGACTTCGTGCCAAGGTTCTCCTGTAAGCTTTGAACGCCAGTCATCTCTCTTGGTATCAGGATAAATGCACCGGGCGGCAAGCTTAGTGTCGAATACTTCTCCTCCGAATTTGAACCCATATAGTTTCTCCAGTACGGGAAGGTCGAAGGCTTGGATGTCGTGGCCTATTAGTAATTCAATTGGTCCGAGAACCTTTATCCACTCATGGAACATCTCAGACCCGTGTGAGGCAAATGCGTATTCCTCCCCAGTATCCGCATCTATAGCACAAATACACCACACCCTATCGCACACATGGGTAGCCCCAACCTCCCTGAGTTGGTACTCATGTTGGAGCCCGTTGGTTTCAATGTCTAAGATTAGTTTCATTGTTCCTTAAATCATGGTTCATCATCTGGCAGAACCGAATGGCTTTACGGATTTCACTTACTTTATATCCATAGAGTGTCATCGTACTCAGATCCAAGTCCACCATTTTCTTTTCGTGACACAAAGGACATTCATCAGCAAAGATATGGGTCCAGTAGTGTGCCATCAGTTTAAACTCCCGTTTCTCTCCGGTTGTTCCACAGCCACTCCCTGTATAGTCCTGTAGCCACACCTACTACAATGGCATTGACTCCCTACCCACATGGGGACGAAGGGGTTGTGGCATTGTGGACAGTCGGTACTGTCAGAAAGCATCATTAGCCCTTTCTTTATCTAAAGAGGTAATGGGCATATTCAGTTTCTTCTTGAGGCGGTTGATAGTTTTCTGCTGGTTAGTGACGATGGTGTTAATGTCGATTATCTGTCGCTTCAAACTCTCTATCTCATCGTCGAACTGGGCTATGTCCTCAAGTGAAACCCACTTATTATTTACTCGAAACCCTATCTGCCTATTCCAAGGTTCTGGCGGTGGCTCATCACAGTAAGAGCAGCTCATTCTTCATCATCCTTATATTCTGTATCATTCCTCACCTTAGTAAAACCCATACAATCACAGTCCTCATGGCAAAGGCACCCGTCCTTGTGGTGGAAGCTCTTGCCCCCACCACAGTAATCACATCGTTGAGCCATCAAACTTCATCATCCAATGCACGGTTGTACCCGGCAATAAAACCCTCGGTCCAACAGGAGGGGAAAGATAAGGGTAAACCCTTTTTACTATCTCTCTTGAAACACTCTTCTGTTGCAAGTGCATCTATAGCTTTAGCATCACGCATTAGTCATCAATCCTCACATAGCGAACTACGTGTCCCTCAACATAAGGCTCCCTGGCTATAGCACGGGCTTCCTCACGGGTATCACACATAGTAATGATATCCTTACAATCAGAATCCGCTACCGCCCAGATTACCTTCTTGCACATTTGTATTCTCCCCAGTCAAAGCCTCTACCTGTTCTGGTTCGATCTCTATAAGTCGCCCGGTGGTTTTATTGTAGTTTAAGAGTCCGGCCACCCCGCTGTTACCGGTAAATCTGCAAGCAAGGAGTCGAACCGTCGTAATGTACTTTGTCTCTTCGTCTTGCTGATTTCGTTCCAAGCCAATGACAGTATCAGAAAGTTGTGCAATAGACGCAGATCCTCGGAGGAGGGAGAGCGAAGTTTGCCCGCCCTCTTCAAGCGGCACGCCTCCAGATGGACGTTTAAGATGCGAGATAAGAATGACCACGACTCCTGTTTCTTCACTGAGGCTCCTTAACCGTGTCATAAGGGTATCGAAAGACCTACGTTCATCCCCAGTCTCCATGCCGGAAACTACAATAGAGATGTGGTCTAACACAATGATCTTGCACTCTCCACCCAGGATCATATACCGCAGCTTACTCAGAAGGTTCTCTTCCTCTGTGCTCCCCCAATGGTTATACACCATGATGTTAGGGCGTATACTGTCGTAAGCCTCTTTGAAGCCGGGTGTTTCCAAAGGCTTTTCTTCGTATTTCACTATATGATTCAGCTTCATGCCCACAAGGGAGTAGATGGTTTTTGGTACGCTCTCCTCCAAAGCGACGTAGCCCACTTTTAGGCCATTCACAATGCAATGCAGGGCTACCTCTCGGGCAAACTCCGACTTCCCAATCTTGGTCCCAGCACAAATAGTAATGATCTCCCCCGCCCTCATCCCCCTGGTAAGGGCCTGTAAGGAAGATACCGGGAAAGAGGCGATAGGCGCGAGGGTCTTGTGATTTTGTAGGAGTTCCCATATCTGATCTCCGTCTAAGATACCGTCTGGTCTAAAGGTTTCTGCACGCCAGAAGGCGTCTATTACTGCTTTGCCTGCTCCTTTTTGTAGACATTCATTAGGATCTTTGTGAGGGAGCTTGGCAATCTTGGCGCGACCGGGCTTGAGTAGGGCCGCACAGGCTTTTGCTGCGTCCTGTCCGGGTTCATCCATATCGAACATGAATACAACAGAATCAAAACTACTAACCCACTCAAGATTAGCTCGAATAGAATTAGCAGCACCTGAGGCCCCATTAGGCACGCTGACAACCGGCCACTTATGGTCGTTAAGCTGTGAGACTGTAAGGGCATCTATCTCGCCTTCCACCACGGTAAGGTACTTTCCACCCTTATTCCAAAGCTGCTGACCGTACAGTGGAAGTTTCTTGCTCTCACCCAGGATAGGAAAGCTCTTAGATGGTGTCCTAAGCTTCTGCGAGACAATTACGTTGTCCCTGTAGTATTGGGCAATGTGGGTTCCGTCATCGGCAACAAGGTACTGCCACTTTTTACAGGTTTCTTCTGTGAGTTTTCTTTCTGGAATACTGATGGGCACTCCTTTTCTAAACGTCGCATTACCCCGGCTGTTATCAGCATTTGTAGGTCCAGGGGACCCGGTATGCACATTAGGTTCTCCTGTAGTTTTACTGTAATGGTTACACACAAAACAAAAAGTGTGGTCCTCGTAGACTTCGCAGCCATCTGAGGAACCACACTCCACACAGGGGATCTTAGCCATTAACCTTGACAATCCTATCTGTACGGGTTAACCAAACCTTATGCTCCTTCAGGTAAACCTTAGGGAGATCCCGGTAAGCCCCAACGTGCCACAGAACCTTCTGAATAGTTCCCACCTTCAGCTTGATGTACTTGGACGTAGGGAAGGCAATCTTGTCACCAAGATTCAACAGCGTACCTTGACAGTCACGAAGAAACATTGTTATACGTCTCCGAAAACCTATTAGTATCCTTACACCACCACCGCATTTTAACTTCCCACTTACCCTTAACCTTCTTCCATCCCCATACTTCTATCCTCCCGAATGATCCCCATATAGGGGCTATAGGGTTAGCTTCGATCTTTGCAACACGGGCAGACATATTCGAGGTTGTAGTACACTGGACCAAGATTGGCGGCAGCCCTTCTCGAATCGCAATGATATCTGCGAATCCAAAAAGGTCCTGCCGGATTTTTGCAAAAGAGTTCCAATGTTCTACAATCCAAGTGGTCCACCCCTCTCCCCGAAGTTTCTTCAGGGAGAGTTGGGTCGGACTTGTTGACATTAGAAGCGCCCATCCGTTTCATCCTGCGTTCCATCATCCTGCGGCACATCCTCCTGCTTGAACCCAAAAGCATCCGCAGTATTACGCCCAGCTTCACGCAGCTTGATAACTTGGACAGCCTCTAAGCTGAGGGTAATTCCTGCCTTAGAGTTCTTGTAATAGCCACGAGCATTGGTGGAGATCTTTGCGATAGTTCCCATTCCAATTGCCGGTACGCGGGTAGGAGGTTCAATAGTCCCCTCGGCATTCCTGGTATACCCAAAAGGCAAACCATTAGCTTCAAACAGCTTAGGCTTGAACTCATAATCCCCCCTCATAGACGGGCTCTTAAACTTGAACGCGATTAAACCCGTGGGCTCCTTCGATTTCCAATCCACATCCTCGCGCCAGGGCTTCGTATCCGAACCCTTGATCTTCTCCACATTATTCAGGATCGCCTGCTTCTGGAGATTCTGCTTATACAATCCCTCCAGTTGCTCGATAAGTGGTGCAGCCTCCTCAGGAGTCAAGAGCAACTCACAGTTATAGATATACCCCTTCCCAAATGGATTCTCCTGCGGCTTCTGCAACCACGGGAACTTCAGGGTTCCAGCGGGGGTGGTAATGTTGACACCGGGATCAAACTTCTTGTTAGCCATTAGTACAAATACTCCTCAAGAAAGAAATATAAATCTGCAAGTTCTGCTGGGTTTAACAGCACTTCATCATCAGCGCCAAAACCAGGTGAAACCTTCCGAATAGTTACGGTTCTATCTTCGTGTAGCTCGAATTCATGGTTATCAGTTATGTAGATCATGGTAAGAAGCGTAGCGCCTTACGGCTTACGCAAAGAAATAACTCGATTCTAATACACAGTTAGGATCTAAGGACCCAAGAGCGGGGACCGGAGGTAACTCTACGGTCGGCCCGAGTAAATGTTGGATCTGGTCGCGGAAGTCTGCGAGTAGGTCCCGCGAGAACATCGTAGCGACCTCCGTACGCAGACAGGAAGCCATTACAGGGCAGTCGGCAGCATGAGTGGCGAACTTGTCATGGGCCATGCTCAACGCAGCAGAAGCCCCCGTAGGGCTCTCAGGAGGGCCTTCGATAATAAGCGCAAAGGTATTGGTGGTCTTGGTCATAATCGCAGCGTCCAGGCTGTGGATGAAGTTTGGAGCTAAGCCGTTCATTTGCCCACGTTTGGAGAGCCTCAAGTTCTGCTCGAATACTTGGCGTGAGCGATGCGATTTTCCCAGACTCGTCTTTATCGTAATGCAATCTAAGTTGTACACAGCTTGGAATGCCTGGAATCCGCTCGAAGTTCGCCAGATAATAGGAGTACTGTTCGATGTGCATATATCAGCTATCCTCCTGAGCCAATCCATTGCTAATGAAGCGCCAACCAAACGGTCCTTGATACAAGTAAGGACAATATTAGTAAGGTAGCGAGTATGACTAAACGTTGTAGGAAACGGCCTGTTAAGTTCCAAACCCCTTTCCTCCAGTTGTTCTTCATACCACTCCTCTAAATACACCCTGAGCGAATACGGGGTTCCTCCATATGGAAGCACCATGACTGGTCGCTTAGTACACGCACGAGGGATATTCCCTCCGCAGAATGAAAGCCAATCCCTGGCATACTTCTGCTCGACTTCGTTTCCATACTCTGCATCCTTTAGTAACTGAACGGTAGTTGCATCTGCAACATCCTGGTAGATATCCCTCGGCTTATCAGAGGGCGAAACATTAGTCGCCTCAGCGCCGATGGGATCTCGGAGAAGTAACGAGTAAATCTGAAGTCCATTATTGGTTCCATCCATTCCTACCGGTAGGTAGCTTTTGAAGTTTACAGGATCTTCGGTCCAAAGAGCAAACTCTTCAACCCACGCAAGAAATTCCCAGGGGGAGTCAGCTTCCTCCCAGCCACGATTCCCAAGGGGATCAGCAGCAATAGCAAGAAGCCAATCATTATGAGATCTAACCCATTCCACACGATCATCAAAACTCTCCTTTGTTAATCCCCAAGTGTTAGCTCCATGTATAAAGAACCATCCTCTTGCTTCGTCCGAAACCAATGCTTTACCCTGTGCGAAGCGTAAGAGTCCTTTAGCAAGCGGGCACCCTTGAGGATTGAGAAAAGCTGGGATGGGGTAAGCTCTACCTCGGAAATCAAGTTTGTAAGGGAACCAGAAATCTTGATATTGATAGTGCCGTGCAACAAAGTGGATTTTGCCATATAGGATCTTCTTGGTGCTTAATTTGACATTCAGGTTGTATATACAGTTAGCTGCACGCTTCCACTCTCGTCGTGAATCTTCGTTAGTTCCAATGTCATCTGGTTTGTCAGGGAGAGGTCTGAGATTTCCTCCAGGAATGTCAGCAACCTCTTTGCCTTCTTTCCAGTAATGGTCAAAGACAGCAAATGTAAAGTCATTTACCCTCCAAGGAGTTTTCTGTAAAAGGTTTACCGCTTTGTAGACTTCCGGCATTTCTTCCGGCGTGAGCTTCTTGGCTTTCTTACTGTATTGGTGAACAAGGGGCCACCGCATAAGGACATTCGCAGGATACCCTCCCTCGTTAGGACCCACCCAATCCTCCGGTGGTTCCACCAGGGGGAGATAGAATGGATACTTAGCTTTGAGATCATCGTTCGTGTCCGCCATCCATTTTAAGACATCCTCCGTAGGCTTTATGAAACTCTTTTTCTTCCCCTTCTGGGAGTCATAAGGAGACTCAATAGTAACCAGACCGGTAGATGCAGCAAAGAAATCAATAAGCAGAAAACCCAGAGCATACTTCGATTTCTTATCCCATGGCTCATGGTCAATCTCCATACGATTGACAGCAGCTTTTATGACCTTCCTCTTATGCCCTTCGTGAGCGTAGTTGTATCTCCGCTTAAGCTTCTTCCAATCATCTGAGAGTGTTCTACGAACAATATTAAACTTCAGCTCATCCTCTAAGGCATTAGCAATAATCAGAGCTGTAGTCTGTAGGGGAGCTGAGATTGTAATATTGTCAATGATTATCTGAGACACCAGAAGAGAGACAACATCCGAATCAATTAGGGAGACATACTGTTTACACTTATGATTATCAGGTGTAACCTGTAGCCACTCTCCTAAGTGCTTAGAGAATCCTGTAATACAAGCATCCATAAGCATCTGGCCTGTCTTAGTAGTAGACATCTGACCACGATCTGATGCTTTCATTATGGTACGAGAGTACCTCTCAAGACCCAGGGAGTCTATCCACTGGGTAACTTGAGAGGTATTCAGAAGCTTCTCGTCTGTACTCAATCAGGAACCTTAGTGTATAAGGTATTGTGCCTATTGAAGTAATCTACAGATTCAGGAAAAAGACCCCTAACGTCGAAAGACCAACAGCCGGTAGGAAGGATGAGGTACGTACTCTTATCCTTATGTTGAACCTTATCTCCAACCTTAAATGGATTAGGAGGCGGATCAGCCTTCACAGGAATAGGTTTCAAATTCAGTTGTGTCACCAGATGTGCAGCTACATCCCCTCTGGGAGTCCTGCAAACTAAACGTTCAGGTGTTCCAGGAATAACCTCCATAACAGTGAAATTCTTGTATACGGTCTTAGATTCACGACTGTAATAGTGTGTCATATTCTCTCTCAGTAAATCATTTATGAACATTAGATAGCCATTGAGATTGGATTATGGTTACATAACTCCTTTATAGTTGGAGCAAAGTCATAGATTCTGTAATCATCTGACATTAAACCGTAACCATTTACGGTGTGAAGATTACTCACACACATTTGAACTAACCTATAGGTCCCATACTGCTTGCCTACAGTATATTCTGGTTTCTTCTTCAGTTTCTTCTGTAAATCCTTGCAGGATTTGATAACTTCATTCAATCCTTCTACGGTCTTTGGAGAGACAAACATAAACTCATCACGTTCAGGACTCATCTTAACTCCTTAGTAGGTACGAGGCGGAAAGGTCGTTTGTTTGAACTATTTTCAATTCTCGGGTAGCCCACAGGCCAGCATGAAGGTTTTTCGGTCGAAAGCATGGTTGTCCTTCTCCAACTCCAGGGCAATCTCTTGGGCTACCCTGTTCACCACCTCCACTTCATCTTCGGTGTCACACCGATGAAAGACGGCCCAACTTATCGCCTTTGCGATACTCTTGTAGTTCTTCTTGGTCATGTTCCCTCCACAAAGCTCCCAGAAGGTTTATAGGGCGTCCAGACCGATCTTAGACCACTGGGACCTAAAACCGATCCAGACGCCCCATAAGCCTCCACAACCGATCTACAGGGCAACCGTGATCTTAGCTTGCCCCAGGTACTTAGCCTTGTTGGACACCAGCCACTCGTGGATCGTCTTGGGGGTGTTGCAACTGCTAACCCCGTCGGTAGCCAGGGTTCCATCTGGTTTTAGGGAGGAGAGTTGGAGCTTCTCACCACGGGTAGCCCCACCATAGTAGGTGAGAATGTACCGATCCGTAAGTCCAAAGCTATTATGCGACCACACACTACCGATAGTCACCTGATCCAGCCCGATAGTCGGGATTTCAAGCTCCTTAATCCGAAGGACACACTGGTTCTTGATATTCTCGTAGTCAGCAATGGTCTTAGCACCCACGATACGACAGATTGGATTACTCAATGTGAACTCCCTTCACAAGATGCACAACATCATCGTAGAAATCACAGAACTCATCATGGTCCTCAGGTAAACGAGGGCAGTCTGCGTGGTTCTCTATGATTTGCTTTAGTTGTTCCATGAAGTCTTGAAATTTGTTCATCTTACTCCTATGTTCAGTAAAAAATGAACAACCCCCAGTGTTGAACCGGGGGTTGCTCTGCGTGATCTACAGTCCGAACAGGGTACCAATCCCCACAGTCCTACCAAACTGAGCCATAGGTGCAGTATCCCTGTTCACCCTGGTGAACGCATTGTAGAGAGTCCACGAGGTACGCCCGTTATTCTCCGGGTAGTCGTAAGGATCGTGCCAGATGTCCATAACCTTCTTAGCCTCATTAGCAGGCACGATACCCCTACGAACGCCCTCACAGATCGTATAGCAACCTTCCTCCTCAGTAAGACTCTCATCCTTGAGAGTATCAATCTTATACTGGAACTGCTGAGCCTTACACTCCAATCCAGGGAGCGTAGCGATAAGCGCATTAGCGAGATCCAAGCGGATATCGTTGTTATGCTTCAGCAGGACAGCATCAGAACTGAGCATCCCATTAAAGCAAGCGATAACACGCCCACCAGCAACAAGCTTAAGAGCCCAATTGCTATTGGTAGAGGTACGGAAGCCCACCGTGCGATACCAACCATCAGAACCTTCATTCTGAAACTCCAAGGTACCCAGGATCTTAGTACCCTGTGGGTTAATCGCCATATTCACAGCGGAAGGACGAAAGACATCCTGTAGGGTTTCCACCAGATAATCGAAACGGATAGGACGATGAATCCTCCCCTTAGCGATAGGCGTAGGGAGAGTACGGAGAGAATCAAGAGTAACTTGCATTGAACGGACCATTAATCACCATCTTCCATCGTCTGAGAAGTAAACCAGTTTTCAATAGCTTGCATCCAGGACGCTCTACAGGATTTGCATACCCGTAGAGTGTAGAAACGATTAGGGTTACCTTCAATCTCCTTATGGTCAAATGGGACACGCTCTATCTCATGCATGGCGTAGAAACAAGCCATCCATAAGGTTCTACGATCTTCACCGCTGCGCTTGCAACGTTGACAGGTTTCCTGTCCATCCTCCATAGGTCAATCCTCCCAGCAATCATTACAGATCCACACATGCATACCAGGATGCCACCGCTCGTTACCTACGATTTCTCCACAAATGTCGCACTTATGTTCACACTCGAACACATCGTAATCGTACATAGTTACCTCCGAAAGTGGGCCATGTCAGAATTGAACTGACACTCTATCCCTTATGAGGGGATTGCTTTAACCATTAAGCTAATAGCCCATAAAAAACTCGGTAGCCCCAGAGGTTGAAGCTACCGTCACCCTAATGTTAATCTCCAGTAAAGGCGTGGTAGGCCTATAGTTAATCGTAACTATCCATTAGGGTGAATGCGCCCGGTAGGAGTTGACCCTACATCCCCTCCACCAATAGGAGGACACTACAACCTTGTGCTACGGGCGCGTGAATGCTCCTGGTGGGATTCGAACCCACACTTGCGGCATTTTAAGTGCCGTGCCTCTGCCAATTGGGCTACAGGAGCGAGTAACCCTACATTTATTGTAGGGTTTTGTTATCACTACGGCTTACGAATGGGGAGGATATAGGGGTTATTCGCCCATTCATTTTTTAAAATCAGCAGTCGACCCCCACTCAAATCAAACTCCCATACAAAATCCTGAGGCATATCATCGTCGCGATAGGATCTTGACTTTTGGTCATCTGTATCATCGGGCCAATACCAATCCCTGGTGTACACCCGTACGCCACATGCTTCCGCACATGGACAACTACCAGGATCTCCTACCCTACCAGCAGGAAGCTCAGTAATAGCTGGCATTCCTTTCTCAGCCAACCTGAGATTACAGAACTTCAACGCCTGATCGTACGCTGGTGCTGAGATATCAACCGTAAATTCATGCGTCATCTTCGTACTCCTCAGTGAAATCTTCCTGATCTACAAAGACAGCATCCTGGCATTCCTGACACAACCCACTGATACCATATTCGGTACGAGAAAGTTCATCCTTGAAACCAAACACATCCTTCTTACACCATGTACAGGTCATAGCTGCAATCTCAGCACTATGCCTACCACCTGTCAGAATATCAATGGGACGCATCTTTAATCCTCCAAGTTGACCACACAATCGCCTGGAAATCGCAGTTACCGACACGTTCCTGCTTAGCGGCTTCCACGTATGCTCTGTGTATATCACGTAATTGAGCCTTAGTATGCCTCTCTTTAGGGCTAATCTTCTTCCCTAATGCGGCACTAATAGCGTGCCTATCCAGAGTAATAGGTTTCTTCCTCCCGATAAGATTCTTATAGAACGCCCGTGTCTTTGGGCCATTCAACGCTTCCAGAACAGGCGTACCACCAAGAATAGAACGAGCAGTTCTAAGATTAGCAGGAAATCCAGGAAAAGACCCAGACCCTTTTTGATGTAGTTCATCAGTAATAAATTTCTCAGTGAGAGCTAATTGTGTGCTCCACTTGACGAATGGTGATAAAGCTGCAACTACACCTAAGACCACACGAGGTTTAAGATGTAGTTTACGCGCTAACTGAGAATAATAGGTACGTGCTGAGCTATACCAAAGAAGCCCCTCCTGTTTAATATTAGGAGGGGCATTGTGGTACAACTCCAGTAGATTAGAGTGTAATGTTGTAGCCATTTTGTCTCTTGAGGAGATTCTCAGTAGCTACCACAATCAGCATACGATCCTCTGGAAGATCGTTCTTGAACAGGAATCCACGGAGAAGAACGACCACACCAGTAAGAATAGCGATCTGGGATTCCAACTCGCTAATCCTATCCATCAGAACACTACTGGACTGTTCATTGGGCAACATAGGATTCTCTTAGCTTTCTCTAAGTGAACAGGAAGTAAACCATCACGCATGGAAGTACGCACGAATCTCTTATACTGCTGAGGAAGCATATCATCCTGGTCATCTAATATGACATAGGAGAAGATATCATCCTCATTATCAATCACCCACCTGAGTATCTCTTCACCACGACATTTAGCACCGTGGTAATCTACAGTAGAGGCTATGAAATCTAATCCAGCCTCATGTAGAGCCTTAATCCCATCTGGATATAATCTCCAGGTAGAACTAAGGACTAACCTAATGGTAGGATCTTCTGCAATCAGCACCCTTAACAGGGCGATGGAGTTAGGATTAAGATTCCATAAGTCTGTGCGAAACTTACCTATCTCCTTCATATCACGAAAAAATGTGGAGGAGTTTAGAACTCCATCCACATCTAAGAAGATAATCTTATACTTCATGTTACCTCAGATAATCTCCTGTTAATCTCAGGATTAGCAGACTCGTAACGAGGCATCTTATCTACATGACCACACTTACGACAGGTGAAAACGATGTTAGCCTGTGTGTACTTCACATTAATCCTAATGGAATAACATGAGTCACACAGGATATCAGCAGGTTTACCATCGTAGAATGTGCGCCTATAGTGACTACGACGTACACTCATGGTTCATATGCCTTGATAGCATCCAAGGCAGAAGCATCTTCACGATAGAAGATATCAGGTTGTGCGAGCGCATTGGAAATCAGTTGACAAAAGCGCAAGTTAGGATACTTGAACCACTTTTGTTCCAATGCTCGCATGAACAGGTAGATTTCATTCTCTCGTTTCATGTGATTTCCTCATATAGCACCATACTCCAGATAATCACAGTAGCCACTATTAGGGCTATAATGAGTATCAAAAGCCCTCCCATTCCGTATACTCAGCACTAATGTAGCACCAAGTATAAAAGATCGTACCAAAGACCACAAGGCTAAACAGCCCCATCATAATCATTTGGAACATACTTATAACTCCTAACAGGGTTGTATGGGATTTGAACCCATATAGTACGCATTTGATAGCGCCGCTCTACCGTTAAGCTAACAACCCTACCTATGCTAACTTCGTCTCATACTGCATAGTCATATGAGCTTAGGCAGTTAATCTATCTGCCAATCATAAGTAACCGCCCTCTCACTATCCGATAGAGAATGTTACTCCTCTACCATTACATCCCAGATCTGACAGCATAGCATGGATAAGATCCAAGGATGCGACAGCTTTGCCATCCAGAATTGGCAATTGTGCGAATACCGTAATGGTCTTACCATTACAGTAGATCGAAACCATTGTCAGCTTCAGCTTTGGGGTTTCGATAGCACGATTGACACAATAATCAGTGTTCACGGTTGCGTAACCTCCACAGTTTGCCATGCGAGCGTAAACGCTGCATACTGCCCATAACACCATTCACGGTAATGCGAATCCGTATCAGCGGTGATATCCCCCTCACGTTTCCAATACGTAGCATCATCACGGAACTTCTGTGCAAGCTTTTCCATAGTAACCTCCGATTCCCCCACAGTAATACCTAATGTAATACTGTGGGGTGATCGAGTTTTACTCCATGTAGGTAGGATCTGCGTCAAACTCCTCATAACTTGGGTAATCACCGAAATCAGTTTCGGGGATAAACTCGAATTCATCCCAAGTTCCCTCAGGATCACCCGGAGTATTATCTGGTGTATACCTCACCTGTTCTACGGTATCGTAACCGCAGGAATCGCAAGCAGTAACTTGGAACTTGTACTCAGATCCACATTCTGTGCATTCAAAATCCATGATAATCACCTTTAGGTAATAATCATAATAATCAATAATCGCACGTAGCACGCGCTACAGGCTGACTATCAATATCGCACTAACAGAGGGAAAACCGAAAAATAACCTACAGTTATCCGGGTGACTAACTGTAGGTTACTTGTGGGTTTTAGTCGTCTTCTGCCATTTTGTATTCAGGGACGGCCACTGCAATATTTCCCGAATCTAAAGCGATACAGTAATACGCTTTGTGATCTTGCGGCGAGATCCAACTGGACGTTACCCGCCCAGAATAGGATTTGTCATTCTCCACAAAGCACACCATAGCGCCGATATGAAACAGGTTCATGCTGCGATATCCTCCACTACGTATCCGTAGCTTCCGAAAAACCCGACTGCTAAATCCCAAGCCTCTGATAGCGTGGTAGCAGGTTGGGTTACGTACGATTTAGTTCCGTTAGTATCAGATAGCGTTACTCGGTATGCATGGTCCATAACTGGTAAACCTCCGAGCATCCTACAGGTTGCTCCGAGTGACAACCTGTAGGCTACTCCAAGTTTTACTTGGTGGGCTTGACGGGCGGAACGACGGTGCTGACCACGACCGGCTTGACGTTGTGCGTTTCGAACGTCTTCACCTTGCTCTTCACCTGCGACGCAATGACCGTGTTGTTGATAGCATCGTCGGCAAGGAGCTTAAGCGAGATTGCCAGCGTGGCCTCCGCCTCCTTGCGTGCCTCCGAGTTAACCTCCGTCTGGCGGTACGCATCCAAGTCGCGGGCGACGAGGTTCACGTACTTCAGACTCGGAAGCTTGTTCAGCTCGTTCACAATCCCGCTGGCAACCTTGACGGTATCGACGGGCGAGAATCCGAGCATCGAAAGCTTCAGGTCGACGATTGAAGATGAGAGAGACATAGCTGTTTACCTCATGAGTGGTACACGCCACTATTGGCGTATAGCCTATACCGCCATATGCGCCCTGTTACACTGTGCGTATGAACGTGTAGTGTACAGTGCAGGGAGGATATGACGGTATAGGCACACTACGCACTAACTCTTACTTTCAGGTACGGTAAACCCGTACTTTCGCGTGGTATGTGCGTAGTGTCCCTGTTGTTTGCTATGTCGAAGTATTCCCGCGCTTCTCCGTCCCGCATGGTCAACCCCAGGACTAACCCCAGGGGAAGCGAGATTCACCAACCGGTTGGGTCGTGGCATGCTCCCCTGTACGTACAGGATCGTGGCATGCTCGCCGGGTTGGCTCGTGGTGGGCGCGGTTCAAATTTGTGAAAGACCTATACGGTTTTTGGGTCGCGGGACCGCTCTGCGCGTGTGAGTCCTGTATAGAGCATGAAGCTCAACGGCTGTTCACTACGGGGTTACCGCAGAGTTATGGTCGCGGGACCGATGTACCGTCCAGATTAGAAAGAGCCGGGGGACGGCGCTTCGCGCCCGGGGGACGGCCCCCACCCCACCGCACTTCGCACTGAGAGAAGTGTACCACGACGGGCGGAACCGCGTATGGCCGTCTACTCGGATTCCCGTGACCATTCGTCACGCCCACTCGGGAGTGGTCGCGGTCGGGATGTCAAGTACTACTTGGAAATTCAAGGGGCCGCCGCCGGGTTCCCTTGCGGTTTAGGTAAAGAGCCCGAGGATGGCCCACGGAGCCCCAGGACGCGGGCAAGCCCGGGACGGCCCGTTGCCCTACCCGGTTTTGGGGGTTGAGTTTGAGTTCAAACGCCGTGCCGAACCCCGGGTTGGCTGCCGGTTTCACGCAAAAAACAAAGGGCTCGCCGTACGCAAACCCCGTGCCAAACCCCGTGCCTCCCCCGATTCTATTTCCGTGCCAACCCGAGCCCAACCCACTTTCAAACCCCGTGCCAACCCCGGGCCTCCCCGGAATCAATTTCCGTGCCGAGCCCCTTGGATTTGCAAGGGGTGGCCAGGGGGGAAAACCGAATTTTCGGTTTCGGAAACCCTCTTAAAAATTCCCACCACTTTTTAGACTGACCTTCCCGAGCATCATATGGGTCCTACCACCCCCGAAGGTACTCCGAGGGGGTGTCAAAACCACAGTCGCCCCAGGGTACCCCCTTAGAAGGCTTCAGGAGGGCACAGGAAGGCTTATGGGGCGTTTGGATTGCTTTTAGGTCCTACTGGTCTAAGAACCCCTCGGACGCCTCTAATGGCTTCCTATTGAGTTTGTACCCCAGACAGGGTCTTGGGGAGGGGCGGGGAAGCCCACAATGACGACAGTAGGCTCCCCCAGACCATTCTCTCCAGATGTGGCTCAGACGGGGGCCACCGGAAGCGCCGCCTGGATATCGGCAATCACAGTCTCCACCTGGACGGCAAGACCCTCGACCTCAGCAGCCGAAGGGGTAGCCTGATAGGCAGCGATAAGCTGGCTGGCAACCTGGGCTAAGAGGACAACGGCATCAACTAAACGGGTAAACTCGGGCATATTAGAGAACTCCTGATGAAAAAGAAGCTTGTTCAGTTCTGACAAAGACATCACCGGCATCTACGACCACCATGGCTATAGATAAACACCGGAGAGGGCTGGTAATAGACTGGTGTATAGTAGACCGGTGTGGGTCTGTAAACGGGTCCTGAGGACACAGCCACTGAGTCCACAGCACATCCAGTAGTAAAAATGAGAGACAAAACGAGGACAAACAAGACTATTCTGGCCATAAGTTTAAAGCCTTTAGTTGGGTTTGGAACTCTTGATCGTGAGGGGTTATCCTGATGATCCCTTCCTTGTGGTGGTACCATTCATGGTACCACACCCTATGGATACCTTTGGTTGACCTGGGGGTGCCATCCTGGTTTCTGAGGGTGACTGTGATCCTGTGGGGCTCTGCCCAACCGTGGACCCCTCCTGGGGCTGGGATGTCTAAGAATCGGGTAGGGATAGTAGGTGAGGTTCCGTACAGCTTAGACAGCCTCACAGTCTCCCCCTTGGCCCACTCAGAGTGCTCTGTAGGTGAGCCTGGAGTGAACATATGACCAACTGAGGCACACCCTAAGGTCAGGCTTAGGAAGAAAATTAGAAGATATTTCAAGATGACCCTCCAGAGGAGTGATATAATTCACTCAGAGGAAAAGGAGTTTTTCTTTTTAAAGGGTTTTCTTTTGTTTAGTAGGAGGGGAATCCGACTACTGGTTCCTTCAGCCAGGAGAGGAAACCTTAGTTCCTATACAGTTTAAACCATATAGGAACCTTCCACCACCTAAGGAAGGAGCGAAGCGTACTTCCCTCCTAACAAAAAACCTATGAAAAAAATCATACGCCTTATCAAACAATTACCTACGTTAGTACGTGGGGAGAAGTAAGAGGCTCTCCCTGGTTGTCTACCAGTAGCTCTGAGGTATGCTCAGATTCTCCGACAGTTTGTTCCTCATTTCGGATGTGAGGTTTCCGATACTGAGGAGGGGTAAGAAGCTTCTTCTGGTTCTTAGTGCCCTTCTCCAGACTCATAAGGACAAACTTCTGAGTCTTTATGATCTCATCCCGGTAGGTACCTAAAACCTTCTCAACACTGGGGATAAACTTGGCTAAGATAAGCTCTAAGTTCTCTATCCTCTGCTGGTCGGTGAGGACCTCTCCAGTCAACCCAACCTTGTTGTCCTCGGGAGCGAGCGTAGCGGAGCTACCCTCCTCAGCAGAAACCTCAGGTTCAACCTTAGTGTCCTCTACAGTTTCACTCGTCATTATCACTCTCCTCATCCTGAGGACTTAGTCCTCGGTTTCCTCGTCCTTGTGAAAACCCTGTATGGGCTCTCCGGTTTCAACCAGAGCAACCTCAGGGCCGTTGTTTACTATAACAGGTCCTGGTTTCTGTCCATTCTGGAGGATACCGTGAAAGAGTTGAACCATCTGCTCAATCCCAGTCTTGATCTCAGCAATACCAGTCTCTAACTTGTTAAGCTTATCTCCGAACACCATACCTAACAGCGCACCCTGGGCCAAGTCTGACATATATGGTTCCTCCCCCGAGAGAAAACCCTGGTAGGTATATATACCTACCAGGGTTCCCACCTAAGTTTCACTTCGCGACAGGATTCTGGACCTGCACAGAGGGAAGCTTCGCCTCACCCTTGTAGGTACCAGCATCACATGCACAACCAACCGTGACACAGAGAACCGCGATCAGCACAAGGTACTTAAGGTACTTCATAGTAAAAACTCCTGTCAGAGAAAATTAGGCGAGCGCCCCCATGCACCAAATGCCTGAGTGTTTGCCAGCCCAAATGTCATAGTTAAGAGAACCAGTACCAGAGTGACTACCACCCGAGTGGGTAGTTGCGAGTCCTATGGTATTACCACTTGCATCGAACCAAGTATTAGGATCTTCGTAACCCAGACGAGCTAAACGCTCAAAATGGACAGCCCAGGTTTGACCCAGAGGGGCCACAGCACCAGGGAACCATGAGGTCATGTAGGGCTCCATGCAGAGATCCCAGGAGGCATGGAAGTAACCATTGTAGGTTGGGTTCTGCCCGGAGGTAATCTGCTGTCCTGGGCTATTCCAGGTAGCTCCACCACCAGACATATCGGGGTAGAAACGGTAGGGAACCTCATAGCGAGGCCCAGAACCAGCAACACCCTGGATAGACCCTGTGCCGAGATTACGGAACTGGTAGGTGAAGTACCAGTTACACATGGTTTGCCAGTCAGCTAACCTTCCAGCATTCGTACCCTCATCCACCATCCAACGTGTGATGGCACCATATAAGCCTTCACCGTAGCCAGCGGTAGCCGGGATGATGAGAGGCGGGGTACCACCAAGGTTAGATGGGGTAGACATGGGGGTAGCGTTGGGATTGGAAGTGCAGGGGACGAAGTTACACTTAGTAGCCACTCCTAAGGCAGCAGAGCATGTGGCAGAGAGATCCCTGCACACGAACATCTGCTCTATCATGCCAGCAGCCTTGGCTTTGAGAGCCGCTGCTGTAGCCGCATTGCCCAGCACTGTGTGAGCCTTAAAGAACCTCCACAGTCCGTTCAGGTAGTGCCCTGGCTGTCTCAGCCCACCAGTAGACCCAGCTATACTCCCAGTCCACGAAGGGACAAAGGTAACTAATTTGTCGGTATACCGATCAAAGGCGTCATCTATAACCGGATCAGGAGTGCTCTGGGTGAGCATCTTGGCAATGGCGAGATCCGTATTAAACTGCTTCTCAAACTGCGAATAGATCGTGGCTGCGGTACCAAGCTTACAGAAGGCCACCTGAGGAGTGAAGGCACCATAGGTGTCTGTACCTTCGGCTTTCCACAGACCCTTGTAGAGACTGGCAGAGTCAAACCTATTCATCCCAGCGGTGATCTTCTTTCGCATCAGAGCCAGGAAGTAGTCGTAGCTAAGCTGGTCTGTAGGGTTCCTCATACAGTAGTGAGCCCAGGCGATCAGGTAGTTGTACCATCCGGGGCGCACATTAGTCCCGTTGCTGTTCTGCTGACTCATAACGTGCATGGCATGGTGCCACTTACGGTATGGGTTGGGGTTCAGGTTGGTGGTGGTACCAGGGTGGGCCACATGGTGATTGGGTTGCCATGTATTCCACGACATCGTGGTGGAGTTCTGGGGAGCCGTAGCCACGTTATAGGTAGCCGGATCGTGCCTGTGAAGGTCGATCATAAACTCCAAGAGGGGCCAAGTGGCTATGCGGGTGGCGTCTATGTGCATCACCGTAAAGGCGTCGGCTATATCTCCAGCACTCGGGAGAGTCTCGTGTGCGAAGGTGGAAGGCACTATCCGGTAGTGGATAGCCTCCCCACCGTCTAACATATGATTGGAGAGGGAGGGGGCATATCTCTGGATACCACCCACAGAGATGAATATGTTGGCCGCACGGCAGGGGTGCTTGGGATCTGAGGGTTGAACCAGATGCCACACATCTCCACCAAGATGCACGGCACCGAAGTATTCTGCACCAAAGAGGGGTTCCCTACCGGGGCAGTACATCTTCACATCAGTAAAGTAGAAGGGGTGGCCTACACCGTTGGTTTGGGGGCTTCCCATGCCCTCACACCAGCCCACATTCAGAATCTCCCAGTCCCCGAAGGTCATCCTACACTTAAGCCCGGGGCAAGTCCCAGGGGCATTCAGGGATGCTGAGGCGAGATTCAGAGTGGACCCTGTGGGGTTTCCTAACACATCCTGTAAGGCCGAACCGTTTGTGAGTGTGAAATTGTCACCTTCTCGGATAACAATTTCAGCCCCATCCCGGCTAATCACTTTAACCCAGGCGGTACCCAGGGCTGGGTGTACTTCTAAGGTGAATTCCTCCACCCCATCAGGAGCTATCCCGTCCGAAGCGGTGACTTCTATGACGTAAACCCCAGGTGTAGTCAGGGTCCCCGCCAGGAGCCCTCCTGGGGTCATGGTAGCCCCAGGGATCGACCCGGACGTGATAGACCATGTAGGGGAGCTTCCGCCTGTTTGCGTGAACTGGAGGCTATACGCCGCTCCCTCGAACCCGTCAGGGAGGGGATTGACCGTGGTGATTACGATTGCACCCGGATCTAAGATGGCTAAGTTGTAGTATTGGCTGGTTCCTGGCCCAATACCGTCAGTTACGTTCACTAAACTGGTGAAAAGCCCAGAGGCAAGCGGGGTTCCAGTGATTGCTCCCCCAGAACTCATAGGAAGAGTACCCGGAAGGCCACTTTGGGAGTAGGTAAGGGCTCCTAAACCCCCCGTAGCCACCACAGACTGGCTATAGGCGACACCTACGGTCGCATTTGGGAGGGGGTTTGTGGTTGTGAAGGTGATTGCCGGGTAAGCAGTGATAGTAAAGGGCGGGGAGAAGCCATATTGGCTCGTAACCGTCTCCAAAACAGCAAACTGGTAGGAACCGGCGGGTGTACTGTACGGTGAGGACAGCCAAGCGTGCCAATCGCCCCCTCCATCGTCCACAGGGGTCACATCCAGGGGGCCGAATGCCGATCCACCCTGTTGAGCGTACACCTGAAAGTTAGGTGTGAAGCTAATTGGGTCAGTGATGTGCCATTCAATCAGAACCGACTGTCCAGCCGTGAAGTTAGCGGGGGTATCCACAGTGATCGTGGGTAGTACGGGGAGAACTATGAACTCAAAGTCTTTACTTGCGGGTATATCTGTAGAACTTGCCGCTGTGACCGTTAAAGTGAAGTCACCGTTCTCCTCTGGGATACCATAGAACAACCCCGTGGCGCTATTGATATGCATACCAGTAGGTTGACCACTTACGGTCCAGCTTATAGGAGAGGTATTGCCGATAGCGGTAAACTGCTGTTGGTAGTAGTCACCTTCTATCGTCTGCGGAATAGGCGAGTTAAGTGTAATCACAATGAGCCCCTGTATCTGTTGGAATACGGTGAGAGAAAAAGAACCCGTTACAGTAGGCTCGACGCCGTCATCTAAATCTAAATCAAATGTGTGTACGCCGAACTCGGAGAGAACACCTAACATGGTCCCATCTGGATCTAAGAGTAAACCTGGGGGTAAATCGGACCCAGCGGAGACACTCCAGACGAGATTACCGGCAGCGAAGCTGTATCCTTGGAATACGTAGCTATAAGCGGCCCCCTGTACCCCTGTAGGAAGAGTGGAGGGTGATGTGATGGCTAAGGGATCTATACTGAAGGGTCCCGTAGCCACATTCATCGTAAACTCTTGAAAACCAGCTACCAGCGGTTGAGAACCCGGGACGTATGCCTGTATTACGAGAGGATAGGAGCCAATACCTATAGGTACTCCCGATATGATGCCGCTGGCGGGATCTAAAAAGGTATCCTCTGGGAGATCCCCAGAAGTGATTACGAATTCAACCTCAGACCCGAGGGTTGAGATAGCCTGTACGGTAAAGCTGTAGGGGAACCCCTCTGCGGCATTCGCGAGAGACTGGGTGATGAAGAAGATCTCATCTACAGGTGGCTCTCCCACTGGGGTTCCACCATTTCCCTGCACAGGCATAGTTTCTAAGATGCGGGGGATCTTCCCCTGGCGACTGGATGCACCAGGAGGAAGCTTCGCGTCGGAATGTCGTCCATCCAGAGACTTGTTGACGTTCCGAATACCTGCCATTTAAAACCCCGGGCTTATATGC
>Ga0190274_10000215_pt1 | contig 39010 bp, 56 predicted proteins | sample Popmic531T_FD_133002 | JGI IMG/M metagenome (GOLD analysis project Ga0190274, IMG submission 133002) | Populus adjacent soil microbial communities from riparian zone of Yellowstone River, Montana, USA - 531 T | ecosystem: Environmental > Terrestrial > Soil > Riparian zone | place: USA: Montana... | reverse complement strand
TGCCATCGCGGCTGCTATGCGAAATGAGTACGAGCCGATCCGGAAGTACGGCGTCGTCCTCAATGATGTGGTGCTGAAGGCACGCGCCTTGGCGCTAGGCATCTACGACGGTACCGGCCAGTTGACGCAGCAACAGAAGATCGTGGCTGCTCACGCCGAACTGTACGATCAGCTGTCATTCGCCCAGGGAGACTTCGCGCGTACGTCGGGACAGTTGGCGAACCAGCAGCGCATCTTGAGTGCATCGTTCGAGAACCTGCAAGCGAACCTCGGCCGGGCTCTGCTGCCGATGTTCAAGACGCTGGTCGGCGGTGCCGAGAGTGCTGTCAGCGCATTCAACAACCTCGACCCCGCGATCCAGGACGCTGTAGGTCAGTTCGCCGGCTTCAGCACGATTGCTCTCGGTGTAGTCGGTGCTCTGTCAATGCTTGCCGGTGCTGTCGGCAAGATCAGATCGAACTTCACCAACGCAGCCGGTGGCCTCAACAAGTTCGGCATGGCAGCCAAGTTGTCGACCGCCGCCATTGCCGGTTTCGCCGGCGTGGAGATTGGCATTGGCGTCTTCAACGAGATCACGGATGCTGCCGGCACGGCTGAGCGGGCCCTGCAGTCGTTTGTCATCGCGTCGGAGAAGGGGCCCGAGGATATCGTACAGGCGTTCGCCAAGATGTCGGAAGCCGAAGATGATACGGGCCGGCTCTCGCATTTGTGGGAGGACTTCGGCGACGAACTCCACATCGTCGGTACTGAAGGCACGAACGATATTGAGGACGTCAACCGTGCCTTCGACAAACTGCTAAAGACGTCGCCCGAGCAGGCGCAAGCGCTTGTCGATGCAATGAAGGATATGCTTGCGCAGTTGGGGCCGACAGCGGAAGGCTTCGACGACACGACCAAGATGGTGGCTGATTATCAGCAGCGCATTGATCTAGCCACCGGCTCGCAGAAGGTTCTGACGGAAGCCACCGACCTGGGCGCTGAGCACGTCGAGGCCGAGGGCGAAGCCGTCAAGGAAGCAGAGAAGGCGTTCGACAGTTTGATCGATACGCTTGATGATCTGTCTGTTGCGCAGCAGGGCATGACCGAGCGGGCCACGGCATTCGGCGATGCTATGGAAGCGCAGCCGCTGGATGATTACGCCAAGTCGGCGCTGGGTATTCGCGAGGCACAGCTCGAGTGGGTCGAAGCCATGAAGGAAGGCAAGCCCGTCCTTGATGCGCAGAAGATCATCACGGGTCAGATCACTGCTGAGCAGATGACATCGACCGAGGCGTTGCTGAATCTCGGCGGCTCGTACCAGGACTACATTCAGACGCTCATCGATTCAGGCAAGAGCACGGATGAAGTCGTCGGTCATGTCAATGCACTCCGTGAGTCGTTCTATATGACGGGTCATGCTGCCGGTGCGACGGACGAGGAAATCCAGGGCTATCTGTACACGCTCGGTTTGACGCCTGAGCAAGTCGAGACGTACTTGAAGATCGCCGGTGATGCCGAAGCGAAGTTGAAGATTCAGCTGTACAACGATCTGCTTGACGACATTCCGCCGGACGTGAAGTCGGAGATTGCTGCGTACATCGCTGAAGGCGAATACGCTAAGGCGGCCGCTCGCATGGATGCTCTGGCGCGTGATCGACATGCCACCGTGTACGCTAGCGTTGACATCAACGAGGGGAACATCAAGGCGCAGGTGCAGAGCGCCATCGCTCTGGCTGGTGGAACGTACGCTGGACCTACCGTGCGCATGGCGCCAAGGGCAGCCGGTAATACGACCATCACCTACAACTTCCCGCCAGGCGTAAATCCGTCCACCATCGAAAAGACGACACGTCGTCATACTCGCCGCAACGGTGGCTACCGGAGTACCCGTTGAGCACGCTGGCACGGCCGCTGGATTACCGGCCACCGGTGGGTATCGACATTCATCCAGCCTGCGACAAGCAGGGCGTGCATATTGTTGTCGAGGGATACTTCCCCGACGTTGCTGATCCGAACATCGCCATATGGGATTCCGCCGAATGGGACGGCGTTACAACTGACGACGCCTGGGCGCAGGATTCGAACATCTTCTATGACGTGACTGGTGATTGCAGCGGCATTCAGATGAAGGCCGGCCGCACGGATCAGGACACGAACATGGAAGCAGCCGTGTTCACGTTTGAGTTGGCGAACATGCTCGGCGTCTACAGTCAGATCGACGAGTTCGGCCGGCTTCGGTCGTTCATGCCAGGCAGACGGGTGTTCTTCTACGTTGAGTACAATGACGTCATCTATCCTCGCTTCGTTGGTGTGGTCGACGTATGGGAGGAGAATCTCACGGGAGCAGACGGCTCAACGGCTACGGTCCGAGTCGAGTGCGTTGATTACTTCGTCCGCTTCAACACCGAACTCGATGCCACCGGTTGGTTCATGGGTTCACAAGGTCAGTACGTAGCTGAGCGTCTTTCGTTCATGCTGTCGCTGTTCTCTTTCCCGTACTCGTCTCACATGGCTCAGGGTGAAGTCAGACTTCGGGCGCTGTCCTCCGTCAACACCGTGCTCGAGGAGATGCATCACAACGCTCAGAGTGATGGCGGTGTGGTATTCATCGACACCGATGGCGCCTTTATGTACCTAGATCGTTACCGGTATCTTGGGCGGCAGGATCAGCCGGCCTCGTACATCTTCGGTGACATCTGCAGCCCTGAGGTGATCCCGCTGCATGATGGCGATCTGACTACGGACGATACGGAGATTGTCAACGCCATCTCGTTCGAGAACGTGGATGAGATTGTCGTGACCAGGCGGGATCAAGACAGCATCAACTTGCTCGGTGGCGTACATACCATGTCGATCAATGGCATGCTCTGGTCCAGCGCGTACGAAGCAGAGGCACTCGCCGAGTGGATCATCGCCAATCGCAAGGATGCGTACTTCCGGATCGAAGAGCTGACGCTGTGGCCCGATCGTGATCCACCAGTGTTGTACCCGATCTGTATGGACCTGCGTGTAGGCGACAAGATGCGAGTTATCCGTACGTTGCCAACCGGGTTTCGCCTTGACTTCGACCTGATCGTTGAAGGCTTTACCATCGATAAGCAACCGGACGGCCTCTGGCAGTTCCGGTACTCTCTCTCCCAGGCGATCAGTATCAACCCGTTCTCGAAGTGGGGCGATGCGCAAGGTGGCTGGGACATTAGCGACTGGACGTACTAAGGAGCATCATGCCGCTAACACCAAACGTGCTTCCCGGCCAGCCGGTCGCGTCAACCTGGGGCAACGAGATTCGGGACAAGTCGCTGCAGACGTTCGCCTCCAAGTCGAACCTCGATGCGGAGTGGCCGAACGCGCCTGACGGTTCCGAGGCGCTGACGCTGGACAACTACCGGCTCTGGATTCGACGCGGAGGACGGTGGCTCCCACCGCTGACGCTCCCGCTCGGCTTGTACTACGACGCTCACAACGATGCGGCTGTCGATCGTTCACTACCCGGCGTGCCTGGCATCGAGGACTGGGCCGGCACGTTTGCACCGAGCAACCTCTACACGAACCGAGTCGTGGAAGTCATCTTCTCGGCACGCTACGAGTTGAAGTCCGGTACGTCCACCGCCTTCGGCGCCGTCATCAACGTGCGAGGAACTGGCGCCGACATACCGCTGGTGTACCACGCCAACAATGCTACCTTCGCCGGCGGGCAGGAAGCCTGCGTGTTCGGCTGGCCGTTCGGTGGTGTGGGTACTGCTTACCGGTCGGCAACCATGGGTCTGTTTCGTACAGCGGGTACGCCCGGTCAGGAACTCGTCATCCAGTTCCAGCACGTCATGTTGGGTGCGCCGGCTGGTTCAGTCATCAACGTCTCCCAGCGTGAACTGCAGGTTGTTGACCTCGGACCGGCCTGATGGCCGAGAGCACCCAGGGCACGCTGCACTCGGTCGTCGATGGGACGGCCATGGATGCAACGCTTCAGCGCGTCCAGCGGCGTGTCGTCTTCGCCTATCCCAATGCACCGGCTCGGGCGCAAGACCTGCCGACGCCCTGGCTCGGCTGCATGTCCATCCTCACGGACAGTTGGACGTTATGGACATGGATCGGTCTGCCTACTGGTTGGTATCCATTGATCGCACGGCCGGGCGAGCAGCCTGGCCCGCCGGGTTCACCCGGACCGCCGGGGCCGCCTGGATTGGCCGGTCCGTCTGGCCCTGCTGGTCCTGCCGGACCCGTCGGCGAGCCTGGTCCGCCTGCGGTGGATACATTGACATGGCACACTGGCTTTGGCGCACCGGGCCAGGAGGAAGCAGCGTTGGCGTATCCTCAGGACACGTATCTTGACAAGGACAACGGAGACGTATGGCGACGCGTTGGCGAACTTCCTGCGCTGCCTGGTCACCGCTGGTGGAATGGTGTCGGCCTTCCGCCGGCGGATTACACGTTGTTGGGACCGGAAGCGCAGCCGGGTGACTTCTACATTGACGAGACAACCGCCAACGTCTACAGGTTGATGCCATGAGCGAGCTGTGGACTCTCGAAACGAACATCAGAGGGCCGCAGGGCGTGCAAGGTCCGATTGGTCCGACTGGCAGCACGGGTCCAGCCGGCTCTACTGGTGCGTCTGGTCCTCAAGGCGTGCCGGGTCCGACTGGTTCGACAGGACCACCGGGTACGGCTGGCGAGAAATGGTTCAGCGGCACGGGCATCCCCAACGATACCGTGCCGGCTGGTGCCGTTCAGAATGACTGGTATCTCGACAGCGCAACTGGTACGTACTACGAGAAGATTAGCGCCACCAGTTGGGCGTCGCGTGGGAACCTGAAAGGGCCGCAAGGCATTCAGGGTCCGCAGGGTCCATCCGGTCCGCAAGGCTTGCCGGGTTCATCAACCATCACGAGCCCGCTGGTCATTCCCGATGCTGTTGGCATCGACTTTCCAACGCTACGGTTCGCCAGCGGTGATGGTCAGAATGGTGTTGGGCCAAACCCGTACTCGTATGAGTTTAGCCTGTACAACGATCAGCTTCGTTTGTTCTCCAGTCGTGCCCTAACGGTTCCCGTTGCCACGTTTTACAAGCCGTCGGCAGGTGTATCTGAGTTTGGCCTTGAGGGCGCAGCGTGGGTGCTGCAGTCCAGCACCGTCGACAACTATCTTCGCTTCTTCTACGGTGCCGATCGCACGTCGGCCGAGTTGGCTATCGACAGCGTTGGAAACCTGCTGCCGAAGGGTAATGTCACCATTCCCGGAAACTTGACAGCGAACGGTGCCGTGACCTTCCCGTGGTATATGGAATGTCCCTACGTGCAGAACTCGACCAACGCGCTTTATTTACGATCGATCTACCAGATCGACATTCAGGGTCGAGGCGCAATCGGCTCGCCAGCGTGCAACATGCTGGTCGGGGCGGGCTGGGGTACTGGCAACCCAGGCGTTTACATTGCCACTCAGCCCACCGGGGGTGACTGGTCCCAACGTTCGCTCATCATTGGTCGTCACCCCGGCGCTGCGGGTCACTGCGGCATCGGCTTGGTCGATCATATCCTCGGCTATACGATGGGTCTACAACTGTCGAGCGACGGCAACTACTATCTCGGCATTCTCAACGGTGGCAACACCGGCTACATCAAAGCGCTGGCCTCAGCGTTCCAGGTTGTCAGCGGTCGACGGTTCAAGGATGAGATCACACCGTTGGCTCCAACTGCTCTAGCCACCGTTGCGGCGGTTCAGCCTGTGGAGTATCATGATCTGCAACCCGAACTGGCGGCAAAGGCCATTCCCGCAATGGGTAAGGACGGGAAGCCAGATCGTAAAGGACGGATGCTGCAGCCTGAACGTCCTGAACCGCTGTACCGTTATGGCTTCGTGGCTGAGGACGTGCAAGCGGTGGCTCCCCGGCTCACGATGGGCAACGAGGAAACGCTGGGCCTCGACCTCAGCGGCCTGATCGCGGTACTCTGGCAAGCAGTAAAGGAACTCAACAACCGGGTCATTGAACTCGAAGGAGCATCATGAGTGCATCATCCATCGCCCAAGCCGCAACTGACCCAGCGCTACGTGCTCGAGTTCTGGCGATGGCGCACAAGGAGTTGCTGTTCGACGAGTTGAAGGCGGACAGCACTTACGGTAAGACGCTCGCCGCCGGTCAGATTGGCGTTGAGCCGCTGATGTACCCGGTGGCTGTCGATACCGAGGCTGCGTACGAAGCAGCGCTGCAAGCCGGTCGTGGTGCTCCTGGTCACGATGCTGACATCATCACTGACGGTGCTCTCACCGCCGCTATCGGTGCTCACTGGCCGTACGATCCCGAGCCGGAGACTGAGCCGGAGGCGTAATGCCGACCTGGGACTTGAGCACGAACATACGTGGACCCGAGGGCATCCAGGGTCCGCAGGGCGAGATTGGTCCCGTTGGGCCGACTGGTTCCACCGGTGCGCAAGGACCGCAGGGGCCGCCGGGTACGATTCAAGCGTTCACGTCACCGGTCATCATCAATGATCCGGTTGGCAACTCGTATCCACAGGTTCAGTTTGCAGCCGGGGATGGTACGCAAGGTGTGCCTTCATCGGAAGCGTTCAGCCTCGACCTATATGATAACGCTTTGCGCGTAGTGAATGCGGGACGTGGTGAGATGGTCGCGCAGTTCTGGAGCAATGCTAACGGGAAGGTTGTCGACATCGGCGGCTGGAGCATCCGTGCTGAACCCAGCGCACTTCGCATCCTCGGCAGCAATACTTATTTCGACACGGCTGGTAATATCGTAGGAACAGCCGGCGTTTATGGTGCAGCCGTTTACGCTAACAGCCTCGTGCAGACACCGGTTGTACAGAGCACCGGTAACATCATTGTACGCTCAACTGGGCAATCGTATATGCAGGCGTTCGGTGCTATCGGTTCGCCTCAGGCGCAGTTACTTATGGGCGCGCAGTGGGGTACGGCTGGCCAGGGCGTGTCGAATATTGTTGGTATGCCGGTTGGCAACCGGTACAACGAGCGGCCGCTCACTATTGGCAGAGTCGGTGGCGGCGGCCAATGTGCTCTCGGGTTTGCCGATCACATCACCGGCTGGACGGCATCATTGCAGTTATTCTCCGACGGCAACATCTACCTCGGCGCGTTGAATGGAGACAACAGCGGATACGTCAAGTTGCTCGCCTCGGCATTCCAGGTCATCTCAGCGCAGCAGTACAAAGATGAGATCGCACCGCTCGAGGCTGCTACAGCGGTGGATGCCCTCGACATGATCCAGCCGGTCGAATACCACGACCTGCAGCCGGAGTTGGCTGCCGCCGTCGAGGTAACCCACATCGACATCGAGGACAATCCGTATATCGTTCGCATGGATATGCCGCCGCCGCTCTACCGGTATGGCTTCGTAGCCGAGGACGTGCAAGCGGCTGCACCACGTCTGACGTTAGGCGAGGGCAGTTCTCTCGGGCTAGACCTCAGCGGCATGGTCGCGGTACTATGGCAAGCGGTCAAGGACATGCGAGCTGAGATCGCAGAACTGAGGGCAACGTGAGTGACTTTGGCGACATCACTCCGGATGACGTGGTGGACTCTGCGCCACCCGATCCGGAAGCATTGGCTCGGCTGTTCGCTCGTGAACGTCGCCGCATAGCCGACGATGATTACTACCCTGACTTCGATGAGATGCACGATTACGAGAAGGCACTCCACGTCTTCGTCTTCGCCGCCATCATCGACAAGATCGCACGTGAGTGGCGGCCGTCTTGAGTTCGACGGATGACGTAACTAAGCGTATCGTTGCAGCTATCCTCGGACTGCTTGGCATCATCATCCTTGTCGACGTGCTCGTTCTCGCCATTACGCTGGAGCACGTCAACTTCAATGGTTTCCGACAAGTCCTGATTGTTGTCATCGGCGCCCTGCTCCTGATCGGTGGCGTGATCACGTTCTCCTGGCCGCAGCATGGCGATGTTCGATCGACGCGCTCGGAAGAAGCGTAAGTTCCGTAAGAAGTACGAGCATCGTGTTGGCCTCGACCCCAAAGTGAAGAAACGTAAGAAGCGGAGGAAGCATGGGAAGCATCTGGCTTGACGGTAGAACGCCAGGCTACCCGAATCTGTTAGACGTCCTAGGTGAAGTCATGTCGTGTTCGGGCTACCCCGGTTGGGAGCACAACAGCCGTAGCAGCGGTGGCTTCGAAGCGCTGCTGGGTATCGTGGACCACCACACTGCCAGCCAGACGTCCCCGCAGAATGACCTGAACTACATGGTCAACGGGCCAGACAATCCGATCAGCAACGGTCTGCTGGATCGGACTGGCCACTTTACGGCGATCGCCGCAGGCGCCTCGAACCATGCTGGCAAGGGCGGCGGCTCGGCCGAAGGCGGTGGAACCACCTGGCACTGCTCGAAGGGCACGGTGCCGGCTGACAGCGGGAACAGCCGTTGCTTCGGCATTGAGGCGGCGAACAACGGCGTCGGTGAGTCATGGCCGCAGGCTCAGCAGGACGCGTACATCAGGATGAACCAGGCGCTCTGCAGTGCTTACGGCCTGGTAGTCGTCAGCGACATTCGCAGCCATGCTGAGTGGAGTCCTCCACGTAAGATCGATCCTCGAGGCCCGTCACGGTGGTCAACCAACAACGACAAGCCGTGGGACATGAACAAGTTCCGCACCGAGGTAGCCGGCTCTTCGCCGCTGCCTCCCCCGACATCAGGAGATGACATGCTTTACCGGATCGCCGTTAAGGGCGCCAACGCCAAGTTCGTCGGCATGATCGATGCCAACGGCCTGGGACACACGGTGTCCTGGGTTCGCAGTGAGGCGGAGTACAAGCAGTACGAGACGCTGAAGGCTCCGCTGCGCACGCTCAACGTCGAGGACTTGGCCGGTCTGATCCTCCTCGGCCCGCTGCCTCAGGGCGACGGTCTGCGCTCATGGACGGGAGCAGAGTTCGATGCCGTTGTTGCGTAGCGCGTTCTATGCCACCGTCATCACGGGTGCGGCTGCCCTCGTGCTGATGGCGCCTACCGGCCAGGAGCCAGACGTCGTTGTGGTGGCTTCGGGCGACTACGATCATCCGACCACGACTCACGGCTACCCCACGACGACCCATGGGACGTATCCCACGACGACCCATGCTGAGACGACGACCACGCCGGCTCCACCTCCGCCCACGCTTACCACGCTGCCGGCTACCACGACAACGGTGATGGCTCCGCCGACTAGCGTCGAGCAGAAGGTGACGATCTGCCACCTGCCGCCTGGCAACCCGGCGAACTTCCAGATCATTGAAATCGGCTTCCCAGCGCTGGCTGCTCACCTGGCGCACGGCGACATCTATCCGGTACCGGCAGGTGGTATATGCTTCGTGGCCCCGACAACGTCGAGCATTCCGACGAGCCAGTTCTCGATCCCGCCGGGTACTACGACGACGCTACCGCCAGGCGTAACCACGACAGCATCGCCTTCGAGTTCTACCACGACATCGACGGTACCGTCATCAACATCTTCTACCGTGGGCGCGTCCACCACTACGCCATTGACCACGCAACCGATAGGACCAACGCCTGGGCCTGGCGCACCGTTCACCTTCGGCGCGGCCGCAACCGTCTGTGATGCCGAAGTGCCCACCATCCGTATCGAGTTCCAGAACACGTTCCCCGAACTGGCTGGGCGTACGGGTGTCCTCACGATGGCAGACGTCAACGGCAATGTGGTGAGCACGCAAGAACTCGTGTACCAGCCGGGTGTTACGGTTGATCTGCTCTACCCCGGTACAGCTGTGAACCCGGATGGGACCATCGCCGATGTGCCTGGGTGGAACCTGAACGCAGCCGGATTCTGGGTGCGTGATCCCAGTGACGAGTTCCTGCGTGAAGGCATCAACCTGACCTACACCGTGAACCCGACGGCGACAGCCTTCGTCACGTATCCACCGGAGACGGCAGCCTGCGCCAACCCCAACGGACCGTTCGGGCCCGGCAATGCGCTTGATACGCTGAACAGTCCTCGAGACACGCTTCCGCCCGCCGGTGGACCTTGGGTGCCGATCCTCATCGGCGTCGGCCTCGGTGCCATCGGTGTTGGCTTCGGCATCAAGAGGCGGACGGCGTGAGGCGTCTGTGGCTTGTCCCCTTGGCGGTACTGCTTTCTGCCTGCACTCCGCTACTGCACATTGATCGGCTTGGCATCCATCGGTCGATCGTGAGCGGGGGACAAGCCACAGTCGATAACGGCAATGTCACGTACATGTTCGGGAACCTACTGGCTGGCCATCGCACGACTCATGGCAGCGTGTTTCGAAACCTACCCGCTATGTACGTTGGGGAGACGTTCTTCACGACGGGGTTCCAGGGCCGGCCGCTCATCAAGTGGGTCGTTGTGAAGAAGGTCATCACCGCATCGAACAGCGCTGCTCAACTGGCCGGCTGGCCGTTGGTCCTGCAGACATCGATGCCAGGTGGTCGGCTGCTTGTGTTCTGTCAGCAGGCGTGAGGACGTACAAGTACGTCCGATCCTGCGTGTGCTTTCACACACGCTAGAGCCTGAATACAGACGTGGTAGACTAGCCATTCCGAAAGCATTGGGAGGCACGGAATGGTTAACGCTCACACGAAGGGTAACGCGGCGGAGAACCGCTTCTCGACATGGCTGAAGGTTCACGGCCATGAGAACGAGCGGCTCCGCCTAGCCGGCGTCAACGACCGGGGCGACATTTGGGTGCCGCATCTCGGCGAGCGTCTCCAGGTCAAGAATCAGGCGAACATGCTTACCGCGATCAGCCAGGCGACACTGTTCTGCGCGCAGCGGCATCTGGTGGAAGGCGATCAGAAGTGGCTGGGCATCATCGCCCGGCCCGGTATGCCACCTGGGCGCTGGTACGTGGTTGAGGAAGCGTACGAGCACTATGGTGTGATGCGCGAGGACATCGAGGCGACCATGCGTCGTCCGATCCCGTGAGGCCGACGTGGGACTTGTGGGCGATCCGCCTCGCCCACGCGGTGGCTACTCGCTCTGAGGACCCCTACGTCAAGGTCGGCGCTGTGGCTCTACGGCCCGATTACTCGGTGGCTGGGGTTGGATACAACGGAGCTCCTACCGGCGTGGCTTTGCCGTGGGAGGATCGCGAGAAGCGTCGACCGTTTGTCATCCATGCGGAAATCAATGCTCTCCGCTACACGACCAAGCACGAGATGAAGGACGGCTTCTTCGCCTGCACGCACATCTCCTGCCCGGCTTGTGTCATCGTCCTGGCGTCGTACGGGATCAAGACGATCTGGTACGACATGCTGCTGAGTGATTTCTACGATGTCCCGACCATCCTCGCCGTCGCAGAGAAGGCGAACATCACCATGCTAAGGATTGACACCAATGACTGACAGACTCGATGAGATGCTGCAACGGCAGTTGAAGTTGCAGATTGACTCCTTCAGCATCGATCCGCGTTCCCTTGACGGCGATGCGCGTAAGGATTACATCCGTTGGAACATGACCGCTCTGGTCTGCGAACTGGCGGAGGCATTGCAGGAGCAGCCGTGGAAGCCGTGGTCGACCAAGACCGAGCGTGATGACATCGCGTTCCTCGGCGAGATGATCGACGCTATGCACTTCTGGCTGAACCTCGTGCTCACCTGCACCGACGATGCCGAACTCATCCATGCCATGTACAACGGTAAGGCTGACGTCAATGCTAAGCGTCAGCGGGATGGGTACGATGAGTCGAACAAGGATGCATACGGCCGGGCGCTTGACGAGCCGTACCGGCAGGGAGGGCATGACTGTTGATGGAGCCATGCGTGGGAGCGTTCGACGGACGACGTATCGAAGAACCTTGTGATGATTGTGGACATGCCTTGTGTCTGCATACGCGTGATAAGCGCTGCGGCTTGTGCGACGGACTCGCCAAGATTCGTGCAGAGTTGGGACTGGTTGACGATCCTTGGGCGGGTGATGGTCCGTGATCGTCATCCTCGAGGGCACCGATGGTGTCGGCAAGACCACCGCTGCTCAGCAGCTCGCATCAAGGGGCGATCACGTAGCCTTACTGCATCCGGGTCCACCTGTTACCGATGATCCGTATCGAGAGTATCTGCATCCACTTGTCTGGCTGTGCGATCTTGGATACGACGTTGTCTGTGACCGGTGGCACATTGGCGAACTGGTCTGGCCGGTCGTGTTCAAGCGACCACCGATCATGAACCTGGCTCAGATGCATGAGATCGAGGATGCGCTCATGATGCTGAAGACATCGATCCTGCTCGTCCATGTGGTGGCGGACGTGGGCTGGCTCGAAACCATCAGCAAGTACCGACATGACGAGGAGAACCTGACGCAGACCGTCCAGGCGATGGCGGCTTTTACCAACGTGATCAATCAGAGCACGTTGCATCATATCACCTGTACCCGAAACACCGTTATCGAGGAGGTAACGCAATGGAGATTGCCGCAGTCAGTCCCGCTGAAGCCGTAGGGCTGGCAGCCAAACTCACGAGGTCGATGGGGAACAAGGTCGCTCCGCGCGGTCTGACCTGCTTCGAGATTCCCGTGGTCACGCTAACCGTCGAGCGGCCTTGGCTCATGCCGATGAACCTGCCTGAACGGCAGTTACGCGAGTTCATCTCAGCGGCAGAAATCATCGGGCTGCTGGGACAGACAGCGCTGGACGCAGTCATCATGAAGAAGTGTGCCAGCCTGTACTCGTTCACTGACCGGGGTGTGATGTTCGGCGCCTACGGCACGAGGGTCAGAGGCCAATGGTCAATGGTGATCGACGAACTGCGCAAGGATCACGACAGCCGGCGAGCAGTCATGACCATCTACGATGGGCGGCAAGACCTGGGACGTGACGTCAAGGACATTCCCTGCACGCTCTCGTTCCAGTTCCTCATCAGGAACGACAGGCTGAGCATGATCACGACCATGCGCTCGAACGATGTGTACCGGGGTCTGCCTTACGATCTCATGCAGTTCGGCGCCCTGCAGTGTGCCACCGCTCAGGTGCTCGGTCTGCAGCCTGGTCCGTACTACCACCGGGTAGGTTCGTTCCACCTGTATGAGACGGACATTCCAGCCGTCAACCGTATGCCACCGGTTAAGCAGATGGGCGAGTACGTCCAGCTGTTCTCCTTCGACGACGAAGAGTACATCACGATCTTCTGCCAGCAGGCGCAGCACCCGGAGCCGACGCTGGTGGCCACACCGTTCGAGATGTTTCTGCTAACCGCAATCAGGGAGGGCTAATGCTTCACGGTCCAGCTCACGCCGAGAACTTCCGCCAGCAGGTCGGGCGTTACGGTGATCGCTTCTATGTGGACAACCTGCCTGAAGACGACATCGCCGAGCCTGAGTCCAACCCGCTGCCTTCCGTCAGCGTGATCAAGCAGGCGTTCCCGAAGTTCCTCAACAACTGGGTCGCATCCACGGTGGCTGAGTACGCCTACGACACTCGTGAGAACTGGCGTGACCTGCAGAAGGACGAAGCCATCACGCTGCTATCGGGCGCTCATATTCGTCAGCGTGACCGGGCGGCTCAGCGTGGTACGGACGTCCACCAGATCGTCGAGTCACTCTGCCAGCGGCGGCCAATCGATGTGACCCTCATAGCGGACAACGTACGGCCGTACTTCCCGCATCTGAACAACTTCGTACTCGATATGAAGTTGGAACCCGAGATCGTTGAGGGCGTCGTCTTCAACCACGCGCTCGGCTACGGTGGCACCTTCGACTTCATCGGGCAGACTGTCATGGGGCGTGGGCTCCTCGACTTCAAGACGCGGGCCAAGGCGAACTCGTATGATGAGGAAGCCGCGCAGGCGGCGGCATATGCTCTCGCCGAGTATGTCATCGTCGAGGGTGACAACAAACCGATCAGACAGTGGATGCCACAACTTGACTTCGTAGCCATCTGCGTCATCACCCCGGACGGGTATCGGGTCCATCAGGTGAACCTAGCACGAGCCGGTGAACTGTGGACGACACTCGTGCACTTCTGGAAGGCGAAGAACGAGGGCAACTTCTACAAGGGCGTGATGCCAATCCAGTCGGCTCGCGTCTCGTCCGAGGTGCTCATCGATTCTCTGCGCAAGCGGATCAACAGCATGCAGCCGGAGGCGAAGAAAGCACTGGCCGCGACCTGGCCGCAGACGCTTCCTACGTTGAAGCAGGAGCCGTCACCGGCCGATCTGATCACCATCGAAGGACTCATCGAGCGGATTGAGACTCGGTATGAAGAGCCCTTTCCCGAGCGGCCAAACGCACTGCCGGACGAGGGAGCCACGCTCGACCAGCAGACGTACGAGGCCATCGTCAACCGGTTCAACCAACTCGATGATGGCTTGAAGCAGGCCGTGTCCTACTACTACGACAAGGCCACGCCGTCGGTGCGGATGGGTCGGGTGTGGAATCGGACTGTTCGGCGGTTCGAGATTCTTCGGGCGCTGATCGTCCTGGCTGCTCATTGTGATGGCTACACGGACACGATGGCTGAGCAGTGCCCGGACCTGAGCCGGCTGGGAGCCTGGACGCAGGAGGAAGCGAGCAGGATCGCCAACCACTACACGTTCGACAATCCACCGAAGCCGCTTCACGTGGTTGAGGAGGATTTGTCATCTTGACGCCATTGGCACAGACGGAGTCGTCTGTAGTAGAATGAATGCGGAGCCGCTCAGGGCGATGTGCAGCATACACAAACCCTGGGCGGCTTCGCTGGCAACAAGCATACAAGCATGAAAGGATACAAGCATGACTGATGTCAACGAGTTCCTCGCCGGTTCCGGCGTGCCGTCTTTCAAGTTCGAGAAGATCGGAGACAGCGTCGACGGCATCGTGACGAGGGCTGAGGTTCGTCAGCAGACGGACTTCGAGACGGGCCAGTTGGTCACGTGGGATGACGGCACCCCGAAGATGCAACTGATCGTGGACCTGCAGACCACGCTGTTCGATGAGAACATCAGCGGCGATGATGGCCTGCGTCGTATCTACCTACGGAACAATGCCCTGACCGCTGTCCGCCAGGCCGTGAAGGCTGCCGGTGGCCGGCTGGAGACGGGTGGCGCGCTGAGCGTCAAGTACGTCAAGGATGGCGAACCGCCCAAGAAGGGCTTCCACGGACCGAAGTTGTTCGAGGCCGAATACAAGGCCGGAGCAACGGGAGTGGACGTGGACGCTCTGGCATAGTACCCTCGGAGCGTTACCTCCTAGGCGAAGCCCCGGTCTACCGTCATGGGCCGGGGCTTCACCGTTTCCGAGTGGGCTTCCAGCCGTGATGAACGGCATTCCGAACGCGAGCAGACGCCTGCGCCTTCTTCTTCGACGAGGACTTGCCCACCGTCTTGCCAGTCCGCTTGTTGACAATGGCGTACTTGCTTCCGCGCTTTCGAGCGGTGTACGGCATCAGAGCAGCATGAAGCCGAAGGCAATGCAGGCCACCGCGACGGATAGCAGAGCCGCACCGAGGTGAGCCATGGCCGGCCGTGCCAGGTAGGCCACCGCTGCGACCACGCCCAGGATCGTGGAGACGAGGAAGAACACGTCCGCCGCGTCGGTATTGCCATTGGCGATGTCTGCAAACATGAATGCTCCTTAGGACGATTGCTGCCTTCAGAGTAGCACGCCTTCGAAGCCTTGGGTACCCGCTCCAGCCGTTGCACCAAGAGACCGGACCATCTTCCCTAGGGGAGAGCGACTGGGTACCCGAAGGTGAAGGTACCCGGGCCCAATCGCTCTCCCTTGGAAACTCATTGGAAGCGTTCTAATGCTTCCTTCGATAGCGGCTTGGCGTTGGTCCAAACGTTACGGCGGAGCTCTCGCCAGCCCGGAGTGGTCGCAGGATCGATGTGATCGTCCCACGTCGGACGCCGGTGCATATCAGCCACGCCGATGTTCGTGAATGTCCGGTGGCACCCTACGCAGTGCTGGGCTTCGTTCCCTGTCCACGTAAGATGGCACTCGATACAATGGATCGGGTCACTGGTCTTGGCGCGTCCGAACTCGAACAACACCTTGCACTCATTGCATTCCAGGGACATTCTCGGCCAGATGCATTGTAATGACTTCTTCGATCTCATCCTTGCCGGCGAACTTACCGGACTGCCTCTCGATGCCGACCGAGAGTTCTACCGTGATCATGCAGTCGCCGATGACTTCGACATCGGTGACTTCGTACTCCGAGTCACTGTCGGCTCCAAGACCAGACAGATCAACGTCATCGAGCGAGTTGACGAGTATCTCGTTCAGGTCGATGGTAAGGGGTATGGTGATATTCATGTGAACATTCTAGCAGACGGTGTGAACACGCAGTTCCTTCCCTTGGGAACGTCTGTGGTAGAATATACGTAGGAGGTAAAGACCATTGACGAGAAGAATCGATCCCGCTGAGAAGTACGCCGAATGTGGTGTGTTCGGGCACGCCTGGGATGATGAGGGTGCGCCCTCATCGTGGAAACCTGAGTTCGGCTGGGGCCTGGTAGCCGTCTGCATGCGGTGCACGACAGAGCGCCGTGATGTGATCGGGAGCCTGGGTCAAGTCATCCAGCGGTCGTACTGGCATCCAGACGACTACTCCTACCACGGTGGTCAGAGGCCATCGCGAGCAGACTTCCGGTTGGCATTGAAGGCCAAGCGGGAGCGGCAGGCTCGAGCACGGAAGAAGGCCACCAACGTGGTGGCTATCCGCAAGGTGAGCAACGGTGAGTAGGGACTGGGATCGCCGCCTCGAGCGGCTGTGGCAGAATGGCTGCGTCATCGGCGAGGAACCGCAAGTGTATCTTCGCCTCCTTCGGCCGCAGAATGAAGAGCCGCCGTACGACTGGGCGCTGGAGGACGATGGCTGATACCACAAAGCGCAGACGAGTCTGCAAGATGCCAGACTGTGATGCGTGGGCGGTACAGTTAGGACTGTGCCGCCTGCATTACTACCAGTGGCCGTTCTGGTGCTACCTCAACGGCGTCGAGATAGAAGAACGCAGGGTGCGTCCTCTTGACGGCTACGTGGAAGCACGCGTGGACGGCATTTGGGCATTGTATCATCGCCTGGTGTTCACACGAGAACTCGGCAGAATGCTCGAGACGTCGGAGATTGTCGCCTTCATCGATGGTGACCCAGCCAACGTCTCGAGAAGCAACATGGTGCTCACCGACCGGTTGGGCGCCTGGCACATCAAACACGAAAGGGAGAAAGCGTGAATGAGTTCATTACGGGCTTCGCCCTGCTCGTCGCAGAAGATGCGCGACGAATCAAGGAGGAAGCCTACGCCGAGGATGATGACTTCGAGCCAGCGTTATTCATGGGTTGGCCAGGCGAAGAGCCACCGACTCACGTCAACCTGAAGGCCATCGTTGATCATCCGACCGATGCCATCTGGGTTCTTGCTACCGGTATGGCGGCCCTCGACCACGAGCGGCCGATCTGGGCGATCAGCGTGGCTGACTCGTTCCTGGCAGAGGAAGTGCTGCCCGAAGAGGTTGTCGAGAAGTTGAGCCATCGAGGGTCACTGGCCGAAGCGCGAGCAGCTGGTGATCCGAGGGTTCAGGAGTCCATCGTCTTGGTCATCTGTACGCTGGACGAGATGGCCATCATCAACATGATCTACAGGGCTGATCCGCAGGGCATCACTTGGCGAGATGGCCCGGTGGACATGTTCGTCACAGAGGTTGAAAAGCCGGAGGGCGACATGTACGAGGCTCTTCGAGCCTTGCTTGATACGTCTCATTGGCACAAGTTCGAGGTGCCTGAACATGACGGTTGACGAGAAGGTTCGTGAGATGGTGCGGCTCATCCTGGCCAAGCGCCATCACGTCAAGCCGGAGGACATCAAGAACCTCGAGTTCATGATGTTCGAAGTCCAGCCGGACAGCAACCTCGGTGGCCGTGCCAGGATCAACGTCGAATACGATGTGGCCGGGTCGTTCGAGTATACATTCGGACTGCACCCGACGAGCAAGTGAGCGAATGGGAGTCCGTCGAAGGCAAGACGGACCTCGACATGGTTTACGCCGCAGCCGAAAGGCGCCTGGTATTCCTGCGAGATGGTAGGGTAGGCCGGTTAGCGTTCTGGTCTATCCCGCCGTCCGCCGGAGGAAAGGGGAAGCGGCGTTACAGAGGTCGCCAGGCACAAGTCCTGCGCGACGGCATCGTCGTATACGTTCACCAGCGTGAGATTGTTGGGATCGAATACGACCCACACGAAATGGAGATAACGGAATGATACGAAAGTTACTAGCCGGCGCCGCGGTAACCACCGCTGTCGTCGGTGGAGCAGCGACCACGGCATCAGCCACCGAGTACCGGCCCGAGGACGGCGACTTCACGCTGGTTCAAGGTGAGTCGGGCTATCGGGTCCAGCAGATGCAGACGCTCATCGAGTGGAAGGGCTGCGAAGTCGGTCCTCTCGATGGGAAGTTCGGGCCCATGACGGCGGCCGGCCTCAAGTGCGCAGAGGCTCGAGCCGACGTGTTCAGGGATGCCGTCTTCGATCCCTGGACGTTCCTTGCCGTAGAAGCGCTGAACAACCAGGCCATTCCGGTGCGACGACCGGTGGCTCCAACGAAGCGGACCACGCCGCGAGGGACCACCCAGTCGGCACCCCGAGGTACGGGGAGTGTGTCGGTGGGCAGTGGGCCTCGAGCCGTTCTGGCGGCAGGCCGGTGTGACTGGCTTGCACCGCACCTGGCGGCAGCCGGGCTACCGGTGAGCACGTTCATGGCGATCAGCGCCAGGGAGTCAGGTTGTGCGCCTGGTGGTGTCCACGTCAATGACAGGGACGATCTGTCCACCAGCCGGTTCGGCCTCAACTTCAAGGGCAACATGCCGGCCTACTGGCGACAGCTGTGTGGGGTCAGCGACTACCGGGCACCGGGTGCATCGGTAAGCGTGGACGTCGCCTGCACGGCTGCGGCATACCGTCGTTCGGGCCTCGGCCCCTGGGCGGTGCGATAACAAGTGGTGTCGGGGCGGGGGTTGCTGAAACCTCCGCCCTACACCGCCTGTGGTAGAATGGCGGAGGAAGGAGAGACATGAGACGCAGACGGGCGGTAACGAGAGTGGTAGATCGTACTAGAGCGATCCTGGAGTCGTGGGAGTTGCCTGACGGCTGGCAGACGATGCCGGTGAGGGACTTGCATGATCTGTGTGATGCCAACGTGGCCTTTGACGAGGCTGCTCGCTATTACGTTGGCGGCATGGACTGGATCGAGTACATCGGGTTTCTGAATCGAGTGCAGGGGGTGTACGATGAGCGCTACGCCGATGGTACCTAAGTGGTCGGTCCTCGTGTGCTCTGAGTGTGGTCGTACCCTGAACTTCGCTGCTGCGAAGAAGGACAAGGAACGCCCTATGCACCGCTGCCTACGGTTTGAGATTCGGGAGTTCGACGTTGAAGTCCCGGTGAGGTCGCGCCCGTTGAAGTAGCCGACCCCGGCCCTGGTCACCACGCCGTAGGGCGAGTGCGGGTGGGACGTCCCTCCACGTCTGATCAGGGCCGGGTCGGGTGCCTCAACGGGAGACACCACGTTATGGAGGTAACGTTGGAAACGCAATCCATCGAGGTGCTCTCGCCCGCACCTCCGCCAAAGTACGAGTCGGACTGGCGAACCGACCTGACGCATACTGAGTACCTCGAAGCCTTGGATGCTCGTGAGAGGTATGTGACGGACATGGCGGTGGTCATCCAGTTGATGGCTCGAGCCAACGAGCGGGGCACCGGCAGCGAGAGTGATTGGTGCGAGATGCTTTCGCACTATTGCCATGTGAACTTCAGGTTCAACGGCTTTCAGTATTGGCTACAGGCGCCAGGCGGGTACTACACGGCGCAGACCTTCGACGAAGCCATGCACAAGTGGCGCGATGACCAGCAGAGCGTGTGGCCCGAGTGTGGTGAGGACACGAAGGCGCTGATTGAACTCGACTGGTCAGACGCCTTCGCCATTCCGATGTGGGACTGGAGCCGCAGCGAGTGCTACGCGGCTGAGGACGTCCGGAAGCGCCATATCTACGACACCCAGCGGGCGAGTGAGTTGATCGCCTGGGTCTGCGAGCGGTATGAATGGTGCAGCGAGGCCGACCAGATCGTGGAGGATATGGCGCGAGGCATGACCTTTCCGTTGCAGTCTCGGCGGGAGATGAAGCGCGTGTTCAAGCGGGCGAAGGTCACGTTCGACATCCTGGTCGGGGACGATGACACCGGGCGCTTCTTCCCCGACGAGTGGCGGGGTCCGACGGAAGGGCTCGACCATCTCGCTGACGAGAGCACGGAGATTCTCGACTGCGATGTCGTGTGGGTGCCCATCGAGTCATGAACTGGACGGTGTTCTTCGCCTGCGTAGCATGGATCATCGTCATCTGGCTCGTCGTCTGGTGGGCCGGTAAACGAACAGAATAACGTAAGAGAGCCACCGGTGGCGACAAACGCCGGTGGCTCTCTCGTACTTGCAGGGAGGCAAGCGTGAACAATCCTAGCCGATTGAGCCTCGCAGCCCAGTCGTACGCTCAACGAGGGTGGTACGTGTTCCCGTGCAGGGCAGGGCGCAAGGAGCCCGCCACGCGTTCGGGCGTCTATGCTGCCACCGTTGACGTACCTACGATTAGGCGATGGTGGGGCCAGACCCCGGACTTCAACATCGGGATATGGACCGGGCAAAGCGATCTGGTCGTTATCGACCTAGACCTCGGCGGTCTGATTTTGAACCGTGATCGGACAACCGCTGAGAAGCCTGGCCTTAACTCGTGGCAAGAGATGCTCGACATGTTCAACGACGGTGCCTGGATCGATACTTACACCGTGGTGACAGCCGGCAACGGCCTGCACCTGTACTTCGTGCAGCCCGAGGGCGTGGAGATTGGCCCTTCGACGAGCATGCTGGGCGTGAACATAGACGTGAGAGCCGGTGGCTCGTATGTCATCGCGCCACCCAGCGTAGCGGAGGGGCCACCGTACATGGACATGGATCGGCCACGCTGGGAGCGTTCACCATATGAGGTAGCAGACGATCGCGAGCCGGCTATCATGCCCTCGTGGCTAGTCCAGTTGTTCGTAAGGCCCCCGACGGATGTAATGAGACTGCTTGACGCTCTCGAGCGTGATCGCAAGACATGGACTCGAGGTGCTGGCGGCCGGCGTGAAATCATTGACCACATGGTTCGGCAGATGGAGCAGGCGCACCAAGGCGAGCGCAATGCTACGCTGAACCGGGTGGCATACTGGCTTTTCAACGTGCTCGAGGGTGACGATCATGGCACGTCGTATGCTGAGCATGAACTTAGACGTGCCGGGCTCAGCGTCGGACTGTCGGAGCGTGAGGTGGACAAGACGATCCGCAGCGCTCTCCGTGGTCGGCTGTAGGTGCTAGGCTGATCCTCCCGCCGGCTGGCTGCTCGCGGGAGAATGGGGGTCAGCGTGGAGTTAGACGATCATGTTACCCAGCTGCGTAATGAACTGCGTAAGCGGCGCGGCTTTCTGCCGGATGAGATGTTGGACGCTCTTAGCGCAATACTCATGCGGCCCTGGATGGAGTTCGATTGGCAATCTGAACACGTTCACTTTGGAGGTAACGTGGTGATCAACGAACCAACGATTTCAGACGGTCTGTTCTATCCCGGTTCGGTCAATATGCTGCACGGTCAAGACGGGACCGGTAAGAGCCTGATTGCATTACATGCAGCGTGGCTCGAGGTGTACAAGAAGAAGCACGTATTCTGGATCAACTACGAGGATACGGATGCAACGGAAATCATCCGTCGGTTCCAGGCGCAGGTGGCGAGGTTCGATGCGGACCTGCTTAACCAGTACATGCACGTCTGGTCGCCCGGCTGGCATCCAATGTCTGCCGGTATGCCGTTTATCTCTCGGCATATTGAAAGCATGAATCCGTCCTTGATCGTGCTGGATTCCCTTGGTGAAGCCGTCGCGCTAGATGGCATCGACGAGAATCGAGATGGTGAGGTAGCCGCCTGGTTGCGGAATGTCGCGCGGCAGATGGCTGACGCCGGCCCGGCTGTATGCTTGATCGACCATGCGACGAAGGCGAATGATAACCCGCTGTTCTCATCGGGGTCGAAGCGGAAGCGCGCGGTGGCCACCGGTGTTGTCTGGTCGATCGGGCATGAAGACGACCAGCCTTTCTCGCAGGGGCGATCAGGCTTTGTGACGATGACGGTGGCGAAAGACCGGCGTGGCCACTATCGTCGAGGCGATACGCCATTTAGGTTCATTGTGACGGCTGAACCCTCGATAGACATCATGGCGCGAGCCGATAAGTTCGAGGTGATGTTACAACACCTCGTGCCGGGTGAGGCGTATGCCGAACGACGCCGGCAGCATGAAACCACCGTTGAGGAGGCATTTCAGCGAGTGCTGCGTGATGACCCGGGTGCGAATCAAACCACCGTACTGGCAGCCGTACGTCTTCAGGGCGTGACACCAAAGATGAGTCGCGAGCAATGGTTGATCCACCTGCGCGATCTGCTTGCACGAGGACTCATCCGGGTCGTCAAGGAAGGTCGAACCACCGCGTACTACTGGCGCGAAGACGAACTACCTTGAAATCCTGGTACATTCCGCACTCGCTCAACCTTACGGGGGCGCATGCGTCTAGGGGATGAATCCTAGGGGCCGTGAGGCCTCGGATTCACCCTAGCAAGCGCGGAGGCTTGAAGTCCACTGACTCATCGAAAGTTTAGAAACATTGATTCTGAAAAGCAGAAACAAAGCACTCTCGTTCTTTGGCATCCTGGTAACGCTTGTAGTAGAATGAGAAGGCCACAACGGTGGCTCTAGACGAAAGGAATGCAGATGGCGACAAAGGCACGTGGCAGCGAAGCCGCGATGGAAGCGGTGGCTGCTGAAGAGACAGCGAAGGAGCCGAAGCCGAAGGCTCCGCCGCGTGAGGACGGACCGTTCGACACCCGCAACGGGTCGAAGGCGCTCGCCGTCAAGGGCCGGGTGTTCACGGCTGGTGGCGCGAAGGGAGATGCCATCGCCGACCTTCTGAGGAAGGGCGAAATGTCTCGGAAGGAGATCGCAGCAGTCGTTGGTTGCTCGCCCAGCCGTGTGGCTGAGGTGGCGAAGGTGCTCGGCATGGGCACCACTCGCGCCAAGGTTGCAGCGCCGTCGGAGAACGGCGAAGCCACTACCGAGTAGCCCAACTTCGAGCCGGAGCCTCGTTCCCTCGTCCGTTCGCCCGTTTGACAAAGGAGCCGGCTCCGGCTCGAGCTGTATCTAACGAGGGAGTCAGATGAAGGCATACGCGTGTCAAGACTACGCCGGCGGCTTCTCGGTGGCTATGAGGCGGGCCGGCTTCGAGATTACACACAAGGTCGAACAGCCAGACAAGTTCGGCCTGGACGCTTACCGCATGAACTTGGCGCTGTTCGGTGGACCCAAGACGTCCGCTGGCCACGCCGACGACTGGCCTCATGCGAGCGACATCAACGTTCTGTTCGGTAACCCGCCTTGCTCAGCGTTCAGCCTCTTGACGCAAGATCCGAAGTTCCGCGAAGGTGGATCGTCTGGCGCCGAGGCTCGTCAGAACCATTGCATGTGGGACTTGATCGACATGGGCGTGCGGTTGAACCCTGATGTGGTCATGTTCGAGTCCGTTCAGCGAGCAGGCCGCAGCGGTGAGGGTCGAAAGCTGATGCTCATGCTGAGGGATCGGCTTGAGCAGGGCACGGGGGTCGACTGGCACTTGACGCACGTGTTCTTGAACGCGCTCAGCGTCGGCGGTGCTCAGAATCGGCCGCGGTACTTCTTCGTGGCAACAAAGGCGGGACCGGTGGCTATGCCGCCCGCGAAAGGGTACGCCCGCCCGCTGAAGGACATCATCGGCGACCTGGTTGATCGCGTTGAGTCAAGCGGACCGTACTCCTGGTCGAACTCGCCTCGCATGCAGCGGTTAGCCGCACTCGCTGAGGTGTACTGGCCGCAGGGCCGAGCCGCCGATGAGGCATTGCCGGTGGCGAGAGAGATGGGCTTCGAAGGGCACATCGGCAGGTCTGACGCGATCCGCTGTCCGTTTACGGCTTGGCGGTGGAAATGGGATGCGCCGCCCGGTGTGGTAACCGGTGGCTTCATGGATGATCACGTCCACCCCATTCGTCCTCGAGGGTTCACACACGCTGAGGCTGCTCGTTTGATGGGCCTGCCCGATGAATACGACCTGAGTGGGATCGTTGCTGCGAAGACCCGGGGACGCTCGTATTACGGGAAGGCCACCTCCGTTGAGCCTGCCCACTGGGTGGCCCGAGGAATCATGGGCTTCCTCCGCAATGAGGACTGCGAGATCATCCCGCAAGAGGTCGTCGGCGGAACTCGAGAGTACATGATCGACGTGACCGAGGCATGGCGAGCGAACCGGCTCGGCGTCCAGGACTCGTTGTTCGAAGATGTCTAGCGTGCCCGATGATCTGAGTGGAGTGTTTCCCGTTGTCGAACTGGGTGGGACGATTGGTCGACGTGCATCTGATGCTTGTCGACAGGGAGCGCATGACTTGTGTCATGATGCTGAGTGTCAATGTCGGCATCATGGTCGAGTGTTAGGCGACTAGACCCGTCTAAAGCACGCCCCGGCACCCGTTTAAACATACCCGGGGGCACCCGTTTAACAGACCCCCGGGGGTGTTTCTGGTAGACGGGAGGGGCGTTTTCTGGTAGCGTCGTTTCCGAGTGTTCGACGGTGGCCCGATCACTTCCGCCGTCGAGCACTCGTGCTATACTTTGCTCTCGTGAGTATTGTACCGAAAGCTTGCATGATTTGCTCGCGGCCGTCGGTCGCTGGAAGCAACCGTTGTGCAAACCACGGCGGCAAGCGCGAATGGTATAACGCCGAATGGCAGAAGAAATCGCGGACGCTGCGCAAGAAGATTCCGCGCTGTCAACTCTGCGGTGGACCTGCCGAAGAGGTGCATCACATGCTGCCACGCTCTGCGCACTCAGCGCTCATCGTGCTGTGCAAGACGTGCCATCGCGCTCAGCACGCGTAGCGCTTCGCGGTCGCGCCCGCCGCGCCGCGGGCCGGGCACATTTTGCGACCGCATTTTGCGACTCGCGTTGCGCCGTCGCGCTCTGCCTGCGTAACGATTCGCTCCGTGACGACGGTCTGTTGCTGCGCAACGCCCAGGCTTGACCTCGCAACGCCCAGGCTGAGCCGGCCGGCCGAGAAATGATTTGCAAATGATTCCTCGACAGGTGTCTTCGTTGTAAAACGCCCTGTACAATGATCTTGACCGTGCAGGGAGCGCGGCAGGAAGGAAACGATGCAGATCAGAACGGAGGACGGCGTTATGGTTCAGCCTGGCGACACCGTCTTCAACTACTACGACATGAAGGTGTGCACGATTGGCACGCCGGACGATCAGGGCTGGTTCGACACGACTAACCAGGACGGCAGCCGAGGCGCTTACCTCAACGGAGAGCGCATCTGCTCGATGGGCTTCGCCGGCCGCAAGGGTTGGCTCTGATGGCGACCGCCGCAAGGTGCGAAATGTGCTTTGAACGCAAGCACAAGTCGATCGTCAAGACGTGGGTGCTGTCCAGCGAGACAGCCGGTACCGCCGAGGTCAAGGTGTGCCGCAAGTGCACGCCGGAGTTCCTCGCCGCTGTCGAGGATTCCGGCCAGACGGCTACCGAGAAGGAATGAGACGAGGCCGGCCTTCGGGCCGGCTTTTCTCAACGCCCTTCATTCTCGCAACGCTCAGAAATAGTCCAAATGACCTACACCGTCTGTAGCTTCGTTGTAAAACGCCTGCTAGAATGGTCGTAGATTGAGGGTTCCACTCGGGAGCCCCATCGAGAAAGGAAATGCCGAAATGCCGACCAAGGCAACGCAGAAGGTCGAGGCCGAAGAGGCCAAGACCGACCTGCCCACAACGTGGCAGGAGGTGACGCTGGCCGGGTACACGACCCACGTGTTCCGCGTGCAGCGTCCGGACGGTCCGACCAAGGACCAGAACGAGGGCCTCGGCAGGAAGTTCATCGCTTCCGGGCCGAAGGCCGAGGCCATCGCGAAGATGCTCGTGTTCGGGCAGCAGACCGGTGAGCCCTTCACGAGGGACGAGATCGTCGCCGCCACCGGTTGCTCAGCCAGCCGAGTGAGCGAGGTCGTCTGGGTTCTCGAGGCGAACTACCCTGGTTTCGACAAGACCAAGGCGATGAAGCGCAAGGCGAAGCCTGTGCTCGTTCCGGCCACCGTCGAGAACACCGCAACCCCCGCCGCCTAGGCAGGGCAACGAGAGAGGGTCGGCCTTCGGGCCGGCCCTTTCTTTGCACCGAGAAAGGAACGAACGTTGTTCAGTCAGATCGAGGCAGACGACATGGTGCCTCAACCGAGAAAGTCGTGGAGAACGAAGGCAGCCGTCGTCGGTGGCCTTATCGTGCTCGTTGGAGGCTGCCACGCAGCCCGTTCAACGTACCCCTCGGGGCCCGTCCAACAGACCCCCGGGGCGGTTTCCAGCAGACCGGAGGGGGGTCGTGCGCCGTGTCAACGGCAGACAGTTATCGTCAAGGTCGGCCAGAAAGTCGAGTGCGACTTGACCCCGCCGCAAATCCTGGTCGTGGTGTTCAAGGCAACGCAGGGCGGAGACGCCGAACTTGAGCGCCTGGACAACGAATGTCTCGACATGGGAGGCAAACCGTCCTGGGAACGAGGCAGGACGTTGTTCTGTCGAGACGTCGACTACTAGAGCGTTTGAGGCCGGCTTTCGAGCCGGCCTCTTTCGTCGTTCAGATAGGGCGCAACGCCCGTCCAACGTAGCCCCCAGGCAGCGTCCCGAAGACCCCCGGGGGCATTTCGCCGTACATGCGCGGCATGCGCTCACGCGCCCACGCGCACGCCGCCGCGCCGCGGGCACATTTCGCGTTCGTGCTTTGCGGCCTCGCGGTGCGCCCCACACGCTGCGCCCGCTCGCAACGCCCATTCCACAGCTTTTCCACAGGAAAGCTGGGAAAGGCATTCCCCAGCTTTTCCACAGAAAAAGTGGGAAAGGGCGAAAAAAAAAGGCGCCCCGAAGGGCGCCCTTTCGCATTTCGTTAGGGTTACCTAACGAAATAGGCGTTGAAGTTGTGGTCGAGGTTCGTTGACATGACCCAAACGACCTCGCTGACGCGCGACGCAGAGGCGCCTGTCAGTGCGACGATTCCTTTGCGAGTGACGCTGCCGCCACTGATCATCGCCATGACGAGGATTTTCGCGACGGCGTCGGCCTTGGGCCCACTTGCGACAAACTTGCGACCACGGCCGTCGTTTGCGACAGCTGTCGGCCCATCCTGTCGTTGGACCTTGTAGATGACCCTGCCAAACTCGGGCAGCGTCACATCGTTGTAGTTAGGGATCATTTCGTCAGCCTCCTAGGCTCTCGCTTGCTTGTACCCTCATTATACAGTGTCCTAGCAGAAAGTCCAGGCATTTCTGAAAAAAATCAGAAGTTTCTTCGTGTTACCCTAGGGCACATTAATGGGCTTTCCCACAAAAGCTGTGGGGAAGGATTGGTGTAGCTGTAGGTAACAGTAACAGCTGTTGTAAGGTAACCCTAATGCCGGGTGTTAAGGCAGCTTTACAGCAGCTGTTAGGGGACATTGATGTAGCTGTAGGTAACTTGAATGTTCGAAGTACAGCTAGCTGTACTCTCATTGTTAAGTCAACTTAACAACAGCTGTAAGAGCTCATTAACACAGCTTGTTAGGCTTGCCTTACACAGCTCATGAAGCCAGCTTACATCAGCTTGTTAAGGCAGCTTAACATACGTATGTAAGGTCAACCTAACGCACCATGATAAGCATGGTTAACAAACGGACTTAAGGCATGTTTCCATCGAATGTTAGGTTTGCTTAACAAAGTTTTTTAACGTAACCAGCTCATAACGACCCCACCGGCGTTGCGGACTGATATACCGCAATCGCTACCCCCGGGCTTCTGTATTCGGGACGTCTGCATTGATGATTCGCACGCCGAGCATTCTGGCCGCAGATTGAGCGCAGTTTGAACGCGTGCTAGACTAGATACGTGCCTGTTCAAGCGAGACTCATCTCGAATGAAGGCGTAACCGTAGGCGTTTGGGCCGTGCCCGAACTGGTACACGTACTCGAGATGGTGAAGCCGATTCGTTTGAATCTTGTCGACGAATATGATCCGAATGAACCGATTAAGATGCCATCAACGGTCCGCTTCAACCTCTCGCTCGTGTTCAAGGACGAGTTCTCCGACGATATCGTCGCCGTCTATCGTGAAGAACTTTTGTAGGCCGTTGACTAGCACCGCTTACAACGTCTGTGGTAGTATGGCGTAGGCCAAGGTGGCCATCGATAAACGGAGGTAACTAGACATGACGGAAGTTATCGTCGCCGATAGTGTGCGCGAGGATGCGCACATCGTCGGCCGAGTGGCACACGGAGGTGATTGGGCCATCGCCTTCCTGATCGCGCGCAACTGCGAGAAGCGGGAAGGACGAGCACCGACACCAGGTGAAATCGGCAAGGTCAGCCTACGTGACTTCGCCGCGCTGGCGAAGTTGAGTCAGCCGACCGTCGGCAGGTGGTTCGCACAATGGATGCGAGCAGCGGATGCTGGGATCGTTCCCGTCGCCGCTGACCTTGCTCCTGGCGAGGACTACGTGCCCGAAGGGTTCCACTCACACCGAGAGTGGCTCGACTCGCTGGAGGAACATGACTGGCGTTCCTTCCGCCCGAAAAAGGTCGAGGGCAAAGACCTGCGCACGCCAACGGATGCCGAGATGAGGCAGATGGCGAAGGCGTACAAGGAGACGGAGCCGAAGGCCCCTGCCAGTCCACTGTGGAACGACGGGAAGCCAGGCGGTGGTCCTCGGCCTGTCGAGAAGTCCGCAGAGCAACTCGAGCACGAGCATCGCATGGGGATGCTCATCGAGAACGGCAGAGCGGTGGATTCCATACCGCTGATGCTTCGCCGAGCGGCCACCAACCTGCAGGACGCCGAAGGGCGTTCCGTCGAAGGAGCCTTCAGCGACGATGAGCGCCAGGAAGCGCTGATCGTCTGCAATCAGCTCGTGGAGCAGATCATGCGAATCGTTCAGCGTCTTCAGACACCTGATGAGGTTGAGCGCGAGCCGGTGGCTCTCTCGGCGGTGCCTGAGTCCGCATGAACCTCAGGCGAGCATGCGATGGCCGTATCCACCGGTACGGCGAAGCGTATCTCTGCCCCGCACCATCCGTATACGTCTTGAAGGAGAACACGAACGTCAAGACGTCCTGCAAGCAGCATCTCGCGCAAGTGCTCGATGGTATGCGTGATCCTGCTTCGCCGGTCGTCGAGGTGTTCTTCTTCGCCGACGTGGAGGCGGCTGTTGAGGGTTTATGAGTACGTGACCCATCCCGTTTCGGGTGTGGTCCATCTCGTCGATCAGCGAGTAGTGGCTTCACGTCGCTACTCGCTGACGACGCCTTCCCTGCGTACCCTGTGCGGTCGTGAAGTGAAAGACGGCTGGGTGTGGGGCGATGAAACAATCAGCGGGATCGCAGCTACCTGCGGCTCGTGCATAAACAGGAGGACGTAATGAACGTCAGAGACTTGATCAACGCGCTCGATGAGTTCGGGGATCACCTACCGGTGGTCGTGGAAGTCGGAGATGATGAGTTCGACTTCGACGTCACCAGCGGTGAGGACAGCGAGGGAACGCTCGCCGTCGTCATCTCAGTGAACCTGCCGTGACGGTGGCTGAACTCGCTGAAGCGCTGCGCGACTACAACGGCAAGGTTCGCATCGCCGTTGAAGGCGTGCACGGTGATCAGACGGTGTACTACGACCTCGACGCGGTGGATACCATCCATCTCGGCGCCGAGGATTGCATCGCCTTGGTCATCGGAGCCATGCACCCGGAGTCGTTGAAGGAGGTGTACGACATCCCGCAGGAATAAATCACTGGACAGGGCAGGACGAGGTCTGGTAGCATGATGCTTGTCAGCGTCAGGCGGAGGCCAGCCCGTCCACGTTGATTCCCTGGCCCCTCAACGAGAAAGGCCCCGGCCACAACGGTCGGGGCCTTTCCGTACTCGGGTTCAGGACTTGGGCGGCTCAGCCGGCTTCGTCGCTGCGGGCTTGGTGTCCGACTGGAACGCCTTGCGTCGAACCTCTTCGGACGACACGACCTTGTCCGAGCCGCCGGCGTACGCGTCGGGCAGGGCCTCGGGCCCGTCCATCGAGCAGTAGTCGACCACGACGGTGTCGTCGTCCGTCGTCTTCACTGCATCCTTGATCCACTCCGTGTCGCGTTCACGATCACGAAGCGTCTTGGACTTTTGCCGTTCCTTCGTGTTTGCCAATGCACTATCCTTTCGTCACGTGACAACTCGATCCTAGCACCGGGATCGTCCCCTGGCCTACTCGGGCTGAAAGCGCTATCCTGCTCACATGATCGGGACCGCACTTCACGAGCGCTATCGCGGGCTGGATACCGCTAGCGATGCGCTCATCGAGCAATACTGTCGCGTCGAACGAGACGTCGACATGTGGCACGAGCAGATCAGTCAGGACGGGCTGATGTTCGCCATGGCCGGTGGCTCCGTGCAGTCGCACCCGCTGATCGTTGCTTGCCTTCAGGCAGAGCGTCTGCTGGCCGGCTTGACGCGTGAAATCCGGCGGATTGTGGCACTGCTCGAGGGCGATGACGAGGACGAGTTTGACGCCTTCTTGCACGAACTGAACCGTACGAACCGGCCGCACCGGAGCCGCCACCGTGCAGAGTGACGGACCGTTCTTCAGTTCGTTCATCGAAAAGTTCTGCCGCCACCCGCGAGGACCATTGGCGGGGCAGGCTATCAGCCTCATGGATGAGCAGAAGGACGTGCTTGACGGCATGTTCGCGCTCAACGACGAGGGCTACTGGAAGCATCGCGAAGCGCTCATCATGGTCCATCGTAAGTGGGCCAAGACGCTCACGGTGTCTGGCATCGGCCTGGGCGTGCTCACCACCCGTGAGATGGGTACGGAGGTGTACTTTACCGCCAATAGCCGCATGCAGGCTGGCATTCTGAAGAAGAACGTCGATGCCTTTGCCCTGGCCTCGAAGCCATTGCGTAAGCGGGTGTGGGTATTCAAGAACAAGATCGAAACGCCGAACCATTCGCACTTGATGGTGCTCGGTGCTGATGCTCACCAGGCGCACGGCTACAACCCGATGCTCAGCGTCTGTGACGAGTTCTGGGCCTTCCGCAATGCTGACCTTCCGGAAGCGCTAGCCTCTGGTGCTGCGGCCCGGCCCGAGTCCATGACGATCTACATCACGACGCCAGGGATCATCATGGACTCGCCGCTGGGCGCCCTCGTTGAACGGGCCGAGCGTGGTGATGACTCGCTCTACACGTACTGGCCCGGGAAGTCTGTCTCGCACGAGTTCGACCCCTTCGATCGTGAGGTGTGGAAGGAGTACAACATCGGCTACCGGTACGGGTGGATTCAGGACTCGTTCCTGCAGAGTCAGGCGCATGCTCTGAGCCGGGTCGAGTTCGCTCGTCTGCACCTCGGTGCCTGGCTGCAGCAGTCCGCCGGCTGGATGAACATGCACATGTGGGACTTGCTCGATGACGTCGATCCGCTGCAGCCGGCTACGCCGATGATCCTTTTCGTGGACGGTGCCTGGAAGCACGACTCGGTGGCCGTCGTTGGCATCACCATCGAAGAGGTACCGCAAATCTACACGCTCAAGGTGTGGGAGAAGCCGGTAGGCGACGATGCCTGGCGTGTTCCGTATGCCGAGATTGACCACCTTGTTCGTGAACTTGCTTCGCTTTACAAGGTGCGCGAGATCGGCGCTGACCCGTTCTTCCTGGGGCAGCTTCTGCAGACGTGGTTCGAAGACGGACTGCCGGTGGTCGAGGTACCGACGAACTCTGTGCCGCGAGCGGTGGATGCTTGCAAGCGGTTCATCGATGGCGTGATGGAACATCGCATCCGGCATGACCGCAACAAGACGATGAGACGGCATCTGGCGAACTGCGTACCCAAGTACGACCCCAAGGGCATCCGCGTAACGGCCAACCGGTCGAACCCTCACGGTAAGATCGACTCCGCCGTAGCAGCCATCTTCGGGTACGACATGGTGACGAAGATCAACGCGGAGCCGCAACTGTGGATGTACTAGCGACAGCCGTTGAGGGCATTGGACTGGTACTGGTCGTGATAGCCCTCGGTCTGGTTGACTATCGGTTAGGGATAGCGGCTGCCGGCGTGATTCTGTTGGGCATCGGTCTGCTGCTCGAGTACGGCTACCTGTTCCGAGACGAGGATGAGTATGGCGATCCTACGCAGCCTGGTACGTTCGATGCCGAGGGGAACCCGTGAACCTGTACCATCACCGGTAAGCCGTCCTGACTGGCAGAACCAAGGTTTCCTCATTCCGTCACCGCAGACGGGTTCAGGCGTCAGCGTGCAGTCGTATCCATCTGCTGACGATCTGGTCATGGCCATTCCCGCCGCCTGGCGATGCATGAACATGATCGGTGGCCTCATCTCGCAGATGCCGCTGACCGGCTTCTCGAAGGAACCCATCAACGAGCCACTGGTGGATCAGCCGCAGATCATCACGCGGCCGTGGCCCATCCTCACGTACTTCGACTGGATGTTCTGCTCGATCATCAGCATGGTCCTGCACGGTGACATGTTCGCCATCAAGGCGGACTACGATGAAGCGACGGGACGGCCACGCCAGCTCATTCCGATCCACCCAGGCGACGTTGAGGTTGACGTCTTCAAGGGCCTGCCGATCTACGATGTCCTGCCGCTGAACAAGACGTTCACGTACGAGACGATGTTCCACGTCCGCGGTTTCATGCTGCCAGGCTCGCTCACCGGCATCGGTGTGGTGGAAGCCCATCGCAAGAACATCAGGGACACGAAGGCGCTGCAGGACTTCGGCGCGAACGCCTACACGTCTGGTGCCGTGCCACCGGTGGTCATCACGGTCAACAAGTCAGAAATCACCGAGGCTGAGGTCGAGTACCTGCAGCAGCGGTGGATGATGCGGCATCACTCTGGCAACCGCATGCCGGCCGTCGTGCCGAAGATCGTGGAGGTGCAGCCGATCGGGCTCAGCATGGCAGACGCTGAGTACCTGGAGTCGCGGAAGTTCTCCGTGGCGGAAATCGCTTTCATGTTCAATCTGTCTCCCGAGGATTTGTCCACGTCAATGGGTGGTCCTGGTCTGACCTACGCCAACGTGGAGTCGAAGGTTCGTGAGCGGCTGCTCTACTGCCTTCAGCCGTGGATGAGCCGCGTCGAACAAGCCTGCACGGACCTGTTGCCGGGTTCGCAGTACACTCGATTCGACACGTCCACCGTACTCCGGTCGGACGCTCCCACTCGCATCAAGATGTACTCCGACGGGCTCGAGGCCGGCATCTACACGCTGAACGAGATTCGTCGGTGGGAAGGGATGCCACTGTACGAGTCCTGGGCCGACGAGCCATTCGGTACACCGCCAGCACCGGAGGGTGCGATGGAGCAGTTGTCGAACATTCCGCAGGAAGCCGAACTGCAGATGGCGCAGGATGGCACAGATGGTGCCCTGGGCTCGGCGCCGCAAGGAGATGACTTCGTGGTATGAAGCAGTCACTCTACATTCCGCCGCCGCGCGTCGTACTCGAGGCGCGCAAGGGATTGCAGATGGCTGCCAAACGCCCACAGCCGGCTGGTTTCATGGCTCAGGGTCGCGCGCTATCCACCCGTCAGTCGCAGACCGAGAAGGCACTGCTAGCGATGCTGAAGTATTTCGCCGGTCATGAGGTGGACCGCAGGATGGACGGGTGGATGCCAGGCGAGGCAGGCTATCCTTCGAACGGCCGCGTCCGGTGGGCGTTGCTGGGCGGTGATCCCTGCCGGACGTGGGCCAACAGCGTGTTACGTAAGCAAGTCGTACCATCACTACTTTCGTTGCAGAAGCCACGAGAGGGGCCACCGCAGCGTCGGGAGGACATCATGGAAGATGGGTTTATCCGCCGCGAAGTTGCACTCGAGTCGATCGAGTTGTCGGGAGCACAGGGGCGAACGCTCATCGCCCGGATGCTGCAGTGGGACGCGATCAACCATGTCACGGACAACGGCCGTGACTGGTATGACGAGGTCTGGCGCCGTGGGTCGTTCGCCGACACCATCAAGCGGGCTGAGTCGCTGAAGCGTGGCTGGCCCCTGACGGTGCTTCACAACGAGAGGACGATGCCGGTTGGCGTGACCACCTCGGTGCATGAGCGCGAGGACGGTCCGTACTTCACCGGCAAGATCAGCCGGACCAACGCCGGCGATGAGGTGCTGGAACTGATCCGTGATGGCGCCCTTCCCGGCGTCAGCGTGGGTTGCAAGCCGATCCGATCCACCCGGACGGCGAAGGGAACGATCGAGCGCAATGAAGTCGCGATGCGCGAGATTGCCCTGACGCCGTGGCCGGCTCTGGTGGGTGCCGACATCATGACCTTACGTTCTGAGGTCATCGATGAGGCGGCATCGTTTGCGGCTCGAGCAGAACTCGAGGCGTACCTGCAGACCCTACAAGCGCCTGGACCCTAGCGTTCCGGTCTGGTAGAGTCGCTTTCGACGAGGTTCCGACCTTGATGGCGTAGCGTCCGCCGCTGCGAGCACTTGTCCGAAGTCGAAGAAAGGGAGACGCTATGGGCGTCCTGGACGTGCTCCGCACGCAGTGGCAGGAGCGAGTCGATCAACTGACCACCATGCAGCAGACGGCTGCATCCGAGAACCGTGATCTGAACGACGGCGAGAAGCAGAACGCCGACGTCATCCGTTCGGAAGTCGAAGCCCTCGCCAGCCGCATCGAGTCGCAAGCCGGCCTCGAGCGCGGCATCGCTGCCACCCAGGCGGCACTGGCCACCATCCCCGCTGGCGGTCCTGCCGACCAGCCTCGTCCCGGCAACCACCTCGTCCGCACCACGGGCAGGGCGGAGAACGCTGATGAGATCGTGCGTTCGACCTGGCCCACGCCGGGCGACTACATGCACGACATCATCCAGGGTCACCAGGGCGACACGAACGCTCGTGAGCGCATCCAGCGAGCCCTGCAGAACGAGGTGATCGGCGACGTGCCTGGCCTCGTGCCAGAGCCCATCGTCGGCGCCCTCATCAACATCATCGATGCCAGCCGGCCCGTCGTTGCCAGCCTGCGCTCGTACCCCATGCCGCAGTACGGTTCGTCCTTCACGCGGCCGAAGGTCACCCAGCACACCCAGGTCGGTCCTCAGTCAGCGCAAAAGACGGAACTGCCCTCGCGCAAGTTCCTCGTCAACCCGCTGAACGTGACGAAGCAGACGCTGGGCGGCGCCATCGACGTGGCCTTCCAGGTCATCGACTGGACCAACCCGTCGGCGCTCAACGCCATCACCGACGACCTGGCCGACCAGTACGCCCTGCAGACGGAAGCACTCGCCTGTGCCGTGATCGAAGCAGCCGGCGACGTGACGACCGACATCACGTCCAGTCAGGAGACGTTCATCGCTGATCTGTACGAGGCTGCCGCTGCGGTCTACGCCGGCTGCGGTCGTTTGCCAGACACCGTGTACGCCTCGGTGGACGTGTGGGCTCTGCTCGGCGGCATGGTCGACACCACGGGTCGTCCGCTGTTCGGCAACCTGTCGCCCAGCAACTCGCCAGGTACCTACAGCGGCATCACGGCCTTCGGCGGTGCTCCGCTGAACGCGAAGTTGGTGGTCAGCCCGCAGTTCACGACGCAGACCCTCATCGTTGCGGCCTCGCAGTTCGCCGAGGTGTACGAGGATCGTCGTGGTGCTCTCCGCGTTGTCGAGCCGAAGTTGCTCGGCTGGGAGATCGCGTACTACGGCTACTTCGCCTCCATCGCCACCATCCCGGAAGCGTTCGTCAACGTCGCTCCGCCGCCCATCATCCCGTAGCATGGCGTGCCAGGGCAGGGCTGCAGCCTCTCATGCGGCCCTGTCCCGGCACCCGAAGGAGCGTTGATGAGCATCATTCTGGCCGGCGCCTGGGCGTATGACAACCTGGGCGTCATCTCCGATCCCGGTCCTGGCTTCTTCCGCATGGACCATCCGCTGATCCCGACGTCGATGGCTATCTCAGCGATCGACAAGAACGACCAGGACACCTGGGCGATGCTGCTCCTGCTTCTGCCGCAGGATCGCATCGTACTTCGGCCTGGTTCCGACATCACGGAATGGCTCGAGCTGCAGGTTGTAGGTTCGATGCTCGGCCTGGACAATACGTGGATGCAGGTGTCGGTCGTGCCGACGGCCAGCGACTGGGTGGCTCCCATCCCGTACACGGTCGTGCCTATCGACTTCTTCCATCAGGATGAGGACGCGGTACCACCGCTGAACTGGCCGACGATCACGGACCTGGAAGCGTTCGTCCGCGTCTCGGCTGCTGATGATCCCGTGATGCAGTGGTCGCTGGACTCAGCCATCAACTACGCCAAGATCGTCCTCGGCGTGACTGATCTGCCGCAGCCGTCCGAGAGCGTGTTCTTCGCTTGCGTGGAATATGCCGGCAGCCTCTACACGCAGCGGACCGGGCAGGCTGACTACTACACCTCGCCGAACGAGGGATCGACGCCGATGCAGCGGTATCGCAAGATTCTGCTGGTGAACCGTCCGGTGGCTATCGCGTGACGATTGCTCCCACGCTCGCAGATCAGAGAGCAGCACTCGTTACTGCGCTCGAAGGGCTCACGCTTGAGTTCCCGTACAAGGTGTACCCGATGCCGGTTGACGATCCGGTACCGGCTTGTATCGTTGTGGAGAATCCTTCCCTGCTCCCGATGATTGGTGCGGCAGCGCATGTGTGGAATGCCAACTGGACGGTACGGTTGCTCGGTCAGCGCGTGGCTCCCGAGGCCATGTCGAACATCTTTGACGAGTGGGTCATGGCTGTGCTGGCAGCGCTAAGAACGGCAAGATTCACGGTGGACTCGGCAGAGTTCCGGACGTATACTCAGTCGGGGTACGGTCTGCCGACCTACTTCGTATCCGTGACGGCACAAGTAGCCGTCTGCTGAAAGGATCAACATGCCCAATCCCGTCGTCATCACGGTCACGGATGCAACCGTCAAGTTCGGTGCTGACGCAATCTCCGCGGTCGACTACAAGTGCCAGGTCACGGAGGCGTCCATCAACGCCAACCCGAACCTGCAGACCGTTCCTGCCACTTTCTGCTCGCCAGAGTCGCAGGCGCCGGCTTCCACCGGCTACGAACTCGCGCTCACCTGGCTGCAGGACTGGACGGCGCCCGGAGGCGGACTGTCCAAGTGGGCGTTCGACAACGACACCCTCGAGATGTACTTCGAACTGTACCTGAACGATCCCACCGGTCTGATCGCCACCGACGTGCCTGTTGCCTCAGGCCAACTCCGTGTGACGGCCGGCGCCTACGGTGGCGCAGCCGGTACACCGCTCACCGCAACGGCCACCTGGCCCATCATCGGCAAGCCGACCATCGGCGTGGAGCCTGGTACCGGCATGATGGCCGCTGAGGCGCCCGAGGCCGAGACGGCTTCCGGCAGGAAGCAGAAGGTCGAAGCAGTCGCGTAGTCCGTGCGGGCTGGCCGGAAGTCTCATGAGGGGGCGTGGTCGGGATTGGTGCACGTCCCCTCATGAGTTTCCAAGGGAGAACGAAAGAGGCCGGGGGTACTAGTACCCGAGGGGCCAGTCGCTAGGGCCGAGGGAAAGTCCCCCGGGTTCTTGGTGCTACGAGGGAGCAGTCTTGGCTGGTCAGGTTTCGCCGGAGAAGTTAACCGCGCAGATGAGGGCTGCTGCGCGTGAGTTGGCCAAGGCGAACCGTCAGGCGCTCGAGTCCTGCAGGCCGGTGGTCACACCGATCATGCGCTCTCAGGCGTCTGCCGCTGCTGGTCCTGATCGTCGGCTGAGTCGCGCCCCGAAGCGTGGCATCCTCTCGTCAGACTGGATCGTGCGTGGCGCGATGGGTCAAGCCACCGCGCGGCTGAAGGCTACTGGTCCGTGGGGTATTCGTGATAACTCGTACGTAGGCGGCAACACCGCCGCGCACGAGATTCACGCGAAGAACGCACCACGGCTGATCTTCAAGACGCGGGATGGCCGGCTTGTGAACCCGAAGATGGTGCATCATCCGGGTTCCGCTCGTGCACCGTTCTGGCAGCGAGGCGTTGACCAGTTCAAGCCGCTTGTACTCAAGATCGTCGGGAATGATAACGTTGACGCCGTAGCCAGTGCTTTCGGCTCCCCGTTCAAATCACGAAAGGTTGGATGATGCCCTGGAGGATCGTTGACGAACAAGGCACCGAGTGGAAGCGTGAAGAAGATGTCACGACCGCGGAAGTCGTCACGGTGTGTCAAATCATCCAACGTGATTCGTGGGAGGCTGGTGAACCGACCCGTGGGCCGGCGGTACTGAGCGCCTGGATCGTGATGCTGATGGCGCAGCGGACCGGTGGCTCCATCATGGACTGCACCGAGATCGTGTTCAAGATGCCATTCGGCGACGTGCTCGCCATGCTGAAGGTTGAGTAATGGCGCTCGTATCGGAACGCCTCGAGTTCCTGATCACGGCCAACGCTTCTCAGGCCGTCAGCGAGTTCAACAAGGTCGCGAAGGCTTCTGACAAGAGCCTCGATGGTGTCGAGAAGCGGTGGGGCAACGCCGATGCCATGCTGTCCTTCGGTGCCAAGGCTGTAGCCGTTGCCGGTGTTGCTGCTGTCGGCTTGAAGAAGATGGCCGATGCCGCATCGAACTTGAACGAGACGATCAACTTCTCACAGCAGATCTTCGGTGATGCTTCCGACGCCGTGATGGAGTGGTCGGAGACAACCGACAAGGCGATGGGCTTGTCCCAGCGTGCTGCTCTCGATGCTGCTGCCAGCCTGGGCATCTTCGGTAAGCGCATTGATCTGAGCGGTCAGGACTTGGCCGACTTCTCCACCGGCTTGACGCAGCTCGCCGGTGACATGGCCTCGGTGAAGAACACCCGCGTTGAGGATGCTGTCACTGCCATCGCGGCTGCTATGCGAAATGAGTACGAGCCGATCCGGAAGTACGGCGTCGTCCTCAATGATGTGGTGCTGAAGGCACGCGCCTTGGCGCTAGGCATCTACGACGGTACCGGCCAGTT
>Ga0190274_10000214_pt1 | contig 39132 bp, 33 predicted proteins | sample Popmic531T_FD_133002 | JGI IMG/M metagenome (GOLD analysis project Ga0190274, IMG submission 133002) | Populus adjacent soil microbial communities from riparian zone of Yellowstone River, Montana, USA - 531 T | ecosystem: Environmental > Terrestrial > Soil > Riparian zone | place: USA: Montana... | reverse complement strand
TGAATTGAACTGTGTCACATAGTATTTCGAGCATGAGCAGGTATCAAAATACAGCGAATAGGAAACGATCATTCCGTCATCTTCTGTTTCGCAGGCAGACATAACGTGTGCATTCTCAAAATATCTTTTTGCAAATGCGATTTGAGAAAATGAATTGTACGAAATACAAATAAGGAAGAAGGTGAAAATTTTTTTCATGATTAAAAATTTAATAGCCCTGTTATTCATAGGACATAGAAAAGAATTGTAAATATAATAATATATGTCAGTTAGTTATTCTCCACCAATCACAAGCTTTTGGGTAAGCTGTTTTTCAGCATTGGTCAGGCGAACGAAATAAAGCCCTCTTGGGAAATGTCCACAGTCGACGGTCAACGGTCCATGGTAGGAAGAAGTGTAAATTTTTTCGCCGAGGAGGTTGAAGATTTCGAGGGTTGTATTTTCTCCTTCCCGATAGCTATCGGGATCCGAACTTTCAACTACAAACTGATTGGTGGCTGGGTTGGGAAAGATAACTAGATCCATTGGGGAAGACAATTCTGTTACGTTCACATAATCACAAAAATCAATATACGATATTGAAAAAGTATTTGTTTGAATGTTTGACGTAACGTCTGTAAACGAAGCATTGGCAGAATAAACAGTATGTGATTTTGTGATCATGCTGTCACTATAATAAACTGGTGACGGCAATGAGATATCTGAAGACATGCATATTGTATTGTACGTCGTATCAATCGTAGCAAATAGAATCCCCAAAAAGGTGCTATCAAAAGCAAGCCCGGTCAACAATCTCGTTGCAGAATATAATTCCACTGTATTTTTTATAATTACCAAGTTTGGAAAAGGTTCTTGTTCATAACGAATTGATTTTATTATTGCTCCTGCAGAATCAATTTCCACATTCATACATGCACCATCGGAATCATCCCGACAAGTAAATACTAACTTGTCATTACTGTACTTAATCAGTGTGTTATGTTCATTCGTCGAATTCCAAAAATTATATTGTGCATGCCAAATGAGATCGCCTGTCGAAGCGGAAATCTTATATATATGAGGAACATTTTGAATTTGAGTGGGTGTATCCTGCGTGGTTAGTATATAATAACTGCCATTCCATTCAACTTCATGATTTGCTATACCCTCAAATTTGGTGGTTTGGAAACCATGTTTCAACCAGACGAGGCTTCCGGATGAATCAAACTTTGCAATAAAAAAATACCATCGGGAGTTGGGACTATATATGTAGAATCCTGTAACGATAATATCTCCATTGACTTGTTGTACGCTTTGAATGTTAGTACAAAATGCGCTTGTATCCACTTCAAAATATTTTAACCACAGACAATTACCGGCACTATCAATTTTAGATATGAACGGAAATGATTTTTGCTGCAAAGAATCAACACTGATTATCCCCGAAAACACAATTCCGTGATCGGATGTTATCCCGGCAATTCGTATATCTCCCGGGTAAATTAATACATGACTTGTATCCTGATCAATGTTGGCATTGACAAGGTTTCCTGAGGAATCAATTCGCATCAAAAGATATGTAGGTTGATTTCCGAAAAAATATCTGCCGGTAATAATAAAGTCATGGTTTGGTAATTCAATCACATCGCCGGAACGCAAGTCACTGCCAAAAGCAGCATATTCTTTTGACCACATAGGGCTACCGGTACTGTCAAATTTATTAATGACAACTGTATTCCCACCTCCCAATGACAAAAAACCATTGTCATGAGTCGGAATAGCTTTTAGAATTGAAGGCCATAAAAGTGTGTCTGAGTAAATTCTATAATAGGAAGACTGTGAAAATCCATGCTGCGAAATTAGGAATGCAAAAAAGATTTTAAGAAGAAAGTGTTTTTTCATTCAACGAGATCAAATCTAAAACTCTGTTTAATTTCTTTGACCACTCTTTGGTGAACAACTGTTTTAAAAACGCGAATCACCAATTTAAGCAAACCAATACATGAAATTATTCAACAATCAACTTTTGCGTGATTTGCTTTTCGGAATTAATGAGGCGTACGAAATAAATTCCTTTTGAGAAATGTTCACAGTCTACGGTCAACGGACCACGGTAAGCAGCCGAATAAATTTTTTCTCCGAGGAGGTTGAAAATTTCGAGCGTTGTATTTTCTACGAACTCCGAACTCTCAACTACAAACTGAACCGTGGCGGGATTTGGGAAAATGATGATTTCCGTTTGCAGATTCTCGTTTTCGGGATCTTCTGCATGGGTCAAAAAACAATCAGATAGAAACGGAATACCGCGTATTATGCTATCCGTTGTGTTGTAAATATTACCGGTAAAAAACGTAACTACAGGATTGATTGTTAAAGCATATACTGGAGTTGTATCTACAACGATCACTGCAGTATCAATCATACCGCAATAAGAGCGCCCTGTACTATCAAGTAAATATATTTTTGAGGCTTCATTATTATCAACAGTTGATGATAACAGAAGCCGGTGATTGATAAGCCGAGAGACATTCATTTCGTAACCGCCTCCAACCATCGGAAAAAGTTTTGTTTCAATAGGAATTCCTGAAGTATCCATTGTGAGTGAAAAGGTTCTGGTTCCATATTCAGAATATCCAATAAGTCCGTAAGTAGATTGCGAAACCGGGAATATTATACCATCGCTTTCATATGGAGACCAATTCGGTAAAAACCTTGTCCAGATAACAGTTCCATCGGTATCGATTTTCGTATACTCGATATTATTCCACGTATAGAAGTGATCGCCATACCGTGCAACTAACAATAACTTCCCATCAAATGTTGTATCTATTGAAATAAATGATCCGTCTATATCAGGGTTGTTAAGGCTATAAGAATGAGCCCAAATTAAATTTCCGTTTCCATCAATCTTGTAAAGCGCAGGAGTGGTACCCTGAATATCAATTGTACCTCCTGCAACATAAATCTCTCCACCTGATGATTGCAAGATATCTGCTCTTTTACCCATTATACTAGAAAGATTTATCGCCATTTCCCAAATAATATTTCCGTTAAAATCGGTTTTGATTAAAGTTCCTCCTTCAAATGTACCAAGCAATAAAGTACTATCTGAAATCATTATGTGAGTTAGCGAACCCAGATAACCATCTTTTCTCCAAATCAAATTTCCAGACGTATCAATCAAACAAATAATATCGCCACCCACACAAATAAATCCCTGTTGAGACGGTAATTCAACAGCAGAATAAAAAACAGAAGTGGTATCTGATAAAACCGAAGTCCAACTTGTGTCTCCCTGTGAATCAAGTTTTAACAAAATAGCTTGTTTACTAGAGGGGTGATTATACTGATTAACTCTCCCGCAAAGAAGATATCCTCCATCTGAAGTGCCTATTGTTTTTGTAATCCATACGTGATTAATAGAGTCCCCAATGGTTTTGCTGAAAAAAGTCTGCCCATGTGAATCAAGAATATTAAGCAGTAAAACAAAAAGTAAAATTTTTTTCATTCATAAAAATTGAAACTCAAAGCTACACAATGATTTTCTCTTCGTCCAGAAATTTCTTTTCACCACAGAGGCGCAAAGACACAGAGAATCCACAACTCTTGGATTGATCTAATCGTGCATTGTGCATTATGCATTCTGATTCCTAATGCGCTTCCAGCCAATTCATCCCCGTCCCCACTCCCACATCCACAGGAACTTTCAACGGCAATGCGGTTTTCATTTTATCCAAAACAAATTCCTTCACTTCATCGAGTTCGGGTTTAAAAACATCGAACACAAGTTCATCATGCACCTGCAGCAGCATTTTTGATTTCAGCTTTTTCTTTTGCAAGCCTGCGTGAATGTTGATCATGGCGATCTTGATCATGTCGGCTGCGCTTCCCTGGATCGGAGCGTTGATGGCGTTCCGTTCGGCAAAGCCGCGCACCGTCTGGTTTGCACTGTTGATGTCGCGGAGGTAACGCCTGCGACCCATCACCGTTTCAACATATCCTTTGCTGCGCGCGCCTTCAATGCTTTCGTCCATGTATTCCTTGATCTGCGGATATTGCATGAAATAATTTTCGATGATGCCTTTCGCTTCCGTGCGGGTAATGTTCAACCTGTCGGCCAAACCAAAAGCAGAGATGCCATAGATGATTCCGAAGTTTACCATCTTGGCATTCCTTCTCATATCAGATGTTACATCCTTTAATGCAACACCGTATACTTTTGCCGCTGTCGTTGCGTGAATGTCCTCCCCGCTTCTAAACGCTTCAATCATACCTGTGTCGCCGCTGATCTCTGCGATGATGCGCAATTCGATTTGAGAATAGTCAGCGGAAAGCAAAGTATAATTGCTGTCGCGCGGAATAAATGCTTTCCTGATTTCACGACCGCGTTCGGTACGTATCGGAATGTTCTGAAGATTGGGATTGTCCGAACTCAAACGCCCTGTCACAGCCACCACCTGGTTGTAGCTGGTGTGAATTCTTCCCGTGCGCGGGTTTACCATTTCAGGCAAGGTGTCCACATATGTATTCTTCAACTTGACAAGTTCGCGGTAGTCGAGAATTTTTTTGATCACCGGACTTTTGTGTTCGATCTTGCTCAGCACATCTTCGGCGGTGGAGTATTGCCCGGTTTTGGTTTTCACCGGCTTCTCCATGATCTTCATTTTTTCAAAGAGCACTTCACCAACCTGCTTCGGTGATGACACGTTGAACTCCATTCCGGCAAGTGCCTGGATTTCCTTTTCAGTGCTCACAATATCTTTCTCCAGCACTTTTGAAAGCTCATGCAATGCATCGATGTCCACGTTAATGCCTTCTGCTTCCATTGCTGTCAGAACAGGAACGAGCGGCATTTCAACATCGTCAAATAATTTCTGCGCGCCGGATTTTTTCAATTGCGGTGCAAGTTTTTCATGGAGTTGTAAAGTAATGTCGGCATCCTCGGCAGCATATTCAGCAATCTGCTCGAGTGGAGCATCGCGCATGCTTCCCTGTTCCTTTCCTCTTTCTTTTTTACCGATGAGTGTCTCAATCTTCACAGGCGAATATCCCAAGAATGATTCCGACATCACATCCATGCTGTGCTTCATGTCGGGCTGAATGAGAAAGTGCGCAATCATGGTATCGAACAAAACGCCTTTTACTTCCACATCGTATTGCAACAGCACCGACATATCGTACTTCAGGTTCTGCCCGATCTTTTCAATCTTTTCGTTTTCAAAAACAGGTTTGAATTCCCCGACAATCCTTTTTGTTTCCTCCTGGTCTGCCGGAACAGGGACCCAGTAACCTTCAAAAGCTTTTACAGAGAAGCTCATTCCCACAAGCTCAGCCCGCAAGGCATCAATGCCTGTTGTTTCCGTATCGAAGCAAAATGATTTTTGTTTTGATAACTCATCGATGAGCGCCTTCCGTTTCTCTTTCGTATCGGCGATGATGTAATTGTGTTTTACATCTGCAATTGTTTTAAATACGGTACCGGGCAGCGCTTCCGTCAGTGGTAACTCTGCAATTGCAACTTCAATGGAATGAGAAACCAACACTTCCACATCGCTGGTAAAGAAAAGGTTGCCCTGTGTTGCAGGTTGAGAAATTTTTTTCTTCAACTCAGATTCCGGTTTGGGGACGGATGCTGTGACACCAATCTGTTCTCCCAGTCTGCGGAATTCCAGTTCAGTAAACAAATCGCGCAGCGCATCTTTGTTCCACTCTTTATAATTAAGCGAGTCGAGTTTAATATTTACTGGTACATCAGTAATGATCCTCGCAAGCTTTTTGGATTTCAACGCATCAGCTTTACCTGCTTCCACTTTTTCTTTCATCGCGCCTTTCAACTTGTCAGTATTCTCCAGCAAATTTTCTACTGAACCAAATTCTTTTATGAATTTGATTGCAGTTTTTTCGCCGACACCCCTGATGCCCGGGATGTTGTCTACGGCATCGCCCATCAGTCCGAGAATATCCACTACCTGGTCGACGTTGTCAATTTCCCAGCGCGCGCATACTTCTTTAATGCCCATCACTTCAGGCGGATTTCCTCCGCGGGCAGGTTTGTAGATAAATGTATGTTCATCCACAAGCTGGCCGTAGTCTTTGTCGGGCGTCATCATGAATGTAGTAAACCCTTCCTTCTCGGCTTGCTTGGCAAGTGTTCCGATGATGTCGTCGGCTTCATAACCATCGGAAGAAAGCACTGCAATGTTGAATGCCTCGCACATTTTTTCGACATAAGGAATGGCGAAGGCAAGGTCTTCAGGAATTTCCTGGCGGTTGGCTTTGTAATCGGCGAACTCTTCATGGCGCGCAGTAGGGGCTTCAGTATCGAAGACGACGGCAATATGCGTAGGCTGTTCCTTCTTCAGGACTTCAAGCAGGGTAGTTGCAAAACCGAAAATTGCAGATGTATTCTGGCCTTTGCTGTTGATGCGGTGATTTTGGCTGAAGGCGAAGTAAGCGCGGTAAATGAGCGCCATGGCATCCAGCAGAAACAACTTTTTATCTTCTTTCATCAATTGAGTCATTAAATATGTTTAGAGATTTCCATTTACCCCTTCTAATATCGAATTCGCCTTACGGCGGTACGAAAATACGAATTACGAATACGTAGATTTGTAATTCGTATTTTCGTTGGATTTTATTCGTTATTAGACGGGGTAATCCTCAATCTTCTTTTGAAGGATGCCCTTTTTTCCGCGCCCATTTTTTCTTCTGTTCCTTCTTTTTATCCTTTACAACTTTCTCTTTAAAGCGCCCGTCGTAAAAACCTGACTGCATTGCAAGCTTACGCTGCAATCGCTTGGCGGCATGGAACGACGTGTTTTTCTTCTTCATAGTACAGAATACAGATAATTACAAATATACAAATGGGACGGAACACGTGAGTCAATATTTGTATTGAGTTGGCTTAAGATTTTGAGTCTTGTGCCTCAGTGGTAAAAATCAGACGGACACAAAGGCTCGAAGGCGAAATACTTCCTTCAATTCAAATTGATTTTTATTTTGGGATTTCAATTGATCTGCAAATCTGTACCTATCTGTATTCTGTACCTATAAAAAAAATCCGGTGCTGCAAGTCAAGGCAAACTCACTGCACCGGTTAGAAAAATAGGACTCAATGAAACGAAAAATTTTATTAGGGTATCAGTAAGTGCCACTGGAGGTGCGAAAAGTTGCATGGGCAGTAAAATTATTTTGGGGAAGTCGAGATGACCCCCATCGAATAACCCTGCCCGACTGTTGTCGTTCAGGCGGGGTTATTCGATGGGGTAAATCCGATGGCTGAATGTGTGGAAGGAATGTGAAATAAAAAAAGTGCTGTAAGACAAGGCAAGCTTACAGCACTAATTTTGAAAATGATTCACCTGCAAGAAAAACTTTAAACAAAAATTTTAAAAACTCAACTTAACAATAATTCAATTTCTAAAGTTTTACCTAAATTCTACAGTAAGTGCCACAAGCACCCCAAAAAGTTGCACTAAAAGAAAAATAATTTTTAAAGGCTGAATTCAGGCTGAATTCTCACTTTGGAGGAGTGTATTGAACGCCCCATGGCCGTAAATAATCTTCCAGTGGCGACAATCCCATTTCTTCCCGGCGATCATTTACAAAGGCTTCGTCTTCAATCGGATAAAGTTCGTAGGTGTTGTTCAAAGCGTTGAATTTCAGCTGACTGCCATAACGCTGCCTGCCACTTTGATCGAGCAGTATTTTATCCTCGAGCAAAGCTACCTCCCCAGGTGCTGCTTTCCCTCTTTCCATCGCTTCACGCATCACAGGGAGGTATTTTTTTCTTGTATCAATATCTGAATGTTGGATCACCAGAAAAAGTGCCTGGTTCCCCTTTCGGCCCACATCATCGGCACCAAGCCAGCCATATCTATCAATCAGCTCCGTCACACGCGCAAGATTTTTTGCATCCTGCAGACGTATTGTTTTGCGTAATGAATCCATCTGCGGAGAATCCTTTCCTGAAACTTTTTCTGCACTGTCAACAAGCATCCTGTATTTCTGGTCGTCCTCAAATATTTTTTCAAGCTCCTCTGCAAGGGGTTTATTCAAATGTGCTTCAGCTGCCGCTTTATTATTTCTGACAATGTTCACCAACTTGTTCCATCGCTCATCACTGTGCAAAACAGCAAGGTCAGCATCGCCGATGAGGAATTCATATTCGCTCCAGCCACCTTTTTTGGCAATGCGGAAAAGATTGTAATAAGCAGAATCTATATTTCCGATTCCGGCATATGCACATGCTGCTTTATAACGGTCGTTCACAAAACCTTTCCCCTTGAAAGCCGCGAATGCCGCACTGTATGTAGCTGATGCCTCCTTGAAATTTTTTGCACGGTATAGCGAATCAGCTATGGAAACCAAATGAAAATATGCTTTCGGGGGATGCTGTGAATAGACCAGCTGGGACAACAACAGCAGTGAAATGGAAAATATCTTTTTCATTTTTACAAACCTAGCCTTTTTTGGAATGAATTACAGCCACGAATTCCACTAATTCACATGAATTAATAACGTAAGAGTAAGCCACGAATTACACCAATTCTCACCAATTAAAAGCGCATACCGGCCACGAATTAATAATTCACGCGAAAAAATAAAGCAAAACTTTAATCCACCAATACTGTTTCGTAAATTCCTGATTCATAACGCACAGATTAATATCTTTGCTTGATGCACAAAGCGATTATTGGACAGAGGGAGTTCCAGGTTGAAACGGAAAAGAATGAAAGATCAGTAAACGGAAAAGTTATAGAAGCTGATATCGTTGAAATCAGGAATGGAAAATTTCATATCCTTGTTAACCACAAATCTTATTCAGCAGAAATTGTAGAAGTAATACATGCGGAGAAAAAAGTAACCGTGAAAATCAATCAAACGGTTTACCATGTTTTAGTAAGAGACAAATACGATGAACTTCTGCATGAACTCGGAATGGATAATGCAAATGCAAAACAGGCCGGCGATGTCAAAGCGCCTATGCCCGGACTTGTACTGAATGTAATGGTTGAGCCTGGACAAATGATTAAAAAAGGTGATGCCATTATTGTTCTTGAAGCAATGAAAATGGAGAATATTTTGAAGGCAGCCGCCGATGGTGAAGTGAAAAAAATCCTTGTACGGAAAGGCGATAAAGTCGAGAAAAACCAGGTTATGGTGAACCTCATATAAGGTTACGCCCGGCTACAAATTTTTGTCATGATTTTGCTTCTGTCAACACAACTTTTTATCCATTCCAAAAGTTAAACCTCTTGTGGCTTTGGTTTAAACAAAACCAGGCAACACAATAACAATTAATGAAAAAGATTTTATTCGTTTTTTTATCCCTGTTAAGTAATTTCTATTCACCGGCTCAAACATATTCCGGAACAGGAGGATCTATCACCCAGATTGTCGATACATCGAGATTTAACATCGTTGTGAGTGGCTTGTCGCCCGCAAACATCGACAACACCTTCGGACTTGAATCTGTTACGATCAATATCACACACTCATCCGACCGCGACATTGACTGCTTTCTTGCATCACCCGATGGTTCAATGTTTACCCTTACCACTGATAATGGCAGTACCGGGAACAATTTCACCAATACAATTTTCCGGTTTGATGCTTCTACATCAATTACAAGCGGCTCTGCTCCTTTTAGCGGGACCTATATACCAGAAGGTGACATCTGGAGAATGAACAACGGCCAGGATGGGAATGGTACGTGGGAGTTGCGCGTAATTGATGATGCTATAAACACCAGCACTGGCTCAGTCGTAAATTGGAGCATCACATTCGGTGCGAATCCTCCGCAACCTTTCAACATCACTGAATCCAATCTCCCTATCCTGATCATTAACACAGGCGCTCAAACAATTCCTGACGATCCGAAAATCATTGTTGACATGGGATTGATTGATAATGGATATGGTAACCGGAATCACATCACCGATCCATGGAATGGTTATAACGGCAAAATAGGAATTGAAATACGCGGATCAAGTTCACAGATGTTTCCAAAGAAATCATATGGGTTTGAAACACGCGCAACTTCGAACACATCGCTCGACTCCAATGTTTCTTTGCTCGGAATGCCTTCAGAGCATGACTGGGTACTGAGCGCAAATTATTCTGATAAATCTTTCCTGCATAATTTTCTTGCCTACCAATCGCAGCGCGAGTTTGGTCACTGGGCACCACGATGCAAATACGTGGATGTAATACTGAATGGTCAGTACTGGGGAATTTATGTTTTGATGGAAAGCATTAAATGGGATGATGAACGCGTGGATGTAAATCATCTTCGCTCAACCGAGAATTCATTTCCCGAAATTACAGGAGGATACATCATTAAAATTGACAAGCAAACAGGCAGCGGAGGCGACGGATGGCAATCACAATATCCTCCGATCAATAATCCAAACGGTCAAACGATATATTACCAATACGATTATCCGAACCAGGATAGCATTACTCCACAGCAACAGTCGTACATTCAGTCTTATGTCGACAGTTTTGAAGATGCATTGTTCGGTCCCAATTACATGGACAGTGCACTTGGTTACATGCAGTTCATCGGGAATAATTCTTTCATCGATTATTTTTTCAGCAACGAGATCAGCAAAAATGTGGATGGATATCGCATCTCCTCCTATCTATATAAAGACCGGGAAAAGACATTGAAGGCCGGACCTGTTTGGGATTATGATATTGCTTATGGAAATGCAAATTATTGCGGGGGCGAGGATACGCTGAACTGGGCTTATCTTTTTCCGTGCACCGGAGATGGATCTCAGATCCCTGCCTGGTGGCCACGGATGCTCACTGACTCTAATTATACCAATGAACTCAAATGCCGCTGGAATTTTCTTCGCCAGGGTGCTTTGAGTGATACGCACCTGAATAATGTGATTGACTCTGTTGCGAATTATTTGAATGAATCACAGGCATGGAACTTCACGGTGTGGCCGATATTGGGCACGTACGTATGGCCGAATGTTGCACCTTATCCGACAACTTATGCCGGTGAAGTTGCAAACCTCAAGCAATGGCTTGGAAGACGGATGGAATGGCTGGATGCAAACATGCCGGGCAATTGTGATTGCAACCTTGCTGTATTGTCACAAGATGCTTCGTGCAATGCAACATGCGACGGACAGGCAATCGCCTCCGGCAACAGCAACTATCCAATTACATATTCATGGGACAACGGAGGCGAAGGTGATACGCTGAGCACGCTTTGCGTGGGCGTATACATTGTTACGATGGAAGATGCGGTGGGATGCATGCAAACAGACACACTGGCTATCAACTCTCCTGCAAGTTTTACAGCAAACATTACATCCAGTCCGTCTCTATGCGGCCAGTGCAATGGCACTGCAACTGCGCAGGTGACAGGAGGTACAGGTCCGTTCACATATGTGTGGAATAACGGTGATACTTCGACAACAATTACAGGTTTGTGCGCCGGAAATTATTCAGTGACTATTACAGATACGGGTGGTTGTGCAGTATTAAAAAGTGTTTTGATCAGCGGAAGTCCTGCTGTTACCACCATACAATCTTCGACGAACGTTTTGTGCAATGGCAGCTGCAATGGTGTTGCAAGCGTAACGGTGACAGCCGGTACAAATCCTTATAATTATTCATGGGCTCCGGGAGGTTATACTACCTCATCAGTTACTAGTCTTTGCGCGAATACATATTATGTGACAACAACAGATGCAAATGGATGCACAGCAAGCGATACCATTCACATTACACAACCTGCAGTGTTGAATGCATCCCCGGTGTCCTCGGTAAATTTATCCTGCAATGGCTCCAATGACGGAGCTGCATCCGTAATAGTGATTGGCGGAACGCAACCATATCAATATACATGGAATCCGGCCGTTGGAAATACTTCATCTGTTTCGAATCTTTCAGCAGGATTTTATTCTGTAGTTGTTACGGACGATAATTCATGCAGTGATACGGTTACATTCAATATTACAGAACCGGCAGCAATCACATTATTTACGTCATCAACTGCAGCATCATGCGGTTCATCAAACGGAACTGCAACGTGCACACCTTCAGGCGGAGTTGCTCCTTACACTTATGTTTGGTCGCCAATCGGTGGTAATGCATCTACCGCTACAAACCTTCCGGCCGGTAATTATTCCGTGATCGTAACAGATTCAAATGGATGTGCTCAGTCAGCTTTTGTTTCTGTAAATAATTCCGGGGCGCCGACGCTTTCTATTCAATCATTCAGTGATGTATTATGTCGTGGCGATTCAACGGGAAGTGCATCCATTGCAACCGCCGGCGGAACGCAACCATTTACTTATAGCTGGAGCCCGATGGGTGGCAGCAACGCAAGTGCTTCAAATCTTCCTGCCGGAAATTATGTGGTAACTGTTACCGATGGAAACAATTGCATTGCTACGATCAATGTTACCATCAATGAACCCGGTGCCATCAGCATCAATCTTCAATCAACAAGTATTGCATGCCTTGGAAGCTGCAGCGGATCTGCACTGACAAATGCAAGCGGCGGCGCAGGCGGATTTTCTTATTTATGGTGTGACAATTCCACAGCATCATCAGTTTCAGGATTGTGCGCAGGAAATTGCACTGTACAGGTAACAGACGCAAATAGCTGTATAGCGAGTCAATCATTTACGATTTCACAGCCTTCTTCTACGATGACACTTTCTACGTCGCATACAGATGCAAGCTGCGCCGGCTGTCCTAACGGTTCGGCATTTGTAATTGCGAACGGCGGTAACAGTCCTTACACTTATTTATGGAACACTGTTCCGCAGCAAACCACTTCATCTGTTTCAAACCTGCTGCCAGGATTCTATGTCGTATGTGTTACGGATGCAAACAACTGTACGGTATGCGATACTGTGGAAGTGCTGGATGCATCTGTTGGAATCAATGATGCGCCCGCTAAAAGCACTCCTGTTTATGTTTATCCGAACCCACTGAGTAATTCAGCCAGTTTTATTTTCTCTTTATCGAAAAAGCAAAATGTTCTCCTGCAGATTTTTGACATGCGCGGAAAACTTGTGCGCGAACTGATCAACGACGAGCGAAATGGCGGCGATCACATTGCAAAGCTGGATGCATCAGAGCTGAGTGAAGGAATTTACCACTACCATTTTCAGTCGGAGGAAAGAGTGCAGGACGGAAGTTTGATTATACAGAGATAGATTTTAAGAAACCTTCCGTTTAACAGCCAAGAAAATGTCGAATGTCGAACAGGGAATGTTGAATGATGAAGTGAACAGCCTTTTACAAATGCGCGCTTAGAATCCGCTGCAGGTTCGGAGCTGTATCAAACCCTTTCATCCGCCACACTTCTTTTCCTTCTTTAAAAAGAACGAGGGTTGGGACGCTCAACACGTGATGTTCACGCGCTTTGTCGGCATGTGCGTCAATGTCGATTTTGTTCAGTGAAATCTTTCCGGGAAATTTTTCAATGACTTCATCCACGATAGGCGCAGCCCACTTGCAGGGCTCACACCATTCCGCAGAAAAAAATAAAAGCTCTGTTGACATACTAAGTTCAGATTACCCCATCGAATAACGAATTCGCCTGCGGCGGTACGAAAATACGAATTACGAAGGACTGAAATTCGATTATTTCAGATTTAAAGATCAAAGCTACTGAGGAGATTTGTTCATCTAACAATTATCTATTTCATATGACTCCACAAATATTTCGCAATGATCTCATTTACCCGGAATTGATTTACCAGATTATGGGATGTACATTTGAAGTTTTCAATGTCCTGGGACCAGGTCATTCTGAAAAAATATATCAAAAAACATTGGCAATATCCTTTGCGGATAAGAACCTTAATTTTATTGAACAGGTGAAATGCGATATTTTTTTTAAAGAAAAAATTGTTTCCCGTGGATACCTCGATTTTAAGGTTGAAGAAAAGATTATAGTTGAGCTGAAAAAAGATGAACGTTTTTCAAAGGTTCATATTGACCAGGTGCTGCAATACCTTAAAAGCACTTCGTTGAAACTGGCCATTATTATTAATTTTACGAAGGCAGGAGTAACATCTAAACGCATTGTAAATATTACCGAATCCTAATGCTTACAAAAATTCGTAATTAGTATTTTCGATGGATCCCATTCGTTATTCGATGGGGTAATCTTTATTCAACCGGTAATCCCGCTTTTTCCCAGGCGACAATACCACCTTTAAGATTTATAACATTTTTGAAATTCTGTTTCAGCATTATCTCCTGGGCACCTGCACTGCGGCTGCCGCTGCGACAATAAACGTACACCGTTTTGGTTGTGTCCAACTCTGAAATTTGTTCCGCAAAATTATCATCACGGTAGTCAATTTGCACAGCTCCTTTCAGATGGCTTTCCAAATATTCATCCGGCGTTCTGACGTCGAGCAGGATGATATTCTCTTTCTTCAGTCCTTCTGCGAATTCATTGGGTGGCAATGATGGCAACGTCTGACTATTACAGGAAGATGCCAGCACCGACATAATAAAAAGAGAAAACAATGATGAAAATTTTTTCAACTTTATTCGGCAATCAAATTTGACGGTGCTCCGGTTTGAATTGGAAGATCGATGTTCTTGAAATGGCTCCAGCCACCATGTACATTTGTGACATCCTTAAAACCCTGGCGTTTCATCAACGATGCAGCAACCATGGAACGGTATCCTCCCCTGCAATGAATAATGACCGGAGTGTTTTTATCCAATGCATCCAGGTTCTGTTTTAACTCAGCCAAAGGAATTACTGTCGCGCCTTTTACATGCCCTTCTTCAGCTTCAGTAATCTTGCGTACATCAAGAACTTTCTCACCATTGTGTACGCGATCAGCAAATTCAGGTGGATCAATAGATGTAACTGTATCCATCGGCTTCCCGGCATTTTTCCAGGCATCCACTCCGCCGTCGAGAAAACCATTGACTTTTTCATATCCTACACGTGCCAGGCGCATCACGCTTTCTTCTTCTTTGCCTGCATCGCAGACGATCGCTAACGGAACATTAATGTCGAGGATTGTTCCGGCCCAAATGGCATACATGCCGTTCAATCCGATGTTGATTGAACCAGGGATAAATCCTTTTTCAAAATCATCCGGACAACGTGTATCTAATATCACCGTACCGCTTGCAACTTCTTTTTCAAATTCAGGAATAGACAAGGCCTTCATATTTCTCTTCATCACACCATCAATAGCTGCATAGCCCTGCTTGTTGATCATGGCATCGCTGAAAAAGTACGCCGGCGGCGGAGTCAATCCTTCTGTAAGCACTTTTATAAAATCTTCTCTCTTCATATCCGCCAGAGCATAATTCATCTGCTTCTCTGTTCCGATCGTGCTTTGCTTTTCCGGACCAAGATTTTTTCCGCAGGAAGAACCCGGACCATGAGCAGGATATACAATCACTTCATCAGGAAGCTTTTTGATTTTGTTGTTCAGCGAATCGTACATCATGCCTGCCAATTGTTCCTTCGTCATTTTTCCGTCGAGCAGATCTGGCCGGCCTACATCTCCTACAAACAAAGTGTCCCCGGTGAATACACAATATTCCTGGTAGCTTTCATCGAGCAGCAGGTAACAGGTGGATTCAGGTGTATGTCCCGGAGTATGAATGGCACGGATGGTAAGGTGCCCGACTTTCAATTCTTCACCGTCTTTGAGATTGCGGACTTTGTAATCCGTTTCCGCCATCGGACCGTAAATAATTTCAGCGCCGGTTTTATTTGCAAGGTCAATGTGACCGCTTACAAAATCAGCATGAAAATGCGTTTCGAAAATGTACTTGATTTTTGTTCCGCGTTCCTTTGCCAAAGCGAGGTAAGGCTCCGTTTCGCGGATGGGGTCAATGATGGCAGCTTCACCGTTGCTTTCTATATAATAGGCAGCTTCGGCGAGACAATTTGTATAAAGTTGTTGGATATGCATTTTCTAAGCTGGTTTTATGCGACAAAGATATTAAGAAACGTGGGCGATACCATGATTGAAGTCATTTAGAACCTATCTCAATATTATCTTAATGTCTTTTTCTTCGTCTTTGACCTTTCTGCTACGTTGCTTTCCTTGCTCAGACTCCTTCCAGTATGAGCGGCGAAAAGCGCCTTGCATAAAGGCCAAATACTTGAAAAAGACTATAAACCTAATATTGAGAAAGGTTCTACTTTTAGACTAGATTTGTTGCGATTACAAGGCAATTTCAGCCACACATGAACATTCGTCCGCTCAGAAACAATCCGGCCATCGCAAAGTTTTTGTTTTTCGCATTTCCGCTGCTGGTCATCATTTTTATGTGGAGTGCCAGCATTGCACTTTTCCTCGGACTGCTCATCGGGCTGATCTTCGGTAACCCGTTTCCAAAGCAGACAAAGAACCTTATAAAATATCTTCTTCAATGTTCCATTATCGGTCTTGGTTTCGGGATGAATTTTACAAGCGTCATGGAAGCCGGAAGGGATGGGTTTGTATTTACCCTGCTCACCATTTCATTTGCCATGGGAATCGGTTATATGCTCGGATCCTTTTTCAAAGTTGAGCGTGTGATCTCTCACCTGATTTCATGCGGTACTGCTATCTGCGGAGGAAGTGCCATTGCGGCTGTGAGCCAGGCATTGCGGGCCGATGACAACCAGATTTCTGTTTCTATCGGAACGGTTTTTATTTTGAATGCCATCGCCCTTTTCATCTTTCCCCCGATCGGCGAGTATTTCAATTTGAATGAACAGCAATTCGGAATCTGGAGTGCCATTGCAATTCATGATACAAGTTCAGTGGTGGGAGCTGCATCGAAATATGGCAATGATGCGTTGATGATTGCAACTACTGTGAAGCTTGCCCGTGCTTTGTGGATCATTCCACTTGTGGTGCTGACTTCTTTTATTTTCAAAAGCAAAAATTCTCCCTGGAGTTTTCCGTGGTTCATCCTTTTATTTGTAGCTGCATCACTTGTGAACAGTTATCTTGGAATCCCGGAAAAAATTTCAACTGATATTGTAACTGTTGCTAAGATCGGATTCAGCATTACACTTTTTTTAATCGGCAGCGGGATCACAGTTGCATCGTTGAAAAAAGTCGGACCGCGGCCAATGTTGCAGGGCGTAACGCTATGGATAATCATCCTCACTATCTCCCTATTCTTTATTAGGAAATACTGATGACCCCATCGAATTACGAATAAAACCCTACGTATATACAAATTACTAATCCACGAATTCGTAATTCGGTTATTAGTTGGATTACATTCGTTATTCGAAGGGGTAATCGGTTATTCGAAGGGGTAATCAGGATTTTTTTAATGTTCCTGGAGCAACCCAAAAGCTTCTCTCTTATGTATGCTGTTGGAATTCGAAATTTCTTGCAGAAGTTTCCGGGCTTTGCTGTTACGGCCTGTTCTCATGTAACAATTAGCCAAATACCATTTTGAATCATCATAATACTTGCTTGTAGTATCTTTTGTGAGTTTTTCAAAATCATTTGCAGCGAGGTCAAAATTTTTCTGATCATAATTTGATTTGGCCCGGAGAAAAACAGAACTAACATCAGTAGAATCTGAAACGCTTTTTCTTTTAGATACACTCTTCTCATTCATTTCAAATGACAACATGTCTGCGGACTTTGTTTCCGTTGAAGCAGGAGCGGCTTGCGAAGAATGATAATCCTCAATTGCATTTGAAGCCTGTTTCTGGTTTGCATTTGAATTCTCAACCTTGGAGATCGCCACTTCATTGCCTGTGAAAAAAGTATCAAATTGAGAAGATATAACATCATTTTCTGTTTTTCCAACATCATCCCTGTTATTTGATTCGTCTTTTGATTCTATGGTTGTACTGTAAGTTAATGGTTGGTCTGTATCTTCATCCTGGTCGCGTGAAATTGGGGGAGGAGAAAAACGAATCTCTTTTTTCTGTGAAGCCGATGTCTTCTCTGAAGAGACAGATCCAACGGGCGCTTCGAATTGTACTGCAGCAGAATCTTTCGTGGCGATTGGTTCGGATTTCTGGTTTATCGCGATGTTATTTTCCTCTTTTCCAATTTTCATCAGCCAGTATCCGCCGCCGACAAGTGCAACCAATACAATTATTGCAGCGATCCTGTAAAATGACCCGAACGGTAAAACCTTCCCGCCTTTTCCAGTCTCAACACGCTGATCTATTTTACTGTGAAGATCAGCGGTAATTTCTCTGGCTTTATCCGGAGGGAGCATCTTCAATCCTTCCAGTGCATCGCTGCAAAGTTCACACTCAAGCAGGTGCTGCTCTACCCGGTTTGCTTCCTGCGGAGAAAGTTTGCCCTCGATATAACCCAGCAATCTTTCTTCAGAAATGCAATCCTGGTGGTCAATAATATTTTGATAATTACCTGCCATGATTTTTCTCCATAAAGATCTTCAAATTCCTTTTTCCGTTCTGTATATGTGTCTTAACATTCAGCATTGTGTAGCCTGTAAGGTCGGTAATTTCCTGGTAACTCTTCTGATCGAGATAAAACAGCTCCACGCATTTTTTCTGGTGTTCATTCAACTGCTGTATCCCTTTTTCAAGCAGCTTAAACATTGCCTCTTTATCGTGCGAGTCGTCCGGATGCAACAATAAATTCATTTCCACAACCTCCAGGTCGTGAATGCCATCTTCAACCTCTCTCCTGAATTTGTTCTTCCTTGACCTGAACTTCATCAGGCACTGATTTTTCGCAACCGTATGCAGATACCCCCTGAAATTTTGGATCTCATACTTATGCAGATCCGTGAGCAGCTTTTCGAATATCTCCATCACGCAATCCTTGGCTTCATCTTCATCCTTCAGGTATTTCATGTAAACGCCCATCACCAGGTGGGTGTGACGCTTGAAGAGGATACCGACAACCTCATTGTTCCTTTCCCTTTTCAGGTGATCCAGAAGTTCAAGGTCAGTGAGCGAAGAAATATTTGAGGATGATTCCAATACAGAAGTTCTTATTGCAAAAAAACGAAAACTATGTGTAAAAATTTGGCTTTGTTCGCCAAAATTACTTCATCATGATGAAGTAATGTCAAAGCTTTAACCCACTTAACTTTGAGCGGAGTATAATATTTCCGAAAAATTAATCTTGAATAGATATTTTCCAGGTAATAAATTTAAAGTTTGAATATAGCTTAAGCAGGTAAACGCCGGGTGGAAAATATTTACAATTAATTCTTGTTTGGTTTAAAGAAGTAAAATTTCTATGAATCCAGCTATTTTGTGCAGACCATCTTTTTGGTTTGTACGGGTTTTCCATCCACTAAAATACTGTAAGAGTAAATTCCACTACTAAGATTTGGTGCATAGATTTTTAAATGGCCATATCCAGGCTCATGAATTTCGACAGTCTTCAGAACAATGCCATTGTTATCAAAAAACAAGATTTGTGCATTAGAAATACCTTCTGGTATAAAATAACTTATGGTTGTCTGTTCTGCAAAAGGGTTTGGTACATTCTGATCAAGAATAATTGCAGCCATATTGCTAAGCTCAATCGTCTTTTTGTTTGGATTATCTTCTGTTCCTTCCAATTCGTTGTCATTAGTATGGCCATTCATTCGCAGACCGCCGCAGCAAGTTGCTACTATAGCTTCCAGTTCGGCAATTCTAGCTTCTAATGAAGAGTCAACATCTTCTATTGAATCAAGACGATCCATTTGATTTTTATAACCAGCCACAAGCAAAGGACCTAGTTGCTCATAATCTATTGCCAGAATACCTTTAGTACTTGATACCATTTCCGGATAAACACTCATTACTTGTTGAGCCAATAAACCAAAAGTCTCACGGTCACTATTGACTAGTACTGGATTGGCAAGCGAATCTGTGCTATCCGGCTGCGTACTTATAAATTCATATCTAACAGGATTCAACTGCCTGAGCTTATCGATGGCAATATCATCGATTACTGTTATGTTTTCTTTTAGTGTGGAGTCGGAAACCGTATAAAATTTTCTCGCATATACATTATTCCATCCTCCGTTATTTGCTGGATACCAAAAATTAAATGTATAATAATTGGAGCCAATCTCCTGATGCGGGTTCATTGGTTTAAATCTAATTGTATGTCCTCCATTGCTGAAATTAGTTTCTTGTCCTTCAACACGAAATTTACCCCAAGGTGTACCCGTACCAACACATACATCACCACCGTTTACTACTTTAAATTGTGCGAATATTTCACCTTGAAATAATAAGAATGCTAAGATTGATATTATAATGTTATTTTTCATAATTATTTTAATTTTGAATTACTGACATGGAACAATTTTTATTTCTGAAACAGAGCCTGATTCGCATTGGAAGCCCGGTAATAGTGTTATACTTTCTTCTGCATCAAGAAGTATGTGATGATTCGAATTAATAATAGCGTAACAACCGGCACCTCCTAACTTTATGTTTCTTCTAACATCATTCGAATATCCTGCAAAATCGTAATTACAAGAACTCAGAATATAGCTACACGCATAATCAAGTACTTGATTATCGCATTCATGACTGACATCAGCATAAAATGTTGCTCCAACAGGAACATCAAAGTCGCCTGATAAAGAAACAAAATTAGAAGCGCGCATCCATGTATTTGAACCTGGTAAAACTCCATTAACACAACCGTTTCCTCCTATAGAGATTTCTTTTTTTAGTTTGTTATCATAATTTACTAAATTGTAATTGCAACTATTGATTATTGTATTACAATCACTTTTTAATTTATATGCTTTAACGTAATCAATAATTAAGTTATCGGGAAATGGCCCAGATGATGCATTCCCTAGAATTGCAGTATTAAAAACCAATCTCACCGGGTCCCAAATTCCAGGATTTTCGGAATTTCTAATCACATTATCATCTATATACCAGATGACACGATCTGGATTCCATTCAATTGCATATCTGTGGAAAACATCAGCATAATTGGGAGATGCGACTCTAGAACCAAAACAGGACGGTAATCCATCGCATCTTTTATCGTAATCATTATTTGTACATTCCTTCATACAACCGCCAAATGGAGGACATGCCGAAACATTTATTGGGCCACCCATATCTGGAAAATCATCATTCATATAATATAATGTAGACGGAGTATTAGATGAAGTGGTAAAATAAATGGTTGATACAGCCGTTGATGTAAACCCGGGATACGAAACACCAGATAAATAAATTCCTGCCTGTGTACCAGCACCGCCATGTGGATCTGTCGTTAAATAAAATGGATGGCTGTATTGGTGATGAGTAACTATAAACTTGTATTTTTCACCAGGAACAAGGTTAATTGTTGCTCCTTCAATACCATTCACGGTATATCCCATGCTGCTTCCCGATCCATATAAAGGATGAGAACTTGTCTTAGTCATTGCATCAATATAAAATTCATGAATTTTACATCCTTCACAATCATTGCAATAACCTATATGCATATTTGTACCTACTTCATTAGCAGGTTCATCACCATTATTCTCAATAATATCAATCTCATTCGCTCCAAGATTTGGTGGGCAGACTGAAGTGATGTTTTGACCCTGAATTGTCCAAAATGCTGGCCAAAAATTATCACCATATGGAAAAGAAATACTTGCTTCTATATAGCCATATTGAAAATTAATATCCGATAACACCATTGCTGAAGTATAATCATATGAAGTGTGATTTAGGTGTTGAAAATCTAAATAGGCTGCCGGACTAGTATAATGATTATTATTTAGCTCTAAATATAGTTTGCCAGATTGAACAGATACATTATCAGCCAAATGTGCACTATACTCACCATAATGATCATGGTTATCTTTTACAACCCAATCCGGATTATCCTCAATTGGTGAATTAAAATCTTCATTATATAATAATTCCCATGATGGATCAGTTGCAGGAGTTTGACAAAATACTGAAGCAGGTATTATAAAGAAAAGAACCAGGTATTTCTTCATGGTGTTTATCTTTTAGTGTTTTTTATTTCCATCCGCATTTCATCAATTTGCTTCTGCTGATCAATTATGTATAGGGTTAATTCTTCAATTTTTAGTAAGAGTTTTGCATCCATACTCCCCAAATCAATTCCGTTTTCAACAACTTCAGTGGCACTTGGGATTTCTGGCAAGTGTTTATTTTGAACAACATAATTTTCTAGTTGCTGTAATGACATTAAATCGTAGTCATCGGCGAAAACCTTATCATTCCAATCATTGGTAGTGGAGATGGCAACTTTTACTTTTTCTGTTATTATACCTGCCCCCACATATAATCCATAGTCATAATTGGTATTTGCATTTAAAGGTAGCCCTGTACCAATAATGACCTTACCATCTTTTTGAATTCGCATTAATGTGGTATTGTTATGGGTTTCCTTAAAATTAAATGCACAAGAATTATTAGAATTCTGCCATTCATGAATCCAGAAGTTAAACGATCCATCCTTATTCCCATTCCCACCCTCATCTTTTCCTAAGCTAATTCCTCTCTTTGTTGGGGCAGCATTGTCTGAAAGAATTTCCAAAGTATTATTTCCATTATCATGTACTTCGAATTTTCCCAATGGGTCTATAACACCTATCCCTACCTTACCTTGATTAGTATTTAAAATAGTATTAAGATTATAAGCAGGATTGCAATTTATTTCAAGATCAAAATCATCAGTAAAAATTTGGTTGTTGCCACCTTGATTAGCCCCCCCGAGCCAAATTGAGTTCCCTACTTCAACCGTTTGCTTTACATGTAAATCGTTTGTCGTAATTTTTGAACTTGTCCCAGCGAGTATCAAATCTCCCGAAACTTTTACATCACCTTGAACTTCTAATTTGACACTTGGGACAGCAGTTCCAATTCCCACATTTCCATTATCTCTATATATATCATTTCCATTAACTATCCAGGCACCTGCCCCCGCTGGAAAAGCTCCCCAAGAACCATCTCCAAATAATACTTCAGAAGAAGGATTGGTTGATTCAGTTACTTTAGAAAGATTTCCACTAACATCTGTTTTTAATAAACTAAAACCTCCGGCAGAACTTGAATATGTTCTTAACCTTATGCTACCACTCACATCTAGGTCTTTTGTTGGTGTAATAAATCCGATTCCAACTTTACCATCTACAGTTATGCGCATTCTTTCCTGTGCGCCGGTTTTTATTACAAAGTCAGTTGGATCACTGGTCCCAAGAAAATTTGCACCTCCATTTGTTCCTACATTACCAGTGATTTTCCAACTATCACTCGGTCCTCTTAGGTCAAAAACTTCAGACATTGGACATTGATTTGCGTCCAAAACATTTAATATAGTTGCCCGAGCATCCAGATTTGTTGCATTGGGTGTAGTTTGTAAAGAAGGCGTCCACAAATAAGTATAAGGCGCTATCCCACCTGTAACATTTGAAGTTATCGATCCATTGAAACAACCAAAGCAACTTACATTATAACCATTTGGCCAAACATATGGTGTAAGCAATATATTTATCTTCGATGGCTCAGCAAGTATTATTGGTGTTGTGCTAGGCTTAGTGCAACCATTCGCATCTGTTACAACAACCTGATAATTGCCGGCCTTAAGATTTATTGGATCTTCAACAACAGAAGCAAAGTTTCCACCATTTGTCCATAAATAAGTATATGGACCGGTTCCTCCTGAGACTGTCATACTAATTGCGCCATCAGAACCTTTCCAACATGAAATAGCATAATTGTTATGCGAATTATTTACATTGATGGTTAATTGAATAGGGGGAGGTTCTGTAAGCGTAACAGAAGCGCCCGTTGAACAACCATTATTATCTGTGACCACTACACTATAGTTTCCTGCAGGTATATCCCTAAGGCCGGATCCGGTACCACTTGGTGTCCATGAATATGTATAGGGAGGCGTACCTCCACTAACCTCTGTAGAGATATTACCATTGGCTCCTCCATTGCATGAAATATTACGTTGTATTAAAGTAACCCCAAGTGAATGGGGTTCACCAAGATCAATTGAATATGTTGCCGTAGCGCCATTTGCATCAGTTGCAATAACCGTATAGGTTCCCGCAGTCAAAGATGAAATTGACTGCGTTGTAGCATTGTTACTCCAAAGGTATGTATAAGGACTAGTTCCACCCGCTGATGAGGCTGAAAGCTCTCCATCGTTACCACTATTACAACTAATGGAATGATTTACAAAAATTAAAACCGAAGGGCCTAAACTGTAGCCAAATTGACTAAGAAAAAATAGAATAAAAAATGAAAATAAATATTTGATTGTTTTCATGGTTGGTTTTTTAAGATTTAGATTATTTATTTTCCTTTTTACATTATGGTATTAGTATTGCACCTTATTCAATAAATTTTTCTGGGCAGGTAAAATTTTGGGATACGAGAAGCAATTAATTCTAGTGCGCTGTAAAGAAGCAGAAGGTAAAAAAAATAAAAACCACCCCTCTGGGGTGGGATTATGCCAATGGCTATTTTTTATAAGCGAATCGCAAAAGCAATTCCCTGTCAGAGTCAGATATTTTTGAAAAGTCACTGATCTCCATTTTCATGTGAACGGCTTTGCGATAGCCTTTCTCAGTGTTCACTTTAATATTAAGTGCCTGGCAAATCTGCTTCTGCTTGTAATTCCGGAGGATGAAATCAAAAATTTTTTTCTCCTGGTAGGTTAACGTCAGGTATTTTTTTTGCCATTCTTTTTGGACCGAACACGTTTCGATAGGTAGGTTAAACGGAGCGTTTATATTCCACTTTCCCTTTACCTTTTTGGGAAGCTGGTACGAAATTTCCGCCAATGAATTCCCGGGCACCTTGGTGAAATCCAAAAGGTAATCTATAAAATCCTGTACGTTTTCAAATTGATGATCCTTATCAATGAGCTTCAATGCATGCTCTGTAAACACAAGACAAGTCTCATATTCTCTTTTGGAACTCTTGCGGTGCTTAAATGTAATGCTGCGGATCATAAAAGCTGTCAATCGGCATTTTCAAGACAGAACAATTATAATAAAAATTATTGCACAAACTCCAAATTAATTCTTGCATGTTTTTTTTGGCAGACCACTTTAGTTTTATTTAAACATCGCCAGCATATATTCAGGGTAAACCCTTAGGAATCGTTCTTTCCCTTTACCAAGTTTGCATGTGATAAATCTCAAATATTTTATTCAAGGCAACCAAAATCCATTACCATGAAAAATTTCAAACTAGCATTGATTTTATTCCTTGGCTATTCGGCTTCAACGTTTGGCCAGATAGAAATCTCTCTGCGCAAATCTTTTATTGACTCTTTGAAAAACCATATCAGTATTAAAGCTGAATACTTTGTCGTTAAAGCGCATGACCATCCTAACTCAGGTTCAAAGGACGGCGATCTGCATATTGCAGGATATGATAATGGAATCGGCCTTGCAACCGTTGCAGAAATCATGAATGCAAAAAAGTTCAAGGATGCGATGAAAATTATTCATACAAACGAGGGACAGAACAATCCCGTATCGATGACCGGCGTATGGAGATTGTGGTGCGAACACCCGGGCGAAGAAGCAACCTTTAAGCAGGGGAATAAATCGGCACTTGACAATATTCAAAATACCAACCCCGATCACGCCTTTGAAATTCATCCCGTACTTATGGTGGAGGAACACAGTTTGATTACAGGGCTGAAACGCATAGAAGGATACACTTACAAAAATGCATCAAACGCATTCAATGCATATTCAAATGTTCGCTGCAAGCTGAAAGACAAAGGAGATAACATTTCCATTTACACAAATGGAATTGGATACAACTACGTCGACTTCTGGATTGAAATTATCGACTCCACACAGTTTGTAGTTGACGACGGAAGGTTTGTGATGTGCAGCGTGCTGGATGCAAATGGGGATGTCCTCGTCAGAAAAATGAGAATGGCTTTCCCATTGGATTCGAAGGCAGAGATAAAAATCCGCACCAAGCACCAGGGGGACAGGATGCGGGTAGCGGGTGTTCCGCGCATGAGTCTTGCATTGATATCATACAGGATTGAACATGCCAATGATTTCGACGATATTCTTGAATGGAATTTACCCGTAGAAATCGTTGTCGTTTCCGTAGTAACCAATTAGTCGCCACAGTAAAAATTATTTACTGACCTGATTTTCTGAGCCGGGGATCAATCGTATTGGTACAATTGGAATAATTCAAGGTCCCCATTTTAAGATCGAAAATAATAGACTATTTTCGCGTCCCTTCCTGATTCAGGATTACATGCCCGGATGGCGGAATTGGTAGACGCGCTGGTCTCAAACACCAGTGCCTTCACTGGCATGCCGGTTCGACTCCGGCTCCGGGTACGATAAAGCAGAAAGGCGCGTTTGACATCGCGCCTTTCGCTTTATCGCTATGAAGCGAACGAGGAACGAGTTCTGCTTCATAGCGAATTTTAAGAAATCATCTTTGTTGAGGTTGGATATTTGGTCCCCTCCAGGCACCAAGCCGGACAACTTCGATTTTTTGTGAGGTTGTCCGGTTTTGTTTTTGTGAAAAATCATTCATTGCTAAAAAGAGAAATTCAAATGTACACGCTAAAAGAAAAAATATATCGCATACTCTTTATTCTTGCTGTAATTCCCCTGGTATGTTATGCCGGATGGTGCGGTTATACAATCTATAGCTTATCACAGGAACGAGCTGTATTAAAAAAAGATTATTCTGATTTGAATAATATTCAATACGGGCTTTTGTCGGTCGACAGGTGGCGGGATAATATTGCCGAGATCGTCAATACACAGATTGAACAATTCGAGTTGAGCGGAATGCAGGAGGACACACTTAAAAAAGAAATAAATAAAATCCTGAACGCGCTGATTTCCCAGGCCGAGGATATGATCAATGAAAAACAAAAAAACATTGGCGGAAAATTAAAAAAGTTTGCTTTCAAAACCTTTGTAAATGTCGATGATGTGCGTGCAAGGATACCCGAATTTTCTCAAACCATCATTGACGAGATAAAAAAACCGCGCAGCAAGGAAAGATTAAAATTTCTTGCACAGGATAAAATAAATGAGTTTGCCGTACAAACCCGCGATAGCATTGATGTACAGGCCCAAGACAGTCTTTTGGCGAAATATAATTCTACGAATACAGATGATTTAAATAAAATAATTACTACGCTTTCTGCAGAGCTGCAGCAAAAAACTTACAACTACACGTTTATAATGCTGGGCGTAATGCTTTTGTTTTTATTGATGTGGATATTGGTTCGAAAGCTAAAAGTATTGTTCACCCCGTTGTTTACTTTGTCTGCAATATTGGCGCTTAGCTTTCTTTTTACAGGTCTTGCTTCACCAATGATTGAAATTGATGCGCGCATCCAGGAACTAAATTTTAAGTTGATCGGAAAAAGTATTCAGTTCCAGGACCAGGTCTTATTTTATCAGAGTAAAAGCATTATTGATGTAGTGAAGATATTAATAAAGACCGGCAAAGCTGATTCGGTTTTTGTCGGTATGCTGCTGCTGCTGTTCAGCATTATCTTCCCGGTTGCTAAACTGTTGTCAACAAAAGTTTTCCTGTTGGGTTCCCAAAAATGGAGGAATTCTAAAATCATAAAGTTCTTTGCTTTTAAATCGGGCAAATGGTCGATGGCCGATGTGATGGTAGTGGCAATATTTATGGCATACATCGGCTTTAAAGGAATTCTTGACAGTGAGATCGGAAAAATGAATGTGGATATGAATAATCAATATGCTACAGCCATTTCCACCAGTAAAACATCTCTTCAGCCGGGTTTTATTTTATTTATTGCATTTGTGTTGTTCGGCTTAATTTTATCTGAAATTCTTAAAAGAATTACTCCTGAAAAAGAAGTTGTTGAAAAAGAAATTGTCTCTTAAATCTTGCCACCAAGGCAAGAAGACATGAAGAAACACAAAGTAAAATACCTCAGCAATGAAGATAGTCTCCAACATAAATAAAATCTGGTATCTGCTCAAGGAAACTGTCCGCGAGTTTATTGATGACAATGCCATCAACTTAAGCGCGGCGTTATCTTATTATACCGTTTTTTCTTTGCCTCCTTTGCTCATCATTATTATTTCGCTGAGTGGAATATTTTTCGGTACAGAAGCAGTAAAAGGTGAGCTGTTCGGACAAATTAACGGGCTGGTGGGGAACGAAGCAGCGTTACAAATTCAGGAAGCAATAAAAAATGTATCGCTTTCACACAGCAGCACTTTTGCGACAACCATTAGTCTCTTTATTTTAATTATCGGCGCCTCCGGCGTTTTTGTTGAAATCCAGAATTCAATAAATTATATCTGGGGTATAAAGGCAAAACCCAAAAAGGGTTTTATTAAATTTCTCAAAAACCGGCTGATGTCATTTTCTATGATTGGCTCTGTGGGCTTTTTATTGCTGGTCGGCCTGATTGTAAATTCTTTGATGGATGTACTCTACAATCGCCTTGCAGCATATTTTCCGAAAGACACGGTTTATTTATTTTATGCGCTTAACATCCTCGTCGTTTTCATCATCATCACCATTTTATTCACGGTCATTTTTAAAACACTGCCCGATGGAAAAGTCGTCCTTCGAGATTGCATCATCGGGGCATCCTTCACCGCTTTTCTTTTTATGATTGGCAAATTCGTTATCGGCGCTTACCTCGGAAGCTCAGCAGTTGCATCCCTTTATGGCGTTGCAGGCTCTGTGATTTTAATCCTTGTCTGGATTTATTATTCGGCCATCATACTATTTTTCGGAGCCGAGTTTACGAAAGTGTATGCTCTGGCGCATGGAAAAAAAATAATTCCCAATCAATACTCCGTTCGGATTGAGAAACCTTGATTAAGGAAGTCATACATCCTGGTTGACTTTTCCCAGTAATATTAATGTGTGAATGATGTAAATCATTTCCGGAATTGTGTAAGCTATCGAGTCTCAAGGCAGTTCACCTTTGTAGCATGATTCCGGTATAGCAGATTGTTGTCAGGCCGACAATGTCCTTTACCTGCTAATCCAGTAAAAAATAATTGAAAAAAATATTAAGAAAATTGGCAGGATTGCTTGCCATAGCTGTTCTCGGATTTGGTCATCCTGCACCAGGACAGGCGATATATAGAATCCAGGAGTCAAAAGACATTGAAATGAAATTGACCGGGACCTCCACATTGCATAAATGGATGATGAATGCAAAAATTTTTACCGGGGAGGCGCAATTCCGTTTCGATTCAATCAGAAGCGATCAGCTTAATTCTCTCCAGGCATTGAACTTCTCACTGGAGGTAGAGAATCTGAAAAGCAATGAAAAAGAGCTGGATAAAAACGCTTACAAAGCGATGAAGGCAAATGAGTACAGGGATATTGTTTATCAACTCGTCTGGTCAAAAGTGGTACATGGAAAGGGAAATAAATATTTAATCGAGGCGCATGGCAATCTCACAATAGCCGGCGTTACAAGATCGGTAAAAATGAATGTGTACTGCATTGTGAATAAAGACTCCACCATCACCTGTACCGGTTCAGAAAAATTAAAAATGAGCGATTATAAAATTCATCCTCCATCATTTATGATGGGCGCAATGAAGACCGGTGATGCCATTACACTTGATTTTATTTTGATCTACAAAAAGGAAAACATAATTGATAAATTATTTTAATCTCAATGATGCGAATGAAAATTAAACTCTTTACCATTCTAGCCTTTACTTGCGGTATTTTGAGAGCGCAGGAGTCAATCCAATATTTTCGCCCGAATAATAAACTGGGTATAAATGTTTTTGAAACCACTAAAAGAGATTCCATTCCTTTTAACGGACTCAAGGTGAAAGTTGGGGGTAACTTTACCCAGGATTTTCAGGCAGTTGAGCATCACAACAATGCAATTGCAGTGTATGATTCCGGCGGGGTAAATACCAATCAGCTCATTTCGATTATTCATGGCTTTAACCTTGCCATGGCGAATCTGAATATTGATGCGCAACTGCAGGATGGCATACGCATGAACCTGACCATGTATTTATCCACACGGCATCATGTGGAGGCCTGGGTGAAAGGCGGATACGTCCAATTTGATAAACTGACTTTTTTAAAGAGTGATGTGATTGATAATATCATGAGAAACATTACCATAAAGGTTGGGGATTATGAAGTTGATTACGGGGACCAGCATTACCGGAGAACTGATGGGGGAAATGCTATTTACAATCCGTTTGTAGAAAATTATATTATGGATGAATTCGCGACTGAGATCGGTGGTGAAATATATTTTCATCCCGTTAGCGGTTTCATTGCAATGGCCGGAATAACCAATGGCGAATTAAATCCCACCGTTGTTGCGTCATCTAAAATTGATTCTGCAACTGGCAAGTTAAATAAATATACTCCTGCCTTTCATGGAAAGATCGGATTTGACCGGCAATCCTCCGGTGATTTCAGATTCCGGATTACGGGTTCGTTTTATGAAGTAAAAAGCACGGCAAGCAATTCCTTGTTTTCAGGAGACAGAGCCGGCTCACATTATTTTTTTGTGATGGAGAATACGGAAGCTACATCTGACGGCAATTTCAGGTCAGGAAGATATATTCCGCAATTCAGCCAGGAGGTGATTACCTTTATGATAAACCCTTTCGTAAAATATAAAGGCATAGAGTTATTCGGATCCTATGAAATGGCGCAGGGTAGAACAATAACTGAAACCCATAGGAGGACAGCAACGCAATATGCCGTTGATTTAATTTTTCGCTTTCCACGGGAGAAAGAAAACTTCTGGGTTGCTGCGCGCTACAATTCTTTAACAGCGGCACTGCCTCTCAGTACGAATGATATCACCATTAATCGCGTAGCTGGCTCTATCGGATGGTTCATCACGAAGAACATTCTTATGAAAGCAGAATATGTCAAACAGGAATACAAAAAATTTGCTGAAACAGATATTCGTTCGGGTGGAAAGTTTGATGGGTTTATGCTGGAAGCATCCATTGGATTTTAATCATTCACTTGTCCAATTCCTCCATCCTCCTGATCCTGGAGGCCGTTACTATTATACTCCTTTCACAAATCCCAGAATATATCATTAGCTACTTTCCGATAAATCTGTCATTAGGCATGATTTATTATAGAATTGTCAGGTGTGAATTATGTAACTCTTTTACATAATTCTATAACGTTTGCATTGGTGAACGCATTCACCTTTGCAGCACACAATATTAAATTTAAACTAAACAAAATGAAGAAATTATTTTTACTATGTCTATGCGTCGGACTTGCATTTATTGTCAATGCCCAGACAGAGGATAAAAAATGGAATATCGGTTTCCATGGAGGCGTTGAGGAATACCAGGGAGACATCGGTGAAGCGTATTTTAAAACCGACCAGGCTGCATATGGCTTTGGCGGAATTTCGTTCACGCGTTATATTGTAAGGCAGCTTGATGTGAATTTACTTTTCACAAAAGGTGAAGTAGGACATATCAATGATACTGCACGCTTTCGCTCGGGTTTTTCATCGGTTACACTCAATTTGCGTTTTAATTTTTTAGGGCCAAAATCTGTTGTCCGTCCCTATATATTTGTAGGAGCTGGCGCATTACTTTTTTCGAATAACCCAACAGTACAGGATAAAAGTAAAATTGATTATGCAGTTCCTTCTTTTGGTGCAGGATTGAATTTCCGTCTTGGGCCTTACATAATGCTCAACCTCCAGGAAATGGTTCTCTATTCAACCGGCGACGACCAAGATGGATATGTCGCGAACTCAAACGATGCATTCATTTTACACACTGCTGGTTTAACTTTCAACTTTGGACAAAAGAAAGACGAAGATAAAGACGGCATAGCAGACCGTCTTGATAAATGCGCAAGTACTCCTTCAGGTATTCCTGTAGACAAAGATGGCTGTCCGCTCGACAGAGATAAGGATGGAATCGCTGACTACCAGGATGCATGCCCGGACGTTGCTGGCATTACTACTATGAAAGGTTGTCCGGATAAAGACAACGATGGCATCACAGATGCTGATGACCGTTGTCCTGATGTGAAGGGATTGTCGGAATTGAAAGGTTGCCCTGATGCTGACGGTGATAAAATAGCTGACATTGATGATAAATGTCCTGGTACAAAAACAGGTTATATTGTTGATGCCACAGGTTGCGCAATGGATAATGACAAGGACAGCATAGTAAACGAAGAGGACCTGTGCCCCGATAAAGCCGGAGCACTTGCTCTCAAAGGTTGCCCCGACACAGATGGTGATGGTGTAGCAGATAATGAAGACCGTTGTCCTGAGGCGAAGGGAACCATTGCCAACAAAGGTTGTCCTGAAATGAAAGTGGAAGATGTAAAGAAGATCACGCAGATTGCAAGCAAAATTTTCTTTGAGACTAACAGCGACAAACTGAAAGTAGCATCATTGGTTCAATTGGATGAGCTAGCCGAAATCCTGAAACGTTATGAAACAGCAAACCTTGTTATAGAAGGATATTGCGATAGCAGAGGTGAGGATGCTTACAACCTTGCACTTTCTCAAAAGCGCACCGAATCAGTAAAAACATATCTCATGAGTAAGGGAATTATGGAGTCGCGGTTAACCGCTACAGGCTTTGGTGAAGCAAATCCGATTGCTGACAACAATACTGCTACCGGCCGTGCTAAAAACAGAAGATTTAAATTAAAAACACAGTATTAGGTTTATACAGGAATGTAATTGATTCCAGAAAAGGAGTTGCAGTTTACCGCAACTCCTTTTTTTAATGAATAATTATTTACGTACAATTTCATTTGACAATGCAGCATATCAATATGAATAAAATCCTTCGGTTCACTGAAAAGAGTTTTGAAAAACTCGTTTCAATTTGCATGGCACTTCTTGGCAATTCTTTCACTTTCGTACTTGCATTATGCCTGGTTGCTTTCTGGTTATTCAACAATCGATTTTATACACAGGATCTCCATAGTGCCATTGGAGAGCTTATTCTCGGGATCACATTCCTCAGCTTATTTATCATTCAAAAATCTTTCAACCGTTTTTCAGCCTCGCTGCACTTGAAAGTAAATGAACTTGTCTCCTCTCACGAACCCGCCAGCAATGCAGTGATCCATACAGATGAGAAAACAGAACGTGAGCTCACTGCGCTTTCTAAAGAATATGTAACCAAGGTAATGGAGATAGAAGAGAAAAAGGACGTAAAGGGAGAAAGTTGAACACCTGCTTTTTCAGGAACGATTCCGAATGTCAATTTAAAAAAAGCGGCTTCGAAGAATCCTTCCCTGGTTTAATGTGTGAATCATGTAACACTTTACCGAAATAGTGTAACACTTTCATGGTTTAAAGAGGTCACCTTTGTTCTTTGTTAATGCATTCACAATTCAATACCAACTGAAATGAAAACATTCAAAAGAATTCTATTAATCGAAGACGACACTGATGACCAGGCGTTTTTCCTGGAAGCCCTCAGTGGAATCGAAAACGCATCCATTTTTCAAATTGCAAGCAATGGAAGGGAGGCGCTGGATCAACTTCAGGGGTCATCAATTCTTCCAGATCTTATTTTTTCTGATATCAACATGCCTTTCATGAATGGTATTGAATGCCTCTCAGAAATAAAAATGAATCCGCGTACAAAACATATTCCTGTAGTGATTCTGTCAAGCTCTATCGAAGATGCAGCCATCGTTCGTCACCTTGGCGCAAAGGCATTTATTGTAAAGCCAAACAACTTCAGGATGCTGCAACAACAGATCGAAAAAATCATCAACGAAGATTTTACAGTTGCTACTCACATCCCCGCTTTGACTACCCTGTCCTTACGGACTGCAGCCTGAATTTTAGGAGTTGCCAGTGTGTGAATCATGTAACTCTTTTCCGGAATTGTATAATACACTCATGGTTTAAAGGAGTCACCTTTGTACTTATAAATTAAATAAAATATTTACAAATGAATTATTCTCTTAAAGTAATCGCAGCATCCCTACTGCTTATTGGTACCACGCACTTTTCAACCAAAGCCCAGGATTCAAATCCGGTACGTTTTGGTATTAAAGGCGGAGTAAATTTTTCATCGCTTTATGCTAAAAATGCGGAGGATACAAAAATGAGAACAGGATTTAATATAGGTCTGTTTACCAAGCTTCCTATTTCAAATTTTGTTGCCATACAACCTGAATTATACTATACGGCCAAAGGGGCGGAAGTATCTTACAGTACAACCTTTGTGGATGGTACTGCCGGTTTCCATTTTAATTACATTGAACTACCACTGATGTTTGTTGGAAACATTACAAAAACATTTAATGTACATGCGGGACCCTACGTTGCATTTCTAATAAATGGAAAGGTTAAGAACGAATCCAACGTAAGTCTTTTTGACTTTGAAGATAACATCGATACCGATGACTACAACACCTTTGAAACGGGATTTGCCGTTGGAGCAGGAATAGACTTACGAGCCCTCAGCTTCGGCATTAGATACAATCATGGATTTTCCACGGTAGGTAAAGAAAGAACCTATATGCAAACATCATATACTTTCCCGGATGCCAAAAACGGAGTGATAAATTTATACATGTCACTTTCTTTTAATTAGAAGTTAACTAATCACCTGCAAGTGTGTGAATTATGTAACTCTTTTCAATAATTATACAACATATGTCCTAAGCGTATACCCTACCTTTGCACCGTAATTTCCCTCTTTCTTAAAGTAATTGCCGCAAACTTTCTGTACCAATGAATAAAATGTTACAACCTGACGTATCCCCTGCCGGCTTTACGGAACCCAAAAGCTGGGAGTATCAAAAGGAAAGACTCCTGAATATATTTACAACGCTTACTGAAGCAGATCTTACCTATGAAGAAAACAAAAAGGAAAAAATGATGGAAAAGCTTCAGGGCAAGCTGGGAAAAACAAAAGAAGAATTAATTGCAATTTTTGAAATAATTTAAAATTCCAACAAATGAATCATATTGGTACTTCAAAAGAAAACAAGTTTAAAGAAGGTGAAGTGGTTTGCGCAAAAATAGAACCGAGCAGAAAATTATTGATAACGAGCTACCTTGACAATATCTACTACTGTCAGCTTCAGCAAGATCCGTTGCGAAAAGGACTCGTTTATTTTGAGCGAGAGCTTTTGGCATGTCAGTAAATAGTCCATTTCGGGGAAAGTAAAGTTTGCTACAAGCAGTAAATTATGTAATCTTCACCCCGGAATTGTGTAACATTTTTATACGCATGCAGACCTAATTTTACTTTTTCTGGAACAGGTCTGATTTCAGAAAAAATATATGCCGAAAGTAACTTTTAACAACCACGGGAAGATCTTTTTTAATGACGTCAATTCCCGCGTGGAACAATATTTCAGTGAACGTAACCTCAAAAAAACGGGGAATGCAAAACTGTATTTGAAGTCGGGAATATTGATTGCCGCGGGAATCATTACCTACACTGCACTCCTGGCTATTCACATGAACCCCATCGTTGCAGGATTGCTTTGCTCTTTGTTTGGCTTTATCCAGGCAACCATCGGATTCAATGTCATGCACGACGCAAATCATGGCAGCTTTTCTGATAAAAAATGGATTAATAATCTATTCGGTCTAACCGCCAACATGATGGGCGTAAACGCCTGGATGTGGAAACAAAAGCACAACGTCATTCATCATACGTATACCAATATTAACGGTGTGGATGATGATATTGGAAAAATGCCCCTGATGCGCATGTCTCCATCACAAGAGCATCTCAGTTTACACCGCTACCAACATATTTATTGCATTCCGCTTTACGCCGTCTCATCACTGGCCTGGACATTCGTCGCTGATTTCATAAAATATTTTGGTCAGAAAATTCAATTTACGAAGATCCGTGGTATGGATGCAAAGCAGCATTTCATATTCTGGATAAGCAAATTATTATACGTATTCTTTTATGTTGCTTTGCCGATCATGTTGGTAGGCTTTCTTCCTTTTATTATCGGCTTTGTGCTCATGCATCTGACTTTGGGATTTACACTGGCTATCGTTTTTCAGCTTGCACATGTTGTTGAGGCCACCCATTTTGTGGATGCCCATAACCAGGATCTGCTTATCAAAGATGAATGGGCAGTCCACCAGGTAGAAACTACAGCTGATTTTGCAACCGGCAATAAGGTTATTTCCTGGCTTACCGGGGGATTAAATTTCCAGGTAGAGCATCACCTTTTTCCGAAAGTTAGTCACGTACATTATCCCGTCATCCACAAATTTGTAAAGGAGTCCTGTGAGAAATTTTCCATCAGGCACAACGACTATCCTACAATGACTGCGGCACTACGATCGCATTTCCGCTTTATAAAGCGGTTGGGGATCAGATAATACCTGTAGCTAAATGTGTGAATGATGCAATTCTTTTCATTAATTGTGTAACGCTTCTTTTTATAATAGATTGATCTTTACAGGGGAAACTTAATCTCCCGCACAATGAGTAAAGGCAATAAAAAACAAGAGGACTTTCCCATAGAAGGCAACCATACTGTTTTTCCTTCGGAAATTGATAAATCAAAAGTCCACATCATCGTTGAAATTACCGAGTATGTACCGAATGCAGTAGTTAGCAAAACCATTATTAAAAAGACTACAGGCAATGTAACCGTTACCTCTTTTGATGTGGGTGAAGAGCTTGCAGAAAAAACCTCCCCCTTCGATACTTACATCCAGATCATTGACGGCACAGCGGAGGTGGTCATCAATGAAAAAAAATACAAACTGCGGTTGGGTGAGGGTATTGTAATTCCCGCTCACACTGTCCATTGTTTTAATGCCAATGAACAGTTCAAGATGATCTCAACAATTATAAAAAGCACTTACGAAGAATAAGTGGCCATGGAGGTTTCATAGAACAAATAAAAGACATCTATTTCTCCCGAACAAAGCAATTGGAGTGCGTTTCACTTTATATAGTTGGGAGACTCACATTCTTGCCAGTACTCTATTATTTTTCGGATAATCTCTTTTAGCTTTTCATATTTGGCGGGCTTCACAAAAAATCCCTGAACGGATTTAGAGTAAGCATCGATTACATGCTGTTGATTCGCAGTAGTGGTAAAAAACAAGTAAGGAATACATTTTAATCTTAGGTCTTCGTTATTATGAATTTGTTCCCTTAATTCCATTCCATTCAACTTAGGCATGTTGATATCTGATAGGATTATAAATGGTTCGGTGAGCGTATGACTTAAGTATTCCAACGCCTTTTCTCCATCTTCACAGAATATAATTTCATTGCTGAAATTTAGTCCTCCGAAAACTTCCGCCATCATGTCCCGGTCGTCCGCATCATCTTCAATTATTATAATGGGGCCGGCTTTATTCATGAAATTTCTTATTTGATGGAATGTAAATGTTATTGGCAAAATTAGTCTTTAATCAATGGGAAGTTTGCATCATCCTCAATAACCTTGAAATATTCATAGGTGGTAATTACCCATTCCGATTTATATATTCTTTATGTGCAATTAATTTCCGATTGTGTAGATCCGGTCAGCAGATTGCTTCGGAGTTTTCTTTTTACCCGCTTTCTAACCATTAAATAGGTGTGCCGTCTTAAATTCTGCAAGGGTTTTGCCGTTTATGTACTTTTGTAAAAAAGACAACGGGAATTTGAAACTCTTTATTAAAAACATGGTGAGCATCCGCTGCAAGATAATTGTGAAGCAGGAGCTCGAAAACCTCGGCTTACATCACACCATAGTGGAACTGGGTGAAGTGGAGATCGTGGAAAACATTACAAGCAAAAAGCAGGAGGAGCTCAAGGCGGCATTACTCGTTTCGGGTCTTGAGCTCATGGACGACCAAAAAGCCATTCTTATCGAAAAAATAAAAAATACCATTGTCGAGATGGTCCATTACTCCGATGAGCTTCCCAAAACAAACTTTTCTACGTATATCAGTAAGAAATTAGATTATGAATACAATTACCTATCGAATCTTTTTTCGGAAGTGAAAGGGATTACCATCGAACATTTCATCATTGCCCATAAGATTGAGCTGGCCAAGGAGCTCCTCATTTACAATGAACTTTCCCTCACAGAAATTGCCCACAAGCTGCACTACAGCAGCGTTGCGCACCTCTCCAACCAGTTTAAAAAAGTAACCGGCCTCACCCCCTCTTTCTTTAAAAAGATGAGGCACAAGCGACGCACAGGTCTGGAGAACTTGTGAGCGGCTTTCCTTTCAGGCATCCTGTGTAATGATCACGGGAATGTGTGAATCATGTAACATATTTGAGTAATTGTGTAACGCTTACGGGGCATTAACATGGAATTTTGTGACAAGCGGAATAATTCGCTGAGAAGGAAATCAAATGAAAAAAAAGGAATCAACGGGGAGTGACAGAACGGATAAGACGGAACTGGATAAATCAAAAGTACATATCATCGTTGAAATCATTGAATATGTTCCCAACGCTGTGCTGAGCAAAACAATCATCAAAAAAACCACAGGGAATGTGACGGTTACTTCGCTGGCATCGGGCGAAGAGGTTGCTGAAAAAACGTCTCCTTTCGACACTTACATCCAGATCATTGACGGTAAGGCTGAAGTAATAATCAAGGAAAAAAAATTCAACTTGAAGCTGGGTGAAGGAATTGTAATTCCCGCTCACGCCACAAACCGTTTCAATGCAAAAGAGCAGTTCAAGATGATTTCCACCACTATTAAAAGCGGCTATGAAGATTGATGAGTTGAAGAATGATAGGATTATTGCATGAAACTATACATCAAATACATGGTAAGTATCCGTTGCAAGATGATGGTAAAGGAGGAGCTTAAAAAACTCGGTATCCGCTATGTAAGTGTTGACCTGGGAGAAGTGGAGATCATGGAGGATATAACAGATGCACAACACCTTCAGATTAAAACAGCGCTATTGAAATCGGGACTTGAATTAATGACAGACAAAAGAGCGATGCTCATCGAAAAAATAAAGAATGTAGTTGTTGAAATGATACATTACACATCAGAATTGCCTAAAATAAATTTTTCTGAATTCCTAAGTGAGAAGCTGGACTATGATTATACATATCTCGCCAATCTTTTTTCAGAAACCGAAGGAACCACAATTGAGCAATTCATCCTTCACCATAAAATTGAGCGGGTAAAGGAATTTATTATTTATGATGAACTTTCACTTACGGAAATTGCGGATAAGCTTCATTACAGCAGCGTGAGTCACCTCTCC
>Ga0190274_10000213_pt1 | contig 39392 bp, 46 predicted proteins | sample Popmic531T_FD_133002 | JGI IMG/M metagenome (GOLD analysis project Ga0190274, IMG submission 133002) | Populus adjacent soil microbial communities from riparian zone of Yellowstone River, Montana, USA - 531 T | ecosystem: Environmental > Terrestrial > Soil > Riparian zone | place: USA: Montana... | reverse complement strand
TGGACGGGATAACCGCTGAAAGCATCTAAGCGGGAAGCCTCCCTCAAGATAAGATATCTCAGAGCCGTGGAAGACCACCACGTTGATAGGCCGGATGTGGAAGTGGGGTAACCCATGGAGCTAACCGGTCCTAATTGCTCTATTCGCGCTTGAGAGTCCCACCGTCATTGTCAGGATTGGACCTGTCGTGACTTGGGCTCGGCCAGATAAAATAGTCGATTTCTAGATCCTGCACGGGAACCCATCGAAGCATCGCTTCGAGAAGGAACCCTATCGCACGCCGGCTCCATAGCTTGGTGACCATAGCGTCCGTGACCCACCCGATCCCATCCCGAACTCGGCCGTGAAACCGGACAGCGCCGATGGTACTACCGCTTAAGCGTTGGAAGAGTAGGTCGTCGCCAGGCTTTGCAGCCGGCGCGCGTAGGATTGAAACGAACCCATTCACATTGTCATTCTCCGGGTCTCGACCCCGAAGCCGCAGGCTTCGCAAGGCCGAACGGCCGCCCGGACCGGCTTTAGCCGGGAGGATAGCCAAGCCGGCGGATGCCGGCGCCGGCGCCTGAGGCCGCAAACAGTGTCGCGGGGTGGAGCAGCCCGGTAGCTCGTCAGGCTCATAACCTGAAGGTCGTAGGTTCAAATCCTACCCCCGCAACCAATCAAAAACCCCGCTTCGGCGGGGTTTTTTGCGTCTGGGCCGCTTTGACTCTCGCTCCCGCTTCCCGCATTCCCTTCTCGATCACCCGAGGGGAGAAGAAATGAGCACCACCCGCGCCTGGCATCTGATGTCGCGTCCCGACGGGCTTCCGACGATGGACAATTTCGCGCTGAAGGAGGCGCCGCTCCCCCCTCTCGAGGACGGCTGGATCCGGGTCGAGAACAAGTGGCTCTCGGTCGACCCCTATATGCGCGGCCGGATGAACGACGTGAAATCCTACGTCCCGCCCTTCGCGCTCGGCGAGCCGATGCAGGGCGGCGCCGTCGGCAAGGTGGTCGAAAGCCGCTCGCCCGACTTCGGGGAGGGCGACACCGTCTTCCACATGCTCGGCTGGCGCGAGGCGGCGGCGGGCCCGGCGCAGGCGTTCAACAAGGTGCCGCCTTTGCCGGTCGAGGACCATCAATGGCTCGGCAATCTCGGCCTGACCGGCGGCACCGCCTATTTCGGCCTGCTCCGAGTCGCCGAGGCGAAGCAGGGCGACATCGTCTTCGTCTCCGCCGCCGCCGGCGCGGTCGGATCGGCCGTGGTGCAGATCGCCAAGGCCAGAGGCATGACCGTGATCGGCGCCGCCGGCGGCGCGGAGAAATGCCAATGGGTGCTCTCCCTCGGCGCCGACGCCTGCCTCGACTACAAATCGGGGCCGATCGTGAAGCTGCTCGCCGACGCCGCGCCCAAAGGCATCGACGTCTATTTCGACAATGTCGGCGGCGACCATCTCGACGCCGCCTTCGCCGCCGCCCGGCAGAACGCCCGCTTCGCGATCTGCGGGATGATCGAGGATTACAATACAGGTTCCAACCACGCCTTCCGCTACATCATGCGTGTGATCCCGACCCGGCTCAGCCTGAAGGGCTTCATCTACACCGACTATCTTTCGGAGATGGGGGATTTCTATCGCGACATGGGCGGCTGGATCGCCGGCGGCCAGGTGACCTCGCGCGAGACCGTCCACGACGGCATCGAGGCCGCGCCCCATGCCTTTCTCGATCTGTTCAGCGGCGGCAACACCGGCAAGATGCTGGTCCGGCTGTGAGCGAGGCCGCGATCCGCGCGCTTATCGCCGAGCGCGTCGATGCGATACGCTGCAAGGATGTCGCCCGGGCGCTCGCCACCCTGGCCGACGACGTCGTCGCCTTCGAATTGGCGCCGCCGCTTCGCCTTCCACCCGAGGCCGCGCGCGATCAGGCCGGCCTGCGGGCCTGGTTCGACACCTGGGAGGGGCCGATCGAGATCGACCATCGTGATCTCGTCGTCGAATGCGGCGGCGACATCGCGCTGGCGCACAGCCTCAACCGGATGCGCGGCACCAAGGCCGGCGGAGCGCCGGTCGATTTCTGGATGCGCTCGACCCTGGGCTTCCGCAAGGTCGACGGCGCCTGGAAGATCAGCCATGGCCACACGTCCGTGCCGTTCGCCATGGACGGCTCCTATCGGGCTTTGCTCGACCTCGAGCCTTAGGCCAGCGCCTCCGCCCGCTCGCCGATCCGGACGAGGTCCTCGACGAAGCGGGCATATTCCGCCTCCCTGTCGTCGCGCACCCGGAGCAGGAAGCTGGGGTGGACCGTGACCCAGGCCTCGCCGCCGCCGTCCGGCAGTGCATGGCCCTTTCCGCGCAGCCTCGAGATCGTCACCACCTTGCCGAACAGCGAGCGCGCCGCGGTCGCGCCGAGCGCGACGGTCAGCGGCGGCCGGATCAGCGCCAGCTCCTGCTGAAGCCACCAGCGGCAGGCGGCGATCTCGCCGCCGTCGGGCTTGTCGTGGATGCGCCGCTTGCCGCGGCGGACGAACTTGAAATGCTTGACCGCGTTGGTGACATAGATGCGCTCGCGGTCGACGCCGGCCTCGGCCAGCGCCCGGTCGAACAGCTGTCCCGCCGGCCCGACGAACGGCCGGCCGGCCAGATCCTCCTGGTCGCCCGGCTGCTCGCCGACGAACAGAATCCGGGCGTCGAGCAGCCCCTCGCCGAACACCGTTTGGGTGCCGCATTTGTAGAGCTCGCAGCGAGTGCAGTGCATCGCCTCGGCGCGCACCGCTTCCCAGCTTTTTCCGGCATTGTCGCCGATCGCGGCGGCCGATCGCGCCACCATCTCGCTCTCCCGCGCCTGCGCGCCTTTGATAAGCTCACCGATCAACGCAGTCTCCGGCATGTTTTTCCAATATTTCTTCGGCATCTCCTTCAGCATCGCGCCGATCTTCACCCGCGCGGGATTGAAGATCGAAGCATAATAGGTCCTCCACACTTCCTCGACCGGGTCGCCCCGCGGCGCGTCGGCCGTGGCCGCGCCGGGGCCTTCCGAAAGTGTCTCCCCGTCCCAGTGGATCGAAAGCTCGGGCGTCAGGATCGACCAATGCATCGAAGCGAAGCGGCGAACGAAGAAGCCGGCATTGGCGCGGACGATGTGATGCGCCGGCTCGAACCAGCCGACGAAGCGATCCTCGATCTGGCGGAAGCGCAGGAATGCGCGCATCTTGTGCATGTCGCGGCGCACGTCCTTCGCCATCGCCTCGAGCCGGCGCAGCTGAGGGTCGGCGGCATTGCCCATCGCCTCGGGCCGGCTGCGGAGCCGGACGAGCAAAGCGTAAAGCAGCGAGAAGCGCTCGGGATCGGAATGGCAGATGGCGGCGCGCGCCAGATCGACGAACGGGCGCGGCACCGAAAAGCCGCCCTCGCCCGGAGAATCCATGACCGCCTCGTCGCCGAACAGGTCCTGCGGCGCCGCGCCGATTTGCCATAGCAGCTCGGCGGGCGGCACGCCGGCGAGCGCCAGCGACCGGGCCGCGTCCCGCCAGCCTTCGAAATCGTCTTCGGCCGAAAGGGTGACGACGCGCATCTCGGCTCAAGCCGCGAACAGCTCCAGCTGTTCCGTCTTCGGCCGCAGGCGCGCGGCGAGATCGGCCCGGTCGGTGAGGTGCGACGGCCGCCAGTCCGCCGCGATCAGGAAGGGCCGCAGCGTTTTCACCGATAGGGTCAGCCGGGCGACGTCCTCCAGCCCAAGCCGGCGGTGCCGGCGGGCGGCGAGGATCTTGTCCACCGCCTTGGTGCCGAGCCCCGGCACGCGCAGCAGCGCCTCGCGCGGCGCCCGGTTGACGTCGACCGGAAAAGCGGCGCGGTGCCTCAGCGCCCAGGCGAGCTTGGGATCCATGTCGAGCGGCAGATTGCCGCCCTCGTCGGCCGCGGCGCCGATCTCGGCCGTGGAATAGCCGTAGAAACGCAGCATCCAGTCGGCCTGGTAGAGCCGGTGCTCGCGCATCAGGGGCGGGCGGACCAGCGGCAGCACCGCCGAGGCGTCGGGGATTGGCGAGAAAGCCGAATAATAGACGCGCCGCAGGCGGAAGCGGTCGTAGAGCGTCGCCGCGCGCGCGACGATGGCGCTGTCGGTCGCCGCGTCGGCGCCGACGATCATCTGGGTCGACTGGCCGGCGGGCGCATAAGCGGGCGCGGTCTTATAGCGCGCCTTGGCGTCATGACCGTCGAGGATGGCGGTCTTCATCTCCAGCATCGCCTTCTCGATCCTGGCGCCGTCCTTTTCCGGGGCCAGCCGGTCGAGGCCGGCGCGGGTCGGCAGCTCGACGTTGATCGAGACCCGGTCCGCAAAAAGGCCGGCCCGGCGAACCAGTTCCGGATCCGCGTCGGGAATGGTCTTCAAATGGATATAGCCGCGAAAATCGTGATCTTCGCGCAGGCTGCGCGCCACCTCGACGATCCGCTCCATCGTATAATCGGGCGAGCGGATGATGCCGGAGGAGAGGAACAGGCCCTCGATATAATTACGCCGGTAGAAAGCCAGAGTGAGCCGGACCACCTCCTCGACCCGGAATCGCGCACGCCGGACGTTCGAGCTTCGCCGGTTGATGCAATAATGGCAGTCGAAGATGCAGCTGTTGGTCAGCAGGATCTTCAGGAGCGAGATGCAGCGCCCGTCCGGCGCATAGGCATGGCAAATGCCCATTCCTTCGGTCGAGCCGAGTCCGGTGCCGCCGAGCGAATCGCGCTTCTTCGTGCCGGAAGAAGCGCATGAGGCGTCATATTTGGCGGCGTCGGCGAGGATGGCGAGCTTTTGCTGCACGTCGAGCTGGGACATATGTTCATCATATGTTCTGGCAGTCGGGTTGTCGAGGGCTGCGAAAAGCAAAGGTTAGCGAGCGGCGGGCTCGCAATAAGCGAGCGTCACCCGCTCGGTCATCGCCTCGCAGTCCGGGCCGGCGAAGGGGAAGGCGCCGGCGAGCGTGGCTTTGACTTCCGGGGCGAGATTTTGCTGGAGGCGGCGGCGGGCGCGCAGGTGCCGGGTCTTCACCGTGGCCGGGAGCAGGCCGAGCGTTTCCGCGGTCTCCCCGACGCTGAGCCCCTCGATGTCGCGAAGCACGAAGACGAGACGGAAATCGTCGGGGAGGCCGGCAATCGCCTGCTCGAGCAGGCCGCGGAGCTGGCCGCGCGCATAATCGCCGTCGGGCGAGTGGATGGATCCGCGCATCAGCTTCTCCCGATAATCGTCGAGCACCGCCACATTGTCTTCGATCTGAGCGCGCCGACGCTGTGAAGCGCGTCGACGCCCGCGCGCCTCGTTGATCGCGATCCGGGTCAGCCAGGTGGAAAGCGAGGAGCGGCCCTCGAAGCCTTTTATCGCGGCGAAGGCGCTCAAATAGGCGCTCTGCACGCAATCCTCGGCGTCGGCGCGGCTCTTGAGGATCGACCAGGCGGCGCGGAACAGGCGCTGATTGTTGCGCCCTGTGACCAGGCGGACCGCCTCCGGGTCGCGCGCGGCGACGAGGCGGGCGAGCGCGAGATCGTCGAGCGCTTCATAGTCCAGCTTTGCCCGGGCCGTCATGTCTTGCTCCTTCCTGCCGCCTTAGCGCGCGCTGCGGCGCTAGAGCGAATCCATCAGCTCGCGGCGCAATTCAGGATCCGCCTTGAAGTCGCCGAGCCAGCATTTCGTCACCATGGTGACGCCGTGCTGGTTGACCCCGCGGGTGGACATGCAGCCGTGGCTCGCCTCGACGATGACGGCGACGCCCTTGGGCTGCAGCACCTCGTCGAGCGTCTGGGCGATCTGGTTGGTCAGCCGCTCCTGGAGCTGCAGCCGGCGGGCGAAGGCGTCGACCAGCCGTGACAGCTTGGAGATGCCGACGACCCGGCCGTTCGGGCGATAGGCGACATGGGCATGGCCGGTGATCGGCGCGAGATGATGTTCGCAGGTCGAGGCGAGCGGGATGGCGCGGAGCAGCACCGTTTCCCGATAATCCTCGGCCTCGGTGAACACGCGCTGGAGCAGCGCCTTCGGATCGATCGCATAGCCCGAGAACCACTCCCCATAAGCGCGGGCGACCCGGGCGGGGGTGTCGAGCAGCCCCTCGCGGGCCGGGTCTTCGCCGGCCGCGGCGATCAGGGTGCGTATCGCCGCCTCGATCTCGAAGCGGCCGGGACGGCTCGGTTGAAGGACAACGGGCGCCGCCGCCTGGGCTTCGACCGCGAAGCCGTCGCTTTCATAGAAATCCATTCCCGCCTCCCGCGCTGCCAGGTTTCTCAGCTTGGATGACATCGCGGCGCGAAGGTTCCCGCCGGCAACTCGGACGCCCCGGCGAGGCGTTCCAGGCCCAGCTCATCCTCGAGCAGCGCCTGATCGCGGCCGGCGGCGAGCGAGGCGCAATGCCGTCCCTCCTCATAATAGCGGGCGATGAAATCGAAGCGCTCCGGATCGCCTTCGATCCGGACTTCGTCCCAGTGGCGGCCGTTGCCGACATAGCGCAGCGCGACGCCATATTGCTCGGTCCAGAAGAAGGGGATGGCGGTGAAGGGCACGGCCATGCCCAGCATGTTCCTGGCGGCGACCTGGCCCTGGCGCAGCGCGGTCACCCAATGCTCGATCCGGGTCGGGCGGCCGGAGAGGGGGTCCGGATAAGCGGCGACATCGCCGGCCGCATAGATATCGGGGATGGCGGTGGCGAGGTAGCGGTCGACGGAAATGCCGTCCTCGACCGCCACGCCCGGTGGGGCGAGCGCGGTTCGCGGGCGCACGCCGACGCCGATGATGACGAAGTCGGCTTCGAGGCTCGTGCCATCGTCGAGTTCCAGCGCCGTGCCGTTATAGCCGGCGACCCGGCCGCCCATCCGGAAGCGGACGCCGTTCTTCCGGTGCAGCGCCTGCAGAACCAGGCCCAGCTCGCGGCCGAATTGCCGTTCGAACGGAACGCTATCGGCGGAGACGATCGTCACATCGACGCCGCGGGCGCGCAGGGCGGCCGCCGCTTCGAGCCCGACGAAGCCGGAGCCGATGATCGCCGCCTTCGCGCCGGGCTCGGCCAGGCCGGCGATCGCCCGCGCGTCGGCGAGCGAGCGCAGGGTATGAACATTGGTGCGGTCAAGCCCCGGCGCGCCGAGGCGGACCGGTTCGGCGCCGGTCGCGATCAGCAGCCGGTCATAGGAGAAAGCCTCACCCGCACGGGAGGTCGCGAAGCGGGCGACCGGGTCGATCGCGACGATCTCGGTGCCGAGGCGAAGGTCGATCGCGGCGTCTCGATAATGATCGGGGCCGCGCAGCGGAATCCAATCCTCGGGGGCCGTGCCGGCCAGATAATCCTTGGAGAGGTTCGGGCGGTCGCAGGGCGGATCGGGATCGGCGCTTAGCATCGTGAGGTCGCCCTGATAGCCGAGGCGGCGAAGCTCGCTTGCACAGGCGAAGGCGCCGCCGCCGCCGCCGACCAGCAGGACGGAGCGGACATCTGCGGAGACGGTGGCGACCGGCCGGGGTGCGGACGCCGATTGCTTCCGCCTGACGAACGCGGACGCGCCCTCGACATCGACCTGCCAGCGATCGAGATCGTCGAAGGCCGGCGCGCGCAGAGCGGCGCCGGTCCTGAGGCTGAAGCAGGCGTGATGGAGCGGGCAGCGGATGGTCTCGCCCTCGACCACGCCGCTCGCGAGCGCGGCGCCGTAATGGGTGCATGCGCCGCCGACCGCGAACAGCTCGCCGTCGAGTCGGGAGAGGAGAACGGGCTCGTCGCCGACGCGGCCGGCCAGAATGCCCGACGCCGGGATGGAGTCGAGTCCGATGCCCTTCGCGAAATCCGGCCCCGAGGCCGCCGCTGCTCCACCCATGACCGTCTCCATTGGCTGCGTCTCGGCTGTTTGATGGAAGCGCGCGGCCGAGGTTCCCGCGCCGCGGCTTAATCCAGGTGAATGTGATGGCTCGGAACAAAGGCCGCGACATGCGTTGAACCGCTGCGGCGCGCGCAAGCATCGCAAAGCGAAGGGGAATTTCGATTCATGATGATGGTGGAGACCGAGCTTCGGGCGAGCCCTATCCAGGGCATCGGCGTGTTCCTCACCGAGGACGTCGCCAGGGGGACCTTGCTCTGGCGGTTCGACAGCAGGGTCGACCGGGTCTATTCGCCGGCCGAGCTGGACAGCCTGCCCGAACGGACCGCCGCCTTCATCCGCCGTTTCTCCACCTGGGACGAGAAGACGGGCCTGTGGATCCTGTGCGGCGACAATGGTCGGCATTTCAACCATAGCGACACGCCGAACACCGTCTCGACGGGGGTCGGCTATGGCGACGACATCGCCGCCGAGGACCTGAAGGCGGGAACCGAGCTCACCACCGATTATCGCACGATCTGCGACGCGATGCGCCTCAACGGCTTCGATTTTGAGCTGGCCGAGGCCGCTCAGTCGCCGAGCAAGCCGAGGGTGCCGAGCTTCGCATAGTCGCCGGCGATCAGCCGGTCGCCGATGTCCAGCCGGTAGCGCAGGTTCGGCAGGGTGATCCGTTCGGCGCGGGCATAGGCGGCGCGTTGCGCCTCCGCGATAGTGCCGCCGGTGCCGGTGACGACCATGGTCCAGCCGTAATTGCCGCTGGTCACCAGCCGCCCGCCCTCCATGCCGACCTCGGCGAGATGGATGTTGTCGCGGTCGTCCTCATCCAGCGGATCGGGAAGCAGCACCGGCAGGCCGACCGGTTCGGGCAGCTGACGCCTCGTATAGGGGAAAGGCGGCACGGTCAGCACGATGCCGACCGAGAAACCGGGTCGCGCCGGCAATCCGTCCAGGGCGCCGGTGGCGAGGCCGTGGAGGAGCTCCGCCCAGCCGATCCGCTGGAGCGGTTCGAGGATGGCGAAGCCGGGATAGCCGAAGCGGCAGGTGAACTCGAGCGGCCACACGCCCCGCTCGTTGACGATCGCGTTGAGGTTGACCCAGCCGACATGGCCGGCCTCGCGAAGCAGCGGCTCGATCCGCGCGAGGGTGCGCTCGAACAGACGGCCGGAGCGCTCGAAGGTCGCGACCGTGCCCATCTCGCCGGTCAGCTCGCCCATGTCGCCGGCGAAGAAATGCTTGTGCTCCCAGTCGAGGCAGGCGGGGCGGAGGAAGCGGGTCCCGTCGAAGAAGGCGCCGACGCCGGTCTCGATGCCCTCGACATGGTCCATCAGGACGAAGCGCGCCGTCTTGCCGACGCGGCCGCTCACCCGTGCGCGCAGCATGGCGCGGACGTCGCCGCCGTCGGCGAGCCTGCCGACATAATTGTCGAACGAGTCGAAGCCGTGACCGCAAAATTTGAGGACGTAGCGGCCGGGGCGGGCGGCGAGGAAGGCGTCGGCCTCGCCGGCATCGGCGAATTCGCGCATGCCGGCGATCGGCAGGCCGAGATCGGCGAGCAAAGCCTGCGAGAAGGCGCGGTCGTTTTCCAGCCGGTCGCCGAAGGCGCTGCCGCCGACCACGAGATGGCCGTCGCGGCGAAGCGCGTCCTGGAGCGCGCCGAAGCCTTCCGAGACCGCCTCGAACAGCACGATGCCGGCGTCCGGCGCCGCCCGGAGCCAGTCGAGCTCGGCGCGCCAGTCGGCGGTTCGCTCGACCATGTTCGCCAGGGTCCCCCGCGATTCCGGCCAGTCGATCGAAACCTTCACCTCATGGCCTTCTTCCACGAGGCGCAGATAGAGGGCGGCGAGATCGCAGGTCTCGGTGACGCCGAGGAAGCGCATCAGGCCGTCCGGTCGAGGATCGCGGCGACCAGCGCGATCCGTTCGACTTCGGCATAAGCGGCGCGATCGAGCTCCTCGCCGAATATGTCGGGATCGAGCTCGCGGTAACGCAAGGCGAGGCCCTGGCCGGCCGCCAGGTCCAGGAGGGCCGAATGCAGATGGTCGTCGCCGTCGACGATGGGCGATCCGGCGTAGAGAATGAGCCGCCCGCCCGCGGCGAGGCGCTCGCCCGCCATCCTCGCCATCGCCAACGGCATCCCGGTGCCGAGGGCGCCGCCGCCATCGCGATAGGTCCGCTTCTCCTGATCGGCGATATAGGGAGGGTTGGCGACGGCGAGATGGATCGGCGCTCCGATGCCCGCCAGATCGTCTCCTTCGAAAATCTGGATCGAAATGCCCGCCGCGGCGGCGTTGGCGCGGGCGAGGCGGATCGCCTCGGGATTGATCTCGGTCATCGAAACGGATGCGCCCGGGAAGAGCGAGGCGGCAAGCATGGCGCCGACGCCGGTACCGCCGCCGATGTCCACCGCCACCGCGCCTTCCCCCAAGCCGAGATCCCTCGTTTCCGCGCGGATCAGGCCGGCGAAGCGATAGCTGTCGGGGCCGAAGAACACCGAGTCCCGCTGGCTCGTCGGAAAGCCGGAATGGAGAAAGAGCCAGTCGCCGAGCGAGGCGACGCGCAGCTTCGATCGGAGCAGGCCGTCGGTCCGTTCGAGCGCGCCGGCGCGCTCCAGCAATTCGAACAGCGCGGGCTCGAGCAGGCCCGGCTCGAAAGGCAGGTTCCAGCCGAACGCGTCCCTGAGGTCGCGCGCCCGCGCCTTGCCGGGACGGGAAACCACCCGCTCATGGGTGGCGGGCGTAGGCGTGACGAAGCGGTAGCCGGCGCGTTTCAGGGCGCCGAGCAACGCAACCAGGCCTGGGTCGGGCGCGGCCGGCGCGGCGGCCGGGTCAGCCACCGCCCCATAGCTCCGCCCGGTAGCGCGCGAAGCAGCGCGCGCCCGCCTCGAGGCGTATCAGCGCGCCTTCGGCGATCGCCCCGGCGCGGCGCGGCTCCTCGGCGACGAGCGGGCGCAGCGCCTCGCGATTCCAGGCTTCGCTATGCTTGACGTCGAGTACGGCGTGGAGCTCGAAATAATGGCGCTCGCGGCCGGTGAGGCCGAGCCGGCGCAGGCCCCTGGCGACGCAGGCCGAGCGGCCCGGCGCGGTCAGCTCGATCGCGCCGAGAGCGCCGATGGCGTGGAAGGCGTAGCGACGGCTCGTCGCCATCGCGGTCATGGCGTTGGCGAGGGCGAGGCTCTGCCAGACCGTGGTCTCGATCCGGGGCTCGAGCGCGAGCCGCTCGACCAGGGCGTCGAGCATGGGCCCGTGCATGCCCTTGAAATTGCCGCGGCCCATCTCGTCCCAATAGTTCCGGGCCAGTTCGAGCTTGGCCGCGGTCGGCAGCTTGACCTGCGTATAGGCGACGAGATCGTCAAACCCGGCCTCGCCGGCCGCCTCCTGCTCCAGGAACCAGCTCATCTGCTCGAGCGACGCCTCCTCGGCGAGCCAGAGGAAGAGCGGGTCGCCCTGACCCGGGCCGGATCGCTCGAGCGCTTCGAACCAGCGAACGAAGCCGTCCGGATCGGCCGGCGCCTCGGCCGCCTCGCCGCTCACCCCGGCGCGCAGCGCTTCCAGGAACGCCCCCTCCAGCCGAAGCATCTGCGCGTCGCGCGCCAGCCGAAGCTCCCAGTCCGCCGTCGGCAGCGAGGGCGCCAGCCGCTCGCGGTTCCAGGAGGCGAGGGCCTGCTGCGTCTCCTCGTTCAGATGATCGCCGGCCGTGGGATGACGGGCATCGGCGCGAAAAAGCGTCGCCATTCCAAGTCGTTCCTCAGTTGTCGAAATGAACAACCCGATCGCGACGGGGCCGTTCCGTGCCCGGCGCCACCGCTAATCTGGATCAGTCAGGTTATCGCTCCCGGTGCCGGAAGGGAGAAATGTTCTTAATATGTTCTTGACACCGCGCCATCGCCCCCCTAGATGGGCCGGGCCGGACCGGTGGCCGATTGAAAGAGAAGCGCCGGGGCAGAACAGGAGCCCTCCAGCAGCCTCGCCCCCTTGGCTGCTGGAGGGCTTCTTCATTCCACGGGTTGCGGCTGGCGGCAGATGTCGATCCAGCCTCTTGCGACCAGGCCGAACAGGCGATCCGGCGTGACTTCCACCGAACTGTTGAGCGAGCCGGCGGCGGGGTAGACCAGGTCGAAGGCCCGCAGCGAAAGATCGAGATAGACCGGGATCGGATTGGCGAGACCGAAGGGGCAGACTCCGCCGACCGGATGGCCGGTGAGCGCGAGCGTCTCCTCCGGCCCGAGCATGCGCGGGCGGCCGCCGAACGCGGCCTTGGTCTTCGCGTTGTCGAGCCGGGCGTCGCCGCGGGCGACGAGCAGGAAGACCTCGTCATCGACCCGCACCGCCAGGGTCTTGGCGATTCGTCCCGGCTCCACGCCGAGCGCGGCCGCCGCCGCGGCGACGGTGGCGGTGCTTTCGGCGACCTCGATCAACGGGAGATCGGGCGCATGCTCGGCCAGCCAGGCGCGGACGGATTCGAGGCTCATGCCGCCGGCTCTAGCAGGGCGGCCGCGTCCAGGGGAACCGGGGGGCGGGTGGAGGTGTTTAGCTCGTGCCGAACCGGCTGCCGATTGAGAGAGACGCGCCGGGGCGAAACAGAGCCCTCCAGCAGCCCCGATCCCCCCGGGCTGCTGGAGGGCTTTTCATCTTCCAATCCCGCGAGGAGAGGCGACATGCCCAACGAAGCCGAGATCAAAGCCAAATTCTGGAAGGCGCTGAAGAGCGACATGACGCTGATGCTCGGCCTGGACGGCGCCCGCGACGGTCATACCCAGCCGATGACCGCGCAGATCGAGAATGACGAGGCCGGCCCGATCTGGTTCTTCACCGCCAGGGACAACAGCCTGATCCAGGCACTGGGCGAGTCGCACCGGGCGATCGCGACCTTCGCCGACAAGGGCCATCATCTGTTCGCCAGCATGTCCGGCGAGCTTCGGGTCGACACCGATCGCGCGGTCGTCGAGCGGCTGTGGAATCCCTTCGTCGCCGCCTGGTTCGAGGGCAAGGACGATCCGAAGCTCGCCTTGCTTCGGCTCGACCCCGAGAGCGCCAGGATCTGGCTGAACGCGACCCCCGTCGGCGCGGCCATCGAATGGCTGATGCGGCGCGATCCCAAGGAAAGCTACGAGGAGAAGGTGGCGGAAGTGTCCTTCTAGCCGGCGGCGGTCAGAAGGTGATCGTCACCATGAGGGTGTCCGTATAGACGCCTTCCCCGACCTGCTGGCCGGCGGGGATGCGCCCGTAGATGGTGCGCGAGAAACGCCGCGTTCCGCTGGTGACGATGCCGTCGGTCAGGGTCACGGCGGTGGAGCCGGACGTGCCGTCGCCCCAGACGATGGTGCGGTTGACGTCGGTGTAGAGATTATAGTCGAGCATATCGGTGCCGCCGCTCATTCGCCGCGCCAGGGCTGTGCCCGACTGGCCGGAGCCGAACTCGACGATCGGCGACTGGTCGCTCGGATGACAGGCGGCCTCGACGGTGCCGGTGCCGTCGTCGGGCGTCGCGGCCAGTGAATTGTAGGCGCCGAAGGCGACGCCGACCGTGCTTATCGTGCAGGCGGCGCGGGCCGGGGCCGGCGCGAGCAGCGTCCCCAGCGCGAAGCCGGCAAACAGGGCGAAGCGGCGGTGGTCAGCGCGACGCATAAACCGGCCTTTCGCGACAGATGAGACCGTCGAGCCTGGGTTGCGGATCGTCATTGTCGGGCACGATCGCGGTGAAGCCGCAGCTGCCGCCCTCCCAGGACGCGGTCAGCGCGACCGTGCCGGCGAGGCCCGGCAGATAGACCTCGCCGCCGGAGACGGCGATGGCGGGCGCGGCGATCCCGTCGGCGACGACTCGGGCGCCGGCGGGAAGCGGCCGGCCGTCCTCGAGCGCGACCTTCATCAGCACGCCGCGCTCCCGGCGGACGTCGAAAGCGACGAGCACCCCGCTGCGCGCGAACGGGCGGACGGCGATGTCGGTGGCCGAGAGCTGGACGTCGAGCGGCAGATCATTCTCGTCGATTCGAATTCGGTTCGCCTCATAGGCGCGCAGGCCCGGAACGACGAGCGTGCCGTTGGCGCCGATGACACCGATCAGATGGTCATCGGCATAGACCCGGACGCCGGCGCCGTTCGGCACCCGCACGGTGGCGAAGCTTTGCCCCAGGCTGCGCGAGGCAAAGACGCCGCCGCCGATCAGCCCGACCGCGCCCGAGGCGGAGAGGCGAACGCCCGCGCCGCGCCCGGCATAGCCGACCTCGGCGCTCAGGGTCGCCATGTCGAGGCGGTGCACATAGGCGGCCTCGCCGCCTATGTTGTCGCCGAAGCGCGCGGCCGCGCGAAAGCCTCCGCCGGTGTTGCTGGGCGGGTCCTGCTGGAAGCTGGCGGTGCCGTTCACGCCGCGGCGATGGAGCTCGAGCCCGGCCGAGGCGCTGCGCCGGCCGCCGAGGGCGAAGGACAAATGGATTCCGCCGATCGTTTCGCTGCGGCCCGCCACGACGTGGCGCGCATAAGCGTGCAACGAGACGGAGCGGCCGAGACGGAAGCTGCCGAACAGGCCGGCGAGGGTCTCGTCGGGTCCGTCGCGGATGCCGCGATGGGTGACGTTGAGACCGAGCGAGCCGAAGGGAAGGGCGGTGTCGGCGAAGGCCTGGACATAGAGCCGTGTGGCGCGGTCGCGCGCCGACATGCCGATGAAGCCGTAATCGGCGCTGCTATGCTCGGCGCGGACGCCGAAGGAGAAACGCGCCGAGTGACGCTCGACGGCGCCGGCGACGCGGTAGCCGATGCCTTGCGGGCCGTGGCTCAGCGAGACCGAGCCGCCGATCTGGGCGAGATCGAAAACCAGAGCGCTGGCCGCCGCGCCGGCCATCTGTCGGCTCCCGCTCGCCTGGGCGTGCGCTTCGACCGTCAAACGGTCGGTGATGCCGAACCGGTGGCTGGTCGAGGCCATGAGCTCGCCATAGGAATTGCTCCGCCGGCCGAAATCGCGTCGGATGAACCCGGCTTCGAACGAAAAATCGTGAAGGCCGCGGCGCAGCAATTGCGCCGACGCATAATAGCTCTGCTCGGTGACCGTCTCGCGGCCGAGCAGGTCGCGAACGACGATTCGGACGTCGCCGCCGCCGGTCTGCACCGGAATGTCCCCGATCTCGAACGGACCGGGGGCGACCTGACGGCTGCCCTGCAGCGCGTTGTTGATGTAGATATCGACCACCGAGGCGACGGCAGCGCTGCCCTGGGTCGAGAGCAGGGGCATGGTAAGGAAGCCCGGCTGCACCTCGAAGCTGCGCGCGAACTGGACGCCGCCGAACCGAAACGGGACGGCGCCCGGCCCGGCCGAGGAGATGGAATCGCCGATTCGGATCGTCGTCATGCTGGAGGGGCGGTCGATCGTCCAACTGGTCTCGAGGCGGGTGACGCGCTCCGGCCCGTCGCCGGCCCGGGCGATGAAATTCGTCGCGCCGACGCCGTGCGGCGTGAACAGGACCGCCTCGAAGGCGCCGTTGACGCTGGTGCGCCCGGCGGTGTGCTCGAAAAAGAGATCGTAGCCGACGAAAGCGCCGGTCGCGGACATCGTCATCGGCATTTCGCTGCCCTGGGCGAGAGAGGTTCGCTGCGCTTCGAAGCCCGAAGCGGCGAGGTCGATCGCGACGGCCTGAGCGCCTTCGTCGAGCCTGACGTGGAGGCCGGGAAGCGAGGCGAGCGGGTAGAAGAGCTCGCCTTCGAAGCGCACGGCCTCGCCGCGCGGCAGGCGCATGCGCCATCCCGCGAAGGCGGATGCGGACGCGTAGAGCGTGCCGTCGCGCGCCCTCAGGAACAGGACCGGCTCGGGCGAGGCGGTGCCGTTCAGGGTCACGGTGAGCAGCGCGGGCACCGGCCGGCCCCCCGCTTCATCATCCTCGTTCGCCCAGGCGGCGACGTGGCTGAAGAGCAGCAGCAAGGAGAGGCAAAGCCTAAGGAGTGCTTTGAGCGGTGCGTGCCGGGCCACTGTCGGATATCCGCAGGATCTGCTGAAGCAAGGCGCCGTTGGCGACCCGGATCGAGCCGTCGAAACGCCAGCGGCGGCTGGCGCCCGGAAGGACGGTGCCGAAGCCCTGGTCGCTGAAGCCGAGGCCGGTCGCGCCGGCGGCGAGCTCGGGATTGACCCGGACATAGCCGGTGCCGGAGTTGCGCGCCTCGACGACCCAGCCGCCGCCGGAGTCGCGCGAAGCGGACCAGCGAAGGTCGGTGGGAAGGCCGGCCCGCAGATTGGCGTAGAGCGGCAGGTTCAGCCGCAACGCGACCCGGATGCCGCCGGCGGGCGCCGCTTCCGGCACCTCCTCGATGATCAGCCGGTAAGCCTGGCCGTTGGCGGCCGGGCTGCGCAGGCCGACTCGCACCAATTGGGTCGCTCCGGGCGCGATGGTGACGACCGGCGGCGATACGATCACCGCCGAGGTCTCGGTATAATCGTCATCGCCGCCGGATTGCGCCCAGGCGAGCGGATAGGCCCGGATCGTGACGGGCGCCGCCTCCTCGTTGCGGACGGTGACCGATCCGGTGCGGTGATCGGCGTCGATCGTGACCAGGATCGGATTGACCTGCAGCGTCCCGGCCGCGGCCGGAACGGCGGCCAGGATCGCCGCGCCGATGGAAAAGAAGAAGGAAGGCAAACGCATTTCGCTGTTCCTCAATAAGTGACCGTGACGGTGACGGTGTCGGCATAGGCGCCGGCCGGAACCGTGGTCTGGCCCGAGCCGACCCGGCCGTAGACGGTGACGCTTTGCGCGGCGCCGGTGCCAGAGCCGGCGAAGGTCGCGGTGCTGGAGGTGCCGTCGCCCCATACGGTGGTGCGCGCGGCGCTGGTGTAGAGGTTGTAGTTGAGCAGGTTGGCGCCCGAGGTCATGCGCCGCGAGGCGAAGCTCGCGCCGCTGCCCGAGCCGACGCCGGCGGCGGCGCTCCAGGCGGTGCCGCTGGTGCAGGTGATCGAAAGGCCGCCGGTGCCGTCCACATTGGCGCCCGACAGCGTGTTGACGTTGCCGAAGGCGAGCGCGGTCGTCGAGACGATGCAGTTGGCGCTCACCGTGGCGGTGACGTTCAGGGTGGAAGTCGCCGTCGCCGCCTGCGCGGCGGCGGGCAGCGCGATCGCCAGGGCGAGCAACGTCGCACCGGGGAGCAGCCCCCCGGCAAACCGGGTCTTGCACATGATCAATCCTTTCACCGAAAGCGGTCCGCCTGTTGCGGATCCGCCCCATTCGGCCCGTCCCCCCGCGTCACGGACGCTGGCTGGACGGGCCGGGGACGTCGGGGAAAGCGGGCATGCCGGGAAATGCCGGCCCGCTCGTGCCCTGCGTCGTCAGTAGGTCACGGTCACCGCGACGGTATCGGCATAGCTGCCGGCGGGAACGGAGGTCTGGCCCGACGGGACCCGGCCATAGACCGTGACCGCCTGCGACGATCCGTTGCCGGTGCCGGAGAACAGAGCCGTGCTGCCCGTGCCGTCGCCCCAGACGGAGCTGCGAGCGCTGTCCGTGTAGAGGCTGTAGTTCAGCAGTTCGGAGCCGAACGCCATCTTGCGCGACGCGAAGGTCGCGCCGGTGCCGCCGCCGACGCCCGCCGAAGCGGACCAGCCGGTGCCGCTGGTGCAGGTGATCGAAAGACCGCCCGTGCCGTCGACGTTGGAGCCGGACAGCGTGTTGACGTTGCCGAAAGCGAGCGCAGTGGTCGAAATGGTGCAATTTGCGGTGACGGTGGCGTTGACGCCCAGCGACGACCCGACGGTCGCCGCGGAAGCCGCGGTCGGCAGGCCGAAAGCGGCAGCCGCGAGCAGCAACGCGCCGGTGGCACGCGCCCCGGTGAGGTTGGTGATGAGCATTTCTGGTCCTTTTCCTTATCCCCGAGGGTCAAAGCGGATGCCGACCCCCGATCCCCATTCGCGAACGGTTAACGAAACCTGCCGTCCGCGCTGCGGTTAATGACGTGATCAGGTTAAAGACCATTTAAGCATGCGATTTTTGCCGGCGGGTGAGAGCGAAGCGGCGGTGCCGCTGAGCCTCAGGCCTCCGCTTTTTCACCTTGGAGCGCCGCCTCGATCGCGGCGATGTCGATCTTCTTCATCGTCATCATCGCCTCCATCGCCCGCTTGGCCGCGTCCCGGTCGGGATCGTCCATCGCGGCGAGCAGGACGCGCGGCGTGATCTGCCACGAAAAGCCCCAGCGGTCCTTGCACCAGCCGCATGCGCTTTCCGCGCCGCCATTTTGGGTGATCGCGTTCCAGTAGCGATCGGTCTCCTCCTGATCGTCGGTCAGGACCATGAAGCTCACCGATTCGTTGGCCTTGAAATTGGGGCCACCGTTCAGGCCGACGAAGGCCTGACCGAGCAGGGTGAAATCGACCGTGAGCTCGTCGCCCTGCGCGCCGCCGGGATAGTCGGCGGCGGCGCGGTGAGGGGCGCCGACATGGCTGTCCGGGAAGGTCGCGGCATAGAATTCGGCGGCCTTGCGCGCTTCGCCATGGTCGAACCAAAGGCAGGTGATCATCTTGGTGCCGGTCATCGTCTCTCTCCTCAATTGCCTTCACCCGAAACCAGGCCGAAGCTCGCGCCCTGCGGATCGACGCCGCTGAGCACGCGCTCCCCGCCCGGAACATCCATCGGGCCGGACAGAACCTGGCCGCCGGCCGCGCGGACCTTTTCGGCGGCCGCGTCAACATCTTGAACGCGAACGTAAAACTGCCACGCGGTCGGCGATCCGGGCGGCGCCTTCATCGCCGCGCCGACGACCTGGCCGCCATGGCTGAGGAAGCTGTATTCGCCCATTTCCGGGCCCATATCCATGCCGCCGTCCCGGACGTAGCCGAAATGCTCGCCATAGAATGCGAGCGCCGCCTCCCGGTCGCCGGTCATCAGCTCGTTCCAGGCGACGTGACCGAGGCCGCGGCGCTGATAAGCGGTGCTTTCGCCTTCGCTCGCGCCGCGCATCAGATAGATCGGCACGCCCTGCGGATCGGCGATCATCGCGATCCGGCCGACGCCCGGGATATCGGAAGCGGGCATCTGCACCTCCGCCCCCGCCGCCACCGCCTTTTCGACCGCCGTATCGACATCGTCGACGCCGAGATAGCCGAGCCACATGGGGCGGGCGCCGCCGTCGCACATCGCCCTGGTCAGGGTCAGCATGCCGCCGGCATGGCCGTCCGGCGCCGAGAGCATGCGATATTCGATGTCGCCGGCCGGCGCCGGATCGCCGATCGTCCAGCCGACGACATCCTCATAGAAGCGCTTCGCGCCTTCCGGATCGGTCGTCATCAGCTCGTACCAGATGAAGCTGCCGTGCGGGTTGGCCATGGCTCTTCTCCTCTTGGCTTATGCTCAGGCGAGCTCGCGCTGCGTCGGCTGCGACGCCGACGCGGTATCGACGATCGAGGTGAAGCCGCCCCAGAACATGCGCATCCCGTCGAAGGGCATGTTTTCCTTGTCGGGCTGCATCCCCGGATCCGCCATCAGCCGCTCCCAGGCGGAGTCGCGGACCGCCTTGTCGGGCCATTCGATCCAGGAGAAGACGACATTCTCGCCCGCCTCGGCCTTCACCGCCTTGCGGAAGTCGGTGACTTTGCCCTCGCGGACGTCGTCGCCCCAGGCTTCCACCACGCGAATTGCGCCATATTCCTTGAACTTGGCGGCAGCCTTGGCGGCCATGTCGCGATAGGCTTCGCGCTTCTCCTCCGGCACCGGGAGGACGAAGCCGTCGACATAGGCCGAGGTGCCCTCTCCCTTCACGTCGACGAACGAATCGAAGCCGCTGAAGATCATGCGCTGGCCGTCGAACGGCATCTGCGCGCCCATCTCCTCCATCCGCGGGTCGCTCATCATCTTCTCGTTGGCCGCGTCGCGGGTCGCCCGGTCCGGATATTCGAACCAGGAGAAGACCACGGTCTCGTCCTCCTTCGCCTGCACGGCGCCGTAGAAATCGGTCACCTTGCCGCGCTGGACATCGTCGCCCCAGGCCTCGACCATGCGGGTGGCGCCGAATTCCCGAAAGAGGGGCGCCGCCCCGGCGGCATGCTTGCGATAGGCGTCCTTGTTCGAAGTCGGCACTGCGACCACAAAGCCTTCAACATACGTCATCTTCTCTCTCCTAATTTGCGTTTCCTGCGCTTCGAGCGCGGCGGGGCTCGGGGGACCTCGGCGCCACTGGCCGCCCGGAGAACGGCCCCGCTATACACCCGGACCCCGATCCGGGGTAAGGGCGCGCGGCCCGGCCGAACGTGCCCGGCGGCCATTTCGCCTCCCCCGGCTCGAGGGCACGGGGCTCAGGCGCTCACCGGCTCGGGCTGCGCCATGGCGGCGGTGGCGGCCTCCATGTCCATCCACATCGGCTCCCAGATATGGCCGTCCGGATCCTCGAAGCTGCGGCCGTACATGAAGCCGTAATCCTGCTTCTCGCGCGGCTCGCTGCCGCCGGCGGCGAGCGCCTTGCCTGTGATCTCGTCGACCTCCTCCCGGCTCTCGGCGGAGATGCAGATCAGGACCTCGCTGGTGGTTTTCGCGTCGGCGATCTTCTTCGGCGTGAACTGGGCGAATTTCTCGTGGGTGAGCAGCATCACGTGGATGGTATCGGTCAGCACCATGCAGGCGGCGGTCTCGTCGGTGAATTGCGGATTGTTGGTGAAGCCGATCGCCTCGTAAAAGGCCCTGGCGGCGGCGAGGTCGGCGACGGGCAGGTTCACGAAAATCAGCCTGGACATGGTCGGTCTCCTTTGGGGTTGTCGTTCAAAAACAGAGATATCGGGCGTCTCAATAGTCGAGCTTGGGATACCAGTCGGCGGCGCGGCCGCCTGGCGTCATGTCGAGGATGTTCCAGAGCGGCGTCGGATCGGGCGCGAGATGCGGGTCGAAGCCGGGATCGGCGGTCTCGGAGCCGCCCTCGGCCGCCCAGAACAGGCGGACCCGGTCGCCGTCGCGCCGCCAGACCGTCACCGCGGCCCCTTCGCCGTCGCTGCTCAGGGCATGGACGTCGCGGCCATAATCGTCGCCAAGCGTCTGATAGAATTTGAGATTTCGCCAGCCGCGTTCGCGCGCGAAGGCGAGCTGGCGCTCGACCGGCGAGCGGCCGACGATGGCGAGCGCGATGCGCTGCCCGATGTCCGGCATCGGAACGTCCAGCGATCCGATGAACGAGGTGCACATCGGGCAGGGCCGGTCGCGCTCGGGGCCGTACATCCAGAAATAGGCGAACAGAGAGTCGTGACCGCCGAACAGGTCGACAAGCCCGATCTCGTTGCCCTGCTCGTCGAGGAAGCGATAATCCTTCGCGACCGGCCCGGGCGGCAGCGCGCGGCGATGCTCGGCGACTCGCTGGATCCGGCGGCGAAGCTCGATCTCCTCGGCCAGCAGGGCGATCCGCGCCTGGCGATAGTCGGCGCTTTCGCCCGCCCAGCGGGTCGTGCTGGCTGCGGCCATCTCGGGCGCGGGCTTCAGCGCCTCCTGCGGTGGCAGCGTCGCGATGTCACTCATCTTGCTCTCCTCGGGCGTTTTTCGCGAATCGGTTTGACGCTGATGCGCCTAGGTGTTATAAAAAGCAACTATGAAGTTACAAAAACTAACTGACGAGCGGCACGGCTCGTCGCGGCGCCGCTACGACGACGCCTGCGGCACCGCCCACGCCCTCGACCTGATCGGCGAGCGCTGGGCCCTGCTGGTGATGCGCGAACTCATGCTCGGTCCGAAACGATTCGGTGACATTCGCGCCGATCTTCCGGGGATCAGCGCCAACGTGCTGACCCAGCGCCTGGAGGGACTCGAGGCCGCCGGCCTCGTCGTCCGCCGCCGGCTGCCGCCGCCGGCTTCGGCCCAGGTCTACGAACTCACCCAATGGGGCTATGAGGCCGAGCCGATCCTGCAGGTGATGGGCAAATGGGCGACCCGCTCGCCGGGCCACGATCCGACGATGCCGCTCAGCGCGACCTCGCTGATGCTCTCCTTCCGAACCATGGGCGATCCGGACCGCCTGCGCGGCCTCGACGGGCGGATCGGCTTCCTGATCGGCGACGAAAGCTTCCTGCTTCGAATCGCCGAAGGACGGATCGTCGTCGGACGGGGACCGATCGCCGGCGCCGACGCGGCGATCGCCGGCCCGGCGACCGCGATCGCCGGGGCCGTCTATGGCGGCGTGCCCGTCGAGGCGCTGGAGGCCGAGGGGGCGATCGAGGTCGCCGGCGACCGCGCGCTGATCGCGCGCTTCGTGACCCTGTTCCCGCTGCCGGCCAAGGCGCCGGTGCCTCCGGGCTGAGCGAGGCGCACGCTTTTCGATGAACCGCCATTGCGTCCGCGGGCGGCGGGGATAGGGTGCGCGGCGAAGGGAGACCCGCCGATGCGCCTCAGCCTGTTCGCCGCCGCCCTCATCGCCGCCGCGACGCCGGCCGCGGCGACTCCGGCCGAGGATTTCCAGCGGCTGCTCGCCGACCATTATGCCTGGCTGCTGCGCGAGAATCCGGTCGAGGCGACCGCGCTCGGCGTGCGCGACCATGACGACCGAATCCGCGACATCAGCCTGGAGGCGCAGGACCGTCGCGCGCGCGAGGAGCAGGCTTTCCTGGCCCGGCTGGAAGCGATCCCGGCCGAAGCGCTCGCCCCCGCCGACAGGGTCAACCGCGCCATCCTGCGCCGAACCCTCGCCGAGGATATCGAGGCGAACGGGCTGCCCCAGCGCGACATGCTGTTCACCACTTATTACGGCTGGCACCAGGGCTTCGCGGGAATGGCGCGCAACCTGCCCTTCCGCACGCGCGCCGATTTCGAGTCCTATCTCACCCGGATCGCCCAATATCCGCGGCTGAACGATCAGGCGCTGGCGATCACCGCGCAGGCGGTGAGGAACGGGCATGTCCTGCCCTGCTCGGTGCTGACCGGCTACGAGCGGACCATCTCCGGCGTTGTCGCGACCGATCCCAGCCAGTCGCGCTTCTACGAGCCTTTCGCCGGCGCGCGCCCGAGCGCGATATCGGAGGCCGACTGGCGGGCGCTGCAGACCCGGGCGCGGACGACCATCGCCGACGTGGTCAATCCGGCCTATCAGAGGCACCTGGATTTCTACACAAGCGACTATCTGCCGCATTGCGCCCGCTCGGACAGCATCGGCGCCCAGCCCGGCGGCGCGGCTTATTACGCCTTCCAGGTCCGTCAGCACACGACCACCGGTCTCACGCCCCGGCAGATCCACGACATCGGCCAGCGCGAGGTGAGGCGGATCCGGGCCGAGATGGACCGGGTCGCGCGCGAAGCGGGCTTCGCCAGCCGCCAGGCCTATATCCGGGAGCTTCGGACCAATCCGGAATATTATCCCACCACCGCCGAGCAGCTGCTTCGCGAATCCGCGCGGATCAACAAGGACGTGGACGGCTGGCTGCCGCGTCTGTTCGGCACGTTGCCCCGGCTGACCTTCACCATCCGCGAAATCCCCGCAGAGACCGCGGAAGGGACGACCACCGCTTATTACAGCCAGGGATCGCCGGAGAGCGGGATCGCCGGAACCTATTACGTCAACACCTCGAAGCTCGACCAGAGGCCGCTCTGGGAGGTGCCGGCGCTGAGCCTGCACGAATCGGTGCCCGGCCACCATTTCCAGATCGCCCTCCAGCAGGAGATGGACATCGCGCCCTTCCGTCGCAATTTCACCGGCTTCACCGCCTTCACAGAGGGCTGGGGCCTCTATGCCGAAAGCCTCGGCGGCGACATGGGACTCTACAATACGCCGGCCCGGCGGATGGGCGAGCTCAGCTACCAGATGTGGCGCGCCTCGCGGCTGGTGGTCGATACCGGCATCCATGCCATGGGCTGGGACAAGGCGCGGGCGGTGCGGTTCATGACCGAGAATACCGCGCTCTCGGCGGCCAATATCGACGCCGAGGTGAACCGCTATATCAGCTGGCCGGGCCAGGCCCTGGGCTACATGATCGGCCGGCTGAAGATATTGGAGCTCAGGGCGCGGGCGGAGCGGGCGCTCGGCGACCGGTTCGACATCCGCCGCTTCCACGATGCGGTGCTTCGCAACGGCTCGATCCCGCTCGACGTGCTGGAGGCCCAGATCGACGAATGGATCGCGGCCGAGCGGGCTCGGCGATGATCGGCATTTTGCTCCTGTCGCTCGCCGTCCCCCAGGCGGAGGGCGGCGGCTATCGCTGGGCGACCTCCATGCCAGGCGAAAGCGTGCAATATGGCGTTCTCGGCAGTGACGATCGGGCGCTGCGCGTGGATTGCCGGCCGGGTCACGGGCTGGCGATCCTCGGGCCGGCCGCGGACGAATCCGACGAGAACCGGCCGGTCCGGATCGTCTTCCGGCGCGGCGAGTCATCGTCGACCCTGCTGGGCGTGACCGTCTTCATGGGCGACGGGCTCAATTTCGCGGTGCCGGTCCTTGCCGGCGAGCTGCCGATCGCAACCCTGCTCGCCGGCGAGCCGCTGACCGTCGAGCAAGGCGAAACGAGCTGGGTCGTGCCGGGCACGGGGGCGCCCGAGGTGCTCCGGCCGCTGGTCGAAGGCTGTCGCGTCAGCCCACGCTGAGCCGGCGCCAGATCCGGCCGGCGCGGGCGCGGATCGTTCGCCGGGCGCTGGAGCGGTCGGGCGTCGGCAGCAGCGCCGTCGTTTCCGCCTTCGCCCGCGCCTGCTCCTCGGCGTAGAGCCTGAGATTGGTCGGGCGGCCGGGCTTGAGGCGCAGCCCTTCGCGGCCGCGAAGCACGTCCTCGGCCGTCTTCAGGGCGCGGACCAGATCCTCCTCGGTGAACGGCTTGACCAGGCAGCCGAGCGCCAGATCGGGCATCGGGAAATCGGGCGCCTTGCCGGTGGTGAACAGGCAGAGCACGCCCATTTCGTGAAGCTTCACCGCGACCGAGAAGCCGGTCGAGCCGTGCGCGAGCTGAAGATCGACCAAGGCGAGATCGGGCCGCCGCCGTTCGATGGCGGCGAGCGCGGAAGCGGCATCCTCGGCGACCGCGATCACGCGATAGAGAGGATTCAGCTCGACCAATTGCTTGAGCGTCTCGGCGAACAAGGGTTCGTCCTCGACGACCAGAATGTTCAGCATCGGCGGCCCCTTCCCCGCAACCGGCTCGATTCTTTACCGAAAAGGCAGAGAAGGGAATCCCCGGCGCGCGGATTTGCGGCGAGCGATTCCGTGGCAGCGGCGAAACGATTGAAACCCGGGTCAGTCCGGCCTCTTGGTCTCGTCCGCTTCGACCAGGATGTTGCCCGGCTCGTCGACCTGGCCTTCCGGATCGAGGTGGATCAGCACTTCGCAGCCGGGGAATTCGGCCTTGATCTTATCTTCGATCTCCTCGACCGCGTCATGGGCGGCGGCGACGGTCATTTCAGGGTCGACCCAGATGTGGAACTGGGCGAAATCGTGGGTGCCGCTGCTTCGGGTGCGCAGATCGTGGATGCCGAGACCGACGGGATGGCGGCCGGCGATCTCGATGAGGCGGCGGCGCTTCTCCTCGGGCCATTCGCGGTCCATCAGCTGGTCGAGGGCATGGCTCGATGCCAGCCATGCCCCCCAGAGCAGCCAGAGCGCGATCGCGATCCCGAACAAGGGATCGGCGCCGGTGAAGCCGAGATACTGGTCGGCGACCAGAGCGGCGATCACCGACAGGTTGAGCAGCAGGTCGCTCTGGTAATGGACGTTGTCGGTGCGGATCGCGACCGAGCCGGTGCGGCGGATCACCGACCGCTGATAGGCGAGCAGGGCCACGGTCGCGGCGATGGCGACCAGCGAGACGGCGATGCCATATTCGGCATTGCCGGTCGCAGCCCCTTCGATCAGCCGCGCCACCGCCCGCCAGCCGATGGCGATTGCGGAAATGGAGATCAGGACGACCTGCGCCAGCGCGGCCAGCGCCTCGGCCTTGCCGTGGCCGAAGCGGTGCTCGCGGTCGGCCGGCATGGCGGCGACGCGGACTCCGAACAGGGTGACGAGCGAGGCGAGCACGTCGAGGCCGGTATCGGCGAGCGAGGCGAGCATCGCCACCGAGCCGGTTTCCACCGCCGCATAGATTTTCAGAGCGAGCAGGAAGAGCGCCATGCCGACGCTGGCGAGCGCGGCGCGCGTGGTCAGCGCCGCGCGCTGCTCGGGGCCCCCGTTCATGGGTAGAGCAGGCTTTCGCTCCAGCCGCCGCCTTCGCGCGTGAACAGCCGGCGCTCGTGCAGCCGGTGCGGCCGGTCGGTCCAGAATTCGATGCGATCGGGGACCAGGCGATAGCCCCACCAATAAGGGGGACGGCCGACCTCCATGTCCTCGAATTCCGCGACCAGCTTCGCATAGCGGGCTTCAAACAGGGCGCGGCTCTCGAGCGGGCGGGACTGGTCCGAGGCCCAGGCGCCGATCCGGGCGTCGCGCGAGCGGCTGGCGAAATAGGCGTCGGCCTCGTCCGTTCCGACCGGTTCGACCGCGCCCTCGACCCGGACCTGGCGGCGCAGCGACTTCCAGTGGAAGACCGAAGCGGCGCGGTTATTGGCGGCGAGCTCGGCCCCCTTGCGGCTCCCGGAATTGGTGTAGAAGGCGAAGCCGCGCTCGTCGTGCCCCTTCAGCAAGACCATGCGAACCGAGGGCCGGCCCTCCCCATCCACGGTGGCGAGCGCCATCGCTTCGGCGTCGTTCGGCTCCGACGCGCGGGCTTCGGCGAACCAGGTTTCGAACAGAGCGTGCGGGTCTTCGGCCATGCTTGGGCTCTACTCCCGGGTCCGCGGCCGGCACAAGCGGCTTGCGGGGGCGGGGAACATGGCCCATTTCTGCGCCGTTGCAGGGTGCGACGATGGATTTTTGACCGATGGCCGATCTCTATTCAGAGCTCAATGTCGCGCGCGGGGCGAGCGAGGCCGACATCAAGAAGGCCTATCGCAAGCTCGCCAAGGAGCTGCATCCCGACAAGAACAAGGACAATCCGAAGGCGACCGAGCGCTTCTCCAAGGTCACGCGCGCCTATGACATCCTGACCGACAAGGACAAGCGCGCCCAATATGATCGCGGCGAGATCGACGAGGAGGGCAATCCGCGCATGCCGTTCGGCTACGGCGGCGGCGGCGCGCGTCCGGGCGGCGGCGGGGGCGGGCCTTTTCGCGGGCCCAATGGCGAGCCGTTCGAGTTCACCGGCGGCGGCGAGGCGGCGGACATTTCCGATCTGTTCGAAGGCCTGTTCGGCGGCGGCCGCCGGGGCGGCGGCGGGCCGTTCTCGGGGTTCGGGCGAAGGAGCGCGCCGCCGCAGAAGGGCGCCGACGTCGCCTATCGGCTCGACGTTTCGTTCGAGGATGCGGCGCGGCTGAACGGCCAGCGGGTCACCTTGAGCAGCGGCAAGACGCTCGACATCAAGCTGCCCCCGGGCGTCGAGGACGGCACCAGGATCAGGCTCGGCGGACAGGGCCAGCCGGGGCCCGCCGGCAATGGCGACGCCCTCGTCACCATCGGCATCAAGCCGCACCGCTTCTTCCGGCGCGAGGGCGACAATATCAGGCTCGAACTGCCGGTGGCGATCGACGAGGCGGTGCTCGGCGGCAAGGTGCGGGTGCCCACCGTCGACGGGCCGGTGATGCTGAGCGTCCCCCGGGGCTCAAGCTCGGGCAAGGTGCTTCGGCTGAAGGGCAAGGGCTTCACCGGCAGGAACGGCGCCCGCGGCGACCAGCTCGTCACCCTGATGGTCGAAGTGCCCGATGATGCGGAACTTTCCCGCTTCCTCGAAAGCTGGACCGGCCGAGGGAAGAGCAACCCCAGAGCGGGCTTGGGCGTCTAGACGCTCGTGCGCGACATCTCCCCCGAATCACCGGAAGCCAGGCGCAAGCGTCTCGCCAGCGCCAAGGCGCATTTCGGGACGATCCGGGAGAAGATCCGCAACCGCCCCTGGGAGGTGGTGAAAAGGGTCGCGATCGGCGTCTATTCGGACGGCTTCATCCACGCCGGCAACCTCGCCTATCTCGCCATCCTTTCGCTTTTCCCGTTCGTGATCGTGGCGGCGGCGGTGGCGCGGATCTTCGGTCAGACCGAGGAGGGGCTGAACGCGGTCAACGCCCTGCTGCAGACCATGCCGCGCGACGTCGCCGGCGTGCTGAGGACGCCGATCCACGACGTGCTGGAGGCGCGATCGGGCAATCTGCTCTGGCTCGGCGCGCTTGTCGGCCTGTGGACGACGGGGAGCTTCATCGAGACGATCCGCGACATCATCCGCCGCGCCTACGGCGTCACCTACAGCCGTCCGTTCTGGGAATATCGGCTGGGCTCGGTCGGAATGATCATCGCCGCGGTGGTGATCGCCATGATCGCGTTCAGCGCCTCGATCCTGCTGTCGGGCGTGCAACGCTTCCTGGTCGCCGAGATACCGGGCGCGGGCGACCTGGTCAGCGTGCTGACCCTGCTGCGCGCGGCGCCGGCGCTGATGCTGTTCGGCTCGCTCTACCTGCTCTTTTACGTACTGACCCCGAAACGCTACCGGGTGAAGACCTGCAGCAAATGGCCGGGCGCGGCCTTCGTGACGGGCTGGTGGGTCGCGACCACCGCCTTGCTTCCGACCGTGCTCGCCAGCGTCGGCGGCTACGATCGCACTTACGGCAGCCTCGCCGGGGTGATGATCGCGCTGATTTTCTTCTTCATCATCGGCCTCGGGCTGGTCATCGGCGCCGAGCTCAACGCGGCGCTCGCCGAGACTCCGGATCCGAGCGAGGAGGACGTCGAGGCGGTGGTCCACGAGGAGGCCGCTGCCGAGGCCGAGCACAAAGCCATTGAGAAAGCGGTCGAAGCGGAGGACAAGGCGGCGCTCGAGGGCGAAGAGGAAGATCAATGACAGGTTTGATGGAAGGCAAACGCGGGCTGATCATGGGCCTCGCCAACGACCGCTCGCTCGCCTGGGGGATCGCCAAGGCGCTGTCGGCCGCGGGCGCGGAGCTCGCTTTCTCCTATCAGGGCGAGGCGATGGAGAAGCGGGTGCGCCCGCTCGCCGAGCAGCTCGGCGCCGCCTTCCTGATCGACTGCGATGTCTCCGACATGGCCAACCTCGACGCCGCGTTCGACACGCTCAAGGCCCGCTGGCCGAGGATCGACTTCCTGGTCCACGCCATCGGCTTCTCCGACAAGAACGAGCTTCGCGGCCAGTTCGTCGACACCAGCCTCGACAATTTCCTGATGACCATGAACATCTCGGCCTACTCGTTCGTCGCGGTGGCGCAGCGGGCGCGGCCGATGATGGCCGAGGGCGGCGCGCTGCTGACCTTGTCCTATTACGGCGCCGAGAAGGTGATCCCGCATTACAACGTGATGGGCGTGGCCAAGGCGGCGCTCGAGACCAGCGTCAAATATCTCGCCATGGACCTGGGGCCGGACCGGATCCGGGTGAACGCCATCTCGGCCGGCCCGATCAAGACCCTGGCGGCGAGCGGGATCGGCGATTTCCGTTACATCATGAAGTGGAACGAATATAATTCGCCGCTCAGGCGCAACGTCACCATCGAGGATGTCGGCGGGGCCGGCCTCTATCTGCTGTCCGATCTCGCCTCGGGCGTGACCGGCGAAATCCACCATGTCGACGCCGGCTACAACGTGATCGGAATGAAGGCCGAGGACGCGCCCGACATCAGCGTGACGTGAGCGCCGGCGTCCGGCCGGCCGAGCCCGGCGACTCGGCGGCGATCCGCGCCGTCCACCTCGCCGCTTTCCCAACGCCGCTCGAAGCGGACCTGGTCGAGGCGCTGGAGCAGGACAACAGCGTGGTCATTTCACTCGTCGCCAGGCGCGGCGGCGAAGTGGTGGGGCATGTGCTGCTCAGCCGGATGCGGGTCTCGGGCGACGGGCGCATCTATCGCGCGCTTGGCTTGGCGCCGATCGCGGTGCTGCCGGGCTTTCAGAGCGCCGGCATTGGCGCGGCGCTGATCGACGGCGCGCTGGCGATCGCCCGGGCGAGCGGCGAGGAGATCGTCTTCCTGCTCGGCGAGCCGGACTATTACCGGCGGTTCGGCTTTTCGGCCGAGGCGGCGGCGCCGTTCGGCTCGCCTTATGCCGGGCCTTATTTCATGGCTGTGCCCTTGCGCCCGGATGTGCCGCTACCGGCGCAGGGCAATGCCGCTTATCCGCCGGCTTTCGCCGATCTCTGACCCCAGGCTCAATTCGGCATAAGGCAGGCGCGGCCGGTTGCGGGCGATGTCCCGTGCGATCGCGTCCATCGCCGGATCGCGACCGGCGATGAAGTCGGCGAAGCGGAGCGGGGCCGGCAGATCGGGCTGCAGGGTCGTCACCCTGATCGGATGGCTTCGGATCGAGCGGTGGCAATCCTCCTCGGGGCAACCGGTCACGTAATTGTGCCGCTCGTCCGCATAGAGCATCAGCACGCCGAGATTGGGCAGCGGCACGAACTCGCCCTCGGCCCAGAATTCCAGCCGGTCGCCGATCGGCTCGCCGACGATGACCACCCGGTCGCCGCCCGCCTGCCGAAGATAGCCGAGGCCGGCGATGGCGGCCGAGAAGGTCCGGCCCGACGTGACCGCATAGACATGGCCGCCTTGGGCGAGACCGGGCAGCGCCTGCATGAACTCGCGTATAAGGTTGAGGTCGCCGCCGAGGTTGAAGCGCAAGTCGATGACGATGTTGCGCGGCCGTCGGGCGCGAAGCGCGTCGAGCGAGGCGGTGAGGAAGGCGTCGATGCCGAGACCGCGGGTCGCGTTCAGCCGGACATAGGCGGCGTCGAGGCCGGAGGGAAAAGCCAGGCGGAAGGGGCGATCGGGCTCCCGCAAATAGAGCGGCCGAGCGGCGGGCGGGAGCAATCCGGCGGCATCGAGCAGCATCGGCGAACCGACGAACGCCGCCTCGCCCTCGGGCGGCGTCAGTCGCGCGGCGATCGAGACGGTCTCGAGGCGTTTGCGCGGCCCCTCCACCGTCAGCCGAAGACGGTCCGGCTCGGCGCCGAAGCCCGCCGCGACCAGCAGAGCCGGCGTCTCCATGAACAGGGTGACGAACTGGTCGCGAAACGCCTGCTCGCCGCCCTGGTAGCGGGCATAGGCGCGGCGGACTTCTTGCCAGGGCTGGCCGTTGATCGCGACCACGCGGCGGCGGAGCAGGCGGGCCTGGTCCGGGGGCGCGGCGACGACGTAGAGGCCGTCGGCGAACAGGCCGAGATGGACCGGGCTGCGCGGATGCCGCGTCGCCCATTGCGGAGGCAGCAGGGCGCTGTGGCCGTTGTCGGCCAGAGCGGCGATATGGGCGGCCTCGAGCTCGAAACGCGCCGGATCGTCGAGCAAGGCGGGCAGGCGCTCGACCGCTCTCAGCGCCGCGGCGCGCGCGGCCGGCGTGTAGGCGCGATTGCTGACGACGTAGAAGCGCACCGCGGCGACGTCCGCCTCGGTCGGCGCGGCCGCTACGAGGCCGATGCTGGCAAAAGCGAGCAGGAACTGCTTCAAAGGCCGCATGCGGCGCCCTCCCATCGCCTCGCGCTATCGGCCCCAGCGGCGCGCGCCAAGATGAGCGTGAACTCGTTCGGGCGACTGTTCCGTTTCGTGACATGGGGCGAAAGCCACGGAGCGGCGATCGGAGCGCTGGTCGACGGCTGCCCGCCGGGGCTGGCGCTGGCCGAGGCGGACATCCAGAATTGGCTCGATCTGAGGCGTCCGGGGGCAAGCGCGCTGACCTCGCCACGAGCCGAGCCGGACAGGGTCCGCATCCTCTCCGGCGTCTATCGGGGCCGAACGACCGGGACGCCGATCAGCCTGATCATCGACAATGTCGACGCCCGGTCCGGCGACTATCCGGCGGATGCGCCGAATCGCGCCGGCCATGCCGACGCGGCCTATGATTCCAAATACGGCCTGCGCGACCCGCGCGGCGGCGGCCGCGCCTCGGCACGCGAGACGGCGGCACGGGTGGCGGCCGGAGCGGTGGCACGGCTGGTCATCCCCGAAGTGACGATCGCGGCGCGGGTGATCGAGGTCGGCGGCAATTCGGCCGAGGAGGATTGGCCCGGCCTGATCCATTCGGCGCGGGAAGCGGGAAGCTCGCTCGGGGCGATCGTCGAATGCGTCGCCACCGGCGTTCCGGCGGGCTGGGGCGCGCCGGTCTATGCCAGGCTCGACGCCGAGCTGGCCGGGGCGATCATGTCGATCAATGCGGTCAAGGGCGTGGAGCTGGGCGCAGGCTTCGCCGCGGCGCGGCTGCGCGGCGAGGACAATGAAGATCCGGCGCTTGCCGGCGGAATCACCGGCGGCATCGCCACCGGCGAGCCGATCGTGCTTCGCGCCGCCTTCAAGCCGACCTCGTCGGTTCCGGCGCTCGGCGTGACCGGGCGGCACGACCCCTGCGTCGCCCTGCGTGGCGCGCCGGTGGTGGAGGCGATGTCGGCTCTGGTGCTGGCCGATCACAAATTGCTTCACCGGGCGCAATGCGGGGAGAGCGGGACATGCTGACGGAGCTGATCGCGGCGCTTCTGCTGGCCGAGCCCTGGGACTCGCCGCTGACCCTGCACGGCATCGGCGATCTGCGCATCGGCACGCCGGTGGCGGCCCTTCGGGCGATGGGCGCGACCGAGGAGCGCTATCCCGACGAGGAGGTCGACTGCGCTTACTGGCGAACGCCGCGCTGGCCGGGCCTGGCCATGATGGTGAGCGGCGGGCGGGTGGTCCGGATCGAAACCCAGGATCCGCGCTACCGCACCGCCTCGGGCGTGCGCGTCGGCATGACCGAGGCGGAGATCAGGGCGATTTACGGCCGGGCGATGCGGGTCGAGCCGCATCCCTATACCGGCCCCGAGGGCCATTATCTGATCTATCGGGCGCGGAACGAGCCTTACGGCCTGATCGTCGAAAACCATTACGAGACCGGCCGCGCCGGCTCGATCCGGGTCGGCCGCTGGGCCTCGGTGCAGCTGATCGAGGGATGCTCCTGACCCGCCGCGTCATCGTCCGCGGCCGCGTTCAGGGCGTCTGGTATCGCGGCTGGACCGTGGACCAGGCGGCCGAGCTCGGCCTCAGCGGCTGGGTGCGCAACCGGCGCGACGGCAGCGTCGAGATCCTGGCCGAGGGTCCGGAGGAGGCGGTTGCCGCTCTCGTCGAGCGGTGCCGTTCCGGCCCGTCGTCAGCGCGGGTCGAGCAGGTGGAGGTGGAAGAGGCCGAGGAAACAGCGCCGCCGGGTTTCTTCCAGAAGCCCACGCTTTAGCCTTTTCTCCGTTCGGGCTGATGATCAGGTCGCCATGCCCCCGGCATGGCTGAGGAGATACGGGGTATCTCCTCACATGATCATTGTCGAAGCCAGCTTTTTGCCGGAAGGAAGGGAAGCCCTTCGACAAGCTCAGGGCGGACGGAGCGGGACATCACACTCTTCTCTAGCGGCGCTTGCGGCCGACCAGGGTGCCCTTGGTGCCGCCGGTCAGCAGGCGGAAGTCGAAATCCGGCCGCATCGACCGCCAGCGCCGAGCCACGAAACGCTCGCCGGGCCGGGCGCCGTCGTCGAGCATCACCGTGCCGCCCGGCGCGATATTGTCGAACAGGATCGAAGCGCCGCCGCGGGTGAAGGGGTGGATCGACCAGGGCGGCCCGTCGATCAGCATCAGATCGATATTCCTGGGCAGCGGGCCGTGATCGTACCAGAGGCCGGGCCAGGCCGCGGACGGCCGCAGCGGCACCGCGCGAAGATCCGCCTTGAGGCCGTAATCGGCGAGCCAAAGCCGGGTGGCGTCGACGAAATCCCTATGCTGGTCGAAGCTGATCAGCTCGCCGCCGCCGGCTTTCTGCAGCGCCCGGGCGAGGATCAGGGTCGATGCGCCGGTGCCGAACTCCACCACCAGCTTCGGGCGGTGCTCGAAAATATGATCGGTGACGAGGGTCAGCAGGCCGGTGTCGGCCTTCCAGCTGCCGAGATAGGGGAGAGCGTCGTAGGGAAGGCCGAGCCGGTCGAGCAAGGCGTGCTTGTCGGCGAGCCGGCCGCCATGGAGACCGCGCACCAGCCAGGGCCATTGGAAGGCGCCGAAGGCGAGCAGGGCCGCCCAATCGGCCAGCGAACGGCCGTCGGAGCCGATGACCGGCGTGTCGCCGATCCGAGGAAGGAGGGACGTGGCTTCGCGAGTCGTCATGGCTCGTCCTAAAAAGGCTTGAGCGCCGTCAGCCGGCGAACGGATCGCGGGCAAGGACGATGTCCTCGCGCTCCGGGCTCGTGGACACCAAAGCGACCGGGCAGGCGATCAGTTCCTCGATGCGCCGGATGTATTTGATCGCCCGGGCCGGAAGCTGGGCCCAGCTGCGCGCGCCCGCGGTCGATTCCGGCCAGCCGGGGATCGTCTCGTAGAGCGGCTCGACCGCCGCCTGATCGGCGGCATGGGCGGGAAAATGATCGAGCGTTCGCCCGTTGAGCCGGTAGCCGGTGCAGATCCGGATCTCCTCGAGCCCGTCGAGCACGTCCAATTTGGTGAGCGCGATGCCGGTGACTCCGGCGACCGCCATCGATTGGCGAACGAGCACCGCGTCGAACCAGCCGCAGCGCCGCTTGCGGCCGGTGACCGTGCCGAACTCGTGCCCCCTTGTGCCGAGCCGCTCGCCGATCTCGTCGTCGAGCTCGGTCGGGAACGGGCCCGAGCCGACCCGGGTCGTATAGGCCTTGACGATGCCGAGCACGAAGCCGGCCGCCGATGGGCCTAGGCCGGTGCCGCTCGCGGCCGTGCCGGCGACGGTGTTCGAGGAGGTGACGAACGGATAGGTGCCGTGATCGACGTCGAGCAGCACGCCCTGGGCGCCTTCGAACAGGATCCGGCGGCCGCGCTGGCGCGCCTCGTTCAGCGTGATCCACACCGGCCGCGCGAACTGGAGCACGAAATCGGCGATCTCGCCGAGGTCGCGCTCGAGCCGGGCGCGGTCGATGCCCGGCCTCCCGAAGCCGGCGCGCAGGGCGTCGTGGTGGGCGCAGATGCGGTCGAGCTGTGCGCCGAGCTGGCCGAGATGGGCGAGGTCGCAGACGCGGATGGCGCGCCGGCCGGCCTTGTCCTCATAAGCCGGGCCGATGCCGCGGCGGGTGGTGCCGATCTTGCCGGCGCCGGAGGCATCCTCGCGCAGGGCGTCGAGATCGCGGTGGAAGGGGAGGATCAGGGGGCAGGTCTCGGCGATCTGCAGCGTTTCGGGCGTGATCGAGACCCCCTGGCCGCTCAATTTCTCGATCTCGGCCTTCAGCGCCCAGGGGTCGAGGACGACGCCGTTGCCGATGATCGAGAGCGTGCCGCGGACGATTCCGGAGGGCAGGAGAGATAGTTTGTAGATCTCCTCGCCGACGACGAGGGTATGACCGGCATTGTGGCCGCCCTGGAAGCGGACGACGAGATCGGCGCGGCTTGCCAGCCAGTCGACGATCTTGCCCTTGCCCTCGTCGCCCCACTGGCCGCCGATCACGGTTACGTTCGCCACGAATTGCCTCTCTCAGGGGATGCCTGCGGCCTCTAGGGAGCATCGCCGTCGCCGTCCAGCCACGCCCTGCCGCACCTGAACCGATCGTTGTTTCAGGTTAATGAAACCGGGCGCATCCCGGCCGCGTTGGGGGTGCACGGATTTGTTTCAGAGGAGTGTCATCATGCGCAATCTCGTACTCGCCGTGTCGGCAACGGCCATGGCCGTACCGGTCACGTTCGCCCTGCCGACGGACAGCGCCGAGGCGCAGCGCCGTTATTACGACCGCAGCGGCAATTATATCGGCCCGACCTGGCGTGGCCGCGACGGCCGCTATTATTGCCGGCGCTCGAACGGCACCACCGGCCTGATCATCGGCGCCGCCGGCGGCGCGCTGATCGGCCGCTCGATCGACGGCGGCCGCAACCGCACCGCCGGAACCGTTCTCGGCGCCGCCGCCGGCGCCCTGATCGGCCGCGAGGTCCAGAGGAGCCGGCGCAGCCGCCGCTGCCGCTGAGCCTTCGGGCCGACTGAACAAGAAGAGGGCCGCTCCGACCGGAGCGGCCCTCTCTCTTTGCCTAAAATCTAGGCCTTGCCCGCCGGCTTGGCCTTCCTGGCGGCCGGCTTGCGCGCCGCGGGCTTCGACGCCGCCTTCTTCGCGGCGCCATCGCCGCTCCTGGCGGGCGCGGTCTTCGCGGGCGCGGTTTTCGCCGTCGACGCCTTGGCCGCCGGCTTCGCCGAAGATTTCGCTCCGCCGCGCGCGGCAGGCTTTCGAGCCGCTTTCGGCCTGGCGTTCGACGGTGCCGCGGCGGCGCCGGACGGCGAGACACCGGCCGTCGCCGTTCGCTCGCCCATCATCCGCCGGACCGCTTCCGTGGCCGCGTTGATCATCGCCGCGCCGATCTTGTTGGCGCTGTCCGCCGCCGCGTCGGCCGCCGCCTCGGCCGCGCCTCGCGCCTGGCGGGCGCTTCGCTTGTTGGCGGCGAGCGCGGCCGCCGCGGTGACGAGACCGGCGGCCAGCAGGCTGCGGGCGACCGGATTCTGGGCGAGCTCGGCGGCGCGGCGCCCCGCCTCGCGGAGCGCGTCGGGGATCCTGTCGGCGGCGCCGCGGCTACCGCCGCCGCCGCTCTTTCCGCCGCTCTTTCCGCCGCCGCTCTTGGTGCCGCCGCTCGTGGACTTCTTCGCCATGACGGAACTCCTTCAAGTTCGTGTCTCCAGCGTAACAGACCCGTCAGCGCGCGAACAGTTCCCTCGCAACCCAGGTTAGTGGCGATCGGCGCCCTCGACAAAGGATTGGCCTCGGTCCTGGTGGGCCGCCTGGTCGCGCCCGATCTCATAGCTCTCACCGTCCGGATTCACCGGATCGCCTTCGGGCTGCACCGCCGCGCGGCCGTCGTCGCCTTCGCCTTTCTCGCGCTCCAGGTGCTCAGGGATCTCCTCGTGCCGGGCCTCCTCGCTCTCGGGGAGCGGATGGCCGCTGCCTTCGCCTCGCCTGTTCTCCTCGTCCATCGCGGCCTCCTTCGCCGGACAAGCGAAAGGCCGCCGCGAAGGTTCCGCGGCGGCCTCTCGACATGGTCAGCGGCCGGAAGCCGACTGAACGGAAGATATTGGAAAGCTTAGGCTTTCATCCCCCGAACGGACTTGACCGACCTCTCTGCTGAACCATGAGACATCGGATCACCTCCTTTCGCTATGTTGAACGCACCCTCTGTATGATTCGCCGCGAATCGCGGATCAAGTCTTGATCTCAAATATTTTGGCGCTAGGATTCCATGCTTCGCGGGCGCTTCGGGCGCCCTTTTTTTCAGCCGCGACAATCCTCCGTCACCCGCGCGATTTCCGGCCATGCCGGAACGATCAGAGCGGGCCCGCCTTCCGCCTGGACGAACAGGCGCCCGCGGCTGAACGCCATCTGGTCGAGCAAGGGATCGCTCGCGGCGATGCTCGCGAGCATCTCGTTGACATGGACGGCCGTCGCCGGCAGCCGCCGCTCGCCATAGCTGGTTCGGATGATCAGCGAGCGCGCCCGGGCGCCGGTCAGGGCGGCGGTGACCGAGCGGTTGGGCTCGCAACGCAGAGTGAAGGTCAGCCGGTCCGAGCGGAAGGCGGCGAGCGCGGCCGGCCCATCCTCGCGATAGTCCCAATCGCCCGGGCTGAGCTCGCCCTCCTGCCAGTCGACCGGCGGTGGTGGCGGCGGCTCCGCCAGGGGCGGCGCCCGGCGGGGAGGCGGCGGCGCCGGCGCCGGCGCGGGCGGCGCGGTGCGCGGCACGCACGCCGCCGTCATGGCAGCCAGCAGGGCCGCGCCCCCGATCCGCGATGGTCGCATGGTCACCTCTCTCGCGCGGATAACGGCCGTGGCTTATGCTGGTTCATCGCCGGCGGAGGCGGCTTCATTGGCCGGCGCGGCGCCGTTGCCGGCCGCGTCGGCGCCGCCGCCGCGCGAGGCCCCGCCGCTCGCGCATTCGGCGATATAGGTGCCGATCATCGGGCTTGGCGGCAGGTTGAGCGGCGGCGAATCGCCGATCCGGATCGCGATCGGGGTGGCGGCGCGGCCGAGGATGGTCAGCAGCTGGTCGCTGGCGTTGAGCGCGGCGCGAAGCATCGGATTGGGGCCGCCGCTGCCGGTCACCGCGAGCCGGCGGGTCTCGCTGCCGACGGAGACCAGCATCACCGGCAGGTCGCCGGACGGCGCCAGCCCATGCCGCTGCAGCAGGATGCCGCGTCTCGCGTCGCAGCGCAGGCTGAACAGCGGCGGCGCCCCCGTCGGCCCGAACTCCAGCGCCTGCTGCTCCTCCTGGAGCGATTCGCGCCATTCGCCGAGAGCGAGCTCCTCGTCGTTCCGCTCCGGCCGCACGGTCTCGACCTTCTGCACGGCCTGGTTGCTGTCGGCGGGGCCCATGCTCGCCTCTTCGGACCGGGCGCAGGCGGCGAGCAGAAGCAGGGCAAGGACTGGGGCAACGCGGGTCATGGCTTTCCTTCCGAACTGTGCGTCGGCCCTCCTTAGCGGGGACGGAGCCGGCGCGCATCCCCGTCTCGCGCCTGCCGACAGGGCTTGACTCACGACTTGATTGAGCATTCAACTCAAGCATGAACGTCGCCACCCGCCAACGCATCGTGATGACCGCGATGGAGTTGTTTTGGGAGAAGGGTTTCCAATCGACCTCGATCGCCGATATCCTCAGCCGCTCCCAAGTCCATTCGGGCAGCCTTTATCATTTCTTCCCGGGCAAGCAGGATGTGCTCGCCGCCGTGCTCGAAGCCTATCGCGACGGCATCGAGGAGTGGCTGCTGAAGCCGGCCTGGTCCGGCGTCGACGACCCGATCGAGCGGATATTCGCGCTTCTCGACGGCTATCGCAGCCAGCTGGTCACCACCGAATGCAGCTATGGCTGCCCGATCGGCAGCCTGGCGCTCGAGCTGCACGAGCCCGATCCCAGGATCCGCGAGCTGCTCGCCGTCAATTTCGCCCAATGGACGAGCGCGATCGAGCGCTGCCTCGACGAATCCGGCGAGCGGCTGCCGCGCGCGCTTGACCGGCGGCGGCTGGCCGAGTTCACTTTGACGGTGATGGAGGGCGCGATCATGCAGGCGCGAACCTATCGCGACATAGACAGCTTCGACCGCAACATCGCGGTGCTGCGCGAGCATTTCGACATGCTGATCGACCAGGCCAGAGCGGGGCGAATGCCCGCCTGAGCGTCAAAGAGGGAGGGGAAGATGGAACTGCCCGAAGTCAATTATATCGCCGTGCTGGCGGCCGCGGTGTCGGCCTTCGCGCTCGGCGGGCTGTGGTACTCGCCGGCTTTGTTCGCCAAGAAATGGATGGCCTATACCGGCAACGAATGCGCCGAAGGCGAGAAGCCCAAGGGCAATATGGGCGTGATCTTCGGCGGCGCCTTCCTGCTGTCGGTGATCGCGGCCTATCTGTTCGCCCTGATCGTGCCGTTCGATCCCGACTGGCGGAGCGGCGCGCTCGCCGGCGCGATCACCGGCGTCGGTTTCGCCGCGACCAGCTTCGGCATCTCCTATCTGTTCGAGCAGCGCCCGCTCGGCCTGTGGCTGATCAACGGCGGCTATCACGTGCTGCAGTTCACGCTCTATGGGATCGTGCTTGGGCTGCTGGGGCCGGTGGCGGTCTAGGGCGTGTACTCATAAAGCTTGCTGATTGGGACGATGCTTGATTCAAGGCTCTTTGGGAAGGGAGCTTTGCGATGGCGCGTTACGATTTGAGCGAGGCGGAGTGGCGGCTGATCGAGCCG
>Ga0190274_10000212_pt1 | contig 39706 bp, 49 predicted proteins | sample Popmic531T_FD_133002 | JGI IMG/M metagenome (GOLD analysis project Ga0190274, IMG submission 133002) | Populus adjacent soil microbial communities from riparian zone of Yellowstone River, Montana, USA - 531 T | ecosystem: Environmental > Terrestrial > Soil > Riparian zone | place: USA: Montana... | reverse complement strand
TCTTCATGGGCGTAGCGGCCGGTGCGCATGTCGACCCCGCCCGGCGCCACCGCGAACTTCTCCGCCGGCGTGTCGATCAGCCGGGTCTCCCCCTCCTGCGCAAGCGCCGGCGCGGCAAGGCCGCAAGCGAGCAAGGCGAAGGCCGCCGGCAGCGCGGCCCGGACAGCGGCGAGCGCTCTCGGGCGGGCCGGACGGCTCACGGCTGGTTCGGCGAGATGACGTTGACGTTGGTGCGGTTGTCGGCCTTGTCGTATCTATACTCGGCCGAAACGTTGTCGTTGACCGAACCCTTGCGCTCGACCTTCACCAGCCGGCCGCGCGCGTCGTAAGTGTAGGTGATCGTCTCTGTCGCGATCGCGGCGGCGGCGACCGCCGCCATGGCCGCGACGATCGCTAGTCTGCGCGTCCCCATCGTCCTCTCCCCGCGACTCGGTGCTTGACCGCGAAGAGAACAGCCGAAGCTGCTAATTGCAAATCAATTATGTTTTTTGATGAAATCGGCGAAAAAATCTTCGCTTTTGGCGAAGTTTACATTCCAGGTCCAAAAAGCGGAGCACCCGCTCCGGCCTCTGGGACCTGGCCGGGGCTAAATGAAATTTTTCAGACGATCACTTGACGAGTTCCACCTGCTCGAACTCCAGCTCGACGGGCGTGGCCCGCCCAAAAATCGAAACCCCGACCTTCACCCGCCCACGGTCGAAATCGAGCTCCTCGACAATCCCGTTGAAGCTCGCGAACGGCCCGTCCAGCACCTTCACATTGTCGCCGATCTCGTAATCGACGCTGATCTTGGTCTTGGGCGCGGCGGCGGCTGCTTCGTCTTTGGTGTTGAGGATCCGGGCGGCCTCGGCGTCGCTGATCGGCTGCGGCTTGCCGCTCGAGCCGAGGAAGCCGGTGACCTTCGGAGTGTTCTTGACGAGGTGGTAGACGTCGTCGTTCATGCTCAATTTGGCGAGCACGTAGCCGGGGAAGAACTTGCGGTCGCTGGTCACCTTCTTGCCGCGGCGGACCTCGGTCACCTTCTCGGTCGGAACCTCGACCGATTCGACGAGCGGGGTGAGGCCGAGCCGGTTGGCCTCGGCGAGGATCGCGTCGCGGACCTTGTTCTCGAAGCCCGAATAAGCGTGGATGATGTACCAGCGTGACATGGTCTGCGTCGCCCTCTGAATTTCTGTCGTGTCGCTCATTTTCAGCTCAGCAGGCCGAGCAGGGCCTGGACGATCGAGCTGAACGCGGTGTCGACGCCGAAGAAGAAGATGGCGAGCAGGCTGGTCATGATCACCACCATCACCGCCGTCATCATCGTCTCCCGCCGCGTCGGCCAGACGATCTTCGCGCTCTCGGCGCGGACCTGCCGCAGGAACTCGCCCGGATTGACTCTCGCCACGCTCTTCGCCCTTTCGCCTTCGTTCAGCCCCAACATGCGCGCCCCGCGCCGAAATTCAACTCGCCCCGCCTGCGCCCTTCCGCCCGCAGCCGCGGCGCACCGACCCCCGAGCCCCGTAGCCGCCGCGGACCGCGCGCCCCACGCCTTGCGGCGCGGCCGTTTCCACGGCGGCGCCACTCCCGGTCCGGAAGGCGAAGCCAGCGTGAATGGCAGGAGTGGAGGGATTCGAACCCACGACCCTCGGTTTTGGAGACCGATGCTCTAACCGGACTGAGCTACACTCCTAGAGCCGGAGAGCGCGGTCCTTAGCGATGCACCCACCCTGGCGCAAGTGGGTGCGCCGTCAGGCGGCGATATCGTAGGTGGGAATTTCGCCCGAAAGGTAAAGATTGCGCGCCTTAGCCCTGGACAACTTGCCCGAGCTGGTGCGGGGCAGCGAACGCGGCGGCACCAGCTCGATGACGCAGTTGATGCCGGTGATCGCCCGAACCCGTTCGCGAATGGTGTCGCGAAGCCGCCCGCGCTCGCTGTCGTCGGAAGTTCGGCACTGGACCAGGACGGCCGGCGTTTCCTCGCCGCCCGGCGTGGTGATCGAGAAAGCGGCGATGTCGCCGGCCTTGAAGCCGGGCAGCTGCTCCACCGCCCATTCGATATCCTGCGGCCAGTGGTTCTTGCCGTTGATGATGATCATGTCCTTGGCTCGGCCGACGATGTAGAGATAGCCGTCGGACAGGTAGCCCATGTCGCCGGTGTCGAGCCAGCCGTCGGCGTCGAGGCAGGCGGCGGTCGCCTCCTCGTCGCGGAAATAGCCGGCCATGACCGATGTGCCGCGGCAGAAGACCTTGCCGATCTCGCGCTCGCTCAAGGTCGAGCCGTCGTCGCCGCGGATCGCCACCTCCATGCCGCGCACCGGCTTGCCGCAATTGACGACCGAACGGTAGCGCTGCGGCCGGTCGCGGTCGCCGGCGCCGCCGCCGGCGAGCAGGGTCTCCTCGACCAGCTCGACGACGATGCCCTCGCCCGGCGGCATGACCGAGACGGCGAGAGTCGCCTCGGCGAGGCCGTAGCTCGGCAGGAAACTCCTCGCGTCGAAGCCGGCGGGCGAGAACACATCGACGAACGCCTGCATCACGTCCGGCCGGATCATGTCGGCGCCATTGCCCGCGATCCGCCAGCGCGACAGATCGAACCGCTCGGCGACGTTCATCTGGCTCGACACCCGCCGCGCGCAGATGTCATAGCCGAAGCTCGGCGAATAGCTCATCGCATTGCCGTCGCAGCGGGTGATCAGGTCCAGCCAGGCGAGCGGCCGCCGGGCGAAATCCTCGGTCTTGAGATAGCCGGCCGAAATCTGGTTGGCGACCATCGAGAGCATGCACCCGACCAGGCCCATGTCGTGGTAGAAAGGCAGCCAGGAAACGCCGCGATCGCCGTCTCCGATCTTCATGCTGTGCGCATGAGCGGCGAGATTGGCGAGCAGCGCCTTGTGGGTGACGGCGACGCCGTGCGGGAAGCGGGTCGAGCCGCTCGAATATTGCAGATAGGCGATGTCGTCGGGCTGAGCTTCGGGCAGCGGACCCACGGTGAAGTCCGAGGCGTGGAAGCCTGTCCAGTCGGCGCCCTCGACTCGCTCGAGCCTCGCCGCCTCGCCGCACAGGCCTTCAAGCTCCGACGGGTAGAAGAGCAGCTTCGGATCGGCGCTGGCGAGCTGGACCCGAAGCTGGTCGATATAGGATTGGGCGCCGCCGAACGAGGTGGGCAAGGGCAGCGGCACAGGCCAGGCGCCGGCATAAAGCGCGCCGAAGAACAAAGCGACGAAGTCCGGCGCGGTCTCGGCGATCAGCGCGATCCGGTCACCGGGCTCCACGCCGAGCGCTATGAAGCGATGCGCATCGGCAAGCGCATCCGCCCGCATCTCGGCAAAGGGATAGACTCGGACGAGCTGAGAGCGGTGGTTGTGGAAATTGAAGCCCTTGCGGCCCTGCGCCACGTAATCCAGGGCCTCGGGCATGGTCGCGAAATCGGCGTAGCGCCGGGGCAGATCGTCGTCGGTGGGCGTGGGGACGAGCGTGCCGCCGTCATTCTCCCGCGGCTTCGCTTTTCCTTCTGCTTCAAGCACGTCCGGCTGAATCCCTATTTCTGGGCCGTTGAGGTCCCGAATCCATCTTCAGCCTCCGCCGTAAGGAGACGAGGCGCGTTCATAATCCGGCGAGACTGTGGCACAAACATGGCGATGAGGCGAGACCGTGACCGCCATGGGCGCCCGCCGCTCGACGCCGAGGCGCTCGAACAGGCCGCTTTGCGCTATGCGGGCCGCTATGCGACGACCCGTTCGAAGCTGCGCGCCTATCTCGTCCGCAAGGTACGCGAACGCGGCTGGGATGGGACGGCCGAGCCGGAGTTCGACGCCCTGGTCGAGCGGATGGCGGCGCTCGGCTATGTCGACGACCGCGCCTTCGCGGCCGCGCGCGCCGCCTCGCTGGGCCGGCGCGGCTATGGCGAGCGCCGGGTCGGCGAGGCGCTGCGCGCCGCCGGGATCGAGGATGAGGATGCCGCCGAGGCGCGGCGGACGGCCCGCGACGATGCCTGGAACGCCGCGCTGCGCTTTGCCGAACGGAAGAAAATCGGCCCGTTCGCGCCCGCTGAGGCGGACCGTGCCGGCCGCGACAAGGCGCTGGCGGCGATGCTTCGCGCCGGCCACCCGGTGGATCTCGCCAGGAAGCTCGCGACCGCCCGGCCGGGTGAAATCCCGGACGCGGACGGCCGTTGAACACTTATGGTTCACAAAAATGGAAACCATGGTAGTTTTACCGCCTGATCTAGGGGGGTCAGGCGTAAATGAGGTCGCGTCGCGAAGCGCTTGCCGAAGGAATTGCCTCGGTCGCCGAAGGCGATGACGGCCCGCGTCCGGACCCGTCCGAGTCCGATCTCCTTCGCCTCAGCGGCATCGTCAAATGGTTCGACGCCACGCGCGGCTTCGGCTTCATCGTCAGCGACGATGCGGACGGCGACATCCTGATTCATTTCAGCGTGTTGAAGGAGCATGACCGGCGCAGCCTTCCCGAGGGGGCGATCGTCGACTGCCTGGTCGCCGAGCAGGAGCGCGGGCTGCAGGCCCGCAAGGTGCTCGGCATCGATCTCAGCGCCGCGGTCGCACCCGACCAGGGGCGGGGCAATGACGGCCACGACCGGATCGACCCGTCCAGCCTGCTCGACGAAGCGGGCGGTTTCGAGATGGTCCGGGTCAAATGGTTCAACCGGCTGCGCGGCTACGGCTTCCTCGTCCGCGACGAGGACGAGACCCAGGACATCTTCGTCCATATGGAGACTGTCCGGCGCGGCGGGCTGAACGACCTTCTGCCCGAGCAGACGCTGCGGGCCAGGATCGCCAACGGCCGCAAGGGTCCGCTCGCCGTCGAGGTGGAGCCCGCTTGAGGCTGCTTGCCGCCGCGTCGATCGCACTCGCACTCCTGGGCTGCCGCGCCGGGCCGGCGACCAACGATGGCCAGCCGTCGGCGCCGCGAACCGCGCCCTCCGGCCTCGACCTCGCCCCGCTCACGATCGAGAGCGGCGGCCGGCGCCATGCGTTCACCGTCGAGGTCGCTCGCAGCGAGCAGCAACAGGCGCAGGGCCTCATGAATCGCCGTTCGCTGGCTGCGGACGCCGGCATGCTCTTCCCGTTCGATCCGCCGCGGCCCGCCAGCTTCTGGATGCGCAACACCCTGATTCCGCTCGACATGATCTTCATCCGTCCCGACGGTACCATCGCCAGGATCGCGGCCAATACGGTGCCGATGTCGGAGGAGCAGGTCGCGGTCGAGGAGGCGGTGACGGCGGTGCTCGAGCTGCGCGGCGGACGGGCGGCGGAGCTAGGCCTCCGGGAAGGCGACAGGGTCAGCTGGAGCGACTGAGGCTTGCGCCTCCCCGCGCATCGGCGCTAGGCGCGTCGGCCATGGGCTTCTTCAAGAATCTCTTCACCTGGTGGGACGGCGCCACGCTCGGAACGGCGCTCTACAGCTGGCGCAACGGCAGCCAGGTCGGCTCCGACGACGCCGGCAATCTCTATTTCGAGGGCCGCAAGGGCGGTCGCCGCTGGGTGATGTATTCGGGCTCGAACGACGTCAGTCGGGTGCCGCCGGAATGGTATGCGTGGCTGACCCGCCAGATCGACGACGTGCCGGACAAGGCGCTGCCGCCGGCCCCAAAATTCCTGAAGCCCGCGACTCCCAACCTGACCGGCACCGGACAGGCCTATCGTCCGGCGGGGGCGCTCGAACGCGGCGGCCGGCGAGCCGCGGCGAGCGGCGACTATCAGCCCTGGACCCCCGATTGAGGCATGAGGACGGGCCCGCTCAGCTTCGCCGCGGCGGCGGTGCTGCTCGCCCTGGGCGGATGCGGCACGCAGGGCGCGCGCGAGCGCGGCCAGGAGAATGCCGCCACCGCTGAAGCCGACACGGTCGATATTCCCCAGACGGTGGACCGGCTGCCGCCCGGCACCACGCCGATGGCCCAGCGCAGCGCCGTCCTGAGGCTGCTCAACAAGCGTAACGGCCAGATGCGCGAGTTCACCCTGCGACCCGGCCAGGCGATCCGCCTCGGCGACGCGATCGTTCGCCTGCGTGCCTGCGAGGTCACCGCGCCATGGGAGGTGCAGCGGCTGACCGGCGCCTTCGTCCAGCTCGACGTTCGCAATCCGCAGGGCCGCTATCAGCGGATCTTTTCAGGCTGGCTCTATAAGGAGACGCCGTCGCTCAACGTCGTCGAGCATCCGATCTACGACGTCTGGCCGATGAGCTGCGCGATGACCCATCCGGGAGGCGGCACTCCGGCGCCCACCGGCCGCGAAGCGAGCAGCCGGTCGAGCGCCTCGAACTCGACGGCTCCGGCCGGCGATGCGCCCGCCGCGGCCCCGGCGCCGACGCCGCCCAGCGCCGATTCCAACAGCGCCAGATAATCCTTCTGGCCGATCTCGACTGCGCCGAGGCTGCGCAGATGCTCCGTCATGAACTGGCAGTCGAGCAGCCGGAAGCCGCCGACGATCAGCCGCGCCACCAGCCAGGCCAAAGCGATCTTCGAGGCATCGCGGGCGAGCGAGACCATCGACTCGCCGAAGAAGGCCGCGCCGAGCCGGACGCCGTAGAGGCCCCCGGCCAGCGTGTCGTCCTTCCACACCTCGATCGAATGGGCCCGGCCGGCCTCGTGCAGCCGGATGTAGCTCGCTTCGATCTCGGCATTGATCCAAGTCGCGTCGCGCTCGGCGCAGAGCCGGACGATCTCGCCGAAGGCCCGGTCGCAAGTCACCTCGAACAGGTCCGATTTCAGCGTCTTGCGCAACGACCTGGAAAGATGAAATCCATCGAGCGGAAGGATCGCCCGTTTCTTCGGCTCGACCCAGAACAGATCGGGCGCGTCGCGGCTGTCCGCCATCGGGAACACCCCGATGGAATAAGCGCGCAGCAACAGGTCGGGATCGAGCGTCTTCATCGCGTCTTCCTACGCCCGCGACATGAACCTTCCCAGACCCTCAGAGGATTTCACGCACCTTGTCCTGCGGCCGGCACAGCCGCACGCCTTTTTCGGTCTCGACCAGCGGCCGCTCGATCAGGATCGGATTCTCCACCATCGCATCGAGAATGGCATTGTCGCTGACCGCGCCCTCGACGAGGTCGAGATCCTGGGCGAGCTGCTCCTTCGCCCGCAGCCCCTCGCGCGGGCTCAGCCCGGCGCGGTCGTAGAGCCGCTTCAATTCGGCCTTGGACGGCGGCGCTTTCAGATATTCGACGACGGCGACGTCGGCGCCCTCGCTCCGAAGGATTTCGAGGGTCTTGCGTGACGTCCCGCACATCGGGTTGTGATAGATGGTCGCCTTCATTCTCTGCTCCTACCAGCCTCCGCCGCCGCCGCCCCCGCCACCGCCGCCCGATGAGCCGCCACCGCCGGAGCCGCTGCTCGATCCCGGCGCGGTCGAGGCCGAGGCGACGCTGCTCGCCAGCGCTCCTCCGACCGCACCCGCGAAGCGGGCGGGGCTGGACCAGGCATTATGGCTCCCCGAATACCAGCCCATCTGATGGTGCTCGCCCGGCGTCGCGGCGGCGGCGGCAAGCACGCTTTCGAATTTCCTCGCCCAGCGATTCTCGACTCCCAGGGCAATGGCATAAGGCAGATAACGCTCGAACAGCTCCGGGGTTTTCTCCGGCGGATGGAGAGTCTCGAGGCGCGATTCCTCGGTGACCGAAAGATATTTCTGAAAGCCCGCAATCTCGTCCATCACGGCGCGGCCGGCTTCGGTGGGCGCGGCCATCCACGAGAAGGCCGAAAGAGCCAGCGGCAGCGCCAGCAGCGGGATCGCCATCGGCAGCACATTGGTATTTTCGACCGAGAGGGCGAGCGCGGCCACCAGGAGGATTTCGCCGACCGAGGCGACGGCGATGGCGAGACCCGCCCTCAGCATCGATCCATCGGGCGAGCCGAGCCGCGAATTGCGTCCGACCCGGATCGCCCCGGCCATCACCGCGATGCCGGCAAGGGGAACGAGCGCGTAGAGCCGGTCGAGGAAAGTGTCGGTGAGGAACATCACCAGCGAAACCGCCAGAACGGCGATGCTGATCAGCACCAGCCCGGCCCACGCCCAGCCCTTGTTGGCGCGGAACAGGGTGTTGAGATAGGCGCTCTCCAGCGGCTTTTTCAGCGCCTCGCGCGCCGCCCGGAAAGTGGCGTGATTTTCCTTCCTCATCTCGATGTGCGAACGCCAGGAGAAGAGCGAGCGAAGCATGTTGCGTTCGGGCACGCCCATATCCTCAGGCTCGCCGGTCTTGTGGATCGTCATTGTCCCGCGCGAGCGGAAGGAGAGGCAGCCGCCGGGCGCCTCCTCGAGCCTGATCTTGCCCCGGACTCCGCTTTCCACCAGCGCCGCCGCGAAGACCCGATTGTCGAAGCCCATTCGGCGCACATAGCGGACGGCGGCCGCAGACATGTTCTTGGGCGGAGAGAATAAGGGCACGATCGTCCCGGGCACCGGCCCGCGCCCCGCCTTGCGCCAGGCATGAAAGTAGAAAGCGAGGAGGGCGGCGAGCGCGGCGATCGCGGTCCACAGCGGGCCATGGCTTTCCAGCCATAAGGCGGCCGCGGACGGCGGCGGCGGCGGCTCGATTATGCCCTTGGGGAAGGCGACCGCGACGGTGAATCCTTCCCCCGGCCCGAGCGGCCGCGTGGTTCGGAACCGGATCTCGCCGGGCCGTTCGGAAACGACCTCGCCAAAGGCATCGGTCGCGCCTTGCGGGCCGGTATAGATGGCGCGCCGGCCGAACGGATGGGCGCCGGGCAGCCGGATCCGCGCCTCGGCCGTATCGATCGGGAAGGCCCAGTCGTTGCCGGTGACGTTCCAGTAGAGTTCGTCATAGCCGTCGAAGAAGCCGAGCTGCTTCGTCGTCCGGAAGCGGATCACGTAGGTGTGCTGGCCCTGCGGCAGCTCCACATTCTCGTCGCCGATCCAGACCCGGACGCCGTTGCCGAGCGCCTCCGTGCGCCAGCGCTCGCGCCGGCCGTCGCGCTCGACTCTCTGCACCTCGAAGCCGACCCGGACCCGGCGGCCGCCGTTGCGGTAGCGGGTCGGGAAATCGCGATAGATGCCGCGCCGGATCTCGTTGCCCTCGGCATTGACCCGGATCGTCTCGGTGACGTCGAGCGAGCCGTCGCGGGCGATGAGGATTTCGCTGACGTAGGAAAGGATGCGCTCGCCGTAGACCGGCGTTTGGGCCGCGTCGGGAAGCATCGCCCGAACGTTCGGCGGGATCATCTCGGGAGGGACGTTCTCCAGGCCCTGCCCGTAGCCGGGCTTGTCGGGCTTCTGGGCGGGGCTTGACCCCGGCAGGCACAGCACCAGCACCGCCAGCAGCAGCGCCAGGAACGGCCGCAGCGCACGCACCACGATCAGGCCTTGGCGGCGCTGCCGAACTTCACGACCGGCGCGCTCTGGATCGACGCGTCGTTATCCTCGTAAAATTCCTCCTCGGCGAAGCCCATCGGGCGGGCGATCAGCACGTTCGGGAAGGACTGGATCTTAGTGTTCAGGTCCCGGACGGTGGCGTTGTAATAGCGGCGCGCGCTCTGCAGATGCTCCTCGATCTCGGAAAGCTCTTCCTGAAGCTGGCGGAAATTGGCGTCGGCCTTGAGGTCCGGATAGGCTTCGGCGACGGCGAACAGCCGGCCCAGCATGGCGGAAAAGGCCGTGTCGGCTTGGGCGGTGGCGGCGACGCCCCGGGCGGCGGTCGCGTCGCCGCGATGCTCGATGACCTGGGTCAGGGTCTCGCGCTCATGGCTGGCATAGCCTTCGACCGTGCTGACCAGATTGGGAATGAGGTCGGCGCGCCGGCGCAGCTGCACCGTGATTCCGCTGAAGCCCTCCTTGACCAGCGCCCGCAGCCGCACCAGCCCGTTGTAGATCGCCACGCCCCAGAGCAGCAGCAGGACGATGACGACGGCAATGACGATCGCGGTAATCATGCTCGATCCCCCATGAAGCAACCCTTCCATAAGGGGGGCGGAATGGCGAGTCGATGACCGACGGCCGAAGCCGACTCGCATCCTTCCGGCGCGTGCGATAGCCTCGTCCGGGGTTACGCTTCGAGGATGGAGAAGGGCGAATTGGAGGAGGGGGCGGCTGAACCGCGCGGCGCCGATCATTTCGCAATCGCCTGGCGTCTCACCGCCGGCGCCTGGCTCGGCTGCGCGCTTCTGCAGCTTCTCCTCTATCTCAGGCCGTCGCCTTATGGCGGGCCGTTTCTGGTCGCCTGGAAAATGTTCATCATCCGGTCGTTCGTCTACGAACTGCTGGCGGTCTGGCTGATCGCGCTGCCGTTCCTGTTGCTCTGGCTGACCCTCTACCGGCGATCGCTTGCGTCACCGAAATGGCGGCTCGGCCACTGGGCGCTGGCCGCTTCGATGGCGCTGAACCTGCTGATCACCGCCTTCGACCACGAGCTCTATCGCTTCCTCGGCCTTCGCCTCGGACCCAATTTCCTCGCCGTCTACGCCGATCCGGCGACGATGGCCGACAGCCTGTTCCTGAACGTGCTGAGCGGCGATCGGGGCGGGCCCTTCCTGTCGCCGATTCTCTGCGTCGCCGCGCCGGCGCTCTATCTGTGGTGGGCGATCCGCCTGGTCCGGCGGCGAACGCGCGCCCGGCCGGCGCTTCGCCTCGGCCTGCGCGCGGCGCTCGCCATAGCCGTGCTGCCGCTCGCCACCGGGCAGGCCGGCTATTCGCTCGCCCACGCCAAATTCCGGCTTTCGCGGCTCGAGCCGGCCTTGTTCGCCGCGATCCGCGATTTCGCCTGGAGCTATGAGGACGACACGCCCCCCGGCGACGCCGCCGCGCTGGCGCGCGCGTGGCAGGCCGAGTGGCTGGCCGGCAGCACCGACTCCGGCTGGCGCTTCCGCAACGCCGATTTTCCCTTCGTCCGCGAGCCCGCTCGCCCGTCGGCCCCGGCGCCGCAGGACCGCTGGAACGTCGTCATCATCCAGCTCGAATCGGTGCGCGGGGTCGATACCGGCCATCTCCGCCCCGACCGGCGGCCGTCGCCGACGCCCTTCATGGACAGCCTCGCCGCGCGGCCGGACGCCGCGGTCTGGACCCGGGCCCTGACCTTCGGGCCGCCGAGCATCAACGGCCGCTTCGCCCTGCAATGCTCGATCACGCCGTCGTCGCGCCGATTCATCACCGCGCAGACCCGCGCCGCTTTCTACTGCCTGCCCGACGCGTTGCGCCGGCAGGGCTATCGCGCCGAGATGTTCGCGGCCGGCGACATCGACATGGACAACAGCACGATCTGGGTGCAGCGCATGTACGACCGGCTGTGGCGCTATCCCGAGGAGGGGCAGCGGGACCGCGAGATCTTCCGCCACGCGGCGGCGCGGATCCGCGAGATCGGCCGGCAGGGACCGTTCGTCGTCACCCTGATCTCGGCCAGCAACCATCACCCGTTCCGCTCGCCCGAGCCGGCGCTCGACGTCGCCGGCCAGGGCAGCGTCCAGGAGCGGATCCTCAACACGGTGCGCTACACCGACGACGTCGTCCGTGAGCTGATCGAGACCCTGCGCCGCGAGCCCTGGTTCGGGCGCACTTTGATCGTCATCAACAGCGACCACGGCTACAATCTCGGCGAGCATGGCGGCCTCACCGGCGCCTACAGCCTCTATCGCGAATCGACCTGGACTCCGCTCCTGATCGTCGGGGCGCATCCGCGGCTGCCGGCCGGGAGGCACGACAATATCGTCACCCTGCTCGACGTCGCGCCGACCATCGCCGATCTGCTCGGTCTGCGCGAAGCCAATCCCTGGCACGGCCACAGCCTGCTCGCCGTCCGCCCCGACCGGCCGATCCGCTTCGGCTTCCGCGATGGCGTGCTGGCCGAGGCCGGCGGCTGGAGCGCGGTCAGCGACCCGACGGACGGCCAGCCGCGCCTTTATGCCGCGCGCGCCGACTGGCTGCAGCGCCGCGATTTGGCCTCGCGCCACCCCGCGCTTGCGCGGCTGCTGCTGGACGAGGCCGACCGCAGCCGCCGCTTCAACGACTATCTGATCCGGCACGGCCGCGTCTGGCCGCCGTCGAGCCGCTAGTCCGTCCGGAACTTGACCAGAGCGAGCGAGTCGCCGCTGGCGGCCAGCCACAGCTTCAACGCGGCGGCATAGACGACGAGGACAGCGGCGACGGACAGGCCGTCGCGGACCGGCGCCGACATCGGCAGCTCCCGGATCGCCAGCGCGGCCAGCACCGACGCCGTCGCGGCGAGCACCGGGCCGGCGCTGTAGCTCAGCGGAATCCTTATTCCGAAGCGCGCGCGCAGCGACCAGCGGCGGATGACTGCGCCGGCGATCATGGCGGCGAGCACCGACAGAGCGGCGCCGTCGATGCCGAGCCAGGGGATGAGCGCGACCCCCGCGGCGAGATTGACGACGGTGGTCGCCGCGGTGATCCGAAGCACGACCCAGGGCTGGCGATAGAGGAAGATGAGATCGCCGATGCCGAACGCGCCCTGGATCGTCTCGGCGAGCGCGAGCGCGAGCAGTGCCCAATAGCCGCCGGCGAATTCAGGGCCGAACCAGCCGAGCAAAGGCAGGCCGATCGCGACCAGGGTCACCACGATGGCGAGCTGGATCGCCAGGATCAGCCGCGAGGCCGAGGCGATGGCCGCGCCGGTCTCGGCCGGCCCCTCGGCCGCCAGCGTTCTCGCGACGATCGGGGTCAGCAGGCCGTCGAAGCTCTGCCGCACTTGGCGGATCGGCGTCCGCACCTGCCGGGCGACATTGTAGATGCCGGCCGGGCTTTCGCCGAGGAAGAGGCCGATCAGGTAAAGGTCGAGCCTTCCGAACAGGGCCCCGGTGAAATCGCCGAGCGTCGGCACCGCGCCTTCGCGGGAGATCTTCCGAAGCCGGCCGAGCGAGGGGCGGAAACGGCGGAGGGCCAACCCACCGAAGCAGCGGCGCGCGCCGATCATCGCATAAACGAGCGCCAGCAGGGTGCCCGCCCAATAGCCGATCAGCAGGCCCGTCCCGGTGAAGCCCGCGAAATAGGCGGCGACGGTGACGGCGGTGGCGGCATAAGGCTCGACGATCGACCGGCCGACCACCTCGTAGCGCATCCGGTGCTTCCAGCGGGTCGCGGCGAGGAACAGGTCGAGCAGGGCCTGGCCGACGATCATCGGCGCGACCAGCAGCAGCGGCCAGGCGGTCTCGCCGAGCAGGCCGTGCACCGGCGGCAGCGCCACCACCAGCATCAGCCCCGCCGCGATCGCCGCGCCGATTCCGGTCACCGCCAAAGCGGCGTCGAGGAGGATATGGGCCGGCTCGTGCCCGTCCGGCGCCTGGTCGAGCAACTTGAACAGCAGCCGCTTCATGCCGAGCCCCGCGACCGCGACTCCGAGCTCCACCACCGCGATCGCCAGGCTGTAGGCGCCGAACAGCAAGGCCCCGAACAGCCGCGCGGCTACGAACAGGAAGAGGATCCGGGCGCCGAGCCGGATCACGAGCCCGAGCGCCGCCGAGCGGCCGCCGCGCAGGATCAGGCTATGGGCCTTGTCGCCGGGGGGCGCCGCTCCTTCAATCGCCACCGCTGCCGCCCGTGCCCGTCATCGCCGAGGCTTGGGTAGCCGCCTAGCGGGGCCGAGTCACGCGGCGCGGTTAGCCCTCCGCGCCGGATCGCTCCCGCCGCTTGACCGCGCGGATGTCGGCGAGCTGACCCTTGAGGCTGGCCAAGGCATCGGTTTCGGCCTCGGTGAGGTCGTCGAGGCGGACATGGTCGATCAGCACCTCGAGCGCATCGCCGATCCGGCCGAGCTGCTTGCCGTAGCTGCCGACCTCCTCGAGCAGCTTCTGCTCGATCTCAGGATGCGCCGTTTGGCCGAGATTGATGTTGACGAACCCAAGCTGCGCCCCCTGATTGTAGAACGACCAGGGGTTGATCGCCTGCCAGAGCTGATCGGGCGCGAGCGAGAATTGGAAGGATTTGGTCAAGGTGGCCTCCAAGCGGAATGTGCATTGGCCCTAGACCTGCCCCATGCCGTCTCACAATCGGCGACGTCACGCTCCGGCCGGGGGCCGATCAGGCAGGATCGAGATAGAATACGTCAACGAGATTTCCCCCGTAAGTGCATTCTCCCTTTGTAGTCTGGCCCAATTGGACCGGCGCCGGCCGAAGGCACCCGCCGGGACCTCTTGACGACCCCAAGCCCGGGATCGTGTCTTCGGTGGCGAGTATGTGCAGCCTGAAGGTGTCGTTGACGTTGTTCATGACCCACACAACCGTCCCGAACGTTCCGCAAGGCGCGGTTCGAACGGCTGTCGTGTTGGGAGCGCTCCCAAAGATGCAGACCCCGGAGTTCACGTGCCGGATTTGGGTGCCCCCGCTCGCGGCGGGTTCAATGGCGAACGACAAGGCGGGATTGGGTCCGCACGCGTAGCTGCGCAGGAAACGGTCGGGCGAAGCGTACAGGCACAGGCCCGACTGTGCCGATCGAAGCCGCACGATCCTCGACGGTGTCGCCGGTGCGGGCGCGGAATGAACCCACTCGACTGAGAGGATCGTCTGCGTCCAGGCCGTCGCGAACCGGCCGGTGCCCCGGCAATGGCAGAAAACCCGTATTTCGTAAGCCCTTCCGACTTGGAGCTGATTGAATCCGATCGATTGATTGTCGGTCGTTTTGCAGGTCTGAACATCGTTATAGGGCCTGACGCAGATTCTATATTTCTTGCCCTGGAAGTGCGAGTCCGCAGTCAATCCTGGATGCTGGTAAGAAATGACGATTTCGGTGGCGCTGACGGAGCCGACCGCACCAATTGCACGTACCGGACTCGGCAGGAGCAGAAGAACAACAAATATGATGAATAACGCTCTAGTTTTCTTAATGGCAGCGTTCAACATGGCGCTCCACTCCCGAGGTAGAGCGATATCGCATTGAGGGATTTCAGAGTCTAACTAAAAAATGAAGCTCGCAACAACGGGATCACTTGTGTCGGAATTTGGACGGCCGGCCACTCTTGCAGCGGCTAGCCGCCGTCCCGCGCCAGCCATTCCTCGAGCCATTTGATCGTGTAATCCCCCGCCTGGAATTCAGGGTCTTCGAGCAATTTCTGATGGAGTGGGATGGTGGTTTTCATCCCCTCGATGACGAATTCCTCGAGCGCGCGCCGGAGGCGGCGCATGGCGCCCTGGCGGGTGGTGCCGTGGACGATCAGCTTGGCGATCATCGAATCGTAATAAGGCGGCACCCGGTAGCCGGCGTAGAGGCCGCTATCGACCCGGACGTTCATCCCGCCCGGCGCGTGATATTGCTTCACCAGGCCGGGCGAGGGGGCGAAGGTCCGCGGGTCCTCGGCGTTGATCCGGCATTCCATGGCATGGCCGCGGAACTGGACGTCCTGCTGGCGAAGGGTGAGCGGATGGCCGTCGGCGATCCGGATCTGCTCGCGGACGAGGTCGAGGCCGGTGATCGCCTCGGTGACCGGATGCTCGACCTGAAGCCGGGTGTTCATCTCGATGAAATAGAATTCGCCATTCTCCCAGAGGAACTCGATCGTGCCGGCGCCGCGATAGCCCATCTCGGCCATCGCCCTGGCGACGATGCCGCCCATCCGCTCGCGCTCCTCCGGAGTGATCACCGGTGAGGGCGCTTCCTCGAGGACTTTCTGATGACGCCGCTGCAACGAGCAATCGCGTTCGCCGAGATGGATGGCGTTGCCCTTGCCGTCGCCGAACACCTGGAACTCGATATGGCGCGGGTCGCCCAGATATTTCTCGATATAGACGGTGTCGTCGCCGAACGCGCTCTTCGCTTCGCTCCGTGCCTGCATCATCTGGGTTTCGAGCTGGTCCTCGTTGGCCACCACCTTCATGCCGCGGCCGCCGCCGCCCGACGCCGCCTTGACGATCAGCGGATAGCCGGTGGCCCCGGCCACCGCGCGGGCTTCCTCGATCCCCTCGACCGGCCCGTCGGAGCCGGGAACGAGCGGCAGGCCCAATTTCGCGGCGGTCAGCTTGGCCTGGATCTTGTCGCCCATCGTTCGGATATGCTCGGGCTTGGGGCCGATCCAGATGATGTCGTGGGTCTCGACGATCTCGGCGAAACGGGCGTTCTCGCTGAGAAAGCCGTAGCCCGGGTGGATCGCGTCGGCATGGCTGATCTCGGCCGCCGAGATGATCGCGGGAATGTTGAGATACGATTCGGCCGCGGGCGGCGGGCCGATGCAGATCGCCTCGTCGGCGAGACGGACGTGCATCGCCTCGGCGTCGGCGGTGGAATGGACCGCGACCGTGCGGATGCCCATTTCGTGGCAGGCGCGATGGATTCGGAGCGCGATCTCGCCGCGATTGGCAATGAGGACTTTTTGGATAGCCATGGCCGCTTACTCGATGATCGCCAGCGGCTGCTCATACTCCACAGGCTGGGCGTCCTGGACCAGGATCCGCTTGACGATTCCCGAGCGGGGCGCGGCGATCGGGTTCATTACCTTCATCGCCTCGATGATCAGCAAGGTATCGCCCTCGTTCACCCGATCGCCGGCGCCGACGAAGGGGGCGGCGCCGGGTTCCGCCGAGAGGAAGACCGTCCCGACCATTGGCGATTTAACCGCGCCCGGATGATCGGCCGGCTTTGTCTCGGCGGCCGGCGCAGGCGGGGGCGGCGCGGGGGTCGCGGCGGGCGCCTGCGCCTGGGCCGCCGGGGGAGCGGGTGCGAAGCCCAGCTTGCGCTTGACCACGATTCGGCGGCCATTGTCCTCGACCTCGATCTCGCTGAGGTCGTTCTCGTCCAGCATCTGGGCGAGCTTCTTCACCAGATCGGTGTCGACCCGCATGCCGCCGTCGGAACCGTTCGTTTCGCTCATCGAAAATCTACCCCTTTTGCCGCGCCCAACTGTCAGAGACGGGCGGCCGCGTCCAGAGCAAGCTCGTAGCCGAGCGCTCCAAAGCCGGCGATTGTTCCGCGCGCCGCGGAGGCGACGAGCGAGCGCCGGCGGAAGCTCTCCCGCGCCTGCGGGTTGGACAGATGCACCTCGATCACCGGCACGTTGACCGCCTTTATCGCATCGTGAAGCGCCACCGACGTGTGGGTGAAGCCGCCGGCGTTCAACAGCACCGCTTTCGCCTTCTCCGCCTGCGCCTCGTGCAGCCAGTCGATCAGATGACCCTCATGATTGGACTGGCGCAGCTCGATGGCGAGGCCGAGCGCGCGGGCCCGATCCTCCAGCCGCCCGGCAATGTCGTCGAGCGTATCGGGGCCGTACACGTCCGGCTCGCGCAGCCCGAGCAGGTTGAGATTCGGGCCGTTGAGGACGTAGACGAGAGGTGGCGTCGCCATCGCTTCGCCCTATATGACCAGGGTCCCAAGCGCAAAGGCACTTCATGGTTCACGACGGCACCATCTCGATCCGGGTCAATGGCGCCCACCGCCGAGTGCCGGCGGGGATCAGCGTCGCCGATCTGGCGCTGGAGCTCGGGCTCGAGCCGGCCAAGGTCGCGGTCGAGCGCAACCTCGAGATCGTGCCGCGCTCCACCCTCGCCGAGGTCGCGGTCGAGGACGGCGACGATTTCGAGATCGTCACCTTCGTCGGGGGCGGATAAAGCCGTCCCCCCGGACTTGATCCGGGGTCCACCTTTTTCTCCCGGCACCCGCAAGGAAGGTGGACGCCGGATCAAGTCCGGCAGGACGACTGGAATTCGATACGATGAACATTTCTCGCCCCAATGACGCCGACACCTGGACGGTCGCCGGCCGGACCTTCACCTCGCGCCTGATCGTCGGCACCGGCAAATATAAGAGCTTCGAGCAGAACGCGGCGGCGGTCGAGGCGTCCGGCGCCGAGATCGTCACGGTCGCGGTGCGGCGGGTGAACGTCTCGGATCCCGGCCAGCCCCTGCTCACCGATTTCATCGATCCGAAGAAGATCACCTATTTGCCCAACACCGCCGGCTGCTTCACCGCCGAGGAGGCGGTCCGCACCCTCAGGCTGGCCCGCGAGGCGGGGGGGTGGGAGCTGGTGAAGCTCGAAGTGCTCGGCGAGGCCAAGACCCTCTATCCGGACATGCGCGAGACGTTGCGGGCGACCGAGACATTGGTCGCCGAGGGCTTCAGGCCGATGGTCTATTGCGTCGACGATCCGATCGCCGCCAGGCAGCTGGAGGAGGCCGGCGCCGTCGCGATCATGCCGCTCGGCGCTCCGATCGGTTCCGGCCTCGGCATTCAGAACCGGGTCACCATCCGGCTGATCGTCGAGGGCGCCGGAGTGCCGGTGCTGGTCGACGCCGGCGTCGGCACCGCCTCCGACGCGGCGGTGGCGATGGAGCTGGGCTGCGACGGCGTGCTCATGAACACCGCCATCGCCGAGGCCAAGGACCCGATCGTCATGGCGCGGGCGATGAGGCTCGCGGTCGAATCGGGCCGGCTCGCTTATCTGGCCGGCAGAATGGGCCAGCGCCGTTATGCCGATCCGTCGAGCCCGCTCGCCGGGCTGATCTGATCGGCTGAACAATTCCGTTCGGCTCGCAGGAGGGTTTGCCGCGCCGAGCCGCAGGAACGGCCGCCATTGATCTGAGTTATTGGCACGGGCGAGCCGCGGCACGGTGCCGCCGACGCCGTGTGAAGGGATTCGGCCATGAACGAGTTCGAGAAAAACCAGGGCAAAGGCGAGCAAACCGGCGAGCAGGGCGAAAAGCCCGCTTTCGGCCAGTTCGACAAGCAGCAGGGCGAGCAGGGCGGCCAGGAGTTCGGCCAGAAGGGCGAGCAGTTCGACAAGACCCGGCAGCAGGAGCAGGGCGAGGGCGAGCAGGACTTCGCCGAGACCGGCATCGACAAGCAGCAGGGCGACAATCAGAATCGCGACGAGAAGGGCCAAAGCGGCGGCGACAAGTTCTGATCCGCTCGGCTGACGACAGGAAGGCCGCGTCCGGCGATCCCGGCGCGGCCTTTTCCTTTGTCGGGCCGGCGGGGTTTACCTTTGGCCGCGGCGGGGCGATCCTCCTCCCATGAAGCGCAACCTGCTGAGGAGCCGCGACGCCGGCCGCGAGGAAAGGGTGGGCTTCATCGAACTGTTCTTCGACCTGGTGTTCGTGTTCGCGGTCACCCAGGTTTCCCACGCCATCATCCAGCATCCCGATCCGCTCGGCTTCGTCCAGGCCGCGATGCTGTTCCTCGCCATCTGGTGGGTCTGGGTCGACACGGCCTGGGTGACCAACTGGCTCGACGTGCGGCACATCCCGGTGCGCGTGCTGCTGTTCGTGCTGATGGGCGTGACCCTGATCATGACGATCAGCCTGCCGGATGCGTTCGGCGCTCGGGCGCTGCCCTTCGCCCTCGCCTATGTCGCTCTCCAGCTCGGGCGGCACGCCTTCATGCTGCTGGCGCTGGTGCGGCACAATCGCGACAATTTCCTCAATTTCGTGCGGATCACGATCTGGTCGCTCGTCGAAGCGCCCTTCTGGGTCGCGGGCGCGCTGAGCGACGACGTCGCGACCCGGATGGCGCTCTGGAGTGTCGCCCTGGCGATCGTTTCCACCGGTCCGATCGCCGGCTTCTGGGTGCCCGGGATGGGCCGAAGCGACACCAGAACCTGGGATGTCGAAGGCCATCATTTCTCGGAGCGCTGCGGGCTGTTCATCATCATCGCGCTCGGCGAGTCGATCCTGGTGACGGGCGCGGCCTTCGGCCAGACCGAATGGACCGGCGGGCCGATCGCGGCCTTCGCCAGCGCCTTCGTCGGCACGATCGCCATGTGGTGGCTCTATTTCGACATCGGCGCCGAGCGCGCCGCCCGGCAGCTGGCGCAGGACAAGGATCCCGGCCGGATGGCGCGGCTGGCCTACACCTATTTCCACGTTCCGATCGTCGCCGGCATCATCGTCACCGCCGCGTCGGACGAGATGGCCGTCGCGCACCCGTCTGGCCATGCCGGCGCGGCGGGCATCGCGGCCCTGCTCGGCGGGCCGGCCCTCTATTTGTTCGGCAACATGATCTTCAAGCGGACCAGCGCCCGCTATTACCCGCTCTCGCACATGATCGGGCTCGGCATCCTCGCCGCGATCACCCCGTTCGCCTCGAGCCTGTCGCCGCTGCTGCTCTCGGTCGCGGCGACCGCGACCCTGGTGCTGGTGGCGGGCTGGGAGCTGCTGTCGCTACGCGAAACGCGGAGCGGGCTCAGGACCTGACCGCCAGCCAGACGGTCGCCGAGTCGCAGCCGGGATCGCGGGCACGATGGCCGATCTTCCCGAAGCCGGCGGCCTTCAGCAGCGCGCGATACTCCTCGGGCGCGAGGCTGCCATGGTAGAGCGGCTCACCCATCCATTCGCCGATCTCCTCGCCATGCTCCGGGCCGCTGGTGAACATGAGGGGCGCGCCTCGTCGCGCATGGGCGGCGAAGCGGGCGAACATCGGCCGCTGGTCCTCGGGCGAGAGATGAAACAGACTGTGCCAGGCGAGCAGGCCGTCGAAGCGGCGGCCGAGATCGAGCAGCCGCATGTCGGCGACCATCCATTCGTGCGCCGGGAAACGCTCCTTCGCCATTGCGATCAGCGACGGCGCGGAATCGACGCCGGTCAGCGCAGAGCCGCGCTCGACGAACCAGCGCGCGACCGGCTCGCCCATGCCGCAGCCGATGTCCAGGATCGCGCCGCCCGGCGGGACGAGCGCGGCGAAGCGCTCCAGCCAGGGCGCCTCGTGCAGGTCGCGCCCGCGCATCTCGTCCCAAGCCGCGGCGTGATCCTCGTAAAGCCCGACGATCCGATCTTTCGCGCTCATTGGAACGGCTGGCTTTCGTCGTTCATTATGGCGGCATGGCAGACTTCGCGGCCTTACGCGAGGAGATGGTCCGGCGGCAGGTCGCCGGACGCGGGATCGACGACAATCGGCTGCTCGAGGCGATGCGCGCGGTGCCGCGCGAGGCGTTCGTGCCCGAGGAGCTCGCGCACCTCGCTTATGAGGACACGCCGCTGCCGATCGAGGCCGGGCAGACCATCTCGCAGCCTTATATCGTCGCGCTGATGATCGCGTCCGCCGAGGTCGAGCCCGGCGACAAGGTGCTCGAGATCGGCGCCGGCTCGGGCTACGCGGCCGCGGTGATGGGCCGGATCGCCGAAAAGGTGATCGCGATCGAGCGGCACGGCGAGCTCGCCGCGCTCGCCGCCGCGCGGATGGAGCGGCACGGCTACGGCAATGTCCGGATTGTCCGTGGCGACGGTTCCGGCGGAATGCCGGATGAAGCGCCGTTCGACGCCATCCTCGCGGCGGCGAGCGGCAGCCATGTGCCCGACGCTCTCAGGCGGCAGCTCGGCGTCGGCGGCGTCCTGGTCATGCCGATCGGCGAGCCGGGCGCGGTCCAGAGCCTGGTCAAGGTGACTCGCACCGCTGAGGAGGATTTCAGCGAGGAGAATCTGGGCGCGGTCCGCTTCGTGCCGCTGATCGGCGAGGAGGGCTGGGGAGAGGACAGCGGATGACCGATCTCTCCGCCCGGATCCGCGCCGCCGCCGAGCCGCTACCGGAGATCGGCGATCCGGCCTTCGCGCGGGCCTTCGACCGGTTCGGCGACGCCCGCCTGGTGCTGCTCGGCGAGGCCAGCCACGGCACGTCCGACTTCTACCGCGCCCGCGCCGTGATCACCCGGCGGCTGATCGAGCGGCACGGCTTCGGCATCGTCGCGGTCGAGGCGGACTGGCCCGACGCCGCCAGCATCGACCGCTTCGTCCGGCACCGGCCGCGAAGGGACGGGGAGGAGGCCGCCTTTCAGCGCTTCCCGACCTGGATGTGGCGCAATCGCGAGGTGGACGATTTCGTTCGCTGGCTGCGGGAGCATAATGAAGGCCGCGAGCCGGCCGCGATGGCCGGCCTATACGGGCTCGACCTCTACAATCTTTCCGGCTCGATCCGGGCGGTGATCGACTATCTCGACGATGTCGATCCGGACGCGGCCCGGGTCGCGCGCGAGCGCTACGGCTGCCTGCTGCCCTGGGCGCGCGATCCGGCGCGCTACGGCCGGCTGGCGATCAGCGAGGGCTATGCCCGCTGCCGGGCGCCGGTGCTGGCGATGCTTCGCGAGCTTCACACCAGGCGCCTGCGCTACGCCGCCGAGGATGGCGACGAATGGCTGGACGCGGCCGCCAATGCCCGGCTCGTCAAGAATGCGGAGGCCTATTACCGGGTCATGTACGAGGGCGCGGCGGAGAGCTGGAATCTGCGCGACACCCACATGTTCGAGACGCTCTGCCAACTGCTCGACGCCAGGGGACCGCATGCGAAGGCGGTGGTCTGGGCGCATAACAGCCATATCGGCAACGCAGCCTTCACCGAGATGGGCCGCGAGCGCGACGAGCTCAATATCGGCCAGCTGGTGAAGGAGAGGTTCGGCGAGGAGGCGCGGCTGATCGGCTTCGGCACGCACGGCGGCACCGTCGCGGCCGCCAGTGATTGGGACGGGCCGATGGAGGTGAAGCGAGTCCGGCCCTCGCTGGAGGGCAGCCATGAGCGCCTGTCGCACGACACCGGCCTCGACCGGTTCCTCCTCGATCTTCGCTCCGGCCCGATTCGCGATGCGCTGATCGAGCCGCGGCTGGAGCGCTTCATCGGCGTCATCTACCGCCCCGAAACCGAGCGCTGGAGCCATTATGCCGAGGCGATCCTGCCGCGCCAGTTCGACGCCTGGACCTGGTTCGACGAGACCGAAGCGGTGACTCCGCTGGCCGGCGCCGCGGAGCCCGGCGAGGACGATATGTGGCCGTTCGGGCTTTAGCCGGTCACCAACGCCCGCTGATCCTCGCGGCCCATCGAGACGAGGAACGGATCGGCCGACTGCAGCTCCTGAAAATCCCCCTTCGACCTCAGCCCCTTCCATTCGATCGCGATCAGCGCCTGGGCGATGGCGCCGCCGAGCGTGTCGCCGGGGCCGAGCAGGACGATCCGGTCGGGCGCATATTCCTTCACCGCCACCTGGACGGCGCGGGTGAAATCGTAGGTCTCCAGGATCTGGCCGACGAAGGTGTAGTGCCGGAGCGTCCCGGCATCGCTGGCGAACGGCCGCCAGATATGGCCGCGGCCGTCGATCATCGGCCTCGCCGGCGCCGCGAACCAGCCGGGGGGGAGCGCCATGGCGCGGTCGGACGAGCCCTGCATCAGCGGGCTGTGAAAGGGGCCGTGATTGACCAGCCGGAGCGGGTCTCGGGCGGGCGTCGGCGGCGCTTCGGCGAGCAAAGCGGCGAGGCCAGCCTCGTCGCCGGCGACGACCAGCATGCCGCCCAGGTCGATCGAGGGGCGGAGCGCAGCGCCGGAGCGGGCATCGATCGTCTCGATCAGGCGGAGCACGCTCTCGCGCAGGCCCGGAAGCTCGCGCCAGTCCTCGTCGACCAGGGTGAGCAGCACCTGACCGCCGGGCTCGCCGGCCTGGCTGTTCTCGCCCATCGCGTCGACGATCCGGAAGCCGTCCTCCGCGCCGACCGCGCCGGCGCAGGCGAGGGCGGTATACCAGCCCATCGAATTGCCGGTGACCGCGGCCACGTCGAAGCGCGAGCGGTCGATGTCGAGGAAGTCGGCGTAGGAGGCGGTGAAGATGAGCGGCGATGCGATGTCGCCGCGGGTGTGCAGCGCGGGGCTGAAGCGGTCGGCGCCGTCGAGTTCCGAGATGGTCGGCCGGCCGCGCTCGGCGCGGAGCCGGTCGACGGTCTCGATCAGCCCGGTCTTGCCGGCATGATGGCGCTTCAGATAGCCGAGCTCGGCCTTGCCGTAGGTGCCCCGGCCCGGACAGATGACGAGCGCCGCCTCCCGCTCAGCCACGCACCGTCTCCACCGCCGCCGCGACGATCGAATCCCTGCTCGGCAGGGTCAGGGTCGCGGCCCGGCCGAGCGGGATGAAGCTGTCCTCGGCGGTGAGCCGGCGGCACGGGACGCCGGGCGAGCGCTCGGCGAACAAAGCCATCAGCGCCTCGCTCTGCGAGCCGGTGCGGCGGCATTCGTCGACGATCAGGATGCGCTCGCAGCCCCTGGTCGCCTCGATCAGCCCGTCCTCGTCGAGCGGCGCCAGCCAGCGCAGGTCGATGACTCGGAGCTTGAGGCCGTGCTCCTCGGCGAGAACCTTTTCGGCCTGGCGCGAGAGGTAATAGCCGTTGCCGTAGCTGACGATGGCGAGGTCGGTGCCGTCGCCATGAACGCCGGGCTCGCCCAGGCGGATCGGCTTCGCCTCGCCCGGCGCGGCATAAGCGGAGGTCCACAAAGCGTCGCCCTCCGCGTGCAGGTCGCGGGTCATGTAGAGCGCGATCGGCTCGAGGAAGACGATCACGCGCTGCTCCTCGAGCGCGAGCCGGGCGCATTCGCGAAGCATCTCCACCGCGTCGGCGCCGTTGCTCGGGCAGGCGAGCACCAGGCCCGGAATGTCGCGGAAGATCGCGAGGCTGTTGTCGTTGTGGAAATGTCCGCCGAAGCCCTTCTGATAGCCGAGGCCGGCGATCCGGACGATCATCGGGTTGGTATACTGGCCGTCGGAGAAGAAGCTCAACGTCGCCGCCTCGCCGCGAAGCTGGTCCTCGGCATTGTGGACGTAGGCGAGGAACTGGATCTCGGTGATCGGCAGCAGGCCGTTATGGGCGGCGCCGATGCCGAGGCCGAGGATGCTCTGCTCGTCGAGCAGGGTGTTGATCACTCGGCCCGAGCCGAACCGTTCGTGCAGCTTGGCGGTGACGTTGTAGACGCCGCCCTTCGGCCCGACATCCTCGCCGGCGACGATGATGTTGCCGTGCGCGAGCATCAGGTCGGCCAGCGCCCAGCTCAACAGCCGCGCCATATGCTGCGGCTTGTCCATCATCGCCGAGTCGCGGGCGAACAGCGCCCGGCGGTCTTCGGGCGAGGGGCTATTGGCCAGAGGGGCGGCGCGTTTCGGCGGCACCAGGCTCGCCATCACCGCCGCGCCGGTGGTGAGCTTCGGCCGCCGGATCGCCTGCTCGCCGACGCGGGCGAGCGTCGCCTCGGTCTCTTCATAGATGTCGAGGATCTGCGCCTCGGTCATCAGGCCCTGCTCGACCAGCAAAGCGGCGCTGAAGAGCAAGGGATCGCGCTCCTCGTCCGCCTCGATCTGCGCCTTGGTGAGGTAGGTCGACTGAACGTCGGAGCCGGCATGGCCGTAGAGCCGGATGCAGTCCATGTGCAGGAAGACCGGCTGCCTCTTGGTGCGGGCATGATAGGCCGCCTCCAGCGCGCCGCGATAGGAATCGACCATGTCGAGCCCGCTGCAGCTTATGTATTTCAGCGCGGGCCGGTCCCGGAACGCGGCCTCGATCCAGCCGCGCGGAGTTCGCGTCGAGATGCCGATGCCATTGTCCTCGCACAGGAACACGATCGGCATCGGCGTGCCCTGATAGGCGGCCCAGCCGGCGGTGTTGAACGCGCCCTGCGCGGTCGAATGATTGGCCGAGGCGTCGCCGAAGCTGGCCAGAACGATCGAATCGCGGGGCAAAGGCGCATCCTCGAGCTTCAGCGTGCGGGCGATGCCGATGCTGAACGCCGCGCCCACCGCCTTGGGCAAATGCGAGGCGATGGTGCTGGTCTGCGGCGGGATGAAGAGCGGCTTCGATCCGATCACCTTGTGTCGCCCGCCGGAGATCGGGTCCTCCGCCGAGGCTGCGAAGCTCAGCAGCATGTCCCAGCAGGGCGTCTGCCCGGGCAGCTTCTTGGACCGGTGGATCTGGAAGGCGTTGGAGCGGTAGTGGAGAAAGGCCATGTCGTCGAGCCGGAAGGCCTCGGCCACGGCGGCGTTGTTCTCGTGGCCCGACGAGCCGATCGTGTAGAAGCCCTCGCCGCGCGCCTGCAATTTGCGCGACAGCCGGTCCATCTGCCGGCTGACGCACTGGCTGTAGAAGGTCTCGACCATCGCCTCGCGGCCGAGGCCGACGTCGCCGGGCTGAGTCGCCGTCGGCCGGCGCGGCAGTTTGCCGCCGCTCAGCCTGGCGACGAGCTTCTCGTGAATGGCTTCGGCGGCGTCCATCGCGCCCGCCTAGCGGCCTTGCGCGCGCGATGGAAGCGAGGCGCTACTGACAGCGCTGTAGGCTTGACGTGATGTTCGCGTAAAGTCAGGGAGGGCGAACATCCCGACGGAGACCAGACATGACCAAGAGCGAAATGGCCGCCCGCCTCAACGACGCCCGCGCCTTCGTGGCCGGCAAGCGCGTGAAGCTCGATTTCGGCGACGAGGGCGTGGTCATGCTCGACGGCAACGCCGAGGCGGTGACCGAGGAGGACGGCGACGCCGACACCACGATCAAGGTGGCCTGGGCCGATTGGGAGGACATGGCCGCGGGCAAGCTCGACGGCATGACCGCCTTCATGTCCGGCAAGCTGCGCGTCGAAGGCGACATGTCCAACGCGATGCAGCTCCAGGGCGTGCTGGCGAAGCTTCGGAGCTAGCGTCCGGCGGCTTCGCGAAGCGCTTCGATCCGGGCCAGCCAGCCCGCCCACGCCTTGCGGCCCGCGGGCGTCAGCGACAGCCGGGTCTGCGGCTTGCGGTTCACGAAGCTCTTCTCGATCGCGACATAGCCGGCGTCCTCGAGCTTCCTCAGATGCGCCGAGAGGTTGCCGTCGGTGGCGCCGACCTTGTCGCGAAGCTCCGAGAAGAGCGCGCCGTCGACCGCGGACAGATAGGCGACCACGCCGAGCCGGATCCGGCCGTGGATGACGTCGTCGATCGCATTGTGGTCGAACGGGCTCGCCTCGCCCATGGGCTTACTCCTCGGCCGGCGGCTCCCGACGCAGCAGCAGGAGCCCCGGCAGCATCACCGTGACGGCGGCGCCGGCGGCGGCGATCAGATAGCGGTTCGGATCGAGAATGAAAGCCGTGAACAGCCCCACCATCGCCGCCGCCCCATAGCCGGCCAGGACCACGATCCGCTCGCCGGCCAGCTTGCCGGTGACGATCAAGGCGCAGGCATAGACCGCGAAGGCCACCGGCACGATCCAGTCGAACACCTGATAGCCGGTTTGCCGGGCGAGCATGGCGACTCCGACCACCATCGAGGCGATGGTCATCGCCGAGGCCGACCAGACCGGGCGGGAGGCGAGGTTGCCGGCGGAGCCGGCGCCCGCCTTCGGCCCCATCGATCGGGCGAGCAGAGCCTGACCGGCCATTCCGACGACCGAGAAGGTGCCCCAGATGATCCCGAAGACGCTGCTGCCGTCGCCGATCGTTCCGTTCACGGCGAGATGCTGAGCGGTCCAGCCGGCGACGACGAGGAAGCCCCACCAGGCCATGAAGCGGCCGCCGATGAGCGGAGCGCGGGCGCCGCTCTCGGCCAGCCGGCGGACATAGGCGAGGTCGTCGGACGCGGCGGGAGCCTGGTTCATCGCGTGTCTCCAAATAACTTTGAAAAGCAAAGTAGGGCTGGCGAACGCGCTTGTCAATTGACGATCTTCGTCCGCGAGAAGCGAGGCGCGCTTGACGGCGGCTGGATGCCGAAACTAGGGTTGGCTCGTGGGCTGAAATCGGGAGGCAGATCATGCCGTTTCGCCTCGCTTTCATGTCCGCCCTCTCCCTCGTCGCCGCGCCGGCCCCTGGTCAGGCGCCGCAGCGGCTCGACGCGCGCGCCGCGCAGGCGATCGTCGCCGGCTGCGTCGCTCATTCCGGCGGACGCGGCCAGAGCCACGCGATCGTCGTGGTTGACGCGGGCGGGCATATGGTCGCGTCGCTCAGGATGGACGGCAACGGCTTCGGAATCATGGAGTTCGCGCTCGCCAAAGCCCAGGCGGCGGCCGCCTGGGGCTTCGGGACCCAGCGGATGGCGGAGGGCGCGCGCGAGACCCCGGGCTTCGGCGACGCGCCGCGCGTCGTCACCGTCGCCGGCGGTCTTCCAATCTTCTCCGCGGAGGGTCGCGAGCCGATCGGCGCCGTCGGCGTGTCGGGCGAGGCGCCGGCCGACGATGCCGCCTGCGCCGAAGCGGGGATCGCGGCCGCCGGCCTCCGGTCGACTCGCGCCGGTTGACCGCGCTCGGGCCGCACGCTTATCGCTCCTTCGACAACGGGAGCGATTCATGAAGAAGATTTACCCCGATGCCGGGGCGGCGCTCGACGGGCTGCTGTTCGACGGCATGACGATCTGCGCGGGCGGCTTCGGCCTCTGCGGCATCCCGGAGCGGCTGATCGACGCCATCCAGGCCTCCGGCGTCAAGGATCTCACCATCGCCTCCAACAATGCCGGCATCGACAATGAGGGGCTCGGCAAGCTGCTCCGCTCGCGCCAGGTGAGGAAGATGATCTCCTCCTATGTCGGCGAGAATAAGGAGTTCGAGCGGCAATATCTGGCCGGCGAGCTCGAGGTCGAATTCTGCCCGCAGGGAACGCTGGCCGAGCGCTGCCGGGCGGGGGGCGCCGGCATTCCGGGCTTCTACACCAAAACCGGCGTCGGCACCCAGGTCGCCGAGGGCAAGGAGGTCAAGGCTTTCGACGGCGAGGACTATATCCTCGAGCGCGGCATCCGCGCCGATCTGTCGATCATCAAGGGCTGGAAGGCCGACGAGGCCGGCAACCTCCTGTTCCGCAAGACCGCCCGCAACTTCAACCAGCCGATGGCGACGGCGGGCCGGATCTGCGTCGCCGAGGTCGAGGAGATCGTGCCGGTCGGCAGCCTCGACCCGGACTGCATCCATCTGCCCAGCATCTACGTGAAGCGGATGATCCTCGGCGCGCCCTACGACAAGAAGATCGAGTTCCGGATGACCCGCCAGCGCGAGGCCGCCTGATGCTCGTCGCCGCGGCACTGGCGATGGCGCAGCTCGTCGTACCGTCAGGCGACGGCCTTTCGGTCGAGCAGCGCACCGCCCTGCTGGCGGCCACCTACAGCCCCGCCTCGCGCCTCATCGAACATATGGTCTACGATGATCCGGCCATGCGCGCCGAGATTCGCCGGGTCGGCTTCGCAAGGGGTTGCGAGGCGGTCGGCGCGGCGCGCCGCGAGGTCGGCGATCGCCATGCCGGCGCGTTGCGCGCGGCCTACGCCGACGCGATCCGCAGGGTGATCCCGACGCAGAGGCTGGCGGAAGCGCGGCCGGTTTCCTTCGTCGTCGGCCCGCTCGCCATGTATGGCCGGCGCGTGGAGAACGAGGTTCAGCGCTCGGCCGTGCAACTCCTCGCCGCCCTGTCTGTCGACATGCGCAGGAGCTTCCTGGCGCGGACGCGTCCAATGCCTTCCACGACGAACGAAGCGGACAATAGAATCGCGCCCAGGGCCGATATCGCCGCGGCCTTCGGCATTGACGGGTTCTGGGATCTGGACAATTCGAACCAGCTGGCAGTGGCGTGCAACGAACAGCGCATTTCGCCCGAACTTCGTCCGACCATCACGACAGGGCCCGCACCGCGATGAGACGATTCACTTTCCTGAGCGGCATGCTTGCCGCAGCGGCTTTGCTCTCCGATTCCGCCGCCGCCCAGGCGCCGGCGCCTTCGGTGCCGCCGGGCATGCAGTGGCTTTACGGTTCGGGCGAAGGCGGCGCGTCGAGCATCCAGGCTTATCACGCCTTCCGCGACTATGCGCTCGCCGCGGCCCGGCGCCGGCCGCGCGATAGCGTCGTGCTCGCGCCTGGCGCGACTCTGGAGGCGCCGCGCTTCCTGCCCTGCGGGCGGCGGCGGCTCGCGGTCGTGCTCGACGTCGACGAGACCGCGCTCCAGAATCTCGGCTACGAATATGACAGCGCGATCCACGATCGCGGCTACGACGCGCCGAGCTGGGAGCGCTGGGAGCAGACCGGCGCCGACGCCGTCCTGCCGATGCCGGGCGCGGTCACCGCGCTTCAGGCGATCCGCCGCGCCGGAATCGCCGTCATCTTCAACTCGAACCGGCTCGCTCGCTACGCGACCCACAGCGAGGCCGCGCTGAACCGCGCCGGCCTCGGCCCCGCCCGCCACGGCGACACTTTGTGGCTTCAGGGCGACGTCGTCGAAGGCTCGGCCAAGGACCCGCGCCGCGCCGCCATCTCGCGGCGCTACTGCGTGATCGCCATGGCCGGCGACCAGCTCGGCGATTTCTCCGACCTGTTCAACGTCCGCACCCTCTCGGTGACCGACCGCCGCCGCGCCGCGACCGGCGGCCGCTTCGCGCAAATGTGGGGCGCCGGCTGGTTCATCCTCTCCAACCCCGTTTACGGGCCAAGCCTTCGCGGCGGCGTCGACGACGTCTTCCCCGCCGACCGCCGCTGGCCCCCGCAAGGAGCGAATTGATGCCCTGGGACCGCAATCAGATGGCCGCCCGCGCCGCCAGGGAGCTTCGCGACGGCTATTATGTCAATCTCGGCATCGGCATCCCGACCCTGGTCGCCAACAACATCCCCGAGGGGATGGAGGTGACGCTCCAGTCCGAGAACGGGATGCTCGGCATCGGCCCTTTTCCCTATGAGGACGAGATCGACGCCGATTTGATCAACGCCGGCAAGCAGACGATCAGCGAGCTGCCGTCCTCGTCCTATTTCTCCTCCTCCGACAGCTTCGCGATGATCCGCGGCGGCCATATCGACCTGACCGTGCTCGGCGCGATGGAGGTGGCGGAGAATGGCGACATCGCCAACTGGATGATCCCCGGCAAGATGATCAAGGGCATGGGCGGCGCCATGGACCTGGTCGCGGGCGTCAAGAAGATCATCGTGGTGATGGAGCACATCTCGAAGAACGGCGATCCCAAGTTCATCCCTCAATGCACGCTGCCGCTTACCGGCAAGAACGTGGTCGACATGATCGTCACCGATCTTTGCGTCTTCCACCGCCCCGATCATCAGAGCCCGTTCCGGCTGATCGAGCTCGCGCCGGACGTGACCGTGGAGGAAGTCGCCGCCAAGACCACCGCGAATTACGAGCCGCTCTAGGCTCATCCATTCACTTGACGTTCAGGCGCTCGGAGACGATTCAGCGGCCATGTTCGCCTGGTTCCGCACCCGCTATCTGGACCTACTGGGCTCGATCTACATCTACAACGAGCATCGCGGCTATACGAGCATCGACCGGATTCTCGAGGCGGTGCGGACCCGCACTCCGGACGATTCGGAATTCATCGCCGCGATCGAAAAGCACCGGGCCGACGAGCGCAAGCATTACCTCATGTTCAGGCGCTGGTTCGAGCTGCAGGGCAAGATGCCGCTGAACATCGACCGCACCTGCGGCCATATCGACCGCTTCGTCGAGATCATGTTCGGCCGCCGGATAGACGACCTGGATACGGACGAGGTGATCTCGAACGACCGGCTGTTCGAGCGGCTCTGCCGGGTGATCTCGCTGACCGAGCGGCGCGGGATGAAGCAGGTCGAGATCCTGCTGAGGCACCCTTTGGTCCGGCACGACAAGGTGCTGCTCAAAATCTTCCGGATCATCGAGAAGGACGAGCCCAGCCATTGGGCGCCCTATGACGGCTGGCTCAAGACGCATGGCCGCCGCGATCCGAGATGGTGGGAGCGGGCGCTGGACGGCCTGATCCATTCCGAGCTCATCGTCCTGAAGCTGCCGATCCTGTTCTTCAATCCCTGGCTGAAGCGCCGGACCGACTGGGCCGACGCCGCCGATCCCGCCGAAGGGCTCGCTTCCCGGACGCCCGCTTTGGCCTGATGCGCATTCTCCTGAGCGGATCCTCCGGCTGGCTCGGCCGGTTCCTCGCGCCGCGGCTGCGCGCCGCCGGTCATTCGGTGACCGGGCTGGACGTCGCGCCGGGCGCCGACACCGACGCGGTCGGCTCCGTCGCCGACCGGCCGCTGGTCGACCGGCTGTTCGGCGAGCACGGCATCGAGGCCGTCATTCACGCCGGAGCTCTGCATAAGCCGGACATCGTCCGCTATCCGGAACGGGCCTTCGCCGAGGTCAACGTCACCGGCACCCGCAACCTGCTCGAAGCGGCGGTCGCGGCCGGCAACGACCGCTTCGTCTTCACGTCGACCACCTCGCTGATGATCTCCGAGCGGATCCGCTCGGGCGCGCTGGCGGCGGCGGTCTGGCTGGACGAGGAATCGCCGCCGGCGCCGCGCAACGTCTACGGCGTCACCAAGCTCGCCGCCGAGGCGCTGTGCCGCGAATTTCACGAGGCGCACGGCCTCGACGTCGCGATCCTGCGCACCGGCCGCTTCTTTCCCGAGGAAGACGACACCCATCGCGACCTGAACGGCCCCAACACCAAGGCCAACGAGTTCCTCAACCGCCGTCTCGCTGTCGAAGACGCCGCCGAGGCGCATCTGGTCGCGCTGGAAAAAGCGCCCGGCCTCGGCTGCGAGACCTTCATCCTGTCCGCGCCGCCGCCCTTCGTGCGCGGGGATTGCGAGGCGCTCGCGCGGGACGCGGCCGCCGTCATCGCGCGCTATTTTCCCGAGGCGCCGAGGCTCTACGCGGAAGCGGGCTGGTCGCTGCCGGCGCGGATCGACCGGGTCTACGATCCCGCCAGGGCCGAGCGCCTGCTCGGCTTCCGCTGCCGCACCGATTTCTCCGCCATCCTCGACGCGCTCGAGCGCGGCGGTCCATTGCCCTTCGCCCACGATCCCTCCTATGTCTCTCCCAAGGAGACGGGCCTGAGGAGGGGACGATGCTGAAGCGGGCTTTGGGGATCGCGCTCGGCTGGGTCGCGCTGACCGGCATGCAGGCGCCGGCCGTGCCGCCGCTGATGGAGCTGTGGCGGCTCGATTGCGGCGAGGTGAACTTCACCGACTTCAACGCCTTCTTCTCGGACACGTCCGAATATCCGGCCGGGCCGAAGCGGCTGGTGGCGAGCTGCTACCTGATCCGGCACGGCACCGATTACATGCTCTGGGATACGGGCCTCCCCGCCGGGCTGGTCGGCCATCCCAACAGCAACCCGACGATGACTGCGTCTCTCCGCGCCTCGATCGTTGACCAGCTGCGCCAGATCGGCGTGCGGCCCGAGCAGGTCGCGATCGTCGGGATCAGCCACTATCATTTCGATCATACCGGCCAGGCGGCAAGCTTTCCGCACGCCCGCCTGATCATCGGCGCGGCCGACTTCGCGGCGCTCCGCGGCGATCAGCCGGGTATCGAGCGCGAGCCGCTGGCGCACTGGCTCACCGGCAGCGGTCTAGCGACCGGCGCGCTGGGCGATCATGACGTGTTCGGCGACGGCAAGGTGATCATGCTGAACCTGCCCGGGCACACGCCCGGCCATCACGGCCTGCTGGTCCGGCTCGCCTCCGGCCCGGTCCTGCTCTCCGGCGACGTCTATCATTTCACCGAGCAGGTGGCGCGTCGCGGGGTGCCGCCGTTCAACACCGATCGGGCCGATTCGCTGGCTTCGATGGACCGGTTCGACCGGCTCGGCCGCAACCTCCACGCCGTCACGATCATCCAGCACGAGCCCGGCGACGTCGCCAAGCTTCCCGCCTTCCCGGCCTCGGCGCGATGAAGGCCCTGCTCTCCCGCGCCGCCGGCGGCCCCGAGACGCTCGAGCTCGCCGAGCTGCCCGATCCGGCGCCCGGCTCGGGCCAGCTGCTGGTCCGGGTCAGGGCTTGCGCGATCAACTATCCCGACGTCCTGATCATCGAGGACAAATATCAGTTCAAGCCGGAGCGCCCGTTCGCGCCCGGCGGCGAGATCGCCGGTGTGGTCGAGGGCGCAGGGGAGGGCGTTTCCGGCTGGACCGAGGGCGATCGGCTGATCGCCATGCTCGGCCATGGCGGCCTCGCCGAAAAGGTGCTGGTTCCCGCCGCCATGGCGGTGCCGCTGCCGGCGGAGCGAAGCTTCGAGGACGGCTCGGCGCTCGTGCTGACCTATGCGACGACCATTCACGCTTTGCTCGACCGGGGCAAATTGCAGGAAGGCGAGACTCTGCTCGTGCTCGGCGCCGCCGGCGGCGTCGGCCTGGCCGCGGTCGAGCTCGGCAAGGCTTACGGCGCCCGGGTCGTGGCCGCGGTCTCTTCCGAGGAGAAGGCCGAAGCGGCGAAGGCGTCCGGCGCGGACAGCGCGATCGTCTACCCGAGCGGCCCCTTCGACAAGGACGGCGCCAGGGCGCTTGCCGCGATGTTCAAGGACGCCGTCGGCCCGAACGGCGCCGACCTGGTCTACGATCCGGTCGGCGGCGACTATACCGAGGCGGCGCTCAGGGCGATCGCCTGGGAGGGACGGCTGCTGGTGATCGGCTTTCCGGCCGGAATCCCGCGCCTGCCGCTCAACCTCACCCTGCTGAAGAGCTGCGACGTCCGCGGCGTCTTCTGGGGCGCCTTCGCCGCGCGCGATCCCGAGGCCAATGCCGGGCATGTCCGCACCCTCTTCCGCCTCTGGGACGAGGGCAGGATCGCGCCCAAGGTCAGCCGGACCTGGCCGCTCGCCCGGGGCGGCGAGGCGATCGCCCACATGGCGGCGCGCCGGGCGGTGGGCAAGCTCGTGGTGACGATGGACTGACCGTTGCGCCGCTCCGCCACGGCGCCTATCTCCGCAATTGAGACTTTCATCAGCAAGGATCGCCATGACCCAGTTCGACGACCGCGAGCGCGCCTTTGAATCCATGTACGCCCGCGACCAGGAGATGCAGTTCAAGATCGTCGCGCGCCGCAACCGGCTGCTCGGCCAGTGGGCGGCGAAGAAGATGGGCCTGACCGAGGCCGAGGCGGAAGCCTATGCCAAGGATGTGATCCGCGCCGATTTCGAGGAAGCCGGCGATCACGACGTGGTCCGCAAGCTGCTCGGCGACCTGACGGCGGCGGGGGTCGACATCGACGAGGCGGCGATTTTGCAGGCGCTCGAACACAAGGCCGTCGAGGCGCGGCGCCATTTCGTCGAGGCGCAGGGCTGATGGCCATGGCCGCGGATCATATCGAAACGCTGATCCGCGAGGGCATTCCCGACGCGCGGGTCGAGATCGTCGATCTGGCCGGCGATGGCGACCATTATGAAGCGCGGGTGGTCGCGGAGAGCTTCCGGGGCCTGCCGCGGGTGAAGCAGCACCAGCGCGTCTACGAAGCGCTCGGCGGGCGGATGGGAAACGAGCTTCATGCGTTGAAGCTCAGCACCGCCGTTCCGGAATAGAGGAAGCGATCATGACCGAAGTCAGCACCCGAATCGACGAGATCGTCGGCAACAACGATGTCGTCCTCTTCATGAAGGGCACCGCTTTGTTCCCGCAATGCGGCTTCTCCAGCCGGGCGGTGGCGATCCTCGACCATCTCGGCGTGAAGTTCGAGACGGTCGACGTGCTGCAGGAGCCGGAGATCCGGCAGGGGATCAAGGATTATTCCGACTGGCCAACCGTTCCGCAGCTCTACGTGAAGGGCGAGTTCGTCGGCGGCAGCGACATCATGATGGAAATGTTCGAGGCCGGCGAGCTGCAGCAACTGATCGAAGAGAAGCAGGTCGCGCGGGCCTGATTCAAGCTCGTCGCCCCGGCGAAGGCTGGGGCCTCAGCGGGAAAGGCCGTGCCCTTCCGTCCTGAGATCCCGGCCTTCGCCGGGATGACGCGCATGAGTTAGGCCATCACCGCCGCCTTCCTCAGCCCCAGATATTCCAGCCCCGCGAGGCCGAGCACGGCCAGCGCCTGCGCCGCGACGAACGCGGTGCCGAGCGGAGTCGCCTCCTGCTGGGCGAGGGTGGCGAAGCTCTCGGCGGTCCAGCCGAGATTGCCGAGGATCAGGATCCACACCAGGGGGCGCGGCGGCAACGGGCGCGAGGCCAGCCAGCCGATGAACGCCGCCAGCGGAAGCAGCACGAGGCCGGCGATCCGGATCAGCGGCTCCGGCAGGCCGAACAGAGGCGCCAGCGCGGCGGCGCCGAGCCCCATGAGCAGCCCCATGGCGAGGCAGCTCAGCGAATCGAGGGCGAGGATGCGGCGGAGGAACAGAGTGTCGGACATGGGCTTTTCCTTTCATTGCCGATGCCCGAATCATCGCCGTCCGGGGTCATGCTGTCGATTACCTCGCAGGTAATGGGATTGTGCCGGCGAGGCGGCTAGGCTGCCGCCATGCAGACCCAGGCCCTTCCCGTCGGCGAGCAACTCCGCGCCTGGCGCGGCCGCCGCCGCCTTTCCCAGCTCGATCTCGCGCTCGACGCCGAAATTTCGGCGCGCCATCTGAGCTTCCTCGAGACCGGCCGCTCGCGGCCGAGCCGGCCGATGCTGATTCGGCTCGCCGACCGGCTCGACATTCCCGCGCGCGACCGCAATCTGCTGCTCGTCGCCGCCGGTTTCGCGCCGGCGTTTCCGGAACGGCCCCTCGACGATCCGGCGCTGGCGGCGGCGTGGCGCGCGGTCGATCTGGTGCTGAAGGCGTACGAGCCCTTTCCGGCGCTCGCCGTCGACCGCCACTGGCGGATGGTCGCGGCCAATGCCGGCGTCGCGCCCCTGCTCGCGGGAGTGGCGCCGCATCTGCTGGAGCCGCCGGTCAATGTGCTTCGGCTCAGCCTTCATCCCGAGGGCGTGGCGCCGCGAATCGTCAATCTCGGTGAGTGGCGCGCCCACATCTTCCACCGGCTGGAGGCGCAGATCGAGGCCAGCGCCGACCAGGGCCTCGCCGATCTGCTGATGGAGCTTCGCACCTATCCGGGCGGGAGCAGCGCCGCCGCCGACCATTATGGCGGAGTCGCCGTCCCGCTGGTGATCCGCGCCGGCGAGGTGGAACTTCGGTTCCTCAGCACCACGACCATGTTCGGCACGCCGATCGACATCACCCTGGCCGAGCTCGCCATCGAGGCGTTCCTGCCCGCCGACGCGCGCACGGCCGAAATATTGATGGGCTGAAAAACTTGGGGCGGGAGGCGCGACCGGAAAAGTGCGCTCTGCCCGCCCCGGGGGAGTGGAACCATGTGGACGCGCTAAACTATTCACGGTGCGTGCCAGGGCCGCAAAGCGGCGGAATTCCGCGCTTTTCCTGGTGAATCGAAATTAACGAATCGCTCCTCCTGTAAAGGCTTCCGACAGCGAGGCGGCGTTTCGGCCTTTATTCATCCTGCGTTCACCCGGCGAGTGACTACTCATGTAATCGAAGACGAGGAGGGGCCCGCATGGAGCGGATCGGAGAAGCCGAATATGCGGTGATGGAGGTGCTCTGGGAGGAGGCGCCGCTCACCGCGGCCGAGGTCGCCGAGCGGGTGCCCGCCGAGCGCGGCTGGAGCATCCGCACCGTCAAGACCATGCTGGCGCGGCTGCTCGCCAAGGGCGTGCTCTCCCACGAGGAGGAGGGCCGGCGCTATCGCTACCGACCCGCCGTCGCGCGCGCCGACTATGTCGCGCAGGAATCGGGCCGGCTGATCGACCGTATGTTCGGCGGCCGGGTGACGCCGTTGGTCGCCCAGCTCGCCGAGCGCGACCGACTCAGCGAAGCCGACATCGCCGAGATCGAGGCGTTGTTGAAGGCGCTGAAATCGTGACCGGCTGGTTCCTGACCAACATGGCCTGGGCGAGCTGCGCGATGCTGCTCGTTCTGATCGTCCGCGAGCCGGTGGCGCGGCTGTTCGGCGCCGGGCCGGCTTATGCGCTCTGGCTGCTGCCGGCGCTTCGGCTGGTGGCGCCGCCGCTGCCCGCCTTCGCGCCCGAGATTTCGCCGACGCTTCCGCCGCTGACCCTGATCGTGTCGGTGGAAGAGGCCGCGCCGCTGCCGCCTGACGGCGGACCCGGGCAGTGGGTGCCCTTGCTGCTCGCGATCTGGGCCGGCGGCGCGGCCGTTTTTCTGCTCTGGCAATATCTCTCATATCGTCGCTTCGTTCGCGGCCTCGACCGGAGCGCGCGCGGCCTCGGCGACCATCGCGGGCTGAAGCTGATCGAGAGCGACGAGGTCGACGGGCCGGTCGCGCTCGGCCTGATCCGCCGCCGGATCGTCGTGCCGGCGGATTTCGAGCGCCGCTATTCGCCCGAGGAGCGTCGCCTCGCGCTCGACCATGAGGCCGTCCACCATCGCCGCGGCGACCTCTGGTGGAACCATCTCGGCCTCGTCATCCTCGCCCTCAACTGGTTCAATCCGCTCGCCTGGCTCGCCTTCCGCGCCTTCCGCGCCGACCAGGAGCTGGCCTGCGACGCCGCCGTCACCGCCGCCGCCGCGCCCGAGGAGCGGCACCATTATGCGCGCGCTCTGATCAAATCCGCGAGCCGACCCGGCCTGATTGCAGCCTGCCCGCTGAATCATGCCGACCAACTGAAACGGAGATTGAGAATGATGAAGACCCACAAGGTGAGCCGGCTTCGCCTGGTCGGCGGCGCCGCCGCGGTGACGCTGCTCGGCGGTCTCAGCCTGGCGCTGAGCAGCCCGAGCTTCGCCCAGGCCGACGAGCCCGCGCCGAAGCAGGACAATGCCGCCGCCGGCCACGAGCGCCACGAGGAACGGATCGTCATCCGAACCCATCGCATCGAGGACGGCGATCATCATGCGCGCTCCGGCCACGGGGCGCATTCGGGGCATCGCGACGGCGAGCCGCGCGTCTTCGTCATGACTCGTCCCGGCCATGGCGAACCTGCCGGCCATGGCGCCCATGCCGGCGACGGCGACCATCATGCCCGGGTCTTCCGCATGCACCGCGGCGACGGCGAGGCCGTGGCGCTGGAGAATTGCGACGGCGGCGACCGCGCCGAGGTGAACGAAGGGAGCGAAAACGAACGCACCCATGTGATCATCTGCAGCCGCGGCGGCGGAACGCCGGCCGAGCGCAGCGAGCGGCTCCAGCATATCCGCGACCGGATGGCCGCCGATACCGAGCTCAGCGCCGACCATCGCGCCCGCGTCACCGCCGCGCTGGAGCGCGAGATCGCCCGGCTTCGCGGGCGATAAGCGGCTCTTCACTTCCGCCATCCCCGGTGCCACATGCCGGGGATGGAGGATTGGCCCACCGGCAAGGTCGAGCAGGTCGCGCCCCTGGTGCGCCGCCTGCTCGCGCCCAATCCGTCGCCCTTCACCTATACCGGCACGCAGACCTACATCGTCGGCGATGGCGAGGTGGCGGTGATCGACCCGGGGCCGGACCTGCCCGAGCATGTCGCCGCGATCCGCGCCGCGCTCGACGGCGAGCGGGTCGCAGCGATCCTGTGCACCCACACCCACCGCGACCACAGCCCGGCGAGCCGGCCGCTGGCCGAAGCGACCGGCGCGCCGATCGTCGGCTGCGCGCCGCTGGCGCTTGAGGACGACGGGCCGCGCGCCGACGCCGCCTTCGACTTCGACTATGAGCCGGACCGGGTGCTGGCCGACGGCGAGATGCTGGAGGGGCGGGGATGGGCGTTGCGCGCGGTGGCGACGCCCGGCCACACTTCGAACCATCTTTGCTTCGCGCTCGAAGGAACCGGCGCCTTGTTCACCGGCGATCACGTGATGGGCTGGTCGACCACCGTCGTCTCGCCGCCCGACGGCGACATGACCGCCTACATGAAGAGCCTCGATCTGCTGCTCGGGCGCGACGACGCCATCTATCACCCGGCGCACGGGCCGGCGGTGGACAAGCCGCACCGCCACGTTCGCGCGCTGATCGCCCACCGGCGAATGCGCGAGAAGCAGATCCTCGACCGGGTGAAGGCGGGCGAGGGTCGCATTCCGGCCATGGTCGAGACCATGTACCGCGACATCGATCCGCGGCTTCATCCGGCCGCCGGCCGGTCGGTGCTTGCCCATCTCGAGGATCTGGAGCGCCGCGGCCTGGCGCGAAGCGAAGGCGAGACATGGATTTTGAGCGCCTGAAGATGCTGCCTTTGTGGCTGCCGCCGCTCGTCGCTTTGCTCATCGGGGCCGGGCTGGGCCTGCTGCTGCGCCCTTCCGCCGACGCCGGCGCCGGGCCCGATCCGGTCGCGCTGGCCGACGCCACCTTGATCTCGGTCCGGGAGCAGGGCCGGATGACCCTGTTCACCGCGCGCTTCGTCGCGGTGGTGACGGC
>Ga0190274_10000211_pt1 | contig 39746 bp, 36 predicted proteins | sample Popmic531T_FD_133002 | JGI IMG/M metagenome (GOLD analysis project Ga0190274, IMG submission 133002) | Populus adjacent soil microbial communities from riparian zone of Yellowstone River, Montana, USA - 531 T | ecosystem: Environmental > Terrestrial > Soil > Riparian zone | place: USA: Montana... | reverse complement strand
TATCGGATCGCGTTGTCGATCAGGTTGCGGACCAAGAGCGAGAGGTCGCGCATCGAACCCGAGACCACCGCGGGCCCCGCATCGGTCGCCACGACCGTCAACCCGGCCTCGCGAGCGGCCTCCTCGAAGCGGTCGAGTTCGTCGTGGACCACTTGATCGAACCGGATCGGGTCGCCAAGGTCGCTGCCGGCCTCGAGCCGCGACAGATCGAGCAGATCGGCGACGATCCTCGAGAGTCGCATCGCTTCCCGCTCGAGCTGAGCGGCGAACCGTGAGACGGCGGCAGGATCGTGTTCGGCCACCGACGCGAGGGTCTCGGCCACGGCCTGGATCGAGGCCGCCGGGGTCTTCAGTTCGTGGGAGGCGTTGGCGACGAAGTCCCGACGGACGGCCTCGATACGCCGGGTCTCGGTGATGTCGGTGACCACCAGCAGGATCGAGCCGTCGCTGCCGGCGGGGGCGGCGGTTGCCCGCAACCATCGCGTGGGCTCGGTGCGTTCGAGTTCGATCGTCGACGCACGACGGTGCTCGCTGACCTCCTTGACCATCTCGCGGAGGGCCGGAGGATAGAGCTGAGCGACGGCGGTCGGCCTCCCGGCGAGGTGGCGCTCGAGCGCTTCGTTCGCGAACGCCGTTCGCCATCCACCGTCGAAGAGCAGCACGCCTTCCTGCATCGTTCCCAGGATCAGGTCCTGCACGTGACGCTCGTCTTCGCTGGAGCGCTCGCGCCGCACGAGGGCGTCGGAGGAACGCTTCACCTCCTCGTGGAGGCTTCGCATGTTCATGGAGAGCGATCGTCGACCGATCACGAAGCCTGCCGCGGCGACCGCGATCCCACCCACGATCACGACGATCACGGCGGTCCCCTCCATGGCCGCAGTGTAGGAGGCCGACGGCGGTGTTCACCTCTCGTTCATCGGGGGTTCCGCTGATCGACGGTTCTGGACGGTGATCACGACCTCAGTGGGCTTGGACCTGGGCGTTCATCCGGCGTTCCCTATGCCCGTCCTCGTTCATCCCTCGTTCATCTTGAGGTCACTAGGCGTCCACCCCTGCTCCCTAGGCTCCGCCCCGAACGCACCGATGGAGGAGGAACCGATGGTGAAGCACCGCAGGTTGGGGGGCGCGCTGGTGGCCCTGCTCGCCCTCACGCTCGTCTCAGCAGCGTGCGGCAGCGACGACGGTGGCGGTTCCGGCGACGCGGGCGGGACCGACGCCTTGTCGGGTTCGATCACGATCTCCGGTTCCTCGACGGTCGAACCGATCTCCTCCGTGGTCGCCGAGGAGTTCAATGCCGACAACCCCGACGTGCAGATCAGCGTCGACGGTCCGGGGACGGGCGACGGCTTCGAACTCCTCTGCAAGGGCGAGATCGACATCGCCGACGCTTCGCGTCCGATCGAGGACGAGGAGGCGAAGGCCTGCCAGAAGGCCGGCGTCGAGTACACGGAACTCGAGGTCGGCTTGGACGGCGTCACGGTGATGACGAACCCCGAGAACGCCGACGTGACCTGCTTGAACTTCGGCGACCTCTATGCACTGTTCGGCCCGGAATCCGACGGGATCGACACCTGGAACGGCGCCGACTCGTTGGCGCAGCAGGTCGGGGGCACCGGTGGGTTCCCTGATGCCCCGCTGGAGATCACCGCGCCCGGAGAGGAGTCAGGAACCTACGACGCCTTCATCGACCTCGCGGGGATCGAAGACACCGCGATCGCGCAGGGCGTGCCCGAGGACGAAGCCGCCGCGCTCCGCAGCGACTATCAGCCTTCGCCGAACGACAACGTGATCATCACGGCGATGGAGGGCTCGCCGAGCTCGCTCGGTTTCGTGGGGTTCGCGTTCGCCGAGCAGGCGGGCGACCAGATCAAGGAGATCCAGGTCGACGGCGGCGACGGGTGCGTCGGTCCTTCGGCGGACACGATCTCCGACGGTTCCTACCCGCTGTCGCGTTCGCTCTACATCTACGTGAGCAACGAAGCGATGGCCCGGCCTGAGGTGAAGGCCTACGTGGACTTCTACCTGACGGACGATTCGCTGGCGACGGATGGGTTGCTGGAGCAGGTCGGCTACATCGCGCTGCCGGCCGACCGCATCGAGGCCACTCGATCGGCCTGGGAGTCGGCCTCGGCATGATCGGACGCACCGCGGGCACCTGGGCCGGACGGCGATCGCCGTCCGGCCTCGCCGCGTCTGCCAGCCTCGGATGGGAGGCATCGGCATGGTGACGGCGACGGGAGGGGGCCCACCGTCGATCGCCACCCTTCGGGGCAGCGCGAAGCGGCGTCGCAAGGAAGGCGCCGTCCGCGGCGTGCTCCTCGCGGCGGCGGGGATCTCGCTGGTGATCAGCGTCGTGATCGTCCTCGCCCTGCTCGGTCAGGCGGTCTCGTTCCTGTCCCATGTGGAGCTCTCATCATTGTGGAGCGGCCAGTGGTCGCCGCGACAGGGAGAGTTCGACATCCCGACGTTGTTCATCGGCACGATCGAGGTTGCCCTGATCGCGATGGTGATCGCGACGCCGCTCGGTCTCGGGGCCGCGATGTATCTCTCCGAGTACGCAGGCCCGAAGACCCGTCGGCGCCTGAAGCCGATCCTCGAGACGCTCGCCGGGATCCCGAGCGTGGTCCTCGGCTACTTCGCGCTGCAGGTGATCAACCCGGCCATCGTGCAGACGCTCTTCGCGACCTCGAGCACCTTCACCATCATGGCGGCGGGGATCGGCGTCGGGATCCTCACGATCCCGTTGGTGGCCTCGGTGGCCGAGGACGCGATGTACGCCGTTCCCGGTTCGCTGCGCGAGGCCGCGTACGGTATCGGGGCGCGCCGGCGCACGGTGACGACGAAGGTCGTGTTCCCCGCCGCGGTCTCGGGCATCATGGCGTCGCTGATCCTGGGGTTCTCCCGGGCGATCGGCGAGACGATGGTGGTGGCGATCGCGGCCGGTGCGACGGGCTCGGCCACCCGCCATCTCAACCCCCTTGAGCCCGGCCAGACGATGACCGGCGCGATCGCCTCGCTCGCGATCGGATCGGACCAGGTGAAGAGCAGCACCGGGCTCAACGCGTTCGATGCGCTCTATCTCGTCGGGCTCCTGCTCTTCGCGATGACCCTCGGCTTGAACCTGCTGTCCGAGCGCTTCGTCCGCCGGGTGCGGAGGGACTACTGATGGCCGCGATCGCCCCCACCGCACAGGTCCGCGGAACGGTGGAGCTCGCCCTCCGGGGATCGAAGCGCGATCTCGCCGGGCGCGTGTTCCAAGGCGCGCTGCTCCTGTCCTTGCTCCTGTCCCTGCTGATCCTGATCGTCCTGTTGGGCACGGCGCTCTCGGCCGCCTGGCCGGTCGTCTCGACGAGACTCGGGGACTTCGTGACCAGCGATGTCTCCCGCTTGCCCGTTCGAGCGGGGGTGCGCCAGGGCATCGTCGGTTCGCTGATCCTGATCGGCTTCGTGGCGGTGGTGGCGATGCCGCTGGGTGTCGCCGCGGCGATCTACCTGCAGGAGTACGCGCGCGACACGCGCCTCAACCGGCTGCTCACCACCAACATCCGCAACCTCGCCGCCGTGCCGTCGATCGTCTACGGCATCCTCGGGCTCGTGGTGTTCGTGCAGGCGCTGCGCGCCTTCACGGGCCCCGACACGTTCGGTCGGAGCTACATCTCGGGCGGACTGACGCTGTCGGTGCTGGTCCTGCCGATCATCATCCTGGTGACGATGGAGGCTCTGCGGGCCGTGCCCAAGAGCGTGCGCGAGGCCGCCTACGGGGTGGGCGCCACCCGGTGGGAGGTCGTGCGCAGCCACGTGCTGCCGTACGCGGCGCCTGGGGTCTTCACGGGCTTGATCCTGTCGATGGCTCGGGCCTTCGGGGAGACGGCGCCACTGTTGCTGGTGGGGGCCGTCACCGGCTACCTGTCCACCTCGTCGTCGGCCACGCCACTGGAGGTCCTCCAGGGCAAGTACACGGCGCTGCCCACCCAGATCTATTCATGGTCCCGTCTCGCGGGCGAGGACTGGAAGGCGAACACGGCCGCCGCGATCGTCGTCCTGCTCGTGATCATCCTCGTGGTGAACTTCGCGGCGATCCTGTTGAGGAACCGCTATGACAGAAAGTGGTGAACCGGTGGATATGACCGACCTGACGCGGGTGACCTCGGTCACCGAAGATGGACCCCAGCTGATCGTGAAGCCCTCCGCTGTGTCCGAGGCCGACGAGGCCGTTCGCGAAGTGGTGTTCAGCACCACCGACCTCGGCGTGTACTACGGCGCCTTCCGCGCGGTCCGAGACATCAACCTGCCGATCCTGAAGAACGAGATCACGGCGCTCATCGGTCCGTCCGGGTGCGGCAAGACCACCTTCCTGCGCTGCCTGAACCGCATGAACGACCTGATCGAGGGCGCGCGCATCGAGGGCACGCTCCTCTACCACGGGGTCGATCTGTACGACGAGCGCGTGGACCCGGTGGAGGTGCGGCGGCGCATCGGCATGGTCTTCCAGAAGCCGAACCCGTTCCCGAAATCGATCTACGACAACATCGCGTTCGGGCCGAAGATCGCCGGGTACAAGGGGAACATGGACGAGCTCGTCGAGGAGAGCCTGCGCAAGGCGGCGCTCTGGGATGAGGTGAAGGACAAGTTGAAGGAGTCGGGCCTCGCGCTCTCGGGTGGCCAGCAGCAGCGGCTCTGCATCGCCCGGGCGATCGCGACCAAGCCCGACGTGATCCTGATGGACGAGCCGTGCTCGGCGTTGGATCCGATCGCCACGGCGAAGATCGAAGACCTGATGCAGGAGATCGTGGCCGACTACACGATCGTCATCGTGACGCACAACATGCAGCAGGCGGCTCGCGTCAGCGACCGGACGGCGTTCTTCACGGTCGATGTCCACGACGACGGGAGCCGGACGGGTACGGTGGTCGAGTTCGACCGCACCGAGTCGATCTTCACGAACCCGGCCGATCAGCGCACCGAGGACTACGTCACGGGGAGGTTCGGATGAGCCGCGTCTCGTTCCACGAATCCCTCGAGCAGATCGAGATGAACCTGCTGAGCATGGGCGAACTGGCGGGCACGTCGGTCCAGCGGTCCGTCGAGGCGCTCGTGCAGCACGACGACGCGAAGGCCCAGACGGTGATCGATGATGACGACGCGGTCGATGAGCTCTATCTGAAGATCGACAGCGACGTGCTGTCGGTCCTGGCGCTGCAGTCCCCGGTCGCGGCGGACCTCCGGCTGATCTCGGCGATCATGCACTGCAACCTCCACCTGGAGCGGGTGGGGGATCAGGCCGTCAACGTCGCCAAGCTGTATCTGCGCACGAAGGGTGAGTCCGGCAGCGAGACGATGCGCCAACAGCTCGAAGAGATGGGCACGCTGGTCGTGTCGATGCTGCGCACGGCGATGGAGGCGTTCGGTCGGCGCGATCTCGACCTCGCGTTCAAGGTGCCGACGATGGACGACCCGGTGGACCGGCTCAACCGCGCCACGCACCTCGAGGCCCTCAAACTGGCCGATGATCCCCGGAGTTTGGACTGGGGTCTGCACATGAACATGGCCGCGCGCGCGCTCGAGCGCGTGGGGGACAACGCCGTCGACATCGCCGAACAGGTGGGGTTCCTGCTCACCGGCGAGTTCCGCGAGTTCACCGATGCCTCGCACCCGGTGACCATCGAATGAGCGAACGGCTCCGGTCCGACGCCGGCAGGGAGTCCGCGCCACGCATCCTGGTGGTCGAGGACGAGGGGTCCCTCGCCGACTCCCTCCGGTACAACCTCGAACGTGAAGGCTTCGCCGTATCGGTGGCGGCCGACGGGCAGACCGCCCTCACCCGGTTCCGCGAGGAGCAGCCGTCCCTGGTCATCCTGGACCTGATGCTGCCCGAGCTGTCGGGCCTCGACGTGTGCCGCGCGATCCGGGCCGCCTCCTCGGTGCCGATCATCATCGTCACCGCGAAGGACTCCGAGGCCGACAAGGTCACGGGTCTGGAGATCGGCGCGGACGACTACGTGACCAAGCCGTTCTCCATCCGAGAACTGATCTCGCGGGTTCGCGCGCATCTCCGACGCGCCGGCATGCAGAGCGAAGCCGATGCACCCGAGGACGAACTCCTGCGAGGGGGCCCAGTCGAGATGGACGTCGCCAGGCACGAGGTCACGATCGGCGGCTCGCCGGCGGCCTTCCCACCGAAGGAATTCGAGCTCCTGGAGGCGTTCCTGCGTCGCAAGGACCGGCTGCTCACCAGGCTCTTCCTGATCGAGGAGGTGTGGGGTGCCGACTACGTCGGCGACACCAAGACCCTCGACGTCCACGTGAAGCGTCTCCGCCAGAAGATCGAGGCCGATCCGCACGAGCCCGTCCACCTGGTCACGGTTCGCGGGCTCGGCTACAAGTTCGTCGACTGACCAGCGCGTTCACCGGGTGTTCACCGGGTGGACACCTTCCCCGCCGCCCCTGTACCTTCGCTCCGCCATGGGCTCGGGAGGGAAGGGGTAGCGGTGCCGTTCCAGGTCATCCCCCGTGAGCTCGCGTTCTTCGACCTGTTCGACCGTGCCGCCGGGGGCGTGCTGCGGGCCGTGGTGGATCTCGCGATCCTGCTCGACGACCTTCCCAACGCCGAACGTCATGCGCAGCGGATCCGGGACCTCGAGCACGAAGGCGATGACCTCACCCATCAGATCATCGCGCTCGTCAACACCACGTTCGTCACCCCGTTCGACCGCAAGGACATGCATCGACTCGCCTCGTGCCTGGACGACGTCATCGACTGCGTCGAAGGCCTCGCGGACCTGTTGGTCCTGCTGCGCATCGCGAAGCCACTGCCCCAATTCGTGCAGCAGATCGAGGTCCTCCGCCGGGCGACGACGGCGGTCGGCCAGGCGGTTCGCGAACTCCGCTCGCTGCACCCGCTCGAGGCCGTGCTCACCGAGATCAAACGGGCTGAGCGTGAGGGCGATTGGGTCTACCGCCGCGGCGTCGCGGAGCTGTACTCCGGCGACTACGAACCGATGCAGGTCCTGATGTGGAAGGATCTGCTCCACCAGGGCGAGACCGCGCTCGACAAGTGCGAAGACATCGCGAACACCATCGAATCGGTCCTCCTCAAGTTCGCATGACGATCTGGGTCGTCATCATCATCGCCATCGCGTTGGCGTTCGACTTCTTCAATGGCTTCCACGACGCCGCGAACTCGATCGCCACCGTCGTCTCCACCCGGGTGCTCTCGCCGCAGCAAGCCGTGGTGTGGGCGGCGTTCTTCAACTTCGCGGCCTTCTTGGTCTTCGGCACGGAGGTGGCGGCCACGATCGCGAACGATGTGGTGAACCCCGAGGTGCTCAACAACGCTGTGATCTTCGCCGGCCTGGTCGGTGCCGTGGCGTGGGACATCCTGACGTGGTGGATCGGGCTGCCCACGAGTTCCTCCCACGCCCTCGTCGGGGCCATGGCCGGGGCCGCCGTCGCCCAATCAGGGTGGGGTGCGTTGATCGCGAGCGGGCTCCAGGAGATCGCCGTGTTCATCGTGCTCTCGCCGATCGTGGGTTTGCTGCTGGGGTTCACGTTCATGGTCGGGATCTACTGGTTCTTCCACCGGCGACAGAAGCTCGAGAAGCTCAACCGCGGGTTCCGGGTGGGCCAGCTGTTCTCCGCCGCCGCGTTCAGCCTGGCGCACGGCGCGAACGACGCGCAGAAGACGATGGGCATCATCCTGGCCCTGCTGATCGCGAACGGCGTGCTCCCGACCGACGCGGACGTCCCCTTGTGGGTGGTGCTCGCGGCGCACACGGCCATCGCGCTCGGCACCCTGTTCGGCGGGTGGCGCATCGTCCACACCATGGGCTCGAAGATCACGAAGCTGCAGCCTGCCCAGGGCATGGCGGCCGAATCGGCCGCCGCCGTCACGATCATGGGCAACACGCTGGCGGGCATCCCGGTCTCCACGACCCAGACGATCACCGGCGCGATCGTGGGTGTCGGTTCGACGCATCGGCTCTCGGCGGTGCGGTGGGGCGTGGCGGGTCAGGTGGTGTGGGCGTGGGTGCTCACGATCCCCGGCGCGTTCGTGATCAGCTACGTGGCCTACCTGCCCTTCAAGGCGGTGACCTCGTGAGGATCGGGCGCCGGCCGCTGTTCTTCACGGCGCTGGCCCTCCTGTCGTTGCTGCTGCTCGAACCCACGCCCGCCCACCTGCGGTGGGTGAACCTGGGCTCGGCCGCGCTCGCGATGTTCTGGGCGGTGGCCCTGTTCCTGGAGGACCGATCGATGCTTCGTTCGCGGCCGGGGCCGGGGCCAGAGCCAGAGCCGGTCGAGCATCCCGAGCCGCCGTCGCCGAGCGCCGGCGCCGAGGACGACCCCTCTACGCGTGCTTGAGCACGACCGTCTCGATCACGTTCGCGACGTTCTCGAGTCCGTCGAGCGCCTCTTCCAGCGTTTCGATGACTTCCTTCCAGCGAAGGACATCCATGGCTCGGTGATCCCCTGAGAACAGGTCGGCGACGGCACGGCGGTACAGCTTGTCCCCTTCGTTCTCGAGGCTGTTGATTTCCACCCAGTAAGGTTCCAGATCGTCGCGTCGAAGCTTGCGGAACGCCCGCAGCGCTTGGTCGGTCTGTTCGGCCGCGCGGTGCAACACCTCGGCCTGGGCCTTCATCTCGGGCAGCGGTTCCCCGATACGGTGCAGCACGAACAGGTCGGCCGCCGCCTCCACGGCATCCATCACGTCATCGAGTGCGGTGGCGAGCTGGTAGATGTCCTCGCGGTCCATCGGCGTGACGAACGTCGTGTTGAGCAACCGGATGATGGCGTGGGTCACCTCGTCGCCGTCGTGCTCACGCTCGGCGATGCGGCGGGCCTTCATCTCCACATCCACGTAGTCGTGGAGCATGTTCCGGAGCTGATCGGTGGCCGCCACGAGGTTGGCCCCCGACTCCTCGAACAGGTCGAAGAACGCCTCCGGCCGCTGCGAAACCTTGAGCTTCACGCCTTCCCTCCCGATGCTCCTCATGGGCGAGCCGCCCCATGATGCCAGAAGTGTCCAGGTCCGGTAGGCCGAAGAGCCCGTTGCGGCACAGGCCCCCTCCACCTACGATGACCACCCAACCATGAACGCTGAGACCTTCCCCGAGGCGATGCCCGCCACTTCCGCCCGCTTCCTCAACCGTGAGTTGAGCTGGCTGGAATTCAACGCACGGGTGCTGGCGCTGGCCGAAGACCCCGCCCGGCCGCTGCTGGAACGCGTCAAGTTCCTCGCGATCTACACCCAGAACCTCGATGAGTTCTTCCAGATCCGGGTGTCCGGTCTGGAGGAGCAGATCGAGGCGGGGGTCGCCGCGGTCACGCCCGACGGCATGACCCCACCCGAACAGCTGGAGGCCATCCGGGAGCGGATCGACGGCCTGCAGGCCAGGGCTGAGGAGATGCTGTCCACCGACCTGACCCCCGCGTTGGAGAAGGAGCGCATCCGCATCGCCCACTGGGATCAACTCTCCGAAGATGACCGCGGGTTCCTGGCCCGCCGGTTCTCCGACCGGATCTTCCCGGTCCTCACGCCGTTGTCCGTGGATCCGGCCCATCCGTTCCCCTACATCTCGAGCCTGTCGTTGAACGTCGCGGCCGCCGTGCGCGATCCGATGACGGGCGTGCGCAAGTTCGCCCGCGTCAAGGTGCCGCCGATCCTGCCGCGGTTCATCGAGCTGCCGGACGGCGAGCGCTTCGTGCCGCTCGAAGAGGTGATCGCGGCGCACATGGACCAGCTGTTCCCCGGTATGGACCTGTTGTCGCACCACTTCTTCCGCGTCACGCGCGATGCCGACGTCGAGGTCGAAGAGGACGAAGCCGACGACCTCCTGGCCGCGATCGAGACCGTCCTGCAACGGCGGCAACGTGGCGCCACGCCGATCCGCCTGGAGATCGACGACACGATGAGCGGCGAGGTGCGCGAGGTCCTGATGCGCGAGCTGGGCTTGGAGGAATCCCAGGTCTACGTGGTCGACGGACTCCTCGCGCTCGGCGACCTCTGGTTCTTCGTGAACCTCGATCGAGCCGACCTGAAGGATGAACCGTGGACGCCGGTCACGCCGCCCGAGCTCCAGTCGCAGGAGGGCCTGCCCGACGTGTTCGAGGCGGTGGGGCGCGGCGACATCCTGGTGCATCACCCCTACGATTCCTACGAATCCTCCGTCGCGGCGTTCGTGGACCAGGCTGCGCGGGACCCCGACGTCCTCGCGATCAAGCAGACCCTCTATCGCACATCGGCCGACAGCCCGATCATCCGATCTCTGGTGCGAGCGGTCGACGCCGGCAAGCAGGTCGTCGCCCTCGTCGAGCTGAAGGCGCGATTCGACGAGGAAGCCAACATGTCGTTCGCACGAACGCTAGAAACGGCTGGGGCGCACGTGGTGTACGGCATGGTGGGCCTCAAGACGCACGCGAAGACCTGCCTGGTGGTGCGCCGGGAGAACGACGGCATCCGACGGTACGCGCATCTGGGGACGGGCAACTACAACTCCACGACCGCGAGACTGTACGAAGACATCGGCTTGCTGACGGCCGACCCCGATCTGGGCGCGGATCTCACGGACCTGTTCAACCTGCTCACCGGCTACAGCCGGCAGCGCGAATACCGCAAGTTGTTGGTGGCCCCGGTCACCCTACGCCCCGGCCTCGCGGCCCTGGTCCACCGGGAGATGGAGCAGGACGACGGCTCCATCGTGCTGAAGATGAACAGCCTCGTGGACAGCGACCTGATCGATGCCCTTTACGAAGCGTCGCAGTCGGGCGTCCGCGTCGAGTTGCTGATCCGCGGCATCTGTTGTCTGCGTCCCGGGGTCCCGGGTCTGTCCGAGGGCATCAGGGTCCGCTCCATCGTTGGCCGGTTCCTGGAGCATTCCCGGGTGTACCGGTTCGGGAGCACGTCGCGCGGGTTCGACTACCTGATCGGATCGGCCGACTGGATGCCGCGCAACCTCGACCGTCGTGTCGAGGCCCTCACGCCCGTCGAGGACGGCGCCCTGCAGGAGCGCCTGGCCGAGGTGCTGGCGATCGAACTCGCCGACGACGAGCTCGCATGGGAGCTCGATCCCGATGGAGGATGGCACAAGGTGCCGACGAGCCGCGGCGTGAACGCCCACCGGGCGCTGCAGGAGCTCGCCGTGGAGCGGGCTGGCGAGCGGTGAACCTGGAGCGCGAGGTCAAGCTCACCGTCGGTCCGCTGTTCCATCTTCCCGACCTGTCCGAGGTCCTCGACGGTTTCTCCGCCGAAGGCGAAGGGGTCCAACGGTTCGTCACCAGCTACTACGACACGCAGGACCTGCGGCTGGCTCGCTGGGGATGCTCCCTGCGCTACCGGACCGGCGAGGGCTGGACCGTCAAGCTTCCCGCCGCGGGCCTCTCCGCCACGCTGGCGCGTGAGGAGCATCATTTCGAGGCCGGTCCGGGCCGTCCGCCGGCTCCCGCGATCGACCTGCTCCGGGGATACCTGCGGCAAGAACCGCTGTCGCTCGCCGTGCGGCTGCAGACGGTCCGCCGGACCACGCGGTTGCTCGATGCCGAGGCCAGACCGGCCGCCGAGGTGGTGGACGACGAGGTGTCGGTGCTGGACGGGCGACGAGTGGTGGCGCGCTTCCGGGAGCTCGAAGCCGAACTCACCCAGGATGCCGACGAAGCGATCATCGACCCGGTGATCAAACGGCTGGTGGCCGAAGGGGCACAACGCGCCGAACCGGCCTTGCCGAAGTACGTCCGGGCCCTCATGCCGTTGGCGGCCGAACCGCCGGAAGTGGAGCAGCACGGCAAGCGGCCCAAGACCGTCGAGGCGATGATCCGCACCGCCCTGTCGGCCTCGGTGGTCCGGTTGATCCGACACGACGCCGCCGTCCGGCTCGGCAGCGACCTGGAAGGCGTGCACCAGGCGCGGGTGGCGACCCGGCGGCTCCGTTCGGACCTCCGGACGTTCCGAACGTTGCTGGAGCCGACATGGGACGCCCAGCTCCGGGACGAACTGCGATGGCTCGGCGACGAGCTCGGAGCCGTCCGCGATCTCGACGTGCTCGGCGAACGGTTGCGGGCGCACACCTCGATGCTCCCCGACGAGGACGCGGTCACGATGCGCAAGCTCCTCGATCGGTTGCGCGCCCAACGCGACGAAGCGCGCGCGGCCATGCTCTCGGCCCTGCGAGAGGACCGGTACGCCGTGCTGCTCGATCGTCTCGTCGCGGCCGCCACGGCGCCCGCGGTCCTCGACGATGTGGCGTCCACCCCCGCTGTCGACGTGATCGACTCGCTGCTGTCAGGCCCGTGGGAGCACTTGCAGCGCGCGTGCGAGTCGCTGGATCCGGGGTCGGCCGATGCCGACCTGCATGCAGCACGGATCCGCGCCAAACGCGTCCGGTATGCCGCAGAGGCGGTGGCCCCTGTGGTGGGCAAGCCGGCCCGCAGGTTCGCCGAGCGGGCCGGTGTGCTGCAGGACGAACTCGGGGAACATCAGGATTCGGTGGTGGCCGCGGCGTGGCTGCGCGATCAGGCCGCCGGGACCAGCGCACGGGTGGCGTTCACGGCAGGCGAGCTCGGCGCGATCGAGGCCCGCCTCCAGCGACGGGCGCGCCGCCGCTGGCCCGATGCGTGGGCCGCGCTCGACCGCAAGAAGCTGAGGTTCTGGTGATGAAGACCGAGGTCAAGGCCGCCGGTGGTGTCGTTCGCCGGCGTGGAGCCGACGGAGTACGGTTCGCGCTCGTCCACCGGCCACGCTACGACGACTGGACCTTGCCCAAGGGCAAGGCCGAGGATGACGAGGATCGAGAGGACACCGCGCGCCGGGAGGTGTTGGAGGAGACCGGCTTCCGGTGCGAGCTCGGACCTGCGATCGCCACCGTGCGCTACACCGATCACCTCGGCCGTCCCAAGGTGGTCCACTACTGGCTGATGTATCCGGCCGAAGGCGTGTTCATCCCGGGCGACGAGGTGGACGAGCTCCGGTGGGTGACCGCCGACGAGGCCCGTGAACTCCTGACGTACGGCCATGACCGGGTGGTGCTGGACGCCGCGATCGCGTTCGACCGGCCGATCTACCTGGTGCGACACGCCAAGGCGGGGGACCGCGATGCCTGGACGGAGGACGATGACCTCCGGCCGCTGACGAAGAAGGGCAAGCAGCAAGCCGAAGGGCTGGTGGGGCTGTTGGAGGATCGCGACGTCGATCGCGTGCTCTCCAGTCCGTCGGTGCGTTGCGTGCAGACCGTCCGTCCGATCGCGTTGGCGCGCAAGGTCGCGGTCGAGGAGGTCCCGCAGCTGGCCGAAGGCACGCCGGCGAGGGAAGCGATCGAGCTGCTCCGCACCACGGGCGGCGGGGTGGTCGCCTCGAGCCACGGTGACGTGATCCCGGCGGTGGTGACATCGCTGGCACGCCGTGGCGTCGAACTCGTCGACGCACCCGAGTGGAAGAAGGGCTCGACCTGGGTGCTCGAGCGCGACGGCGGGCTGTTCACCACGGCGCGGTACCTACCGCCTCCGGGGTCGGCGCCGGGTCCCTCGGACTAGCCGCCGGAGCCCGAACGCGCGCCGGGGATCGGTCCCCGGGCCGAAGCCAGTCTGCCCGCCGAACCGAACCCGAGCCGTTCGTACATCGAGACGATCGCTGAGGCCTCGGGATCGGCCAACAGGAACACGTGGTTCGCGCCTGCGCGCCGCGCTTCCCGCGCGATCGTGGCGGTGACGGCGCTCGCGAGCCCGCGACCTCGGAACGGCGGGAACGTGGCGATGTTGTCCACGTAGCCCACGTCTCCGAGCACCACCAACGCACCGAGGCTCTGCACCGTGCCGTTCCGGTCCACGACGCCGAACCACCGCTTGCCGGCGGGCGCGAGCACATCGCGTTCGAGCGCGCGGAACTGTTCGAGCGCCTCCCCCGGCTCGGCGCCGAAGAGCACCAGGGAGTCGGCGACCGTGTCCCACAGGTCGTCGCGAGCCTCGAGCGGGACCACCGCGACCTCCGTCGGGGGCGGCGGCTCGCCGTCGAGGTCCATGACCAGGTCCCACCCGAGCCGGTCGCCGCGGCTGGACAGTTCCGACACCAGCGACGTGGCCTCGTCCGGATGGAACATCACTACGTGCATCACCGGGGCGTCCGCATCGCGCAGGGCTGGCAGCAGGCGGTCCTCGATGTCGGCGACACGAAGGTCCGGGGCCGCGACGTCGACGCGCGCGTAGTTGGCGTCCCAGATCATGGGGAAGCGGGCATCGGTGACCACGGCTCCCCACCACACCGCTTCCACCGACCCGAACCGCTCGTCGAGCGCGCGCCAGAACCGGAGCACGTGGTCGGGGAGCGTGGACATCGCCCGGAGTGTAGCGACGACCATCCGATAGGCTCCGACCATGGTGGAAGGGGTCGTGTTCCGGGACGGCGTCCGCACGGATGAACGCGCGTCGATCGACGGCGTCCCCGCGCTGGCGAAGCAGCCCGGGGTGTTCGTCTGGATCGATGTCGAGGACCCGACGGAGGCCACCCTCGGGGCGCTCGCGGGGGAGTTCCGGCTGCATCCCCTGGTGGTGGAGGACGCTCGCCATCGCCGTCAACGGCCGAAGGTGGAGCTGTTCAGCGATTACGTGTTCGTGGTGTTGCGAGCGGCCGCCGTCGACGACGGCGATCGCAGCGTGATGGCCGACCTCTCCGAGACCGAGATCCACGTGTTCGCCGGTGACGGGTTCCTGGTGACCCTCCGATTCTCGCCCTGTTTCGATATGGAGCAGACGGTGCGTCGATGGGAGGGCCAACCGGAGCTGCTGGCGCAGGGCGCCGGGTTCCCCCTCTACGTGCTGTTCGACGAGGTGGTGGACGGCTACCTCAGCGCGGTCGAGCGCTTCGAGGAGATGGTGGACGATCTCGAGGATGACATCTTCGCGAAAGAGGACGGGCAAGGGGAGAGCCCGCAGGTTCGTGAGCGGCTGTTCCATCTCAAGCGCGAGACGGTGCGGCTGCGTCGCTTCGTCTCGCCGCTGCGCGAGGGGATCGAGTTCGTGATCGGACGCCAGGAGCTCGCGGGCGACGAGCTGGCGCCGTACTACCGCGACGTGGTGGATCACGTGATCCGGGCCGACGAACTGCTCGACAACGTCCGGGACCTGCTGACGTCGCTGCAGGAACTGCGGGTGGCGCAGGCGGCCAACCGGGTCAACGAGGTGATGAAGAGCCTGACGGCGTGGGCGACGATCCTGCTGGTGCCCACCTTGTTCGCCGGCATCTGGGGCATGAACTTCCACCACATGCCTGAGCTCGAGTGGCGGTTCGGCTACGCCTTCGCCGTGGGCACGATCCTGGCTTCGGCGCTGGGGCTGTACGCCTGGTTCAAGTGGAAGAAGCGGTGGCTGTGATGTGCCGGGCGTTGAAGGTGCTGTGCGTCGCACCCGACGACGGATCGCTCATGGCGTTGAAGAGCGCCACGGTGTCGGCCGAGTGGGAGCTCACGCCGGGCGCCACCGACCTCCGCGGAGCCTTGGACCAGATCGATGTCGAACGGCCCCATGTGATGGTGGCGTTCGGTCCGTTCGATGACCTGATCGCGACCGCCCGGGAGCGCTTCCAGGGGATGAGGATCGTGACGGACCATGACGCGCCCGGGGCCACCGTGGTGGCCACCTCGCTGGACGAGGTGCGGGGCGTGGTGCTGGGGCTGCCCCGCCCGGGCGGTCCGGTCAGTGGGGGTTAGCCCCCCCAGGGGCCCCAACCACCTCGGTGCACCATGCGCATGGTCACCATGATGTTGGCGCGCGCATTGAACGCCGACCAGCCCCGGAATCCGTACACACGGGCCCGGCCAGGCCAGTAGTGACGGAGGTGCTGATAGATGCCGGCGGCCCCGCTGTAGCTGTTGTAGGCACGGGGCTGGAAGTTGGACTCGCGGTTCGCGATGGCCAGGGCCTTGGAGGCCCCGCCCGGAACGGTCCAACGCGCGGCGGCGCAACGGATGAGCTTCTTGACGTGGAAGGTTCCGTCGCGCCAGTCGATCGGGCAGATCTTGCGCGGAACCTCGGAGTAGCCGGCTCCGGGTGTAGCAGCGCCCGCATGTGATGCGGCGGGGACGATGAGGAGCACGGCGGTTAGGGCCAGCGCGGCCGGGAAGCGGCGGCGCCGAAGGGTACGGAACGTCATAGATCGAGTCACCCCCGCAGTGAGCGGAACTGGCCGCTGCGCTCAGGTCGTCCGGCTGTGCGGTGAACTCTTCACCGCTGCGCCGACGTCCCCGCGGTAGGTCGTGGGTGCGGACATCACCTCCTGTGGGTCGGTATCCATCTCTGTGTGACCTATCGCACGACCGCGGTCGTCCGAGCCCCGGCTCCCGGGCGCATGCAGGCATACGCACACCAACCTTGGGAAGGAGGTTGCGCATCGTCGCGCCGGGGAGGAGCGGACCGGACGGTCCGTGTCGTGCCCGACCACCCTAGGGGAGCCCACCGACATACGACAACCGAACCGTGACCCGAAGTCAGGTGCCGGTGGATCAACACAGGTCCCGGCTACCATGGAGCCATGGACTCCGCGAACGCCGCCCCCACAGGGGGCACCGTGCTGCTGGCGGCCCCTCGAGGCTATTGCGCCGGTGTGGAGCGCGCGGTCGACGCCGTCGAGCGTGCGCTGGCCAAGCACGGCTCGCCGGTCTACGTCCGCAAGCAGATCGTCCACAACCTGCACGTCGTGCGCGACCTCGAGTCCAAGGGCGCGATCTTCGTCGATGAAGAGACCGAGGTGCCCGCGGGCGCCGTGGTGGTGCTGTCCGCACACGGGGTCGCACCGCAGGTCTACGCCAATTCGGCGGCACGCGATCTCGAGGTGATCGACGCCACCTGCCCGCTCGTCACGAAGGTGCACGTCGAGGCCCGCAGGTTCGCCAAGGACGGCCGCACGATCGTGCTGATCGGCCACGCGGGACATGAAGAGGTCGAGGGCACGAGCGGCCAGGCGCCCGAGCGCACGATCTTGGTGCAGTCGCCCGCCGAGGCCCGCACCGTCGAGGTCCCCGACCCCGAGAACCTGCGCTACCTCACCCAGACCACGCTGAGCGTCGATGAGACCAACGAGATCGTGGGGATCCTCCAGGAACGGTTCCCCTCGATCGAAGGGCCGCCTCGCGACGACATCTGCTACGCCACCCAGAACCGCCAGGACGCCGTGAAGGTGGTGGCCCCCCAAGCCGACGTGGTCCTGGTGATCGGGTCGAAGAACTCCTCCAACTCGAACCGGCTCGCCGAACTCAGCGCCGAGCTCGGCACCCCTGCCCACCTGGTGGACGATGAGACCTCGGTCGACCCCGCCTGGCTCGACGGTGCCTCCACGGTGGGGCTCACGTCGGGCGCATCGGCACCGGAGTGGCTCGTGCACCGCATGCTGGGCTGGCTCGCCGAGCGAGGGTTCGACCGTGTAGAAGAGGTGACGCTGACCGAGGAGCGCGTGCGGTTCTCGTTGCCCGCGGGTGTGCGGGAGATCCCGCTCAGCGCGAACTGACGCCTAGGTCCAGGCGGAGAACTGGTCCCGGTCCTCCTCGGGCTCTTCGTAGATCACCGAGACCAGGGTGTTCGTCGAGATGACGCCGGGCAGGGAGTGGATCTCCTCCAGCACCACGCCGCTCGCCACCTCCCAGGGTTGGGCGACACAGGCCATCAGGTCGTACGGCCCGCCCAGCACGGCGACCCCGGAGACGTCCGTCATCTCCCCGAGCCGTTCGGCGATCCCGCCGGCCGCTCCCGCCTGCGCCCGGATGTGTACGTAGCAGGCGTCGCCGATGATCGCGGGGGCCTGCGGTGCCCCCCAGCCGGCGATGCCCACGCGATCGGGAGGGACGACCGGGGCCGTGAAGGTGCGCTGGACCCCCGGTACGTGGTGGAACTCCGACAGCACCTGCACGGCGATGGTGGACAGGTCGGGCCCTTCCACGTGGGCCAGGACGTCCCAGTCCCCGACGACCGCGATCGCGCGGCGAACCCCCGACTTGGAGGAGAGGCCCGCGAGCACCGTCGCCATGGAGCCGGGCTCGATGCGCAGGTAGACATAGGCGTCCATGAGGGCAGGCTAGGTCACGTTCCGAGGCGGTACAAGGATGCTGGGCGCTCGAACGGCGTGCGGCTACAGCTCGGCGGCCACCGGGGCACCGGTGAGCGCCCACAGGGCCTCTTCGCCCTCTTCGGGCCCGACCGAGATCAGCCGGTCGCCGTCGAGCAGGACGAACGTGCCGCGCGGACGATAGATCCAGCGGGCGCCTCGTTGGATGGCCAGCACGAACATGCCGGTCTCCGTCTCCAGGCGGAGCTCCTTCAGGGATCGGCCGGCGGCCGGTGATGCCGGCTGCACGGTGGTGTCGGCGCTCGTCTCCTCGGTCTCCTCCAGCGCCATCTGCACGACCGGGTGCAGCGGCTCGCCCTGCTCGACGTACCAGGTCATGTCGCGGGCGGCGTCGCAGATGTACTCGCTGGCGGCGGCGAGGCGCAGGAGGCCCCGGAGTTCGTCGGGGTCGCGCGCCTCCGGCGCCGCGCGCAAGACCCAGGATTCGAGCTCGTCGTGGAGCTGGTCGCTCCGCGCCTCCAGCGTGCCGACCTCGGCCGCCAGCGACCGGTTGTTGAACAGCAGCGAGGAATAGGCCATGCCCACCGCGGCCTCGGCGAGGTCTTTCATCTCCACGAGGATGTCGACCGCCCGGTCCAGCTCGGACAAGGCCGGGGTGTCGTCATCGGGTGCCAGCGGCATCGGCGGGGCGCCCGCGAGCTCGCGGACCTCGTTCACGCCTTCCTCGGGCCCCCGGATCAGCAGCACGTCGCCGGCGCTCACCACGTCGTCGGGACCCGGGTCGAACTCCCAGTCGAGGCCGCTGCGGATGGCCATGACCCACATGCCGGTCTCGGTGGGGAGCGAGAGCTCTCGCAGGGTTTGTCCTCCTGCCGGGGCGTCCTGACGCACCTTCACCCGGGCGGTCATCTCGTCGGCGTGACGAAGGTCGGGTCGCAGGGCGTCGGGGATGCCCAGGCGGGCCGCCACCACGCGCGCGATGTCGGAGGCGGCGTCGCCGATCTCCTCGATCGCATCGGCGATCCACAGCACCCCGGCCATCCCTTCGGCGTCCTCGGGACTCCGGGCCGCGAGCATCGCCATGATGCGCAGGCGGCGCAGGTGCTCGCTCATGCGGTGCTCGAGCCGGCCCACCTCGCGCGCCACCTTCTCGTCGTTGAAGAAGACGGCCGCGTAGGCCAGGTCGACCATGAGCTCGGACGCGTCCTTCAGCTCGACGAGCAGGTCTTTGACGTTCTTGGGTTGGTCATCCATGGATGGCTACTCCCGATAGTGACATAGCGACGAAGATGGCGACGACCCCGGTGAGGTCCATCACGCTGGTGATGATCGGCACGGCGTGGTTGTCCGGGTCCAGTCCGAACCGCGAGGTGAGCACCGCGATGTAGTACCCGATCACCAGGATCAGCGGCATCACCAGCAGACCGGCGAGCATGGTGCCGCCCACCATCTGCCCGGGTGAGGGGTGCGCCATGCCGAACAGATCGGCCAACCCGAGCCCGGCCACGCCGATGAACGTGAAGATCACCGCGCCCAGCGCCACGACGATCGAGGCGTCCAGCACCGCGGGGCGCTCCGGCAGACCGCTGGGCGTGATGACACCCAGCTGCAGCTTCGAAGACAGGCGTGAAGACAGGATGCCCCCCAGGGCGCCCGCCTGCGAGACGAACGGCGGGATCAGGATGTAGAGCCCGGCGAGCCGCTCCAGGCCCGGCTCGCGCGCCTGCAACAGCGCGCCGGCGGCGATGTCGAGCAACGGCGTCAGGGCGATCACCGCGGTCATCTCCAGCACGATCCGTCGGACCTGGGCGTCGCGCGTCGTCCATGCGCGGACCGCCGCCAGCACGCACAGCACGATGCACAGGCCAGCGACCACGGCGTTCACGGCGTCGATGTGGACGAGGAACGTCGCGAGGTACAGCAGGGGCAGGGTGCACATGTCGCCCAGCGCCGTCACCATCGGCGTGGCCACCGAGTCCAGGTCGTAGCCGCGCCGGTAGGACACCACCGAGAGGCCGAGCGTCACGATCAGGATCAGCATCGAACCCAGGAAGCCGCCCACCACCGAGATCGTGACGAGGTCCCAGAACGAGATCGATGCCTCGCCGAACGCGGCGGTCGCCAGCTTCGCGAGGCCGGCGAGCCACAGCGACGACGTGAACGTCGTGATGAACGAGACCTCGACGTTCTGCGCGAGGACGCCTCCACGGCGCAGGTTCGCCTCGAACGTACCAGCTGCCGAGGCCGTGCCCAGGCGAGCGCCGATGGCACCGAAGATCGTGCCGCGCATGCCGACGGCGGCGGGGATCAGGACCAGCAGGCCGGGGAGGCTCGCGAGGGTGCCGGTGATGGAAGCGAGCGTCAGGCCCGCGACGAAGGATGCGAGCGTGCTGAGGGTGAGCGCGACCAAGCCCTGGCGGAGCGTTCGTCGCTCTGCATGCCAGGACCGGTACAGCCGGCGCGCGGGGCGCGGAACCAGCCTCGAAGCGCGGCGCGTGGACGCCATAACGGCACGCTCATCGTTCGGTCGTTCCTTTCACGGAGTGGGCCAGGCGGCCCGTGGCAGTATGCCCCCGCTCACCGAGCCGGGGCAACCCTTGGCCGGGAAGCCCTTTGGCGGGAGAGCCCGTGCCGGGGTCTGTCGGAGGTATCGGGTCCTGGGCCGATCACCTGAGCGCTAGTCGACCCAGTCGCGCGTGACGAACAGCCAGAACGCCAACCCCGCCTGCTCGCCGTAGGGGCGGAACCGTCGCCGGATCGCGGCATCCGACACGGGCTTGGTCCGCCCGAGGGCCTTCGCGTAGGTGGGCCGGGTCCACGAGTCGAGGATCAGCCGAGAGTTCCGGCCGATCGTCATCATGATGTGCGCGGCGGCGTAGGGGCCGACGCCGGGCAGGGCAAGGAGCTGTTGCTCCAGCTCATCGTCCGAGCGTTCGTCGGGGCCGGCGGTGGCCAGCGCTTCGAGGTCGACCTCGCCCGAGGCCACCCGACGGGAGAGCTCGATCAGATAGGCGCCGCGGTAGCCGGCGCGCACCACGTCGCGGTAGAAGGCCTCTGGGGCGGAGGCCATCACGTCCGGGGTGGGGAAGGCGTTGGTGAGCGCGCCGCTGCCGCCCGTGGCGGGGTCGCCGAGTTCGGACACCAACGCGTTGACCATGCGCACGGTGGCCGACCACGTGCAGTTGGTGGTGCACACCGTCTTGATGACGTCTTCGAACACCGTCGGGCTCTGGATCATGCGACCGGCACCGGTGGCCGCCCAGGCCAGATCGGGATCCTCGCGAGCCTGGTCGTAGAACGCCGAGAGATCCTGGTCCAGCCGCAGCACGTGACGCGATGTGGTGCGGACGGCCTCGAGCGCGCGGGCACCCGGCCGGCGTCCCAGCACTTCGACCCGTGCGTTCCCCGGCGAGCCCTGGCCGATCCGGACGCGGCGCGGGGAGCCTCCCGGCACCCGGATCGTGCACTCGAGCAGGAGCGCTGCTTCGTCGAGCGCCATGGGCGCCAGGTCGACGAACCCGTGGGAGTTCAGGGTCCGGGCAAGGTCCACGGGCTCGCCTCCGGCCCCGACCAGGGGGAGTTCGATCGTCGTCACCGCGCCGCGGTCCCCGAGCCGATGGCCTCGCCCGCCTTCGCGGTTCGTTCGCGCTCCCGGAACTTGCGCACCTTGTTCCGGTTCCCGCAGACCGCCATCGAGCACCACTTGCCCGAGTGGTTCTTGCTGTGGTCGAAGAAAACCGCGGTGCACGTCGGGTCCTGGCACTGCCGCAACCGATGGAACGACCCGTCGAGATCGGCGAGGAACGCCGTCCCCAAGACGCGTCCGATGGCGCCGCGCATGCCGCCGACCTCGGTGTGCAGCCGGTTCTCGTCGCACCCGAAGCACAGCTGCAGACCGGTGTCCTGGGCGGCGTGGTTCAAGCGCTCGATCGCGTCGTGGTCGCGGGGCGCCCCGGCGTTCTCGTCGATCTTGGTCATCAACGCCTCCCGAACCTCCAGGCCCCACACCAGGTCCTCGTCCGTGATCGGCTCGCCCGCCTCGACCAGGCCTCGATCGCGGACCCACCGCTCGAGCGTGGGGGGCGTGGGCGGGAAGCTGTCGTCGATGCCGGGGGCGTGGTCGTGCAGCGACAGGAAGCTGCGGACGGTTTCGAGGTCGCCCGGCGCCGGGTTGACCCCGCTGTCCTCGTGCCCCCACGGCGCCGTGCTCATGACGGTCGTTCGTTCGCTCGGCTCACCCATGATCGGCATCATACCGCAGGAAACTTCCGAAATCCACTTGACTGGTTACACCTGAAACCGATATAACACTGATAACGGTTACGGATTCCGATCGAGGAGGTGGACAACGTGCCGCACATGTTGGGACCAACGGCGCCGGAGCTGTTGAAGATCCGCGCCGAAGACCTCCGGGCGCACGGCGGACATCGCCGGGAGCGGCCGGGGAGGCTCCGCCGGATGCTGGGGTCGAGGCTGATCGGCGCGGGAGAACGCGTCGCCGGCTGCACGAGGGCACGGCCCGAACCGATCAGGAGGATGTCATGAACCACCGTCTAGACGCGTGGGAGATGGGCGCCGCGATCGTCACCCTCACCCTGGTGGTCGCCGCGGTGTGGCTGCCGGCCGTCGCGGTGGGTGCGGGCATCGTCGGGGTGTTCGTGGGCCTGGGCGTGGGAGCCTGGTTCTGGGGAACCGACTCCCGCGACCATTCGGCCGGTGACCCATTCGGCCGGTGATCCGTTCCGGCCTCGCTGAAGCCTTCTCCTCGTAGCATCGAGCGGATGCTCGAGTTCACGGACCGTGCTGCCGAGGCGCTGGCCCGCAGCGATGCGGCGGCGCGACGGTTCAACCCCGATGCCCGGGTTCGGCTGGTGGCCGACGGCGCTGCCATCCGCGCAGAGCTGACCGATCACGCCGAACCCGGTGATGCCACGATCCGTCACGAGCTTGGCTTCGAGGTGTACGTGGCCGAGGGGATCGACGGGCTCGTCGACGCCGGTGACCACGACGCGCTCTTCCTGGCGCGGACGTGAACCCGCGCTCGCTCTGCGGTTCGGCCGCGCACCGGGGCTACACTTCCCTGCGATGACCGACCAGGGCGAACGCAACCTCTCCTCGGTGCCCGGCTTGGGAGCCGGACCGGTGATGGTGATCGGCGGTGCCGAGGACAAGGTCCGCGACAAGGTGATCCTGTCCCGGTTCGCGAAATTCGCCGGCGGCGAGGACGGGCACGTGGTGGTCATCTCGACGGCGTCCTCGCTTGGCGATCAAGCCACGGAGGTCTATCGGGCGCTGTTCACCGACCTGGGGATCGGCACCGTCACCGGAGTACGACCCGACGATCGGGACGAGGCCGACGATCCCGCCATGACGGCGGCGCTCCGTGACGCCACCGGGGTCTACCTCACCGGTGGCAACCAGTCGCGGCTCACGCAGGTGGTGGCGGGCACGAAACTCGGCGACGCGCTGTTCCTGGCCCACGACCGTGGGGCGGTGCTTGCGGGCACCAGCGCCGGGGCGAGCGCCATGGCGAGCCATATGGTGGCCTTCGGCAACGCCGGACCCACGCCGAAGAACCGCATGGTCCAGCTGTCGGCGGGGCTGGGGATCCTGTCGGGCCTGGTGATCGACCAGCATTTCGGCGAGCGTGGCCGGATCGGACGCCTGCTCGCCCTGGTGGCGCAGTCTCCCTCGCTGCTCGGGATCGGGATCGACGAGGACACCTGCGCCGTCGTGTTCAGCGATCAGACCCTGCATGTGATCGGGCGCGGGGCGGTCACGATCGTGGACGGGGCGCACGTCAAGACGGACGCCTATCGCGGGAAGGGGTATAAACCGCTCATGGTGTCGGGCGCGGTGCTGCACTCGTTGCCGTCGGGCTACTGGTACGACCTGCGGGGTCGCCGGTTGCTCGCGGCCGAGCACGCGCTCGACGATGAGCGGGAGGCCTCGGAGTGACGGCGGACGCCGGGAAGCGAACCGCCGCCGCCGATCGAGCCCCCGCCGGGGATCCTGCACCGGGCAAAGGGGCCACGAAGACCCGCGCCGCTCGCCAGAAGACCAAGCGCGAGCCCGCCGCCAAGAAGCCGCCGCTCTCACCCGATCTCGCCGTCGTGCAGACGCACGTGTTCCGGGGTCCGAACTACTGGTCCTACGAGCCGTGCATCCGCCTGCTGGTCGATCTCGGGTCCCTCGAGTTCTGGCCGTCGAACACGATCCCGGGCTTCAACAAGAAGCTCCTGAAGGCGTTGCCCGGCGTCGGGGAGCACTCGTGCTCGCTCGGCAAGAAGGGCGGGTTCAAGGAGCGCCTCCAGGACGGCACGTGGATGGGCCACGTCGCCGAGCACGTGGCCCTGGAACTCCAGCGTGAGACCGGTGCGCACATCTCTCGTGGCAAGACCAGGAGCGCCGGCCCGCCGGGGCAGTACAACGTGATCTACGGCTACGCCGAGGAGACCGTCGGCCTGGCGGCGGGGGCCCTCGCCGTCCGTCTGTTGAACCACCTGATCAAGGCCGAGGACGGGTTCGATTTCGAAGCCGAGCGGGAAGCGCTGATCCTGCTCGCCGAACGCCGGCAGTTCGGCCCGTCGACGCAGGCGATCATCGACGAAGCCGTCACCCGCGACATCCCGTGGATCCGGTTGAACGAACACTCCCTGGTCCAGCTGGGCCAGGGAACCTACCAGCAGCGGATCCGCGCCACGATGACCTCCAAGACGAGTGCGCTCGCCGTGGACGTCGCCGGCGACAAGAAGATGACGAACCGCTTGCTGGCCTCGGCCGGGCTGCCGGTCCCGCGCAGCGAGGTGGTGCGCACCGAGGACGATGCCGTCGTGGCCGCCAAGCGGATCGGGTTCCCCGTGGTGACCAAGCCGCTGGACGGCAACCACGGCCGCGGGGTGGGTTTGGACCTGCGCACCGATCGCGCCGTGCGCGGCGGGTTCAAGCGGGCGGTGTCCGAAGCGCGCCGCGGTCAGGTGGTGGTGGAGTCCTACGTCACCGGCAACGACTATCGCGTGCTGGTGATCGGCGGGCACATGGTGGCGATCGCGGAGCGGGTCCCGGCCCACGTCATCGGCGACGGCAAGCGCACGATCGCCCAGCTGGTCGAGAAGGCCAACCAGGATCCACGCCGTGGCATCGGCCACGAGAAAGTGCTGACCCGCATCAAGATCGACGATGCCGCACGCGACCTGGTGAAGAAGCAGGGGTTCGCGCTCGAGGACGTCCCGCCCAAGGGCGAACAGGTATTGCTGGCCGCCACCGGCAACATGTCGACGGGCGGCATCTCGATCGACCGCACCTGGGACGCGCACGAGGACAACGTGGAGATCGCCGAAGAGGCGGCGCGCGTCGTGGGCTTGGACGTCGCCGGCATCGACTTCCTCGCGCCCGACATCTCCGAGGCGGTGCGCGAGACGGGTGGGGCCATCGTCGAGGTCAACGCCGCGCCGGGGTTCCGGATGCACACCCATCCCACCGAAGGCGAGCCGCAGTACGTGGCCAAGTCCGTCGTCGACGGGCTGTTCCCGCCGGGTTCCCCGAGCCGGATCCCGATCCTGGCCGTGACGGGGTCCAACGGCAAGACCACCACCACGCGCATGCTGGCGCACATCTTCCGCGGGATGGGCCGGCGCGTGGGCATGACCACCACCGACGGCATCTACATCGACGAGCGGCTGGTGAAGCGGGTGGACGCCAGCGGTCCCAAGTCCGCGCAGATGGTGCTGCAGAACCCACGCGTGGACACCGCGGTGTTCGAGGTGGCGCGCGGCGGCATCCTGCGTGAGGGCCTGGGCTACGGACGCAATGACGTCGGGGTCGTGCTCAACGTCACCGGCGACCACCTCGGCCTGCGCGAGATCGAGACGTTGGAACAGCTCGCGGCGGTCAAGCGCGTGGTGGTCGAAGCCGTGCCCCGGAACGGCTGGGGCGTGCTGAACGCCGACGATCCGCTGGTGCTGGACATGCGCCGGCACTGCAGCGGCAACGTGATCCTGTTCACGATGCAGGAGTCGCACGACTTCGTCGACCGTTGGGTCCGGCGAGGTCGCAAGGCCGTGGTCCTGGAGCGGAACGAACGCGGGGAGATGATGGTGATCAAGGAGGGGCGGCGCACGATGCCGATCGCCTGGGTCCACACCCTCCCTGCCACCTTCGACGGCAAGGCCCGCATGATGGTGCAGAACGCGATGGCGGCCGCGGCGGCGGCCCACGTCGCCGGCGCGCACCTGCACGACATCCGTCAGGGGCTGCGGTCGTTCACGACCTCGATCTATCAGGCACCCGGTCGGTTGAACGTGTTCGATCTCGACGGCGTGAAGGTGGTCCTCGACTACGCGCACAACGCGGCGGGCCTCGAGACCCTGGGCGACTTCGTCGAGCGGCTGGCGGCGGACACCGCGACCGGCGAACGTCCCGGGGAGGCCTCGTGGTCGGCCAACCTGCGCGTGGCGGTCGTCGCCACCGCGGGCGACCGGCGCGACGAGGACATGTTGGAGCTCGGGCGCGTGGCGGCGCGGTACTTCGACGAGGTGATCGTCCGGGAGGACACGAAGAGCCGCGGACGTGAGCCCGGGGAGACCGCCGAGCTGATCCGTGAAGGCGTGGTCGAAGGGATCCAGGGCGGCGCGCGCGCCGGCAGCGTCGAGGTGGTGCTCGACGAGATGGATGCCGCACGCCGGGCCCTCGATCGCTCGCGCCCCGGCGACCTGGTGGTCCTGTGCGTCGACTACGCCACCGAGGTATACAAGGAGATCGAGCAGCGTCGCGGGGTCGCCTCGCCCGAGGTGCTGCGCGCGTCCGAGGGCGATCTCGCCGACGCGGTGGGCGGCGATCCCGACCTCATGCGCCGGTCGTGACGTCGGACCCTCGATGGACACCGCCGCGATCCGGGCCGAGCTCGACGCCAGCCGTGAGGACCTGCTGGCCGAGCTGGCCGACATCACGACGGTGACGAGAGACCCCGCGGCCACGATCGGGTTCGGCAAGCGCGTGGGCGAAGGGACGAACGAGGCGATCGGCCGCATCGAACGCGTGGGCCAGGCTGACGCCCTCACCGCGAAGCTTGCCGATGTCGAGCGGGCCCTGGCCAAGCTCGACGACGGCACCTACGGGCTCTGCGATCGTTGCGGAGCGCTGATCCCTGACGAGCGCCTCGAGGCGCGGCCCTGGGCCGTGCTCTGCGTTCGCTGCAGCACGGCCTGAGGAGCGAGCGTGGGGGGGTTCCTGTTCCGGCTCGGGGGGCTCACGGCCCGGCACCGCATCGCCGTGATCGTGGTGTGGATCGGCCTGGCGGCGCTGGCCCTCGGCCTGGTGAAGGCCTACGGCGCCAAGACCGACAACGGCCTCACCCTCCCGGGCACGGACAGTCAGGCGGCCTTCGACATCCTGGCCCAGCGGTTCCCGCCGCAGCAGAACGGCACGAACCCGTTCGTGTTCGCGGTCCAGGAAGGCAAGCTCACCGATCCCGCGAACCGAGCCGCGATCGTTGCGACGTACAAGGCGATCAAGCGCTCGCCGCAGGTCTACAGCGTCGTGAACCCCCTCACGAAGGACGGCAAGACGGTGGGCTTGTTGTCCGAGGACGAGCGGATCGCCTTCATGCCGGTGCTGCTCAAGGTCGACTCGGGCTTCATCACCGACCGGCTCGCCCAGGCCATCCTGGATGCCACGCACCCGGCGACGAAGGCGGGCATCGAGGTGGCCGTGGGGGGGTCGATCGGCTCGGTGCTCTCGTCGCCGGACACCGGCGAGAGCGAGCTCATCGGCAACGTCTCGGCGATGGTGATCCTGGCGCTGGTCTTCGGCAGCCTGATCGCGATGGGGACGCCGATCGTCACCGCGGCCTTCGCACTCGCGGTGGGGCTCTCGGCCATCGGCCTGCTGGGTCACGTCATGTCGGTTCCCTCGGTGGCGCCGACGCTCGCGACGATGATCGGCCTCGGCGTGGGTATCGACTACGCGTTGTTCCTGGTGACCAAGCACCTCGATCAACTCGGCGAGGGCATGGAGGTGGAGGCGTCGATCGCCAACGCGGTCGCTTCCTCGGGCAGCGCGATCGTCTTCGCGGGCAGCACCGTGGTGATCGCGCTGGCCTCGCTGGCGGTCGCCGGCATCCCGTTGGTGACCTCGCTCGGGTTCGCCTCGGCGATCGCCGTGTTCATGGCCGTGCTCGCCTCGATCACGTTGCTGCCGGCGATCCTGTCGTTGCTGGGGGACTGGGTGCGGCGGGTGAAGGTCCCCGCGTTCCTCCGCCCGAAGCCGCGCAAGGTGGGAGAGCGGCGGTGGGATGCCTGGGCGCGCGGCGTGGCCCGGCATCCGTGGGTCGCCGTGGTGGCGTCCTTGGTGATCCTGGTGCCGTTGATCGTCCCGCTGTTCTCGTTGCAGTTCGGGCAGGAAGATGTCGGCGTCACGCCGACCGACACCACCGAGCGCCGAGCCTACGACCTGCTGACCGAGGGCTTCGGCGTGGGGTACAACGGGCCGCTCCTGATCGCGAGCACCCTCGACCCGGTCGCCGCCCCCAGCGCCGAGTACACGAAGAAGTACGACCGTGCCACCGCGCTCCAGAAGCAACTGAAACGCGAGCAGCGGCGGCTGCAGGCGCAGGCCGACGCCCTGAAGCAGCGCCAGGCCGAGCTCGAGCGGGAGCAGGCCCAGCTCGAACGGAAGGCATCGGTCCTGCAGCAACGCAAAGGCCAGCTCGAGCAGGAAGAGGCCGCTCTGCGCGCCCAGGAGGCCCGCCTGCGTGCGGAGGCCGAGCGGTTGGTCCGTCAGGCGGCCCCGATCGCGGCACACCTGGCCGCGATCTTGGGACGCGAGCGCTTCGTCCAGCACCAGATCGACCAGACCACCGATCCCGACCGGCTGCGACGGCTGCGCGCCCGCCTCGCCAGGCTCGAGGACAAGGAGGCGACCACGCGCGCGCGGCTCGCGCCCTACCGCTCGCGGGCCGCGTCGTTGATCGCTCAGGCGGAGTCGTTGTTCGCGCAGGCGGAGCGCCTCGAGCAGCAGGCGGCGGCCCTGCAGGCGCAGGCGGACGCGCTGCAGGTCCAGGGGAACGCCCTCCAGGCCCAGGGTGAGGAGCTGCAGGCGCAGGCCGATGCCCTGAAGCGGCAGCAAGCGCAGGCCCAGCAGCAGAAGAAGGTCGCGTTGCGACTCAAGCGCCAGCTCACCGCGATGGTGACGAAGGCGGGAGGTGATGCACGGGGGACCGATCCGCGCATCGTGGCGATGCAGGATGCGATCTCGGGCACCCGGGGCGTGGTCGGCATGTTCCCGCCCCAGCTCAACGAGGCCGGCGACGCCCTGATCATGAGCGCGATCCCCGAGCGGGCGCCGTCCTCACCTGCGACCGCGACGCTGGTCACGACGATGCGTGAGGACGTGCTCCCGCCGGCGACCGCCGGTTCGGGCATCGACGCCCACGTCGGAGGAAGCACGGCGAGCAACGTCGACCTGGCCGCCGTGATCGCCGAACGGCTCCCGCTCGTGGTCCTCACCGTGCTGACGCTCAGCTTCCTGCTGCTGATGGTGGCCTTCCGCTCACTGCTGGTGCCGGTGCAGGCGGCGGTCACGAACCTGTTGTCGGTGGCGGCCGCCCTGGGCGTACTGACCGCGGTCTTCCAGTGGGGGTGGGGTCTGTCGCTGATCGGGTTGGATGCGCCCGGGGGCACCGTGCCGATCGCGAGCTTCGTGCCGCTGATGATGTTCGCGGTGCTGTTCGGACTCTCGATGGACTACGAGGTGTTCCTGGTGAGCCGCATCCAGCAGCACCACGCTGAGGGCGAGCCGCCGCGCCAGGCCGTGATCTCGGGGCTGGGATCGGGCGCGCACGTGGTGACCGCGGCGGCGCTGATCATGTTCTGCGTGTTCTCGAGCTTCATCATCAACGGCGACCCCACGGTGAAGCAGTTCGGGGTGGGCCTGGCGGTGGCGGTCGCCCTGGCCGGCCTGTTGGTGGTGACGCTGGCGCCCGCGCTGCTGACGCTGTTCGGTCGGGGGGTGTTCTGGGTGCCGCGGTTCCTCGATCGGATCCTGCCCCATCTCGACATCGAAGGCGGCGCGGGCACGGACGCCGACCCGGGAGCCGAGGAGCTCGCTACCCGCCCAGCGGACGAGGACCCATGAGCGCCGCGCCGCCCGTCGCCTCTTCGGCGCGGATGATGTGCATCAGCGCGTTGATCTGCGCCAGGTGGGTGAACGCCTGGGGGAAGTTCCCCCAGTGGCGGCCGGTGCGCGGGTCGATCTCTTCGGCGTAGAGGCCGAGCGGGCTCGCGTAGGACAACATCCGCTCGCAGAGCTCGCGGGCTCGGTCGAGCTCGCCGATCTCCACCAACGCCGAGACCAGCCAGAACGAACAGATCGCGAACGTGCCCTCCTGGCCCTGCAGGCCGTCGTCGGTCTCCTCGGTGCGATAGCGCAGCACCAGCCCGTCGTCGGTGAGCTCGTCGGCGATCGCGAGCACCGTCGCCACGATCCGTGGGTCGTCGGCCGGCAGGAACCGGAGCAGGGGCGCCAGCAGCAGCGAGGCGTCGAGCGCCGTCGATCCGTAGGCCTGTGTGAACACGCCGCGCGCATCGACGCCCTTGTCCAGGATGTCGGCCTTGATGCGGTCGGCCTCGGCCTGCCAGCGGTGGGCCACGTCGGGCTTGTCCATGACCTCGGCGAGCCTGGCGCCCCGGTCGCACGCCACCCAGCACATGATCTTCGAGGAGGTGAAGTGCTGCGGTTCACCCCGGATCTCCCAGATCCCCTGGTCGGGTTCGGTCCAGCGGGCGATCGCGCGGTCGACCTGCTCGGCGAGCCCCTTCCACGTGCTGCCCGACAGGAACTCCCCGCTGCGCAGGTGGAGGAACACCGAGTCGAGCAGCGCGCCCCACACGTCGTGCTGGGCCTGGCCGTGCGCGGCGTTGCCGATGCGCACGGGCTTGGCGAGTTCGTAGCCCGTGAGGTGGTCCAGGATCACCTCGGTGAGGTCGGTCTCGCCGCCCACCGCGTACATCACCTGCAGCGGCGACCCGTCGGAGACCTGATCGGCGATGAAGTAGAAGAAGCTGTTCGCTTCGAAGTCGAAGCCCAAGGTGTAGAGGCCCCAGAGCGCGAACGTGGCATCGCGCACCCAGCTGTAGCGGTAGTCCCAGTTCCGCTCCCCGCCGGGCGTCTCGGGCAATGAGGTGGTGGAGGCGGCGATCAGCGCGCCGGTGGGAGCGTAGGTGAGGCCTTTCAGCGTCAGGGCCGCCCGTTGCAGGTGCGCGCGCCACGGGTGGTCGGGGAACTCGCCCTTGTTCAGCCAGCCGCGCCAGAAGTCGGCCGTCTCGTGGATCTGCTCCCATGCTTCCTCGGGGTCCGCCGGCGGTGGGTGTGCCTCGCCGTCCCACGTCAGCGCGGCGAACGCGGCCTCGCCGTCGTTCAGCCGGGTGAACGCGACGGCGGCACGCCCCGCCATGCCCAGGCGCATGTTCGTGGTGAGACGCAGGGAGGGATCGTCGGGACCTCCGTGGGCCACCGCCTCCTCGTAGCCCTCGCCGGTGTACTCCCACCGCGCGTCGGTGCGCCCGTAGTCGAACACCGGCTCGCAGTTGAGGATCAGCTCGACCTGCCCCTGGATGCAGCGGACCGCGCGCACCAACATGTGCCGAGCTTCGAAGTCGCCGGGCGGGCGGCGGTACTCCTCGCGACGGCCGTCGGTGTCGACCCATGGGCCCATCACCAACGCGTCGCGCACGATGAGCCAACCCGACCGTGTCTGCCACGTGGTCTCCAGGACATTGGTGCCGGGAAGGTAGCGACGACCGGCGGGCACCAGCAGCTCGGCCGGCCCGAGCCGGAACGCGCCGGCTCCCCGGTCGAGGATGGCGCTGAACACGCTGGGGCTGTCTGGGCGAGGGAGGCAGAGCCACTCGACGCTCCCGCTGGGCCCCACCAACGCCGAGACCTCGCGGTCGGACAGGAACCCGTATTCGCCGATCGGGGGGAAGGGACTCTGCCTCGACTGCCAGGGGGCGATGTCACCGCCCACCGGCGGGGTCGAAGGGTTCCCGGGGAAGGGCACGACCTCGCTGCTCACGGGGAACGAGTGTAGCCCCGAGGTCAGCTGTCACCTGGATTTCCGGCGTATGTTGCTAGGCATGCATGGGAGCGATGACGATGCGCGCGACTGAGGACGACGCCGCCCTGCGGGCGTTCACCACGCGGGACGGCCGGGCGGGGGTGCTGCTCGATTTCGATGGGACCCTCAGCCCCATCGTGGCCAGGCCCGAGCTCGCCAAGATCCGCGACGGCGCCCGCGATGCGATCGCCCGGCTGGTCGAGCGTCTCGCGATCGTCGCGGTGATCTCCGGGCGGACCCCTGCCGAGCTGGAGGAACTCGTCGCCGTGCCCGGCGTCGTCCTGGCCGGGCTGTACGGCCTGGGCGAGGAGGCCATCACGCTGCCGGCGGGGGTCGCCGACCAGGTGACCGGGATCGCCGCCACCGTGCCGGGCACCAGGGTGGAGTCCAAGGGCGCCTCGATCGCGGTGCATTTCCGCGGTGCCGACGACCCCGACGACGCACGGGGGCGGCTCGCTCCGGCGCTGGAGGCGGTGGCCCTCGATGCCGGCATGGCGTTGATCGCGGGCAAGAAGGTCTGGGAACTGGTGCCCGGTGGCCGCCCGCTCAAGGAAGGCGCGGTCGAGCGGATCGTCACGGAGGCTCGACTCGACGCGGTGCTGTACGCGGGCGACGATGTCGCCGACCAGCGGGCCTTCGAGGCCCTCGACCGCCTGGCCGCCGACGGGCTCACCACCTTGAAGGTGGCGGTGCACGGACCGGAGACGCCACCCCAACTCGCGGGATCGGCCGACATCGTCGTCGACGGCCCAGCCGGGCTGGTGGCGCTGCTCCGCCGGATCTAGCAGGGCCCGTCGGGACCCGAGCCGTCCGACGCGGATGTCGCCGTGCGCCGTTAGGGTTTGGACCATGGCTACCCCACCGATCGTCTTGGTTCCCGGATTTTGGCTCGGCGCATGGGCGTGGGACGAGGTCGCCGGCGCGTTGCGTGCCGACGGCCATGACGTCACCGCCATCACGCTTCCCGGTCTCGAGTCGGCCGATGCCGACCGGTCCTCGATCACCGTGTCCGACCACGTCGACGCGATCTGCGCAGCGGTCGAGGCGGCGGGAGCCCCCGTCGTGCTCGCCGTGCACAGCGCTTCCGGGTTCTCCGGCTACGCCGCGAGCGACCGCATCCCGGAGCGGATCGCCGCCATGGTCTACGTCGATTCCGCGCCGGGCACGGGTGCTGCCGACCCCGATTTCGCCGACACCGAGAAGCCGCTGCCTCCACAGCAGGACTTGGAGGCCGAAGAGAACTTCGACGGCCTCTCCGCCGGCCAGATCGAGACGTTCCGTCGGCGGGCCGTTCCCGTGCCGGGGGGCGTGCTGCGCGAGGGCGTCTCGCTGAGCAACGATGCGCGCCTCGATGTGCCGACCACGATGATCTGCACGGGGTACACGTCGCAGGAGTACCAGGAGGCCGTCAAGGAAGGATTCGCGTGGCTCGGCGGCCTCACCGAGGTTCGCGACGTCACGTGGGTTGACCTGCCGACGAGCCACTGGCCGATGTGGTCTCGCCCGAAAGAGCTCGCCGGGATCATCGGCGACGTCGCGAACTCGCACGCCACCGGCGACTGACCGGTCAGGTCAGCGGCGGCGGCGCGTGGGCGGCCGCACCTGATCCACGGCCTCGAGCTGACTCGCGAGCCAGTTCGACGGGGTGTGCGCCTGCACGGTGCGAGCCAGTCCCCGAGCTCGCCGGGTGCGTTCGTCCGCGGGCATCTCCAGGGCCTCCCGCAGCGCTTCGGACGTCTCGGCGAGGTCGAACGGGTTCGTACCCAGCGCCTGCCGGCCCAGGCGACCGAACGCTCCGGCGTTGCGGGAGAGCACCAGCACGCCGTTGCGACGGTTCACCAGGGGGCCTTCCATGGCGACCAGGTTCATGCCGTCGTAGGCCGGGTTGACGAACAGCACGTCGTAGAGGGCATAGGCGGCCACGGCGAAGGCGTAGTCCTCCTGCACCCGGATGTCGATCGGCATCCAGGACTTCGTGCCGAACTCGGCGTTGATGCGCTTGGCTTCGGCGAGACATTCCTCGCCATAGTCCTGGTACTCGGGCACCTCCTCGCGTGACGGGCTGAACAGGCACAGGAAGACGCACTTGTCGCGCCACTGGGGGTTCCTTCGCAGGAAGAGCTCGTAGGACAGGAAGCCTCGAAGGATGTTCTTCGACGGTTCGAGCCGGTCGACACGCAGGATCAGGGAACGGTCACCCACCAGGTCGCGCAGCTCCTCGCGCACGCTCTCGGCCTCGGGCTGGGCCGCCGTCTCGCGCAGCGGCTCGGCGCTCACCGCCACGGGGAAGGCGCGCACCGCGGCGTCGCGTTCCTCGATCTGCATGCGGCCGCCGCGGAGCACATGGAACTCGGGCAGGCTCCGCGCCGACAGCAGGTAGTTCTCGGCCCACTGCTTGGACTGGAAGCCCAACACGTCGGCCCCGGCGAGCCCGCGGAGCAGCGCGGTCCGCATGCCGACCGGCAGGACCCGGAGATAGGTGGCACCGGCGAAGGGTGTGTGCGAGAAGTGCACGATCTTGGCCTCGGGCACGAGTTCACGCAGCATGCCGGGCACCAGGCTCAGGTGGTAGTCCTGGATCAGGTACACGGGGTCGTGCTCGGCTTCGTCGGCGAGGGCGTTGGCGAATGCGCGGTTGGTCTCGATGTAGTCGTACCAGGCCGCCTCGGTGGCGTCGTCGAACATCGGCGAGCGGGGGATGTCCCACAGCGCGTGGTGGACGAACCACAGGATCCGGTTCGAGATCTCGTTGTAGTAGCCGTCGTAGCGCTCCTGCGGCATCACGACGTAGCGCATCCGCTGGTTCGAATCGGGAGCCACCGTCCGGCCCTTCAGGGCCACCGCGCGATCGCCGTCGGTCATGGCCGAGGACACCCAGGTGGTGTCGTCCCGGTAGAACACCCCCGACAGCGCCGTGACCAGCCCGCCGGAGCCGCGCCGGGCCGCCAACCTGCCTCGATCGTCCCGATCGAAGCTGACGGGCCCTCGGTTGGACGCCACCACCACCGGCGCCTCCATGGCGCTGATGGTGGTGCGGGTTCTGTTGGGTGACATCCCCCGCAGTCTAGGTGGTCCGGCCGAACCCTCGGTACGGGCCCGTACACCTACGGCGTCAGGACGAGGGGATCCACGCCGGTGAGAGCTCCTGGGCCGCATCGTCGGTCAGCTGATCCACGGCGTCCGAACCGAGATCCAAGACGAAGAGATCCTGCTGGTCCCCGTCGATGCCGATGAAGGCGAGGAAGTTGCCATCGGGGGAGACCTCCGGGGCGGTTTCGTCTCCGGGACGGTCGAGCAGGAGTTGGGGAGGGGTCTCGTTCTCCGGGTCGAGTTCGTAGAGCCCCCACGAGTCGTTCACCATGGTCGAGACCACGATCCCGTCGGGTCCCCAGTCCGTCCAGCCCGCACGACCGATCGACGTGAGACGTCGTGGGGGGGAGGTGCCGTCGACCTCCACGACGAAGACCTCACCGGCGTCATCGATCGCCACGAGCGAATCACCGTCCGGAGACCAGCTCGCCTCGTAGCCTTCGAGGAACCGTCCGTCGCCCTCTCCTCGGACCGGGATGCCCGAGTCGGCTCCACCGGACGGGATGGTGAAGAGCGCTCCGGAATCGGTGGAGAAGACGATCGTGGATCCGTCGTTCGACCAGTCGGGGCCGTTCGGCTGGCCCACGTCGAAGATCGTGTGCACCACCCCGGTCGAGAGGTCGATCACCTCGAGCTGCCCCGAGCCCTCGCCCAGCCCGTGATCGAAGACCGCCTGCGAGCCATCGGGCGCGACCGACAGCCTGGACGTCGAGATCGCAAGATCACCGATCGTCCGCGGATCCGATCCGTCCGCGTTGCGAACCATCAACTGGGCGGAGCCACCGAACGGTCCGTCCCGGAAGTAGGCGAGCTCGCCCCGGGCTTCGATCGGTGGGGGCGTGGATGCCGACTCGGAGACCCGCACGACCCCCGTCGGCGTCGGTCCGATGGGTCGCGCATCCCGGCGGTCGAGCACCGCGCCGACGGCCAAGACCCCGACGAGGACACCGGTGACCGCGATCGCGCTCGCCACGACCATGCCCACTCGGCTGCGGCGTCGGGCGGCTCGCACCACCTGGTCGCGTCGTTCGTCCGGGGTCGGCGCTCCGGCCGCGAGCCGGTCGAGTTCGTCGCGGAATCCGTCGGTCACGGCACCCACTCTCCGAGCTCGGCCCGCAGGGTCTCCAACCCTCGGTGGATGTGCGAGCGCACGGTCGCTTGTCGGCACCCGAGCACCTGGGCGGTGACCTCGTCCGGCACGTCCTCGAAGAACCGCAGGACGATCGCCGCGCGCTGCTTGAACGGCAGGGTGGCCAGCGCCAGCCGCAGGCTTTCGGTGGCGGCGACGTCGCGATCTCGATGAGGCTCGACCAGCTCGGCCGTGTGGCGCGCGAGGTAGTCGCGCTCCACCTTGAGGCGACGCCCGCGCATCCGCGCCATGTTCACCACGGTGACGCGGAGGTAGGCGCCGAACGCCTCCGCACGGCGCAGGTGGGCGAGCCTGCCCGCCATCTTCACGAAGGCGTCCTGGACCAGGTCCTGAGCGACCGCGCGGTCGCCGGTGAGCAGGTAGGCGAGGCGCAAGGCGTCGGCCGCGTGCGCCTCGTACAGGGCGCCGAGCCGGTCCGCGCTCACGCCGTCGGTCACGAAGTCACCGATCGTCGCGCTCATACACTCGAACCTGGATGCTCCGAGCGGCTTCCGCGTTGCACTCACGCACGGGAAGCCTGCGCCCGGCGCACCACCTGCCGGACGTCGGCGGGCCTCATCCGCGTGGCTCCGGCGTCTTCGAGCCAGGCGAAGATCTCCGGGCGCATCCCCAGAGCGGTGACGCCCACGACATCGCCCGGGCGAGCTTCGCCCACCATCACGCGCAGCGCGGCGAGTTCATCGGGGTAGACGGCGATCTCGTGCACGCCCGCCGCCTCCGCGCCGTCCTTCAGGCGCTCGATGATGTCCTCGCGTGAGCGCCCGCGCAGGTACTGCGGCAGCTCGGCGACCGCCAGGTGGTCCGAACCCACCGCAGCCAAGAAGGCGAACGACCGCAGGATCTCGTTCGTCCGGTCGCCCGCCGTGCAGATCGCGAGCCAGATGTGGCCGCCTCGCGGCCGAAGCCCGTCCAAGGTCTCCACCAGGCCGCTCATCCCGGCCTCGTTGTGGGCGTAGTCGATCATCACGACCGTGCCGTCGATCGAGAACAGGTTGGCTCGCCCGGGGTTGTGTTCGGGGTCCTGGACGAACGTCTTCAGGCCCTTGACCACGGCCCGATGCGGCAGGCCGATCGCCAGCGCCGCCGCGGCGGCCGCCATGGCGTTCTGCGCGTTGATCCGGGAGACCCCCGCCAGGGTCATGGGCACGTCCAGCATCGCCACCATGGGGTGAGCGCGATGGTCGGAGAACCAGGTGAGGCGGCCGTCCTGGATCGACATCGCGCGGCCGCCCTCGCGCAGGGCCTCACGCATCGCCGGATGATCCGGGTGGGTCGAGAACAGCCACGGACGGCCCGTCGCGTTGCGTCGCATCGCCAGCACTCGGGGGTCGTCGGCGTTCAGCACGTCCCACCCGTCGGGCCGGGTGATGCGCGTGACGATGCCTTTCACCTCCGCGAGTTGATCGACGGTGTCGACGCCGTGCAGGCCCAGGTGATCGGCGCTGACGTTGGTGACGACGGCGACGTCGTTGCGCAGGACCCCCGCGCCGCGCAGGAGCATGCCGCCCCGCGCGGTTTCGAGCACCGCGATATCGGGCTCCTGTGCCAGCGCCATCGCCGCGCCACCGAACCCGCTGTAGTCACCGCGTTCGACCAACTCGCCGTCGTCACGGTAGACCCCGTCGGTGGAGGAGAAGGCCACGGACCGTCCCGCGGTCCGCACCAGGTGGGCGAGGAGGCGAACCGTCGTGGTCTTGCCGTTCGTGCCCGTCACCTGGATCACCGGGATCGTCGGATCCGTCACCGTCGGCTCAGGACCGGGATCCACGGCCGCGAGCCTCGCGCCGGCCTCGGCGATCAGCCGGGCGGGGGAGCGACGCAGCACGTCGCCCATCGCTCCTGCGGTCTCGGCGGCCAGCGCCTCGGCCGCGGCGCGCCGGCGCCAGGGGAAGGCGATCACGATGTGGCCGGGCGCCGGCCCGGGGCGGCCTCGGACCGCCAGGCGTCGCACGCCGGAGGCCACCGCGATCCGGCGCGTCAGCTGGGCCCCGATGCGCGCGGTCGCGCGGCGACGCTGTTCGCTCCCGGGCGCGCCCGGCGACAGGCTCGGCGGCATCGAGAGCCGCTCGGCCACCTCGCGCACGGTGGTCTCGGAGGCGCGCATCCACCCCGGGACCTCGAGCGTGAGTTTGATCGCGGGGCGGGGGTAGTAGAGGTTCGGCCCGTCGAGGACGCGCAGCTCGACGGTCGAGACGCGCGGGGTCACCACCTCAGGCCCCGGCCGGGTCCGGTGGGGTCGGTGCAGGGTCGTGTGCTTCGGCCGAGGTGGCTCGCAGGGTGGTCACGCCCGAAGCGTACCCAGGCCGGCCGCGGCGCGCGAGCGGCTCACCCCTCGTACGTGTCGGTGCGGTACCGGCGCAGTTCCGGATAGGCGAACGCCGCGATGACCGCGCCCAGGATGCACGCCACTCCGCCGGTCACCACGCTGATCGCCGGGGTGAACCAGGTGGCGACCAGTCCTGCCTCCACGTCGCCGAGCTTCGGGCCACCTGTTACGACCAACGAGAAGATGCCGCTCAGGCGCCCGCGGAGCCGGTCGGGGACGGTCACCTGCAGGATCGTGGAGCGGAAGATCGCGCTCACTACGTCGGCAGCGCCGGCGATCGCCAGGAAGACCATCGCCAGCGCGAGGTTCGCGCCCACCAGACCGAACGCGGCGATCGCCGCCCCCCAGCCCGCCACCGCCCAGATCACGGCCTCGCCCTGACGGCGGATCCGCACCACCGACCCCGACAGCAGCACCTGGGCGAGCGCGCCCACGGCCGGCGCCGCGAACAGCAGCCCCACCACCTCGGGCCCCCGGTCGAACTGCGTGGCCGCGAGCACCGGGAACAGCGCCGCCGGCATGCCGAAGATCATCGCGATCAGGTCGATCACGAACGTCGACTGCAGCAGCCGGTGGTGCGCCACGTAGCGGAACCCCTCGGCCACCGCTCGAGGTCCCACCGTGGGTCGGTCGTCGTCGGGCTCGGGCGGCAGCGGTTGCATGGCCAGGGCGGCGAACAGCATGCCGCCGTAGCTGACGAGGTCCACCGCGTAGGCCCATCCCACGGCCCCGGTTGCGCCGATCAGCAGGCCGGCGAACGCCGGACCGACGATCCCGGTGACCTGCCACTGCATCTGAGACAACGCGACGGCCGACGGCATCAGATCGTCGCCGACCAGCCGCGGCACCGACGCCTGACGGGCGGGCATGTTGATCGCCGCCAGCATCCACGTGAGGGCGTTCGCCACGTGCAGCACCGCGAGCGACGGAGACGGGACCAGCGCGGTCGCGACCAGCACCGCGGCCACGAGCACGTGCCCGACCTGGGTCCACACGATCACCGACCGGCGGTCGTGCGCGTCGATGAACG